>PJEL010000111.1_pt1 | contig 91975 bp, 80 predicted proteins | sample 1853271 | NCBI WGS metagenome assembly PJEL01 (sample SAMN08108733, study PRJNA415343) | Invertebrate metagenome, whole genome shotgun sequencing project. | host: Globobulimina | place: Sweden: Gullmar Fjord | collected 2015-08
TAAAGCCTCTATTTTGGCAACAATTTGATTTTGCGGTCATTTGTGCCATTATAGAGGCTTTATTTATTTTAACCAACTGTTTTTATTAGTTTAAACACTAATCTTTTCAACACCCTTTTATTGTTAAAAGTTTCCTGATATCGCCTTGTGACATTACGGATGAGATGATTCAGTAATATAATATCTTGAGGAACATGTAGGAGAGCTTATTGCGATGACAGTCGATTTCTAATTGATCCTCCCTTTGAACACCTCGTCTTACAGGCGTGGATTGTTTGGTTGATTATGTTTAGAAATCGGATTCTTTTTTGGGGATTATTGGTATATGAAGTATTAAAGTGTAAACTGTAAATTTGTTAATTACTCACATTGTTTATTTTGAAGTTTTTCTCAGAAGGTGCACAATAATGGTAATCTTATATGATTGACAAAAAGATAGTTGGACCGAAATTGTTAGATTTTCCTGAAAGGATAACTTTGGAACTCACTAATAAGTGCAATTTGAGCTGTGTTTTTTGTCCAAGAAGAATGATGACTTCAAAACAAGGCGCTATGGCAATGGTTTTAGCTAAACGCCTCATCGATGAGATGGCGGATCATTTGCCTGTATCTTTAGTTCCTTTTTTTCGAGGTGAGCCACTTTTGAATCCGCATTGGGATGACATTCTTAAGTATGCTAAAGAAAAAGGAATTGGACCTATTCAATTAACTTCAAATGGAACCTTGTTAGACATTGAAACTGCTGAAAAAATAATTGATCTTGAAATTGATTTTTTGTCTATATCCCTTGATACTGTAGATTCTGATTTATATGAAAATACTCGTCGTGGAGCAAACTACTCTGAAGTCATTGGTAATATTATACAATTTCTTAAGCTTAAAGAGAAAAGAGGAGTGAAATATCCTGAAGTTCAGGTGAGTGCTGTAGAAACAGAAGAGCTGAAAGGTGGAATGAAGGATTTTATCCGTTTTTGGCAGACAAAAGTGGATCGAGTCAGAATTTACGTTGAACATTCTAAAGATAATAAACCAGGTACAATTGCTACGCCGTTACCAGATTTTCCTCAGAGATTACCATGTCATAAGGTATTTAACGATATAGTGATTCTCTGGGATGGAAATATTGCTTTGTGTAATCATGACTGGACTAGGGAAAAAGAGCAAGTTGTAGGTAATGTCTTGGATAATTCGATTTTAGAAATTTGGCATTCAGCTAAATATAAAAAAATCAGAAATATGCATAATGATGACGTTTTTGTTGGAGAGCATTTATGTGAAAATTGCGATCATTGGAAGATGTTCTATCTATCAGATGGATACTTGGGGAGATTATATACTAGAGAGACACTTGTATGACATTACGATCTGTAAGGAGAGACATTTCTATTTCTCAGCCAGCTTTGGGAGAGGAAGAGTGGCAGGCTCTTCGTGAGCCGATAATGAGCGGTTGGTTGACTCAGGGTGCAAAAGTGGCTTCCTTTGAGAAAAAATTCGCCGTTTTTCATGAAGCTAGTTTTGGGCTAGCTGTAACTTCTTGTACAACTGGCTTACATTTGGCTTTAACAGCTCTTGGCGTTGGGCCTGGTGATGAAGTCATTGTTCCCGCCTTTACGTGGGTTGCTACTGCTAATGTGGTTCTTCAGTGTGGAGCTAAGCCTGTTTTTGTTGATGTTGATCGACAGACATTTAATATGGATCCAACTCTAGTTGAGGAAAAGGTAACAAAACAAACTAAAGCAATTATTCCGGTTCATCTATTCGGATTATGCGCAGATATTGCTGCCATTCGCTCTGTGCTTCCCAGCTATGTTCACGTTATAGAAGATGCTGCTTGTGCTGCTGGCGCTAGGTATCATGGCAGATTTGCAGGTACCCTCGGTGATGTTGCTGTCTTTTCTTTTCATCCTCGGAAGATTATTACTACAGGTGAAGGGGGTATGATTACCACTGATAATCATGATCTGGCTGCACTAATGAACCAATTACGGAACCATGGAGCATCTATATCGGAAGAACAGCGTCACTTGGGTTCACAACCATACCTGTTACCTGAATTTAACCTAGCAGGTTTTAATTACCGTATGACTGATTTGCAGGGAGCAGTTGGACTGGTACAGATGGAGAGGCTCAAGGAATTGATTTCAGAACGGAGGAATTGGGCAGTGTTTTATAAGCGTAAATTGGGGCAAATTCCTTGGCTTCATCAACCGATTGTGGAAAAAGGATTCGAACATAGTTTTCAGGCATATGTTTGTTACATGGATGAGCGTCAAGCTCCTTTTACCAGAAATGAATTTATGCAGTTGTTGCAGGAACGAGGTATTGCAACCAGGCCAGGTACTCACGCTGTTCATAATCTTGCTTATTATCGTAAAAAATTTATGTTTGATTCTGCTGATTATTCAGTTGCAAGAGACTGCGATCTTTACACGTTAGCTATTCCCTTACATAACCAAATGACTAAAGATGACTATATTTATGTTGTTGAGCAGATTATGGAGCTAGCTAGTTAAGATGTGTGGTATTGCTGGCATTTTTAATTTGGACGGAGCACCAGTATCTGCTGTTAAACTTCGTAAAATGACAGATGCTATTGCACACCGTGGTCCAGACGGTGAAGGATTTTTCATTGACAGCTTTATTGGATTAGGTCATCGGCGATTGGCAATTCTAGATCTTTCTTCGGCTGGTCATCAACCCATGTCAGCAGGTAATGGTAATTTCACCTTATCATATAATGGTGAAATTTATAATTACCAGGAGTTAAGAAGTCAACTTGAAGGTCGCGGCCATTGCTTTTTTTCTCAGTCGGACAGTGAAGTTGTATTACATGCTTATATGGAATGGGGAGATAGCTGTGTAGCTCTTTTTAACGGAATGTTTGCGTTTGTGATTTGGGATAAAATTAAGCAGCAACTTTTTATTGCCCGTGATCGTTATGGCATAAAACCATTATATTATACGTTTTGCGACAACAGCTTTTTTTTTGCCTCTGAGCAAAAGGCCATTTTGACTCATTCAAAGATTAAGAGAGATGTCGATTTGGAGGCCTTGCTGGAGTACTTCACTTTTCAAAATATTTTCACTGACAAAACACTTATTAAAAATATTAAACTCTTTCCTCCCGGTAACTATGCTACAGTTAGACTTGGTGAGAGGCGTTCTGAGTTATCACTAACGCAATATTGGGATTTTGATTTTAGAGAACCGGAACAGTTTGCGAGTGAAGATGAGTATATAGAAGAATTAGACAGGCTCTTTCGGCAAGCAGTTTCCAGGCAATTAGTTAGTGATGTGCCAGTCGGTGCATATTTGAGTGGTGGCATGGATTCTGGTGCCATAAGTGCTATTGCCGCCAAACAACTACCATGGATGACCACCTTCACTTGTGGGTTTGATCTACATTCCGCTTCTGGTCTTGAGCTTGCTTTTGATGAACGTGAGAAGGCTGAATATATGTCATACCTATTTAAAACCGAACATTATGAAATGGTATTAAAGGCTGGCGATATGGAGCGGATTATGCCAAAGCTTGTGTATCATTTGGAAGAACCAAGAGTGGGGCAAAGTTATCCCAATTATTATATTGCTCAACTTGCCTCAAAGTTTGTCAAAGTGGTTCTTGCTGGTACCGGGGGGGATGAGTTGTTCGCAGGCTATCCATGGCGTTATTACCGTGCTGTTGTCAATGATAATTTTGAAGATTATATCAATAAATATTATCAGTTTTGGCAGCGTCTCATCTCAAATAAGATGATTCGTAAGCTTTTTGACCCGGTATGGAGTGATGTTGAACATGTCTGGACTAAAGATATTTTTCGAGATGTATTTAAAATGCATACAGGCAATTTTGATAGACCTGAAGATTACATTAACTATTCTTTGTACTTCGAAGCAAAAACTTTTCTTCATGGTTTGTTAGTGGTCGAAGACAAGCTTTCTATGGCGCATGGTTTGGAAAGCAGAGTACCGTTTTTAGATAACGATTTGGTCGATTTCGCCATGAAGGTGCCAGTTTCTTTAAAACTAGGAAATTTGGGGAGCGTAGTTCGATTAAATGAGAATGAACCAGGTCCTAAAATTCAAAAATTTTATCAAAAATCAAGGGATGGCAAGCTATTGTTACGTAAAGTGATGCAACGATATATTCCAGATTCCATAACGGACTGCCCCAAACAAGGTTTTTCGGCTCCAGATGCAACTTGGTTCCAAGGGGAGAGTATTGAGTATGTAAAGAAATCGCTCATCAGTGAAAAATCAAAATTGTGTGAACTGCTTGATCGAGAATCTATTTTGAGTTTGATCAACAGTCACATCTCCGGTAAAAAAAACAGACGTTTGTTGATATGGTCTTTACTCAATGTTGAGGAGTATTGTAAACAGATTTTTCAGAGCAATAATGAATAGAATTAGCGAATACAAAAGGGCAACCCGTCTTATTCACTCAATTATCTCTAATCTTTCCCTTGATCTTACAGGGATTTGCATACTCACCGAAACCGCAAGTGGGCCGTTTGTTCTTACCCCCATATTAGCTGCAGTCGCCGGTGCTGATAAGGTTATAGCTGTTAGTCAAAATTCTCGATATGGAACCGTTGAGCAAGTTAAGAGATACACTGAAGAGTGGGCGAGTGAATTTGGGGTTCTAGATAAAATCAGAATCTCTTCGCAACGCCCAGTTGTTTTTGCCCCTGAGGTTGATTTAGTAACAAACCTAGGGTTTGTACGACCAATTGATGAGTCATTTATTGCTCAGCTTTCTAGGCAGTCTGCAATTTCATTGATGTGGGAGCCATGGGAATATAGGAAAGAAGACCTTGATTTGGAAGCTTGTAGAAAATACGGAATCCCTCTTCTAGGAACTAACGAGAACGACTCTCGGTTGCAAATCTTTCGATATGTCGGCATTCTAGGCTTGAAACTTCTTTTTGAGGCAAAGATTGAAGTATTTAATTCATCTGTGCTTCTTGTGGCATCAGGCGTTTTTGGTGGTGAATTGCATTATGTTTTAGAGAGCAACGGTGCAAACGTAACTTTACTAGATATATCACAAGCCCATTCAAAGGCTTTTGTCTCTGAAAGAGTTATTTCTAATATGGATGCAATTTTGGTAGCGGAACATCATTGTTCGTCACCTGTGATTGGGCCTGAGACTGGTATAACTTTAAAATTACTTGAAAAGTATGATATTCCAATAATTCATATTTGTGGTAATGTTAATGATAATGATTTGGAAAAGTTCGACATCAAAAAAATTCCGGACAGGAAGGTGTCTACTGGTTATATGACAGTCACTACTGCCGACCTTGGTATAAGACCGATTATCGATTTGCATGGTGCTGGCTTAAAGGTTGGCGAATCGTTAGTTCGAGGTATGAGAGCTTATGGCAACTGTCAACAGGCAATCGATTACGCTTTGAAAAACAGTCCATCATTACCTTTCAGTTAATGTGTGATTATGTCTGAAATAACTCTTGAAATTGCTATATGAGTACTTTTAGAGAAATAGTTAGTTTTCAAAATCAATGTTCTTTATACCGTTTATCAGATTTTTTTGATAGGGGACAGATTTTGAATAATGGCCAGTTTATTTCCACGCAACTGGTAGATACCCGAATTCCTAAATCGATAACTTTTTGCAGGTCAGCTCGATTTTGTGACATTATCAATAAAAATAAAAATATTAGATGTGTGATTACTGGTGCTGATGTTGTTAAGCTACTTGACCCTGAACTAGGTTTGGTCGTTTCCGAAAATCCTGATCGCGAATTTTATCGTCTGCACAATCAGATCGCTAAAAGAATGGCAAATGAAAATCTTCTTCAGGAAACAGGAATACAAAAAACAGCTAGAATTCACACAACAGCTCTAATTGAATCTGGGTGTTATATTGGGGAAGGAGTTCAGGTCGAACCAGGAGCTATAATATTGAGAAATTCGTATGTTGGAAATAACTCAATAATAGGGCCCAATGTTGTTATTGGTTCTGATGGATTAGAGTTTAAACGATATGATGATGATTGGTTATTGAAAGTAGTTCACTCAGGAGGTGTTTTTATTGGAGATGATGTTGAAATAATGGCAAATTCTGTTGTTGGTAAAGATGTGTTTATGGGGTTCACTGTAATCGGAAATGGCACAAAGATTGGCCCGTTAAGCAATATAGGTCACCGCGCAAGCATTGGTGAAAAGTGTTGTTTTGGAGGCAATTCAAGTGTTTCAGGAAGTGTAAGAGTTGGTGATTCAGTATGGATTGGCCCTTCTTCCACCATTGGAAACGGTATTAGTATTGGAAGTGGTGCCTATATCACAATGGGAAGTGTTGTTGTTAAGCATGTTAAGCCTGGTGGGAAAGTCTCTGGATTTTTTGCAGTTGAACATAAAAAAGCATTGAAGAATCACTTTGTTGTAAAGTCTTTATAGTGACGTGATAACAACTATTATCAAAATTGCAAAATGACAATTATAATGAAAAATTTTATAAGGCATTTTCACTTTCTCGGGCAGAGGAATTATATCCATGGGAGTTCCTTGATAAATAATCTTATTGATCTGTCAGCATCAAAAGAATGGCCTCTTGGGCAGATCGACAAGATTAACGCAACCTTTAATTACCAGTTGAAAAATCAAGCAAGGTATGAATTGTATGATTTTTCAGGGAATACCGACTCTTCTTTAAAAAAATTTCCTGCATTCTTTGATTTGAAAACCGAAAAAGGTAAGTATATACTCGTTGTTAATCCTCAAAAGGGACAAATAACTGAACGAATGAAATATGATGAGGAAGGGCTTGTTGCAGGATATGTTATCGAAGAAGAAAGTAATACTTGTTTTTTGGACATTGTGAACACTTTAGATTTTGTTAATGTGATTATTGCCCTTAATAAACAAATACTTTTTAAAATTTTTCCTAAGAGTGCTTCTCGTAACTGGTTTTTGGCAAGATGCATTATTAACTATCAAAAAATGAGCAATATCGGTAGAGGCGTTTTAAAGCTTAAATTAAGTGGAGTGATTGGTGGCATAAGTATAAGGAGTGACGCTTTTTTAAATAATGAATCCGTTGCAAAAATATATTTTTTAAGAGAGAAAGTCTAATGATTGGAATTGAAAATGTAGGTATCTATATTCCATCGATCAGGATTAATAATTTTGATAAAGCTGAGCGGTTCGGTGTAACGGCAGGTTTTATTGAAAATAAAATTGGTGTTAACAGTGTTGCAAAAAAGGATATCTCTCAAAAAACTTCCGATTTATGTGTTTTAGCGTACGAGAATCTCCTGCAAAGAGAAAAAGATCTAGAAACAGATGAAGTTGATTTCGTTTGCGTTTGTACCCAAAACGGTGATTATCAATTACCTCATAGCTCAGCAATCGTCCAGGGTATACTTGATTTGCCGTATAATTGTGCTGCTTTTGATGTTTCCTTAGGCTGTTCTGGTTATGTTTACGCATTGCATATAGTAAAAAGCTTTATGGAAATGAATGATATGCAATGTGGGCTTCTTTTTACTTGTGATCCGTATTCTGATATTCTTGATAAAAATGATAAAAATACTGATTTCATTTTTGGTGATGGTGCTACTGTGACCCTATTGTCTAATAGACCGGTTTTTCATATAGGAAAGGGGGTCTTTGGAACTGATGGTAAGAAATATGATCAAATAATAAAGAGAAAAAATGATTGTCTTTTCATGAATGGACGAGGTGTTTTTAATTTTGTAATGAAGCGAGTTCCTGAATCCATTAATCAATGCCTGACTAGTAATGATATTCAAATAGAAGATGTGGATTACTTTTTACTTCATCAAGCAAGTCAATATTTGCTAGAAAACCTAGTAAAACGAGCAAAGCTTGATTCTGCTAAGGTTCCTGTTTCAATGAGAGAGTTTGGGAATACAGTCTCATCAACGATCCCGATGATGTTGCAAGGAATAATTTCAGATAGTCAGAAAAAGAATATTTTGCTTTCAGGATTTGGTGTTGGTTTGTCCGTAGCATCAACATTAATAAAAAGAGAGGTTGTATGAAACGGGTGACTCGAAAAGTTATTACAGAGTTTATTGAGAAGGTTCTTGAAGATAGTGATGTCGAAGTGAGTTTACTAGATCCTGCAGGCATGCTTGATGCGCAGGGTGTTGATTCTCTGGATATGATGAATATTATCTTTCAGATTCAGGACGACTATAGTATTGAAATCAGTGAAGACTCACTTGAGGAAGGGAAGTGGTTGACAATTGATAAGATAGTAGAAAGTCTAAACGAAATGCTATAGTTGAGTTAAGTCAGTTCTTTTTATTATCGTTGATTAATTTTTGTTCTAATTCTTTAACCTTCATTCGCAGTGTTTTAATATTTCCTCAATGGCATGTAACTCAATATGCAGTTGAAAAAAAAAGATATTCTAGCTAAGTACTGGTTGCTTGTTTTTTTTATCATAATGTACGGTTTTATTTATTTTTTTAAAATCTCATTTCGTGATATTTGGCAAACAGTTACGACTCTTACATATTTGCAATTATTGCTACTTGTGACAGTATATTTTTTATTTTCGTTTTGTACTATTCTAGTCAGAAGATACTTGCTTTTTGCCCTTCAATCTCGATGTAGTATTAAGAATCTCTTGTATATCCATTTCTCATCTATGGCGGCACATTATTCGACTCCTGTTAAAATTGGATTCCCATTGGCGGTGTATTTATTGAATAAATTCGAAAAAATTTCCTATTCAACTGGCACCTCAATGATTCTCATAGAGTTGACGGTTAATATGTTGATTGCCGGTGGCTTTGCTTTTATTGGAAATGCTTTTTTTTTTAGTGAGTCCCAAGGTATTGTTATAAGGGCAGGAGCAGTATTCGTTATTGTTTTGGTGTTAATAGTTACTGCTTCTTGGTTGGTCGTTAGCAAATGTAAACTACCAAAAGTAACTCAGGCGATCAATAATATCTCAAATGCCTATCGAAAGGTTACTTTTAAAAACATACTGGTTTATTTTTTATTGGCAGCAAGTGTGCAGTTAATTGGTGTTACCAATTTATTGCTGTTGACAAGATTTTTTTCCGATGGAATTTCAATCCTACAGGCTGTTACCGTATCATCCACAGCTTTTTTTCTAGGAGCAATGTCAATGGTTCCCATGGGGTTGGGAGTTCGTGAAGGAATTGTTATTTTTTTTCTAAAACAATTGGGGTTGTCGAATACGCTCGGCGTGTCTATCGTTTCTATCCAAAGGCTTTTGTCAACAGGGTTGACATTTCTTCTTGGTGGCATATGTGGGATTATCCTGGGCGTCAACAAGAAAGTTACTGAGAGTTCCAAAAACACTTCCTCTACTCGTAAGTCAAAATGAATATTCTGATTTGTTCTTTTAGCTTTCCTGCACCGGCCGTACGGCATTTTGGGGGTAAATTTGTCTTTAGTGAAGCAATGGCTTATGCTGAGAATGGTGCAACTGTCCGTGTTCTTACTCCATGGATACCTGGGACGGCGAAAAAAGAAAAAGTTCACGACGGGATGACGGTTTATCGGTTCAGATATTTCTTCCCAAGTATTTTGCAGAGACTAGTTAAGCCAAACAAACCTTTATATGAACAAAAAAGTCTGTTATCTAACCTACAGATTCCTTGTATTATTTTTATGTTTTTTTTACATATTATCAGACAGATGTTTTGGGCTGATATTGTTCATTCTCAGTGGACTGTTACGGCCTTATTGACTTTACTTCCGAAATGGATTTTTAAAAAAAAAGTTATACTCACCGCAAGGGGTAGTGATATTAGATTGTTACCACATTGGTTAAATCAGTTGATTCACTCTCATGTGGACGCAGCTGTGGATTGTTTTGGTCCTCAGCCGTGGAATGAAGCATATAAAAAAAAATTCTCTGCTAACTTTATCAAACTTCCGTTAGTTGTTTTTAATGACTCTCTAGGTAGTTTTCCTGAAGATGTCAGGAAGAATATAGACATGGAAATTGATCCGTTATTGGTTTTTTATATTGGTAGGTTTGAACGGATCAAGGTTAGGGTTTCAAATTTGCCTCTGCTTAATTTAATTAGTGCTTCCCAAATTTTATTGGAGCAAAAAAGAAATTTCCATATATTTTATATTGGTGATGGTGTTGAATGTCATACAATTCAGAAAAAAATTATTGAAAGTCAGGTTGGTGACTTTGTGACAATATTGGGTCCTAAAAACAATATATTTGATTATCTTAATATTTGTCATTTAGGGGTTGGAGGTGTTGCTTTCAATGGAGTAAGTGGGGAATATACAGTTGCAGGTATTCCACAAATTTTAGTTAAGTGTGGAGTTAATGATAACACTCCTTGGGAGCATATGAGAAATGCCATTTTTGTTGAAGGTTGTAATGCGTCTGATATTGCAGTGAAAATCGGATGGGCGATTGATAATCGTGATTCTTTAAAGAAAATTGGCAAGAATGCACAACAAGATATGAAGGAACTGGTAACTGATTCGAAGCGTGGGGGACAATTATATCTTAAAGAATTCAGGAAACTGCTAGATAAAGGTGTTGAAGAGAGAATGTGAAAAGTACATAAAAACAGTTTTTAAAAACAGAAAAGCCTCTGTAATGGTGGGAGTTTCCTACCAAAAATAATCCTATCACAAAACAGAGGATTTTTATACAGTATAAGAATGTCAAGCTACTTGTACTAAAACAACTAAAAAAAACAATATCCAAACTGGAATAAACTGAACCGAATGCTTAAAAAAGAGATAACGAGTAAGGTTCTAAAAGAGGTAGTGGTCGGATACTATTTCAAGCAGGATGTCACTGCTTCACAAGAAGAGCTATTTGGTATAGAATAACAAATTCTAGCAAAGGGATTGATTAAGCTTGATGAAATGGCTCGGTTTATCAACATGGTTAATAGCAGCAGAATTATAAAATTTAAGTGCATAACCCATAATTTTTCTAACATTTACCCCTGTTAGTTTTTCAAATACTTCATAGGGCGTTTGGAAATTTAGACACTTTCTAGGCCTGCTGTTAAGTTTGTCGATCGCATAAAAAACTGTCTACTTTTACTTGACCATTCCAAGTCCTGAATTATCGTTCAAAAACGATTTGACCAATTCCCACACTTCCCACACTTCTTCAAATGGATCTTCACGAGTTCGCCAAGTTCTTCTTTCTCCAGTTTTCAATTCACTAGGCAGTTGGTCAATATCTCGATATTTTCTGGCTGTTTTTTTATCCATTCCAGACTAAGCAGCAGCATCCCCAAAGTCTTTTCTCCTGTAAATATTTCATTAATTTTCTCGCTTGATTGTCTGTGACCCTTCAATCCTCCTATCGTTGGATTTGAATAATCGATTACTTCATCAATCGGGAAAAATAGTTGTCGTCAGAGAAGAATTATAATCGACGCTGGTCACAAGACTTTCGATTACACTATTTTGCCGTTATTGACGATCAGCTTGTCTGAAGAATATAAGAGTTGCCCACAAAAGGGTTATCAAGAGCTCAAAAAACAACTGATGAGTGTTTGGTATCAAAAATGGTTAGTAACGATAAGTAGCGAGTTAAATGCTAATTTAGCATACTGAAGATCTGAAATTTTGCTTTAGCCAAGTACTTTTCAGTACCTTTTAGATGAAAAAAAGTCCCATTTGGACGTCATAAATGAAATGTTTTTTGAGCTGATAGGAGCTTTCGACGTTGGTAACTTTAGGGAACAATAAAATTCATTTTAATCTTTTATTATATTCCATATCAAACCACATGGCAAAAAAGAGCGATTGAAGCCCTGAAATAAAAAGAAAAGCTGCAAATAAAGCACTGGTAGCTGCGATTCCGACACCAAAGATCCTGGCGGTAAAAAGGTATAATCCAAACAATGATCCAGTAGGTGTTAAGGTAAGTCCCAGCAAATAAAAGAATAACAGGGGGTGAAAGTCTCTAATGATATATTTTTCAAACATTCTTCGCCAAAATCCCTTGAAGAGTATCCAAGGAATGGTGAAAATCACTTTTTTAATTTTTATTCCAGAAACTTCTCCAACGTTATAAACAGGTTTGATGGAGATATCCCACACACGAAAATTGGCTATATTGAGTTTGATCAGAATATCATTGGGCATACCGTAACGTGGGTAGATGGTATTAAGGTTTATCGTTTTCAGGGCTTGAAGTGAGATTGCAGTGTACCCGCTTTGTGAGTCAGCAACATGCCAGTAGCCTGAAGAAATTTTTGTAAGGAGGGAGAGAAAAGAGTTGCCAAGATAACGGTGGCGGGGAATCATATCCCATGATTCCCCACGAAAAAGTCTGTTACCTTTTGTATAGTCGCATTCATCTTTACAAATCGGTTCTATAATTTGCTCAAGGTCTGCTGGGTCCATTTGGAAGTCGGCAGCCATCACCACGGCTACGTCAATGTGATTATCTCTGGCCCATTTATATCCATCTGCGATAGCGGCTCCAACTCCTTGATTCTTTCCGTGACAAATGATGATTAATTTGTCGTTGTCTTTAGCAAGATCCTCCGTTACCATTACGGTATTATCTGTACTTTTATCATCCACCACGACCATGAAATCTACATATTCAGGCATGGTTTCGATAACTTTCCAAATTAACTTTTCTTCGTTGTATGCAGGAATGACGACAGCTATTTTTTTATCAAGAAACATGGGCTGGTTCAAATTTATTGTTGAGATTGTATAATTACTTCACTCTTTTTACTTTAGCACTATGGTGTTGTGATGGCAAGAGGGTCCCTTCATCATTAGAGATTTGGAATAAAGTGTAGTTGTGACGAAATGTGATAAGGGTGAGATCCTTTTTTTTTAAAGAGTTCCATCTTGATTGTTGGGGGAGGGGAGCATGCCGCAACCATTGTTCAAGTAAATCGTTTCTTATCAATAAGTGGCTTATTTTTCTTTTAAGAAGACGTTCTCGTATTTGATTTGTTGTTATATTAGGATTTTTTAGCCATGCAAGTAGCCATTGTGAGCTGGAATGATGGTCAAAAAAATGTTTATTGTTGATGTAATATCCACGCCACCCCATGAAGACACAAAGAATTTTTGCTGAGTCAGGTAAGTGGGTGTTGGCGTATTGTATAACAGCATATTCTGGCCAATGTTGAATCAGATATTCGTCGCGGCTTATACGACCGCTTATATAGCTTAGAGGAGTGAAGTTATTAAATTGCTGATAAATATATTTTCCGTTTATGCTAAACATGAGACAGGTGGGGATTAACCATATTGCTAAGGCAATGTTTTGTTTTTTCACGTATTTATTTATTAACCATTCAACATGCTGTAATCCGTACATCGCCAATATAACAAGAAAAGGGACTATTGGGGAAAGGTAGCGTATCCGTAATGTACTGGTGTTGAAAGCAAAGAGAAAGTAGAGAATACAAAACATAAGAAGGGTTATTTTCTCCAGATGGATTTGTTTTTGTTTTGATTTGTACAGAAAGGCTAAGAAGGGCAGAAACAGAAGAAAAGGATTGAGACGCCCATCAAAATAGCGAGGATCATTGTCCACTCCTTGAAAAAAAATTCTTATTGGTAATAACATCAGTTGCCAAACATTTTCTCCATACAGGACATAGCGTAAGGCGAATACACCCTTAATGTTGTTTTTTGTGACTTCAACGGATGGATTAAAAAAACTATTATATAAGGGATAGATAGGGTTGGCGGTCCAGATACTATTTCGTATGAACCAGGGGGAAGCAATGACTAGAGCACAAAATAAGAAGAGGATTGATGATCGGATTGCAGTTGCAGTTATCTTTGTTTCTGCTGAGTTTCTAATGTACAGGACGGGAATAAAAAGAGTCAGAAGAAAAAGAACTATTAATCCATTGTATTTTGTGCCTACGGCTAAACCACAACTGAAGCCAGCCAGAATCAAAAGTCTTTGTTGAGAACTGTTTTTTAACCACTCAAAGAGTAAAAGTAACGCAGCAGTTGTGAAAAAAATAAGTCCTAAATCAACATATACAGAGATTGAAAGTCTGATGATAATTGGAATACTAAGAAAAAAAAGAGCCCCAAGGTAAGCGTAGGTTATCGACAGTCTTTTTTTTAAGTAGTTGTAAAGTAGGTATGCGGTAGCACAGCCAAAGAACATGTGGATATATTTAGGCAGAATATCATTGCCAAGATAGAGCGCGGCCATGTAAATCAAGTCCAGATTCATGGGGTAATAAGAAAACACAAGCTCAGGTATCTCATAAATACTACCATGTTGCAGGTAAAGCTTAGGGATTTGCAAGTGATGAATTAGGGCATCGCGGCTGACAGGTGGAACGCAGGCGAGAATGATTAGGCAAATGAGCAGTCCTGCAAGCAGGAGGAGGCTTACGATTTGAACTCCTCTTTTTTTCTGATTGCTGCTGTAGTTCATTTGGTTATCTCATTAAAAACCGTCGGTGGTAAATGACCTACATATACTTCTTCGTTTATGATAAAAGATGGTGTGCCGGTAATTCGATTTTTCAATCCTGTACGGATGTCATTTTCTAATTCTTTGAAAGCGGCTTGTGAAGACATGTCTTTCTTTAATTGATTCGCATTTAATTGCAGTTTTGTTGCGAATTTGTCGATGTCTAATTCCTTAATTTCTTGTCTGGCGAATGAATAAAGTGCATCGTTAGCCTCCCAGTATTTTCCTTGTCTGCCAGCTCCAATTGCAATCAGAGACATGATGCCTGATCCTGTATGAAATGGTTCCTTGACAAGCACTGGGTTGAATTTATCATCCATTGGGTAATGGTAGTGAACCAGGCGAAGGGTGTCAGGGTATTCGTTAACAATCTGTCTCAAGATAAGGTGCATTTTGCTGCACTGAAAGCACTGGTAATCAGTAAATTCTTTGATGACTAAGGTAGGTTGTTCTGCGCCGATCCAGTGATTTCCATCCTCAGTTGTGCCGGTGGAAATGTTATTTTCCAATGCTGGGTATTTGAAATTCCAGTAGGTAGGAAGGAATACTTTTACCCCGCCAAATAGAAGAAAAAGAGAGAAAATTATTATGGGGAGCAGTTTGTAACTTCTAATAAAGGTAAAGCTTCCTCTTATACCTTCTGTTAGAGGGTGGTTGTTGAAACGGCGGCGAATAATCCAGGTGGAGAAAAGCAACCCCAGGCTAACGCCGTAACTGACAAGGCATATTAGGCAATAGGCGTGAATTATAGTTATTTTGATGTAGGCAAAATAGACGTCAGCCATGCAGTACAGTAAGGCGAGGAGGAACAATAGATCCCACAGATACTTTCGTTCTTTCGTATTGATCTGGGCAGGCAGGCTGATAATGAAAAACAAGGCATAGGCGAAAGCGCCCCAGAAGGCCAAAGGAATCTCCAAAAGTATTGACCAGCTACTTTGGGAAACTGTATCACAGTTTATGGCTTTGGAAATAGCGCAAAAACTGCTGTAGCCCATGTCTGTGTAATTGCGATAATGAGACAGGGCAAGATAGAGAGATGCCAGTAAACCGATTATGGCAAGTAAGGGAACAAAAAGAGTGTATGTTCGATATGAAAATCGTGTTTGTTTCATGATTTCCTCTGTTCTGCAAGCCAATTAAGTATATATTGATGTAGAAGTGAATAGTCAAGAGGGATTGTTGGATGTTCTGGTGAGGGCCCTTTCAGAGCTGTGAGTAGTCCGGGCAAAGTGAGTTGGGAAAGTAGTAATTTTAAAGCATATTCTGCTTTCACGGGTTCATTTGTTCGGATGCTGTTCTCAAGCAGGCATAGGTTGAAGGGAAGAGTTGCTGGATTATGGAGTTCTGCGACATTTTGAAAAAACACAGCTTTTTGTAAATTTCCCATTTGACCGTAGCCTACAGAAAGGTCAAGGATGGTCATGGAGTATTCTTTGTTCTTTTTGTTGGAGTAGTTAAGTGCTCTAGCCAAAAGAGTGACTCCTTCTATTTTTTTACCAACAGCAACAAGCATTTCACCATTTAATTGTAAATAATGATTTTTTTCAGGGGCGGTATTAACTAGTTCAGTTATGGTTTGTATGGCTAGGGTAGTTTGTCCGGCTAGCCATTGAGCTTTTCCTTTGAGAAAAAGTGTTTCCAGTCCTAGTGTGCTATCAGGGTCTGGAGTGGCAGAGGAAAGTGCCTTGTCGTAAAAAATAAAAGCCTGTTCATGGTTGCCTATATGGGTCATGGTGTTTCCCATAATGTTGTATGCGCGCAACCTGTCTTTCCAGGGAGTTGGGGACTTTTTATCGAGCGAGGTATAGCTTAGTTGGAAGGCTTTTCGATAATTCTTGTCCTGATAGAGATAGCTATGTGCCAGGTTAATGTAGGAACGGGCGCTTTGTGGAGCTTTTTCCAGGGAATCTGTCCATAGGCTTCTCTCTGTTGTCCAAACACTATTTCTAATAATTGTTCCAAGGCTTAGAAGGATGATTATAACGGTGGTGGCTGCAACCATCGTAAAATATAGCATTTGGCTACTGGTCCTGTACTTTTGTATCAGTGTATTGATAGCTGTTGCCAGAGGAAGAAATAGAAAGAGTGATGGCAGAAAGTTACGGTGTTCAAACAGTAGCTCCAGGGGAATAAAAGTTGATTCAATAATGTGGTTGAGGAGAAAAAATAAAATTGCAAAGGAAATGAGTGGGTATCGTTTATGAAGGAAAAACGGTAAAATAGTAAGTAAAATTAGAATGAGTACAGCTGGCAGGGTGGTGATGGGAGAAAAAAGAGAAGATGAGAGTTGTATGTCATGTGTGATTGATAAGCGGAGTGGAGAAGGGTAGAAGAGCAGGCTTATATAAAAAACAACAATCCTTGCCTCGGTCAGGAGTCGTTGCCAGAGAGTGAAATCCCTGGTCTCGTACGCATTGAATATACCGATAAAAAATTTTGGACCAACCAGCAACAGGGTGCCGAAAAGTATAAGCGCAAGTCCTGCAGTAATAAAAACAGCATTTTTTCTGGTATAACGGAAACTCTTTTGCAAGAAGATTAATTCAACTAATATAATAGCAGCAGGAAAAATCACGGCATTTTCCTTGGAGCCAATTGCCAGGAAAAAGAAGAGGCAGGTTAAGAGATAGAAGCTAGTAGATTGTAAATTGGCAGAGGGAAGAGACCTTGCCTTGAGATAGCTCCATATTCCAGAGATAAAAAAGAGAGTAGCCAGTGAAGCCATGCGCTGCACAATATAGGTAATGGCTTGGGTCTGGATCGGATTGACAGCCCATAGGATTGCTGTAAGAGCGGCGATAAAGATACAGTTACTTTTGTATTTGTTATTCAAGATTGGGGTGTTGAGGAGCAGCAGGCAGGTATGGTAAAGACAGATGGTTGTCAGGAAATGGATGAAAAAATTAACTACATGATATCCAAATACCCTGTCTTGATGGAAGTACCAATTGAGAGCAAAAGTAAGGTTGGTCACCGGACGAAGGAGTTTGCCGGAAAGATCCGGATAGGCAAAAAATGTCTGTTTGAGAGAAGCAAGACTGAGGTCGTTTATATGTAGAGGTGTGTTGAGTACTATATTGGGAATGTCATCGAAATGCCAGCTTGCCTGAAATGAATTTTGGTAGCAGGAAAGCAGCAGGAAAAAAAACAGCAGATAGATCGGGATATTACTCGATATTCTACGAGGAGTACTCGATGCTGTATTTGTTTGAGAAGAAAATGCCTGTATTATATTCATGATGTTTTGCTGTTCATGTGTAAATCATAAATACAGGTGAGCTGGTTCCCATTTTTCATGAAATTGCATTAGTTTGTTTTGGAATTCTGAGGTGAGGAGGTGGTTGTCATATTGTCTACTGTATCCAGTAATGCACCTTTTAAGAGCACATGATCAAAGGGAATCTGAAATGCTCCGGTTTGTGGAGATTCAATAGCTTGCAACAGCGCATTTAATGGAACGGATTGAATGAGCAGTTTCAGTACTTGAGATGCTTGTTTGGCATTGCCGGCACGAAGACTGTTTTCTATGCGAAGCAGGATAGAGTCGGGCTCGTTGTTTTTTACAGCCCAATCGAGAATTGTGTCTGCCTGATTATAGTGGCCAAGTAGACTCATGGCTTTTCCCTGTCCCGCAGTGATACTTGTGGCGCCAGGGAAAAAAGGACGGGCAGCCTGGTATGTGTCAAGGCTTTCTGAGGGCTTGTTGAGTCGCAGGAGCAGTGCTGCTTTTATCAACAGTAGTTGTGGTTCTTTTTTTTCTTCGTATCGTTCTGAAATCATAGAAAGTCCTTCTTCATAGCGTTGCTGTTCAACAAGCAGAGCTATGAGCTTATAAACAACTGTACTATAATCAGAACGCAAAAAAAATGCTTGTTGTAGATACCCGACAGCTTGCTTAATATCGCCTTCCTTATAAGCAATACTCCCTTTAAGATGTAGTACAATTGCGGGAATCCTGTTTTTTGTTGCTCCTGAAAGTCCCTTTGTTTGTTCAAGAAGGGCAAGAGCTTCTTTGTGCTGCCCCTTGGTGATATAACTTGCAGCGAGGTTGATTCTCGAACGAGCACTGTCAGGAGCTTTGCTGAGTGCGTCTTGCCATAGGCTTTCTTCTGTTTCCCAGGCAGTGTTGCGTTTTATTGTAGAGATTCCGGAAAAGAGGAGGAAACCTATGCATAATGTTATAATGACAGTTTGTTGCCTTTGAGGCTTTTTTTCTGTGCAGTCAGAGAGAAAGTTAACAATAAAAACAGAAACCGGTAGAAAGAGAAAGAGTGAGGGAAGATAGTTTCTGTGCTCATAGAGAAGTTCCAAAGGTATAAATGTCGATTCCACTAGGTGGTTGATAAAAAAGAAAAGGATGGCAAAGGAAAGCAGAGGTTTTGTTCGAATGCGCAAAAAACTGAAAAATAGCAATCCAATACAGCTTAAAATAGCTGGCAAGGTGCTCCATGGTGTGAAAAGTGAGGTGGAAACAATGATATTGTGTTCGATGGAGAGTCTTGATGCAGCGGGAAAAAGTATTTGGGACAGATAGAAGAGCAGTATACGTGGTTCTGTAAGGAGTCGCTCTATCAGGGTAAAACTTCTATGATCGTAACGGGTACTGAACTGGCTGAGAATGAAGCCGATAACGGTCAGGGCTATTAAGAAAATGATTGCCCACCAGATCGGGGATATTTTTTCAGCGAAGTTCCTTATTTTTTTTTGTGAAAAGAAAATACCCTCGATGAGGGGAACTGAGAGAAGCAGCAAAATGCTGTTTTCCTTACTGCCGAGAGCCAGAAGGGCACAGGCCAAAAAGCAGCAAGAGAAGAGAAAACGTTTTTTTGTTACAGTGGAGAGCCGAGCAAGCAGGAAAAAAAGGATGGCCGTAATGGAAAAAAGAGTGGCAAGCTGGGCCATTCGCTGGACGATATAGGTTACGGACTGGGTGTGAATAGGGGCAAGGGTCCAGAGAGAGGCGGCCAGGAGAGCAGAGAGTTGCGGGTTCTTTAGGTTGTGCCGGGCGGTAGCAGGGCTACGTAATAATAAAAGACAGCAGAGGTAGAGTGCAATCGTAGTGAGACAGTGGATAGTTATGTTAGCAAGATGATAGCCGGAGGTCTGTCCCTGTCCCCAAAACCAGTTGAGTGCAAAAGAGAAGTTGGCAACTGGGCGAAATAATTTTCCAGGTTCCCCGGGATAGGCATAAAAGGTATTGATCAGGGTGTTTACATTCAGATCTTTGATGTGCAGTGGTGTATTGTCAAGAATATTGACAGGATCATCCAGATGCCAGTCATGAGTGATGGTTCCAAAATATGGCAGGGTGCTAAGGAGGAGCAGGAGAAAAAGATGTAGGGGAGAGCTTAGTAGATTATTGCGAATCGGCATAATAAAAAAAGGCATCTGATACTGCCAGGAGCAGGTTCAGATGCCTAAACGTTAAGGAGTTCTACCCTTCACAGCATTCATGTCTGTTGGGAATTACAAGGTAATTGAGTATATAGCAGGATTACCACCACCACCTTGCCAATGTGCATCAGACGAAGTGACCTTGGTTGGACAGTTTCCTGCACCTTCTGTTATTGCGATGGTGTAACTGGAACCTGCCCTGGCTACTACAACATTTGTTGTTGAAGCAGATACAAGCATTGTGTTGTCAGTAGCGGTAGCTGTATTGCCGACCCAGATATTGGATCTGGCAGGAGCAGCTACTCCATTGAAATTAACACCTACTGTGGTGTTGGTTGGAATTGCGAAATAATCTGCCATTGCAGCTCCAGTAGCTAAGGTGTCGTTAACTGTGGCCGTACAGTAAGACTTGTTTTTAAAAGTAATATAATTAGGGATGGCAACAGCTGACAGGATACCAATAATCGCAATAACGATCATCAGCTCAATCAAGGTAAAACCTTTTTCATTTGTGTTAATTTTCATTTGTATTCCTCCGTAGGGGGTTTGGGGGTTTTGTGTAGTTTGTCTCAGCAGTAACGACACTTTTTTTCAATTGTAAGATAAGTAGCATGATCTGTGCCATTTTAATGGTTTGAAGTTATTTTGTAATATGTCTAGTTGTTTCAGGGTGATATGTCAATTCGTTGTAAGTGTGTATGTGATTAGTCAGATAGAATAAGTTTTTTTTTTGTCGAAAGTGACGTTTTTTTAAGCAAGGTGACTAAAATTGTCAGTGTCGATTGAGTAGTGGTCAATTTTGTAGTATCATTTAATTAAGAACCTGTCCTGAATTGGAGGTGATAAATTTTCTTACAGGTTAGAGCCATATTGTTTTTGATTCAGAAGATTGGTTTTTCTGCATTTACTTGTTAGTTATTTTTTGGCCGACCTTAGTGTTAAGCCCTTATTCTCTTTTTCTAAAAATCTGGCCAGTAAAATCAATTTCTGCGTAGTTTTCCTTTGAGAGGGGTAAGTAAAATGCTTTTCCAGGCGGGAGATTACAATGTTAGCGGCTTTCCTGTCTCGAATAATTAGTGTCCATTTAAGGACTTCAATTGCCCTGAGCAGGTTGCTAATGGTATTGAGATCAGGGCTGAAGACTGGTGCCTCTACTGGTAATGAAATATCCTTACGGGCAAAGATAACACCACATTTGCCGTAAAAAGCTATTTGCCAGTCTGGTGAAAGAAAAAACCATTGACGGGCCAAAATATTTTCGTGTCCAATAAGCCAGAGATCGCAAGAATATTTATCGATAAATTCTGCAAATTTTTCCGGATTGTCAGCAGCAACGTTACTGTTAAAAATCTTGAAATATTCTTCCAGCCATCCTTTATAGGGAAATTGACGTGTATCAACAAAGACCTTATTGTCGGGCCAGATTTCCCAGAGTAAATAGGGACCTTGATTGTAAGTGTTCCCTATTCGAGCTGTAGGGAAATATTTTTTTATATATTTGGCTTCGGCAACAGGAGTCTGTTCTTCAATGCCAAATCCTAACCAGCAATCCATTTCCGGAAAAAGCAATGCCTGACGGAAGATAACTCCAGAGATAATAATAGCCAAACCCAGAGTTAGTGCAGGTAACAAAAGAGTAGAAACCCACATTTTACACTTTGAAGGAACTAATGGTTTACCTGTTAAAAGGGTGAGTGAGGAAAAGAGAAATACTGGGACCCAGTAAAAAGTTGTTCGGAAAAAACAAGTATAAAGAAAAGCAAAAACAAGGTTTAACAGCAAAGAGGAAAACTCAATGTTCCGAATGTTTCGTGCATAAAAGTAAGTGAGTAATCCTACACTTATGATAAACAGCATTAACAGACCAAAATGCTCATGAGGGCCAAAAGGTGAAGCAAAACCGCCAATATTGCCCTCTACTCCTGATACTATATTTACGTTAGTTGGTAGTAAACGCGGGACAAGATGCGCAAGATAATGGTAACCGTAAGGATTGATGAAAAGGGAAAAAATCGTTAAGAACATGGATGCCAAAAAATGTTTTCTCAATGGTGACGGGAGTACGTTGCTTGGACTAAATTTTATATTCAGTACTTCGCCAATGCCTGCAAAAAAAAGAAAAACAACACCAAAGATAAAGCCACCATGGCTGTTTACCCAGATGAGCATGATAAGAGGAAAAAAGTAGCATTTTTTCCAAGCTTTGGTTCCTGCCTCCCTTAGATGCCACCAGTTCCATGCTAACAAAATCATGAAAACATAGGAGAATATCTCAGGCTTGGCGATAATGGCGGTGTAAGACATGAGTACTGCGAGTAGACAGATTAACCAGGTTACTGGGTGGCCAGTTATTTTCAGTCTTTTAGAAAAAAAATAACAAGCGAAAACTAGTAGGTATATGCAGAAATAACGAAAGATGATAAGGCCGGTTAACCCAGTAACCTTATGGTAGAAAAAGAAAAAAAGTTCAGATAACCAGGCGCAGTAAATTGTTTTGTTTAATGAAGGGGTCCAGGAAAAAATAGTATGGTTCGCTATCAGGGTTTTATTTTCCCAAAAATATCTGCCATAGAGAATATGATACCATGTGTCTCCATCTCTAAGGGGGAGAGCGTATCGTACAGCGACCATGACGAGTACTAGGGCGGCAATGGTAGCTGCCCATCCCCAGTAGGGGTTGAAGTTTAAAGAAAAATTAGACTGGTCGTTAACAAGTAAACTTTTTTTCATCTTATCTCTCCAAAAGGAGTCAGGGGAGTAGTCGTGTATTTAATATGTGATATTATGTGTTATAGGAGAGGGGCTGATAGTGGCAAATCGCATTGCACAAGGTTTTTTTTGCATTCAAGAATTGAGTGCGTATAAGGGATACATAACAAATCATGTATAACAGAGATTGTATGTGGACTATCCCATTTTGAATTCTTTGTAATCAGTGTTGTGTATTGATCAGGACTCCTAACATTTTGACCACGATCTTTGCTGATAATAAATCGAGCCAACTTATTCTGTTTCACAACATAACACGGATCTATAGTCAAAAAACGACCTCCAGGTCGAAGAGCCTGCCAAGCAATTTTGCTCAATGATTTAACTTCTCTATCATCTAGATGATGCATGACCCCAATTGCCATAACCAAGTCAAATTTTTCATGTTCCTTAATGGTTGCTTCGTTCACATTCTCCTGATAAAAGAATCCACGGTGGGTGAAACGTTTTTTGGCTGATTCAACATATTGTTGACTTGCATCAAATCCTACATATTGAATATCTTCAGGCAAATAGGCCAGAATGTCAGCTGGGCCACAACCAATGTCAAGAAGGCGCATCTTGGGTGATGGTCGAATATAATCGTTAACAATTCTATATTGGGCAGTGGTGCTACTAAGTATGCCCATTAACCAGGTGTAAATAGTTGGATTAGAAAGAAAATTTCTAAAACCAGTACGGATCTCAGGCATAGTTAATCTCCATCACTTGGGATGGCAGACAAAAATCATAGGTGTAGAAAAAATTTGGGGCCATACCTTCAGAACATGAATCAGACCTGTTATGCTCAAAAAATGATATATATTATTGACAATGCCTTGGTGGCGTTTTGCAAAAATGGGATCTTTACCAATGCGTATCACGCTACGATACATAACTTCAGGTTCAAATTTAATAAGCAATCCTTGTCGCCTACAGATACGCTTTACTTCTGTACTGGTAATAAAATTAAGCGATTGCCATAAACCGGTGTCTATGATCTTTTTTGGTAAAAGAAACTTGCTTAATAGGGGGAAAATTGGTGCTAACATGACTCCAAAGTGGGGTTCATAAGGGAAATGATAATTTGGGCAAGTATGCAGCATCAACCCATTGACCCCTAAAACCGATTGCATATCTTGAAAAGCCAAGTCTAGGTTCGGTATATGTTCAAGCACATTGACAGAATAGATCAGGTCGAACTGTTTCTGTGTTATTTTATTTAAATCGCATATGCCTACATTAACGAAAGAAGTTGTATCTACTCCCAGCAAGCGATATATCTCTAAACCAATAATATAGTTTAACTCAAATCCGGTTCCAGATGGTTCAATGGCAGTAACTTTATATCCTGAGAGGATTAAATAAGAGGACAATATTCCAATTCCTGCCCCAACCTCAAGCAAGCGTTTATTATGATCCAAATAAGATTGCAAAAGAGTGTAACCAAGCTTCGCCTCATTTGCATAGGTATGTATTAAAGTCTGTGCCTCTAATTTTGGTATCTCTACACGCTTGGCGATTTCAGTGATAAAGCTATCATCCAAAACATTAGATAAAAATGCATCAATTTCTGTGCTTTTATTCATAGTACAAAGCTACTGTTAAGCTGGAGTAGAATAGGCCATAACAACAACCCCCATAATTATAAGAAATATCCCTGCCCCTTTTACCCATGTCATTGGTTCTCCAAGTAAGATTATGGCAAGAAGTACTGTTAAGAGAGTAAGTCCAGCAGTAATAAAGGGATAAGCAAAACTAATATCTGCTTTAGTCATTGCTGCCATCCAAAAAAGAGCTGAAATTAATGCTGCAACTAATCCGGAAAAAACAAATGGATCAACCATAACTTTGAATAAAAAAAACAGTTTGTCCTGGAAGCCGGGAGGCAGTTCTCCATATTTTACTATTCTCCATTTAAGGATCAATTGACCATAAACAGTGAAAAGTATAGTTCCAGATATATAAAGATATAGCATGTGTTTACTCTAAGAAGAAAGATGTCTCTAGTAATGAACCACCACTGATGGACAAAGATTAAAAAGATCAAGTTATAATTCTGATAATGACTTGCGATCTATCTTTCCATTTGGATTTTTTGGTAACTCATCTAGTAAATTTATTGAACTAGGTAGCATATATTCAGGCAAACTTATTTTAAGTTGCTCCATTGCATTCTTTAAATTAAATTGTAAGTCAACCTTAACGTAACAGATAATTTTGCCATACGCCTCGCTCACACGTTTATAAACCACAGCAACTTGAATAACACCGGGTAATAAATGTAAGGCAGCTTCAATTTCTTCAAGTTCGATACGATATCCCATGTGCTTGATCTGATTATCCTTGCGCCCGCGAAAGTACAATTTGCCATTCTTTTCCTGCACCTGATCGCCAGTTCGATACATACGCTTCATGTATCTGTTATTCTCATAAAGTGTTTCAAATGAAGCTAAGGTTCGTTTAACATCAGCAAGATAACCTGCAGCTACATTGGGTCCTATTAAACATAATTCTCCTGTAACATCTTCATCATTCTGTTCATTGAGTATTTTATAGTCAAAATTTTGATTGAGATGTCCCAGAGTTGGTAATTCCTCCATTTTTTCAAAATCTTTATCGGTCAATGTATGGGCACTACAAATACAGGTGCACTCTGTAGGTCCATATACATTTGTCAACTTTGCCTGATTAAAAAAGCTAATATATAGTTTTTGCAATTCAACTTTTGGATATCCTTCTCCTCCAAAAATAATATGCTTCAAGAGTGGCAATGCTTCAGGTGTAATGGCTTTCATTGCTTTAAGATAAATCAAAAGTGATGGGACTGAAAACCATATTGTGCAACGCCTTGCTGTAATATAACTGATCAAATCATAAGGGTTAGTCAATAATTCTCGTGGAATCGGGCTCAAAGTAGCACCTGAGAATAGGCCTATATAAAAGTCAAATACTGAATTGTCGAAATACATAGGGCTTAGGTTGGCAAAATTATCTTGCTCGCCTATATCGAAACGTTGTTGCCCCCATGCAATAAAGTGAAGAACATTCTGATGAGTAACTGCAACCCCCTTAGGTTTTCCGGTCGAACCAGATGTAAACATTATATAAGCAATACAAGAACCATCTACTTGAGCTAGTCTTTTTTTTTGTTCTACATGATTTTTTTTAGTTAACTCAGATAATAGTTTTTTGTCGAGAAGCAGGAGCTCACATTCGAACTTTTTAGCCAACTCTGACATAGGCTGACAACATTCCGGGGAATCATAAAAAAGCAGACGTGCTTCGCAGGTTTGTAGAATTTGTATATTACGTTTTACTGGAGATGCCGTGTCAATATTTACATAAGCTATGCCAAGCCGAAGAGCAGCCAGCATCAAAGCATAAGATAGAGGTTGTTTGTTATGAGCAATAGCTATGATATCACCCTGTTGGCACCTTTTGTGGAGTAACAACTGAGCCAGACTTTCTGCTCTGTTGTAGAGCTCTTTGAAAGTAATATTATGCTCAGGATAACAGAGAGCTGAATGTTCAGCTTTTTTTTGAACAATTTTAGAGAAATATTGGCCGAGATTGTAAGAATACATAAAAAAAGTATATTAAGTTGTTTGTTGTAACTATTCAGGCACAGGCAAAAAATGGGAAAACTGACAGACTGTAACTGGTGAGGCGACTTCTGAACAGTTACTATTTATTAATTGTGAAAAATTTATAAGGCGCATTATAAGGAACAAAACCTAATGAATTTGCAAGCATCATTGATGCTTCGTTATTTGTATAGCAGTCCCATAAAGGTTGAATATTAAAATTGTTACATTTTTTTATAAAGTTCGTAATCGCATAACTAGCTAATCCAATTTTTCTGTATGGAGTTAATGACAGAACATCTATCTCTGCACATCCAGCAACAGTTGCTGCTGAATAACAAATTGCTGCTGGCTTTTTTTGATATATTACCATATAGGCTCCAGCTTTCTTTAAAAAATCATCTTGATTTCTCCAAAATCTATTAATTACATTAAATTTTCTTTCTATTAAAGTTACATCTTTTTTTTCCACACTTAATAGCTGGATATCTTTTACATCACTATAAGGAATATCTTTTTTTTGGTCTAAAAACAATTGTTGGTCAAGATGAAATCGTTGTCTTTCTGATATTGACACTTCTTTTCTCGATTTCAAAAGAAAATCAGGGGTAATGGGAGAATATAAACGAACTTTTCCCGAATGAAAATTTCGCTTAACTAATAGGTAAGTTTCCAGTTTGTTAAGAAAAATTGAAGAAGGAAGAGATTCTCCAAAGAGTTGGGCAAAACCGAAATGATGTTCAACATACACTTGTGCTGGTGCTTTATGGTTATCAACATAAATAATACCATCTTGTTCATCCGTTAATACTGCAGCAATTAATGGAAAAAAAGAATAGCCATCACGATATAATTTATATGCTGCTGGGTAATATTTCTTTTCTAATTTAAACATTATTTAAATTGTCAAGCCACCATTCACATTCAGAATTGTACCAGTAATGAAATTATTATTAATTAAACTAGCCACAGCTTGTCCTACTTCGTAATCCTCGCCTAAACGACGAAGAGGTGTATTGCCTTCAATATGTTTAACAATGGAATCATTGATAGCGTTATGGGTGGAGTCAGTATCAATAAATCCAGGAGCTACAGCATTGCAACGAATTCCGAATCGTCCCAATTCCTTTGACCAGGTAACTGTCATGGCATTAACTCCAGCCTTGGCTGCAGAATAGGAAGTTTGTCCCTCATTGCCAGAAGCACAAATGGAACTGATATTCACAATACATCCCTTTGTCCGACCAATAACCATTTGTTTAACGACTGCAGAAGTCATGATAAAAACAGAGTCAAGGTTAACAATTATTGAATTACGGAATCGCTTATAATCATGCATCATTTCAGCCTGATTCATAATGTTGACCATAGGTTCGTTGAAGATAATTCCAGCATTATTGACAAGAACATCAATGTGGTCATGACGTGCAACAATTGACTTTATTACAGTTTCTGCATCATCGGGATTGGTAACATCTAACGAATAACGATCAAGCTGCACTGGCAAACAATCAAGTGCCTCGTTATCAATGTCAGCGACTACCACCTGTGCTCCCTTATTTTGGAGATAAATGGCAATTGCCAGCCCTAATCCTTTTGCACCACCAGTAACCAGAACAACGGCATCCCTAATTTCCAAGGTCGATCCCCTTGTTTTGTATTACAATAATGATGTTTGCTACCGAATCCATATTAATAATATCAGAAATTTCTAAGGTGATACCGAATTCACTTTCTATTGACATGACCAGATCCATCTGCCTCAGTGAATCCCAACTACTAACATCATCTTTAGTCAATTCTATAGAAATTTGTTCTTCATGCAGCCCAAATACCTGAGACAAAACTGCTGCTAATCTGCTAGTCACTCTAAACTCCAATATGTTTTTCGTAATCCTGCGACGAAAAGCGATGCTCTTCTCCAGATCTCGCTAAATGAACAGTATTTGGCTTGGTATTTTTAGATATTAATGCACCACCACCGATAATATTATACTCACCTACCACTACTTCATTGATAATTGTGGTATTAACTCCCACAAAACTGTTTCGTTTGACAGTCGCTTGCCCGGAAATAACAGAACCAGAGGCTATCCAACAATGTTTTGCGACTTTACTATGATGAGCCAAAGTGACATTACACCATACAATAGTGTTTTCACCTAGATGTACATGAGGTTCAATGACTGCTGATGGTAAAACTACACAACCATCACCTAAAGGGTGGTCAGTGTAGACGTGAGCGTCAGGATGAATATATGTTTCAATATGATACCCCCTTTTTTTAAGCCTTTTATACATTGATTCACGATTTTGATTTAAATTGTTATACCCCATCGCCATGATTATAAGATGGTCTTGTGGTTTTTTCTCCTCTGCAATTCGAGATATGGGAATGGTCTCAAGATCAGAAATGCCTCTTAGATTAACATATTTATCGTCAACAGTTAATCCTACCACTTCATAGCGTTTATCTCTGGCAAGATAACAAAAAATTATATCTGCAGTAATAGCATTGCCTGCTAAGATGACTTTTTTCATACTAATCTTCCTCCAGTATAGCCAAACCGAAGCCTGTTTTGCCATATCCGTTGCCATTGTATAGCATATATTTACATTCTTTATGTTCAAACACGTGGGGATAACAAATCATTTCAGAATCCCATCCATCGTTGGAAACATCTATCCCAACGTCATCATCCATACGTATCCAATCAAGACCGTTATTAGACTCTGCATAGCCAATGCGATACGTTTTAACGTTTTTTTGGGCACGAAAAGAATACCACATTCGATATGTTTTATTCTTATCATAAATTACAGAAGGACGAGAAATCGCGTATTCATATTCATTTGCATAGTCAATACATACTGTAGTTCTAGGTTCCCAATAAATACCATCTTGAGATTGAGAATGTTTGATGTTGTAAAAATGTTTATAATTACTCCCTTCTGCTTCCCAGCGGTCGCATGATACATACCACATATGCCAAATGCCACTCTCTTTTATAACACACGGTGACGCAGCGAAACATGGATTGTCAATACCACGATCAAGAACGGGTCCAGGTAATTTATCAAAGCTTTTCCCTTTATCGTGCGAGATCGCTAAACCTGAGGCAGCATCAAAAATAATTTTATTTTTGATGCTGAAACCGATGGTATAGAGATATAGCTTGCCATCAACTTCCAGTAAATCAGATGGAATTATACCATTATCATCATAGAAACCGACATTACCAAGATCAAGAACAGGTGTTGTAGTTATGTTTGTAACATTTCCAATATCATTAAGATTGATTTCTAATGAAAAAATACGTCCTCGACCTTTTGCATCATAAGAAGCAAAAAAAATTCGATAAATATCTCCACCCAAGCAATAAGTGATTGGTGCCCTCCCACCATTGACCATCCATTGATTCTGACCAGTTGCACAAAAAACATGTCCCAGTTTAATCCACTTCATGCTTTAGTTACCAAAATTATATCAAATTGTTGTATAATCATAAATATGCGTTTAGTATTTTTCACAAACAATCCAAAACACTTGCTCACGTACTCCAAAGTAATTATTATCTGCTTTGGCAAATGAAAAATTCTTAAAATAACTTGAAAAATATTCCTCAATTTCTTGTTCTGAATAAAACCCCTGCAACCGATAACCATTTCGGTTTTTGTATGGATCCTGGTTAATCAACATTGTTCCGTCAGGGAGTTTTTCTGCATTGTCAAAAATGTACGAGTCCTTATCAGCAACCGACGCAATGAGTACTCCGCCGGATTTCAAAACACGTTGATACTCTTTAAGATTATTAATAAGGGTCTCTCCTTCGTCACAATAATAACAGCAGTGGCAAGCGAGAATATAGTCAAATTTCTCATCCTCGTATGGGATACTGCTATTACGTCCCAATCGTAAATCTGGCTTGTAACCAATAGTTGCCAACCTTTTACCGGTTTGTTCGATAATATTTTTTGTTATTTCAATTCCCGATACATCAAGTTCCAAATCACATAGTAGTACGGTATTACGACCATCTCCAAAAGCTATATCCAGTATAGAATCTCCAGGCTCTGGTTTTCTGTAATTTAAATTCGGATAATCTGCCAGCAATGTTCGTACAACAAATTCGGTTGGATATACTTTATCGCGTCTACGTTTTGCATAAAAAAGAGTGTAGTTTGTGTTTATATCATTTTCTTGAGTCACCATAAATATCCTTAATTATAGTATATGGGCGTTGTTTTGTTTCGATGAAAATCTTTGCCAGATATATACCAATAATCCCGATGAATGAAATTGTCACCCCGCCTAGTAACCACACAGAAACCATAACTGACGTCCAACCATCGAGTGGTTTAGAGAAAAAGAGGCGATTAGCAACAAGTAACAACGCATAGGAGAAAGATAAACTAAATATAGTTAGACCAGTAAAAAAGATAGCTATAAGTGGTTTAATACTAAATGAAGTGATAGCATTCAATAAATGGGCAAATTTATGAATTAGATTGTAGCTCGTTGGGCTATTGGCTCCTTTTTTTACAGATTGAGCCTGCTGTTTAAAGCCGGTGATAATCCATAAGCCTGAAATAACAATTTCTCGTTCTCGATGGAGCAATAAAGCATCTACATAACGTTTGGTCATGAGTCTTGCGGTAGTAATATCTTTTGGATGCTGAATACTTAACAATAAGTCAAGAAGACGATAGTGTAAGTTGCCACTCCATCTTTCAAGCCAATTACCCTTTCGCTTTTCCTGAACACCATAAACAACATCACAATTTTGTTGTTTCATCTGTTCCGAGAAGCTTAATAACCATTCCGGTGATTCTTCCAGGTCAACATCAATCAAGAAAAATTGCTGCCCTTGGGCATGATCCAAGCCGGTCATCATAGCCTTATGGTGACCAAAATTACGCGCTAGGTCGATCACCGTAACATGGTTATCAGCTTCTGTAAGTTGCACAGCAACTTCAATGCTGTTATCAGAGGAGCCATCGTTCACTAGAATAATTTCGTAGTTATCCCCGACAAGTTGTTGTGCAGCTGCACTTGCCCGCTGATGAAATTCATCTATATATGTGGCAGATTGGTAAAGAGTAGCAACAATTGAGAGCATCATGGATGAATATGCCTCATGTATGTAGAGGCGTGTTTGCCGCAGTTAAATAATAAGTCCAAAATAGTAACTTCATGAGTAAATTCACCCCATAGCTGTGGATATTCTAAGTAACCAGTATAGTCAAACCAGGTTATTTTTATGCCCTGTTCCATAAATACATTTTCATCAATATAATTTTGAGCAGCTGGCCCGGAAATGTATTCTGTTCCACCTGCTTGAACACAAAGGTTAGCTAAACGATTGGTATTGTCGCCATGTAATTCGTAATCCCACGAATTACTGATATGTGTTTTGATACCAAGATATTCACAGATACTTTGAATAAAACAACGATTTAATACTGATATGTGGCTGTAAGACTCTGCAAAATAAAGTTTTTTAAGCCAAAGTGCAATTTCTTTAAAGTATGGAGATCGGAGATAATTCTGTGTTAAAGATTTCCAATGCTTTGATGCCCATACCGTGCCGTTAATCTCTGTATCTATAATTTTTTGATGATATTTCCCTTTCACTTTTACTGGAACTGTAAGCCAGCGTTTTCCCTGCGGAGTCTTAATCATATTTCGGTTGCGCCAATCACGACGAGTATATTGCATGTCGTCGTAGAGAATGAATTCATCTACAGCTGCTATCATGTCAAAATAGCCTTTCCAGGGAATATAGTTGGATTGGAGTATTGCAACTTTCTTCTCAGTCATAATTTAAGTGGTGAATGAACGTAATTGTTTTTATGAATATAATCGGAAGAAATGTTCTATCTCTCCCATAACTATATTCTGGTCATCACGGGTGAGTGCATAGTAACACGGCAAACGTAACAGTCTTCCACTAACTGAATTTGTAACTGGAAGTTCGTTGTCTGTATAGCCCATGGAGCGTCCCATCTTGGATAGGTGCAATGGAAGATAATGAAATACAGCATTAATGTTTTTACTTTTCAAGTGATTCATAAGGTCATCACGGGTCTGTTCATCAGCAAGCAGGATATAAAAAAGGTGATTGTTACATTCACAGCTTTTTGGGACGGTAGGTAATTCAAGCAGACCTTGCTCTTTCATCTGTAGTAAGCCATCGTGATAATAATCGAATATTTCCTGTCTCCTTCGACTAATCATGTCAATGTTTTCCAACTGGGCAAATAAAAAGGCGGCAATAATATCTGATGGGAGATAAGATGAACCATGGTCAACCCACGTGTATTTGTCTACCTCACCCCGAAAAAATTTACTGCGGTTTGTTCCTTTTTCACGAATAATTTCGGCACGTTCAATGAATTGTTCATTGTTGATTACTAGAGCGCCTCCTTCTCCAGAAATAAAATTTTTTGTTTCATGGAAACTGTAAGTCCCCAGGTCGCCAATGGTTCCTAAAAATTTATCTTTATAAAGAGAATTTACCCCCTGGGCGGCATCCTCAACAACAAACAGATTATGCTGATGGGCAATAGACATAATAGTATCCATTTCACAGGCAACACCAGCATAATGAACTGGCACAATAACCTTTGTGCGGCTGGTAATAGCCTTTTCAATCAGATTCTCATTAATATTGAGGGTATCGGGTCTGATATCAACAAAGATAGGTTTGGCACCACGCAGACAAAAAGCCGTTGCTGTTGTAACAAAGGTGAAAGAGGGCAGGATAACTTCGTCATCTGGCTTGATATCAAATAGAAGTGCTGCCATCTCAAGAGCAGCAGTACATGAATGAGTGAGTAAAATTTTTTTCGCGTGAAATTTTTCTTCAAGAAGTGTGTGGCATTTCTGAGAAAAAAAACCATCTCCGGCGATTTGACCTTTTAATACTGCCTGTGCAATATAATAGAGTTCTTTTCCAACAATAAATGGTTTGTTAAAAGGTATAGTCATAAATTCTAGGTGATAACGGTTATGGAAAATTAAAAAATGTGTATTTCACAATATTTGTACATTCAGTTTAGTAATTTCGGACGGATGTAACGGGGAGAATTGATATTGTTACTTTCTTTATCTTGTTTTTTTTGCACATGTCAAGTTTTTGTTTTTTTTGTTGATGAAATATTTTTAACTGCGCACCGAGTAAGGGATTAGATTCAAAATAATGAATTAACTTTATGAGTTGATTTAACTTGTTTCATAATTATTGGAGGTTAGCTATATATATGTTGAGATATTCAATATATCATTCAATTAAAAATTGTTCAGGTGAGGTTTTCATAAAGTGAGTGAGTATACAGCAGCACCTGCAACTATTTGCCAATGTGTGTCAGCATTAATAACTTTCATGGGGCAGTTGGCTGCACCTTCTGTTGTCGTAAGCAGGTAGCTGGAATTGGTTCTAGTTGCGGTTGCACCTGTTGTAGAAGCAGACAGTAACATGGTATTTGAATTATCGGCTTCACCAACGGTAATATAAGGGCGAGCTTTGACACCCAAGGGGTGAAAGTTTATTGATGCTGTTGTGTTGGCTGGCAGGGCAAAATAGTCTGCTATAGAGGCTGCTATCATGTCTGTATCATTGATAGTGGCAATGCAATAGGCTTTATTTTTAAATGAGAGGTAGCTGGGAATGGCTATTACTGAGAGTATACCAATGATAGAAATTACGATCATTATTTCTATCAGTGTAAAGCCCTTTTTTGCAAGGTGAGTTTGTTGTTTCATACTATTTTTTCAGCCTTTTGCTGGAATGGCTAGTGTTGCTCATTTTATTTAAAAAATAAAGATGTCGGAATGGGTAGCAATAACACATTTTATTAATTGTGAGCTTTATTATTGTAAATCCTGCAAAATGTTTAATCAAATTTTGTAGTCGTTAGGCAAGTACCAGTGCTATTTTAGGCGAAAAACAAAGTGTAAATCTGTAGATGACTATAGGGTACTTCAACGTATTTGATTACCTGAATTTCAATTTCTTCATAGCGATCCAACTCATTTTAAAGAGCAGCAGGCCGTGTTTGAAACGTTCTATTTTAATATCACCATACACGCGTTCTTTATAATTAATCGGTACTTCCGCTATACGTAGATTTTGTTTGGCTGCTCCAAATAAGAGGTCAAAGTCGCCAAAGGGATCAAAGTCACCGAAGTACTTTCTGCCTTTGACAATTTTGAGATAGTCTTTTTTATAAAGTGCTTTCGTTCCGCACAAGGTATCAGTTACTTGCTGGCCGATCAGCCATGTGAAGAGCACTCCAAAAAACTTATTAGCCAGTTTGTTTAGAAAACGCATAGCCTCTTTTTCCATAGGATATACCAGGCGGGAACCGTTTATGAATTCCCCTTTATTTTCTACCAGGGCCTGATAAAATTTGGGAAGGTCTTCAGGGGGGACAGTCAGGTCAGCATCCAGGATCATCAAGATGTCTCCTTGTCCAGCATCAAAGCCTTTGCGCACGGCATCTCCTTTGCCAAGTTTAAGCATTTTTCCATGCCCGGCACCGTCTTCAGATCCCGGTGGTATTTGATGCATCAATTTGATGTCTTGTTTGTCGCCGTACTTTTCAATAATTCTTTCAATCTCTTCAACTGTTCCATCATTTGAGTTGCCGTCCACAAAAAGAATTTCAGTATGCCTGCCCATTAATGGTGTGCGTTTAACGGCATTTTCGATATTTCCTTTTTCGTTTCGACAGGGGATAAGTACGGTTACCGATGGTTCAGGCAAGTCTGCTTTCTTAGGGCCAGGTATTTTTCTGGCTATAATGTGGTTGGAAAGACACATGCCGTTAAGGATGGGCAGGTGGGCCAGAAATTTATTTACCAGTGTTGATAATATTGGAATATTAAATGGAATGAGTAAGCTGTAGCCAGAGTGGATAACTTCAAAGTTGTTGAGCCAAAGCAGGTTTTTGATGTTGCTCAAAGAAAGCCAGTTTTGGTAATCCTGAGGCATCTTTAGCCCGATTTTTTCGCCAAGTTTGAGCAGGGGTTCCCAGAAGGTGTTGTAATAGGTAATTATTATCCGTGATTCTTCATTACTTAATTTTTGGATACCTTGAAGAGCTGACCATATATCTTGTAGTTCACCTATCAAATCACAAAAAATAACATAATCGAATGTGTTTTTGAGATCCAGTTGCTCCACATCCGCTACACGAAACTTGATATTTTGGTTTTCTTTGCTTCGTTCTTTGGCAATGGCAATCATTTCCTCTGAAAAATCAAGACCAAGAGAATTGGGCTGGTTAAGTTTGCATAGCAGTTGTCCTGTGTTGCAGCCAAGATCCAGCACAGATTTTCCAGGTGATATGTAAAAATTCAGCAGATTTTCAATATGGTTATGGTAATATTTATTCCGAGCTCGCCATTTGTCACGATTAAGGGCAATGGAGTTAAAATAGGCTATTTTTTCAGCTTTAGATTTCATAGTTGAGCTCTTGTATAGTACAATTTGTGCAATTAATAGTTGGCAACATAAAGGGTAAGGTCTCAGTGACTAAGCACAAATACCTACTAATTGATTCTATGGTATGATTATTAAAAATACAAGTCAAGGTAGGGGAGTTTTTTTAAGGATATGGCACATTATGCCTCCAGTGCAATGTTTAAGGGTGAATAAGTAGTATTGTTGTCTTGTGCGCTTACAAGGTGGCAGGAAAAAGTAGTGTGAATGCTATGGTTCACACACATTTTAAGAGGTATATTTGAGATCATGCGTTCTAAAGGTCTGAAAATTAATATGACAATCACCTTGGTTTCACTGCTTACCGCAGGGATTTTTATGGTGAACTTTGTTGTGACTATTTTATGGCAAAGAGATTTAATTAGCAGTGAAATTCGAGTTTCCCGAAGCATAATAACTGTCATCACTCAACAGTTTTTCCAGAAAAATTTGGCTGATTTTGATATTTCTTCATCAGGTAAGGATATTGAATCAATAATAGAACAGGCAAAAGGAGTATGCGGTGCACTTTATCAGGATAATCGATATGTGCTGTTTTCAAAATCATCGGTATGCGGTAGCGAGCAGTTAAGGCAATTACTCAAGGAAGTTCACAGAAGTGGAGCCGAAAGCAGAAAAACCTTTGGTAACAACTTTGGGAGATTTTTCCCCGGAAAACGTTACCTTGCTGTGGGTGTGCCTATTAAGAGTTCTGGTCAGGCATTGTCTAGCGGTAGCTTTGCTTTAGTGTTTTCATTATCGCCTCTTTATCAGTCAATTCGCGATTCACAGCGAGTTGTTTATGTGTACATATTTGTTAACGTATTAATTCTTTCAGTTATTGGTTTTTTTCGTTTTGTAAAGCTTACTGTAAAACCACTTGAAAGGCTGGTTAGTTTGACAGATTCCTACAGTGAAAAAGATGGTGTGCCTTTGTTTATATCCCGGGAAGGTGATGAGTTTGGTCAACTTTCTGTGGCATTAAACAAAATGATGCAAAGAATTGAAAATGATCGGCAGGAATTGATTGCAACTGTTGATTCTCTTAAAAATGCCAATCAAAAACTTCATGATACCCAGAGGGAGATGATACAGGCTGAAAAGCTTGCTTCAGTTGGAAGGTTGGCAGCTGGATTGGCCCATGAAATCGGGAATCCTGTTTCTATTGTTCAGGGATATATTGAGTTAATAGGACAGGAACATCTTACTCAAGAGGAAATGCGGGATTTTGCATCAAGAGCAGATCAGGAATTACAAAGAATTTCAGGATTGATCAGGCAGATGCTTGATCTTGCGAGATCATCATCAGGTAATTGTCAAGTGGTTCATTTTCAGAAAGTGATTGATGAGCTTGTTGAGGTGGTGCGGGCACAACCGATGATGTCTGGTATTAAAATAATAAGTATTAAAAATGATGATTTTGATCAGGTCTGGTGTGATTCTGATCAGTTGCGCCAGGTGCTGTTGAATTGTCTGATAAATGCAGTAGATGCCATTGCTGCTTTGGAGGATGATCGCCAGGGTGAGATTGAAATAATTAGCAAAACTGTTGTCGGAAATAAACAGGTTGAATCGAGTGATATATTAACTGTCATGATTAAAGATAACGGAGTTGGTATTGTTGCTGAAAAGCTTGATACTATTTTTGATCCTTTTTTTACTTCTAAGGAAATAGGTAAGGGTACTGGCCTGGGACTTTTTGTTTCCCACTCCATTGTGGAAAGATTTGGTGGGCGAATGAGGGCTGAAAGCGTAAAAAGGGAAGGGGCAACGATAATTATTGAGTTGCCTCTATACAAATCAGGATCTGATCTCCAGGGTTTGGGTCAGGTAATTGAAATGCAGGGATAATTCATGGGTCATAAACAATTGTTGATAATCGATGACGAAGAAAATATGCGTCATATGCTCAGTGCCATGTTGTCTCGGAGAGGTTATATCCTTTCAACAGCCTCGGATGGGGTTACCGCCCTGGAAATGTTGAATGGGCAGCATTATGATTTTATTTTATGTGATATCAAAATGCCTAATATGGATGGGCTGAGTTTTTTGGAAAAAGCTCTGGTTGCTAATTCCAATGCGACAATCATTATGATGTCTGCCTATGGTACTATTGATACAGCTGTCAAGGCGATGAAACTTGGGGCATATGATTATATTTCAAAGCCGTTTAAAGTAGATGAAATCCATCTTATTTTGCAAAAGGCTGAAGAGCGTGAAAATCTTTTGGAGGAAAATGTTCACCTGAAAGAACAACTTGCTGCTGTTGAGCTTGAAAGTGGTTTTGGAGCAATGGTTGCCAAGAGTAAAGCAATGCAGGATATGTTTCAGCTTGCTCAAAAAGTTGCTCAACATAAAACTACGGTCTTGATCACTGGTGAATCAGGAACAGGTAAAGAGTTATTGGCTCGGGCGATTCATGATGAGGGAGTTAGTGCGGGAAAACCTTTTGTGGCTGTCAATTGTGGAGGTATTCCTGAAACTTTGCTTGAAAGTGAATTCTTTGGTTACTGTAAAGGTGCCTTCACTGGCGCAGATTCAAACAAAAAAGGGCTCTTTGCAGAGGCAGGTGAAGGCACTATCTTTTTAGATGAGATAGGAGAACTCCCCTTGTCTTTACAAGTAAAACTTTTACGGGTTTTACAGGAAAATGAAGTACGTCCTGTGGGATCTGCTAAGATCGAAAAGGTCAATGCTCGTGTAATTGCCGCAACAGCTAGAAATCTTGTAGAAGAAGTTGAAAAAGGTGTTTTTCGTAAAGATCTTTTTTTTCGTCTCAATGTTATGCCGCTTCATATCACTCCATTGCGTGATAGAGGAGAAGACCTGTTGCCTTTATGCGAGCATCTTCTGCTAAAGTTGAACAAGAATTTAGGAAGAGTAGTAGACGAGATCGCACCGTCGGCTGCGTCTATTTTGTTGCAACACAGCTGGCCAGGAAACGTGAGAGAACTGGAAAATGTATTGGAGAGAGCAATAATTCTTGCAGAAAAAAATATTATTCTTCCTGAATATCTTCCAGTAAATCTTGGTCCTCAGATAAGCGGAAGGCGTATGGATGATTTTTTTAATACTTTTTCTTTGAAAAAGGCCAAGAAAATTCTTGAAAAAAGGTTGATAAGCAGGGCTTTGGAGTCTACTGGCGGTAATAAAAGCAAGGCTGCTCATTTACTGGAAGTGAGCTATCCGTCTTTGCTGAGCAAGATAAAGGAATATGGTATTGAGGGGTAGAGTTTGCTTGATGATGTCAGGTGTTTTTAGTTGTTTTCAGGAAAACTATTGTTGCTCCCCATGAGCCGGCGGTTTCGTCGGCAAGGCGATATGATGTGACTTGATTTAGTCGGTCAAGTATCGCATGGACACTACGTCGCAGGGCGCCAGTTCCTTTTCCGTGGATGATTCTTACTTGCAGGATGTTTGCTTTGCGGCATTCATTTAGGTAGTCTGGGATAAGATGTTTTATGTCAGAAGGTTTGAAAGTGTGCAGGTCCAGAGTGCCATCTATGGGTATCTGGATGATGGAATCATTGTTCATGTCAGCGTCCAATTAGACTGGTGGCCAGTTCTGCTGCCCTGGCAGAGGCGCCTGGGTCTCCGATTTTTTTTCTAACCTCTTCAAGCTCCTGTAACATGTTTGTACGTTTTTTTTGATCAGTTACCAATTCTTTAAGTTCACCTGCAATATTATCTGGGGTTACATCATCTTGAAGTAGTTCGCGGATCACCTCTTTGCCAGCGATAAGGTTTACCAGTGAGAAAAATTCTACATCTATCAATATTTTTCCTAATGTATAGGTGTGGGGGGAAACCTTGTATGTGGTTACCTGTGGTGTACCCAGGATCGCTAGTTCCAAGGTGACTGTGCCAGATGCAGTAACAACGCAGTCGCATGAAGCCATGAGGTCGTAGCGATTATCGGATATCACCTGAATGTCGAGTAGGTCTTGGTATTTATCCAGGCCATTTTTATGCAAAAGGTCTTTTGAAACGGTTGAGGCGCGGGGCAGCAAAAAAACAATTTTTTGGTCAAGTTGTCCTTGTAACAGCTCTGCAGCTTTTAGGAAAATTGGTAATAGGGAACGGATTTCTTTAGTTCTGCTGCCGGGCAGCAGGCCAATAACCAGTGCTTTTTCTGTGATGGAGTGTTTTTTAAGAAATTCTTTTTTCGACATGCAGGTTTTAACAGAGTCCATGAGAGGGTGGCCAACAAATTCAACCTCTACCCCGCGATCTTGATAGAACTGTTTCTCAAAGGGGAGTATTACTCCAACAGTGTCTGTTAGTCGGCCGATTTTTTTTACACGTCCACTGCGCCATGCCCATACTTGTGGACTGATGTAGTAGAAAACTGGAATTCCCATTTTTTTTGCCTTGGCTGCCAGCAAAAGGTTGAAATCAGGGAAATCTATCAGGATGAGCAGTGCAGGTCGCTGGTGTTTCATTTGTCTGATCAGTTTTTGTCTGGCAGAAAAAATGTCTCTTAAGTGACTGATAACTTCAAAGAAACCAACAACTGCAATTTGGGATGCAGGGAAAATAATTTCAACACCGGAGTCTGAAAGTTCCTTGCCGCCGATACCACTGAAGTGCAGGTTTGGATTTCTGGCAAGCATGGCCTTAACCAACTTGGAACCATGCAGGTCACCAGATGCTTCACCCGCAACAATTATAACATGATTGTTAGTGTTTGATATTGTAGGGGGATTCACTCGATGTAGGTTGGGGTTAAGCTTATTTGTCATGTAGTAGGTTTTGAATGGGGAAGGAAAATATTGTCACCAAGTAATTCTTCCACCTGATCCCTGTTTTTCTTTATCTGTTCTACTACTTGCAAGGCGATATGAAGTGCCTGTCTGCCTTCCAGGCCAGATACTTGAGGTTTGGATCTGTTTTTGACATTTTCAATAAAATCTTTTAATTCCATTTCCAGGATGTCGTGATCCTCAAAGCCATGCTTGTGAATCTCAGGTAGTGGGGTATCATTTCCGATACCACTTTTTAGACGGATGGACATAACTTCTTTTTTTGCAAAATCCACTGACAGGTAAGTTCCTGGTTGGAAAATTCGCATACGGCGAATGTTGTCCATGGAAATGCGGCTAACGGTTACGTTCGCAGTGCAGCCATTCTCAAAAATTAACCTAGCATTGGCAATGTCAGTTAAGGGAGTGATGACCGGACTGCCAACCGTGTGAATGGTTTTTATGTTGGATTTGACGATGGACAAGATGATGTCAATATCGTGGATCATCAGGTCAAGTACAACGTCTACATCCGTGCCTCTGTTTTTAAATACACTTATGCGGTGTGCTTCGATAAAGAGAGGGTGGGTTAGAAGTGGTTGCATGGCCATGACAGCTGGATTGAATCTTTCCAGATGACCTACCTGGAGGATGCGGCTGTTTTTTTTGGCCAGTGCAATAAGGTTGTCTGCCTCTTCCATTGTGGAAGTGATTGGTTTTTCAACCAGGATGTCTATGTTGTGTTCCAGGCAGGCAACAGCGACATCATGGTGGTAAATTGTTGGAACCACTATGCTGACAGCATCAACCTGATCAAGAAGGTCCAGGTAGTTAGAAAAGGCGGTGGTCTTGCATTCTTTTGCCACACTTTCAGCTTGTGATAGGTCAATGTCTGCAACACCAACCAACTCAACGTTATCCATGGCGGCATATTTCTGCGCATGATATTTGCCTAGATAGCCAACTCCTATGACACCGATTCTGATTATTTTGCTTGTATTATTCATTAATGTTTAATCTTTAATGTTCAGGGTTCAAAGTTTAATGGTAGAGAGCATTTAAACAATGAATGGCCAAATTTTTATAGTTGTATGAAAAAAATAACAACAGCTAAAAAAGATCAGGTGTTTTTATGGTTCAGCTGCGGTTGGGGATCCAGCAATGGTTCAGCAATAATGACTAGTTAATTAAAAAAAAGAAAACAAAAGCTCATTCTTGATCGACTTAATGCTGGTAAATGGTTTTAACTGTAGATCTTTAGACTCAAGCTTAACAGTATCTTCTGTTAAAAGTAAAATTATTTTTCAAATCCCCATATATGCTTTCCAGACATTTTCATCAACGAGCAAATTTTGTGATTTGTCATGAATGATTATTTCCCCATTTTCAATGCGAGGTTGGCGTTTTGTTCCACTAGAAAAATGCTTGTCTCTTGTTCCTTGTTTAGTTTCTTTATGATTTCAAAGATTTTTTTAGTCACAATTGGTGTCAAGCCCATAGATGGTTTATCAAGTAGGAGAAGTTTGGGCCTGGCCATTAATGCTCTTGAGATAGCTAGTTTCACAATGCTATCTGGCGGTAATGCCTCGATAGATTTTCTCTGGAAATGGATGAAGCCGAAATGATGGGGAACAATACCGCAAATAGACATCAGGGTTGTTGATTTGCCTGCATCGTTGGAGCCAATCAGGCAGGTTATTTCATCTTTTTAATTGTAAGACTTATGTCGTGAAGAATTTGAATGTTGCCAGAATAAGTATTTAGATTCTTGATCTTAATCATTGTCCGTGTTCTCAGTTAGATAGGCTTAGGGCACGACAGGATTGTTAGGCTCTGATCGGGAGTCTGTAAGAAGCATATTTATCACTAAGCGTACCTGCAACCCCGATTTTAATTGTTTTTGCTGTTGCGTTTGTAAGGGTCAATATAAAAAGGATATATAAAAAATCCTGACAGAATATTTAATAGATCCATCGGTTTTATGGGGATTTACTCTTGTTTACAGATTACGGTATATGATTGATTTGTTACTCTTCAAGGTGTAAAGTCGTCTGTTTTGGGTCAACTATTAGTCGGCAAGAGAGCCATTTAGGCTTGATTATCTGGATATAGAATGGCTATAAGCCATTGTTTGACTCCAGTCATCAGTAACAGTGAGAAGAGGCAATTTTTGGTATTTTGCTGGTATGTTTTAGGTTAAAAATAACATTAAAAATGTTAACTGCCCTGATGCTGTGAGTTTTTTCTAAGGTTACATCTAAAAGATAATTTTGCCCTGAAAGATAATTCGTTTTTGGGTGTGGTGTTTTTTTTGTTGTACCTGTTTGGAGCGTGTAAGGATCCTGGTAATAGGGGCTGTTTTTTACTGAGTTAAACATGATTAATAATAATATTTTTTTCATTTTAGGTAGACCTTTTTCTCCTGTGTACAGTGTGATTATGCGTCTGCGTGAGTCTTTTTATCGATGGAACCTTTTTAGAGTTTACAGGCCCGATGTGCCGGTTGTCAGTGTTGGCAATCTTACTTTAGGTGGTACTGGTAAGACACCTCTTGTGCAATATATTGCTGGAATGCTTTTGGGAAAAGGTAAGGCTCCTGCAGTTATTAGCCGTGGGTATGGTGGGAAAGCAAAAGGATCTTTCAACGTGGTGTCTGATGGCAAGCAGGTGTTTTTGCCAGCAGACCAGGCTGGTGATGAGCCAAGGTTTTTGGCTGAAACATTACCTGGAGTGCCCGTGCTAACTGGAATTGTCAGAAAGCTGCCAGTTGTTAAGGCTGTCGAGGATGGGGCGGATGTGCTGGTACTTGATGATGGATTTCAACATATGAGCGTTGGTAGAGATCTGGATTTGGTTTTGTTTAATGCAGATCATCTGGCAGGAAACAGCAGGGTTTTTCCCGGAGGAGATTTACGTGAACCAGTTGCTGCCTTGAATAGATGTCATGCATTTGTGTTAACCTCCATCAGTAGCCGAAATGCAGAGAGAGCAGGGCAGTTTTCAGCATTGCTGGAGCAGAAATTTCCAGGAAAGCCCGTTTTTATGAGTCGCTATCTTGCATCGTCTCTCGTGGAGCGAAGTAAAAATGGTGAGTTTCTGGAGATACTATCTGAAAGTCAGTTTAAGATTTTCGCATTCTGCGGTATTGCCCGGCCGAAAAGTTTTAAGCAGACACTTGAAGATTTTGGGCTTGAATTATGTGGAATGCAAAGTTTTACTGATCATCATGCCTACTTGCAGGCAGATGTCGATAAAATAATCATTCAAGCAAAAGAACATGGTGCTCAGGCACTGGTGACCACCGAAAAGGATTTGGTGAAACTCAAGGGGCTTGAATTTTCTTTGCCATTGTATGCAGTGCGTATGAAAGTAGAGTTGGATGACGGCTTTGATCAATTTGTTCTGGCAAAGCTTGGTTATGGTGAAAAAACTAACCTGAAGCAGGCTGATTAATTGGGAGGTTATTTTTTTTGCTGAGTTGCAATTATAAGGCTTGAAATATTGCAACTTTGAAGGTGGTGGATAATTGTCTAGTGTGTCGAAAAGTTAACATTTCCAGGTTTTTTTTCATGAGTGTGTTTTTTTTGACACGGTTTGATTACTGCTTGATATGCCTGAGGTAATTTTTTCATGTCTCTTAACTGACTGTTGTTGCGGCGGTTGTGTTTGCGGCGAGCAGAGGTTCGGCGAGTTTCTTGGTTTTGGTGTGCTTTTTGCAAGTATAGAGCCAAGTGTTTTTTGTTAATTTATTTTTTAACCGTATAGGACTAAAGAGAATGGCATCAATTGAGCCTCATCAGTACACTTTAAAACGATCTGTTAGTTGTTGTGGGGTCGGATTGCATACTGGTAGAACTGTTAATCTGACTATTAAACCTGCCTCTACAAATACAGGGATACGCTTTGTTCGTTCTGATTTGGAAGCAAAGCCAGGGATTACAGCTGGTTATGGTCAGGTTGTAGACACCAGGCTAGCAACGACTATCGGTGATGGTGCTACAAGGATATCTACTACTGAGCATCTCATGGCTGCATTACTTGGTTCAGGTATAGATAACGCAGAGATTGAGATAGACTCCCACGAAGTTCCAATAATGGATGGTAGCGCTGGTCCTTTTGTTCATCTTTTGAAAAAAAGTGGACGAAAAAAGCAAAAAGCCCTGCGGAAAGTTTTGAAAATAACTAGTCCTGTTATTTTTACAGATGGTGAAAAGTCCATTCGTATTGAGCCGTATGATGGTTTTAAGATTACGGGGCGAATTAAATTTGATGATGAACTGATAAATGAGCAGACTTACAGTATAGATGTTACTCCTGAGCGTTTTTGTAAAGATATTGCCATGGCAAGGACATTTGGATTTGTAGAACAAGTTGAACATCTTTGGAATAATGGATTGGCTCTCGGTGGAACCTTGGATAATGTTATTGCCATACATTGGGATCGACGTTCTATTTTGAATGAAGACGGGTTACGTTTTGATGATGAGTTTATTCGGCATAAAGTTCTTGATTTGATAGGTGATTTAGCACTGCTTGGTTGTCCTGTGCAAGGGCATGTTATTGCTGATCGTTCTGGCCATGGGCTTCATCTAGGATTAATGAAGGCAATTAATGCCCAGAAGGATTGCTGGCAGTATGTGCATGTTAAAAAGGACAGAAAGGATAATGAATCTGTATTTAATCAAGTTGTTCAAAATACTAAAACAGCTGGTGGTAGGATAAAGCCACTGTTTACTCCTGTTGGAGAAGCGCAGCCTTCATGTGCGGTATGAATTAGGGATTTTATATTTAATGATATAATCAACAGGAAATAATTGAGATTTCAAAAACCCGCTGACCTTTGGTCAGCGGGTTTTTTTTTGTTTTTTTATAAAAAGAAACTGTTATGGTGATAGCCGTTTCAGGGAATATTATATTTCATATAAGGTTTTTGTTATTCTTTATATTGTTGTTTTTCAGTAAAATACAACAGTTTGGCCTGTTAGACAGGGTTGGCTGATTATCTCGTTTTTTGTTAAGGGAAGAGGATATTTCTATGGGAGATTCTAGGGCAACAATACAGACTCTTGGATTGGTCGGTGGTGGCCAGATGGGTGAAGCCCTCATTCGTGGCATTATTACTGCTGGTTTGATGGAAAATGAATCCATCATGTGCGCTGAACCAGATGAGCAACGCAGGGCATATCTTGAAAGTACATATCATATTAAATCAACTGGTGATGCTGCTACACTTGCTTCTTTTTGTGATACAGTAATTATCGCTGTTAAGCCACAGGTAATGACATCTGTGCTCCAGGTGTATCGTCAGCTTATAACTGACCGTCATCTTGTGATATCCATTGCAGCTGGTGTTAGTCTGGATGTGCTTGCACAGGGGTTTTCGGAAAAGGTTAAGGTTGTCAGGGTGATGCCTAATACTCCCGCGTTGGTTCTTGAGGGAGCTTCTGCATTAAGTGGCAATGAGTTTGTTTTGCCCGAAGATATGAAAAATGCTGTGCAGATTTTTTCAGCAGTAGGCTCCTGTGTGGAGCTTCCTGAAAGTATGCTTGATGCTGTTACCGGTTTGAGTGGAAGTGGTCCAGGATATGTTTTTACCTTTATTGAAGCATTAATTGATGGCGGTGTTCTGGCGGGTCTTCCTCGGCAAGTAGCTGAAAAGCTCGTGTTGCAGACTGTTTACGGATCGGCAAAACTGGCGCTTGAAACAGGCGATCATCCAGCAGTGTTGAAGGCAATGGTGACATCACCTGGTGGAACCACCATTGCAGGTATTCAAGTGCTTGAGGAAGCAGGGGTTCGCGGTGCGGTGATGTCTGCAGTAGAATGTGCAGCTAAAAGGTCCAGTGAGTTGGGTTGATGAATATTAGATTTACAGGGATTATCACACGGCATAATACTCCTGAAGTGCTTAAGATCGGTGAAGAGTTATCTGCCTGGTTTGCTGAGAGGAGAATAAAAACACAGCTGGATGTCATTCATCACTCCATGGATATGCTTGTAATTCTTGGTGGTGATGGCACCTTGCTTCATGTCGCAGATCAGGCATCTCATCTTGATATTCCTGTAGTTGGTATAAATTTGGGTAATTTGGGATTTCTTACAGAAGTGGCTGCAGATGAAATGTACCAGGCTCTTGATGCCATCCTGGCAGGAGCTGTACATGTCGAAAAAAGAATGATGCTAAAAGCTTACCTCATAAATGGTGCTGAACAGAAAAAGAGTGAAATCTGCTTTGTTCTCAATGAGGTTGTTCTTTCCAAGGGAAATATGGAGAGAATGGTTCGATTGCGTTGTTGGTCAGGTAAAGAATATATTACGACCTATAAAGCTGATGGGCTTATTATCTCAACGCCAACTGGTTCCACGGCTTATAATCTTTCGGCAGGAGGGCCAATTGTACAGTCAGAGTTACAAGCTATTTTGGTGACACCCATTTGTCCATTCATGCTTGAAAGCAGGCCTGTTTTATTGTCACCTGAAACTCGAGTGACAACACAGGTGGTCGGACCGATAAGCGATGTTAAAGTATTAATTGATGGTCGTTTTGCCTGGGATATTAAGGAGGATGATTTTTTGGTTATTGAGACAGCTGCAAAACCGTTGCGGCTTATTAGTTCCCCGCATAAGGGTTATTTTGATATTTTAAGGAATAAACTCAACTGGGGAGGACGTGAAGCAGGGCACGATTATCCTGATATTTTGGTGGAATAAGAGTCTGTTCTGGGCTGTTCTTGGTATTGCTGAATTTTTAGACTCTTTTGTGTTGCACAACAGGGATAGTTATTTCCTGGTGATCTTTTTTTTGCGTTGTAGCTTGTATTTTTTCATTTTGTACTGGAGCAAACTTTTGGTGATTCCTAGTTTTTCTGCAGCTCTGGCTTGAACATTGTCAGATGTTTCCAGGGCTTGGCGGACAAGTTTTTCTTCGATACCATTAAGAACCTCAGATAAGCTGAGGTTCTCTGGTATGAACTGATTTAATTCTAAATTTGTGCTCCATTCCTGTGCACCTGCAATCTCACTTGAGTCAGGTTGCACATCTTCAGGAGTAATCAGGTTGTTGTTACAAAGTATGGCCGCTCGTTCAATGGTGTTTTCAAGTTCTCTGACGTTACCCTCCCAAGGGAGGCTGATGAGAAGGCGAAGGGCTTCGGCTTTGATATCGAGCTTTTTCAAATTAAGCCTTCGCGAATTTTTTTTCAAAAAGTGAGTTGTGAGTTCAGGGATATCATCAACTCTTTCTCTTAGAGGCGGTAAGTGAATATGAATGACATTGAGCCGATAGTAGAGGTCGGCTCGGAAATTTGTTTTTTCAACTTCATCTTTCAAATCTTTATTAGTAGCTGTTACAATTCTGACATCAACGTTTAGAGTTTTGCTGCCGCCAACCCGCTCGAAACATTGCTCTTGAATAACTCGGAGTAATTTTGCCTGTAGAGCAGATGGTATTTCTCCTATTTCATCAAGAAAAAGAGTGCCTGTGTCAGCCATTTCAAAGCGACCTTTTCGCATTGCAATTGCATCTGTGAAGGCCCCTTTTTCATGTCCAAACAACTCGCTTTCCAAAAGATTGCCTGCAAGAGCAGCGCAGTTTACAGAAATAAAAGGAGTGTTTTTCCTGCTGCTCAAGTTGTGAATTGCTCTGGCAACGAGTTCTTTGCCGGTGCCGGATTCCCCGGTTATCAGAACAGAGGAGGGTGTTGGCGCAACTTTTTCTATAAGTTGGTAGACATTTTTCATGCTTCTGGTTTTTCCTATCATGCCGCCAAATTCAGAGCCAATGGTGACCTCATGACGCAGTCTTTTTATCTCACGAACAAGGTCGTGGTGCTCTAATGCTTTATTGGCGTTGGCAAGAAGAGCGTCATTTGAAAAAGGTTTTGCCAGGTAGGTGAAGGCACCGAGGTGCATTGCCTCCACGGCTTTCTCTACATCAGCATAGGCTGTGATGAGGATGACGGGGAGGTCGCGATTGAAGTCTTTTGCGTGTGCAAGTAGCTGGATTCCATCCATTCTGGGCATTTTCATGTCAGAGATGATGAGGTCAAGGTCAGTTTGTTTTACTATGGGAATGGCTTCCAGGCCGTTGTTGGCGGTAAAAACTTCAAAACCCTCATCGCGCAACAGTTCTGCAAGGATGATTTGATAATTTGGCTCATCATCTACAACGAGTATGGTGTGCATTGATTTGATACCTTTTGCTGTGAAAGAGAAAGTTGACTCATTTGAAATGGTTTAAACAATAAAGAATTATTTATCAATGGGCCATGACTGTTTGTAATTGGGGCCCTGAAGCAGCCGTTGCTGTAAGTTTGAAAAAAGTGAATCAGGTGGGCAGAAACTATTGTCAGTGCCAGCTAGTTTTCTTTGGGGCTTATTTTCGCCATGATAATCACTGCCACCTGTAGCGATAAGTTGATGTCTTTTTGCAAGTTCAATAAAAAAACGTTGGATTTTTTTGGTATGCCCGGGATAATAAATTTCTAAGCCATCCAATCCTCTTTGGCAAAGTTCTCGGATAAGTTGAGGTTGTTTTTTCATGGAATTGTCAATGTGTCCGGGATGGGCGAGGACCGCAATTCCTCCAGCTTGATGAATCATGTCAATAGTTTCTGCAGCACTGAATGTGAACCTTTCAGCCCAGGCAGGAGCACCTTTTCGTAAATAATGTTTGAATGCATGAGCCATTGTCTTAACGATTTTTTTTTGTTTTAAAATGCTGGCGATATGGGGCCTGCCTGCCTGCCCGCATCTGGATTTATTTTGGAGTTCTAGGTCGGATATATCTATGCCCAGTTTTTGTAATTGAGTAATAATTTTGCGATTGCGTTCTTCGCGTCCTCTTTGCAGGAGTGAGAGTTTGGAATTTAATTCTTGTTGGCGGTAATCTATGCCATAGCCGAGAATGTGCAGGGATGTTTTATTATGGGTGGCGCAGATTTCCAGTCCTTGGATAACTTTTATTTTAGTGCTGTGTCCATGATGGAGAAATTCATCAATACCATCAATAGTGTCATGGTCAGTGAGGGAAATTGCATGAAGGTCAGAGTCTACAGCTATCTTGATGAGTTCGGCTGGTGAGTTGGTACCATCTGAGTAAACAGAATGTGTGTGAAGGTCAATGCACATGTTTTTTGTATGCTTGTGTCAACTGATTTGCACCGCAAGTGGAAATTATGGTTTTTTGAAAGATTATCCTATTGTATCGATATCTTGTTCATATAGTAATCATCTGGATATGATTACGCAATGAGCATTTCTGTTTCGCTGAGACTTGAAGAAAAAGAACTTTATTATTTGTGGAAAGCAGCCGAAAAGGATGATAACTAGGTTGTATGCTAAATTATGTTTGTTTGTTCTTCAGCTTAGCTTGACAGATGTCTTAAATGGCAGATAGTTATGAATTATATTCAGGGTGATGTATGCGTTCTTTGATTACAGTTTACGCCGGAATTTTTATATGTCTGATATTAAGTGGTTGTAGCCGGTTGCCACAGCCTGTTTCTTACCAATACACAACTCAGCAGAAAATGCAGGCTGCTCACCACTGGGATGTTCTTGCCAATGATGTGGCAAATGAAATTAATAGTGAACTCATACGCTTGGATTATTTGGAAGATCCGGTTTTTGTAAAACATGCGTGTGGTGAATCTGATAGTTGTGAGAATAGTACAGCAACTCCTTTTGATCAGGGATTCAATGATCTTTTGGTAACGCAGCTTGTCAATTTTGGTGTTCCAACTCTTGTGGAAGAGGATGAGGCAAGCTTGATCGTTGATTACAAAATACAGGTTTTATACCATCGTAAAGGGTATCTTCAGCTGGCTCCAGGAACTCTGACTGCTTTGACCAGTGCTGTGTTAGTGTTTCATAGTGCGCCATGGCAGGTGCAGACCCTTGTTTCAGGTGCGATAAATGATGTCTTAAGTACTATGACAGTGGTAAACGGTAATTTTGAGGTCATTATTTCTACTTCAATTCGAAAAGATAATAAGTTTATTATGCGGAAATCTGATATTTATTATATTAGTGATCCTGATTTTTGGCATTATCAGCCGTCAAGTCCTGATGCGGAGATAAATCTAGTAAGTGTCAAGTGAAGTAGTGTCTTTACGTTTCGCAACAGCAGGCAATTGAAAAAAACACAATATGAAAAAAGAAGGTGAAATGAAATTTTTGAGGAAGATATTTTTTGTTTGTGTGTTGCTGGTGTTGCCGATGGGGTGTTCAAACTTGAATTGCACCCCTTTTGAATTACTTCTCGGTGGTGATGTTGATTTGGTCAACCTTGGAGAGGAAGTGGCAGATGAGCTTGTTAAACATTCCTTTCCTCCATTAATACCAAAACCACCTGGTCAGCCAGTGTTGATTGTTTCCCTGCTCAATAATGATAATCTGGAGGAATCTTCAAGCTTTGGCAGAGTTTTGCAGGATCATATTGCTTCAAGGTTTGTCCAACAGGGATATGCTGTAAAAGAAGTTAAACTTCGTTCTAATTTACTTATACGACAGGGAGATGGTGAGTTTATGCTGTCTCGAAGGCTTGGTGAAATTAGTACTAAGCAGAATGCCCAGGCGGTGGTTGTTGGGACATATTCATTGGCAAATCGAATTTTATACCTTTCTGTTCGATTGGTCAATCCTGGTGATCAAATGGTTCGGGCAACTTGGGATGCCAGGCTGTGCCTTGATGAAAGTAGTCTACAGATGCTAGGATTACAGTATCAGACCCGCGATGAGGTTGAACCCCCTAGCAGGTCTTTTCTTGATAAAATTTTTTAGTATTTTAAGTGTATAGTTAGTGCCGGAACGAAAACCCCTTTTCACAAGCTTCAGCTAGTTATGGCATGCGAAGTTAAGAAGCATTCTCAATTTCATCGTCATCGTTTTTTTGATCCCAAGATAAATTATCCCAAAATTTGCTGATTTCTGAATTTTGAACGCACTTATCTTATATGAGGTTTACATTGGCTTATTGCTAAGCCGCTAACTTGAATTTCATTTTACGCTGCTGTGTATCTAATTGACGTCTCCCAACCTTAACACCTAACTGCTGAATATTTCGTGCTAAAACTGCCAAGGACACATAACGTCTAAATCCATAAATTCCATGGTCGGGACATCTGTCAAGACCATGTACTTCCAGAGCATTTATTGCAGATTCGACTGCTGCGTGTTGATACCTTGTTTTGATAAATTCTTCTGAATACTCTCTTTCTTTATCCTTTTTAGAAAGTTTTCCCTTTTTCGGAAGCACTACAACGTCAAGATATTTCAACAAGTTTTTCTGATTACGGGGGGAATGAAAACCTTTGTCAAAGCTGCAATTTGATAATCTTGAAAATTTGTTCTGTGCCTCTTCAATCATAGAAACTGCAACCTGCTCATCTGTTTCATTCTGCATAACCTGGTGATGCAAAATGAAACCATATTGGTCTTCAAGAACACATACCTTCAGCCCTAGTTCTACTGGCACGCCAGCTTTACCTTTACTGATCCATTCAGTATGGGGCTCAAAAATAGAAAAAACTTTCTCATTATACGGAATTACTTCAGCTTCAACAACTCGACGTTGAATTTGAGCAATTTGCCTATCGGCATGATTCAGAAATTTTTCAATATCATGAATGATTGCTATGACCATGAAGCCATTACGATCAACTTTCTTTATTGTGTTACGTGCCTTTTCAAGAAAGCTTTTTGCAGTATCAATATATTCAACATGGGCAGCAATAATGACTTTTCATCGCTTTTTTTTTACAAGCTTATGACCAGCATCTACGACAAGGACGTTTATCCTGTCCAGAATGTCAGGGGTTAGTAAGGCCACATTATCTTTCAAGGTCTGTAATTTATATTCATATTCATCAGCAAACGATCCGTGACCAAGCATTTGTCGTATCGTTTTATGCTGATTGGCCATCTCATGAAGGCGATCATAATCCCAGTTTAAATTCAATCTCAAAACTCCAAGTACCAATATTTTCCACTGCTCCATTCCAGGCCTACCATTATTATTATCTGTCCCTGGAGTTATTACTTCTTCAAGTATTGAAAATACATGGTCACGCAATTCAGGATTAGTATAAATATATTGCAACCCCATCAGCAAGGGTGGCACATCATCTCTGGATTTTAAATCAAATTTAATAGCTGCAATTGGAAGTTCGCCTAGTTTTAGCTGAGGATTTTCTACTCGTCTCATAAGATATGTACTTCTGAAGATTTAGAGATCTATGGTGATTTCATAATAATCACCATGCTGAATTTATTGAAAAAGTATAATATATTCAGCGTTATAAGTGAATCAACTTGTGCAACTCGCTTAAGTAAATACGTTAAATACACAAATCTTGGTCTTACGTAAATGATCTAAGAGGCTAAGTTTCCGCATCTATTCACTTCTCGTTCAACCACTAGTTAGTATTTATGGTGAAGTGGCAGTCTTGTGTAGAGTTGAGCAGAAATTCTGCCGTGGGATAGGGATTAATTTATTGATTTGTTGAAGTTCCCAGTACCTTGTCAGTGATTTCTTTTTTCAGGGTGTCTTCGGGTTCAGGTTGTACCCAGTGGATAAACTGCTCTGTAACTCTCATGAACTGTCCATGATCTTTCTTACATTGGTCGCAAATACTTTCAGCCTTGTCTCTATAGGCTATTATTTTGCTGGCAGGTTCTCCGTCTTTGGCAATAGCTGCCATTTTTCGACAACCACAATTGAGTCGAATTACTGCAATTCCAACCGCATCAGGACTTCCTTCAATAATTCCCTCAATCATTGCCTGCTCTCCTTTTTCCGGAGCCCAATCATTATTTTTTGTTTTGTCTTTATTTGCCATAGTAGTTTTTTAAATAGGTTTAGTGGATATTGAAATATACTGATTAAAGTTGTTTGGCCATTTTGTTAAAAATCTATAATGTTGGACAATATGGAAAAGGTCAACAACTTTTAAGAAAATGAAGAGCTATTTTTTTTGACGTATCCTTGTTGAAGCACTTGGGAGCCATGCTCGCTTGTTCGGCTTTAAGGAAGATTGTTGTATCTTTACGGTATGACGTCGTTGTTGCTCCTGTGAATTGTGTGGATGACCTTTTCTTTGTTTTGAATGGTTGAATGTTCAGCAGAAAAGTAGTGAAAAATTCTGTTTATTTTGTCTTGACAAACAGAGGTTCCTTTGGTTAGAGGAATAGCACTTGGAATTTTTAATTATCAACTTGGGAAAAAACACAAAATAGTGTTCTTGTCATACTAAAATAATTTATTTTGATGGAGGTTGTACCATGTTTGAAGTCGTTGTAGATAAAGATAAGTGCTCTGGTGATGAAGAATGTGTAAACGCATGTCCTGCACAGGTTCTTGAGATGGAAGACGGTAAAGCAGAGCCAACTGAGCCAGATGAATGTCTGGGTTGTGAAACCTGTGTTGAGGTTTGTCCTGAAGGTGCCATCACTGTCACAGAAGTATAATAGTTGAATTAGACTATAATGATTGTGAAAGCCCATTCCTCTTGGGGGATGGGCTTGTTTTTTTTAGAGGTCCAATTAGAAATAATTGAGAGTAAATACTGACAATGAAGGCAATATCCATACAAAGCTGAAATTGTTTTAATTGTGTGTTAAATTCCCGTGTTAAACTGTCCTTCTGCTCTTTTCACTTCTTGATTTTTTTTAATGTCTCTTTGAGCTTTCCAGGCATGGTAAGCGAATAGCCTCAACTACCTTGCAAATAACCAAATAATTCTTATCTGTATCTTCGATGCTGTTACTTGTGCATAGATATATTGAAATAGGAACTTGAAAGCAGGGTGTTGTTTTTGGCAATCAGGGAGTACAGCAGCGGGAACATGATTACTGCAACAAAATCAAAATAGTTTAGAATGTGAGAGTGTTGAATTTTTCAAAACTGAAACCAGGAGTTAATCGTTCGAAGCATTTACTCGTCGCAGCGATCCTATGGAGTTGTGTTGGAATAATGCTTATGGTTCGCGGCTGGTTTTTTTTTGGAGAAACACCGGAATACTGGATGATTTTATTGGCAGTTGTGGTTGGGTCGGCCAAGTCTCATCTCATACTTGACAAATCTTTTAAGTCAAATATGCAACGGATCTTAAAGATGAAGGATGGGACCTGCCTAGGCGCAGTATATTCCTGGAAATTGTGGGCGTTGGTGATCGTAATGGTACTGTCAGGATATATATTGAGAACAGTTAATCCTTCCGGAATTTTGGTTGGAACCCTTTATTTTGCCATTGGTTGGGGATTGTTTTTGTCCAGCAGGCATGGTTGGCTTGGATGGTTTCGTCTAAAAGAATGATTTGTAAAATTGATGTGAATGACTCATTAAACAGGGTAGAAATTAACAGAGAAGCACTTCGGCATAATTTTCGTTTGTGTAAGCAATATGCAGGGACTGCAGGTGTTATGGCTATGGTGAAAGCTGATGGCTATGGGCACGGTATGGTTGATTGTGCTCGAATCTTAGCACTGGAAGGTGCATGTGCTTTTGGTGTTGCTGAAGTAAACGAAGGTATCAGGCTGCGTCAGGCAGGAGTGACGCAACCTGTTTTTGTTTTTACCGGGGTGTATCTCGATGTAATACCGGCACTTTTCGAGCATGACTTGACTCCTGTTATTGTTAATGGGAATTTTCTGTCTGATCTTTCTTGTGAGGCTGTTGTTAATAAAACAATATTGAGTCTGCACGTGAAGGTTGACGCAGGAATGGGGCGTCAGGGTTGTAGCTTAAAAGATTTACCTCGATTGATAGCTGAGATTGACCAGTATGAAGGTGTCCGGATTTCAGGGATCTCAGCACATCTTCCCATGTCAGATGATCAGGATTCAGGTAGTACTGAAGAGATATTTTCCAAATACATTGATACGCTAGAAGCAACCAAAGCAGGGCTGAATACTAATTGTTGTAGGCATATTGCTAATTCTGGAGGGCTTTTGTATTTTCCTGATATCGCACTTGATATGGTAAGGCCAGGTATTTCTTTGTATGGGTATTACCCGGACGCGAAGGCTGGAGAATTATCATCGATTACAAATATGCTTCAGCCTGTGATGCGTTTTTCCAGCAGGGTTATTCAGGTGAGAGATATACCCGCAGGTACAGGTCTGGGTTATGGTCATAGTTATGTGACTCTGCAGGATACGAGACTTGCTGTAGTTCCTGTCGGGTATGCTGATGGGTATTTACGCAGTGTGTCTGGTAAGGCAAGTGTTTTGATTAGAGGGCATAGGGTGTCGACACTGGGTCGAATTTCCATGAATCTTACATTGGTTGATGTGTCATCTATACCTGATGTTTGTGATGGAGATGAGGTTGTTTTGTTGGGACGACAGGGAAGTGAGGAGATAAGTGCAGATGAGATTGCAGGCTGGATGAATACCATCAGTTATGAAGTCCTCTGTCTGTTGGGCAATCTTAATGATCGATATTATGTGAATTAATTATAATAGATTGTGCAATAGATGTTCAGGCCAGGAAGATTTATCCAGCCGATATAACTAATTTAGATGTGATAGCTTAAGAGCGTAAAGTTAACTCCAGAATTTGAAGATATAAAATGATTAGGTTACAGTTAAAAGAATTAATTGATACATGTTTTGATCAGGGTGTGGCGCAGGGGCAGTGGACTGATGCGGGTCGGGATCAGTTTGCCGTCGAAATACCCAAACATAGTGGGCAGGGAGATTTTTCGACTAACCTTGCTCTTATGATTGCCGGAAAAGAGAAGCGTAATCCCAGGGAAATTGCTGGTTTGTTTTTGGAGATTTTTAATAAGCAATCGACCTTTGTGGAAAAAGTGGAGATAGCTGGTCCTGGTTTTATCAATTTTTTCCTTGTTAATACGGTATGGAGTTCCGTTTTGGCACCTGTTTATGAGCATGGGGAAAGTTTTGGTCTTTCCGATGCTGGTCTAGGAAAGAAAGTGATGGTGGAATTTGTCAGTGCAAATCCAACAGGTCCTCTTAGTATAGGGCATGGAAGAAACGCTATTCTTGGCGATACTATATCCAGACTTCTGCAGGCAAGTGGATATGATGTAAAAAGAGAGTATTATTTCAATGATGCAGGTAGACAGATGCGTGTACTAGGTGCATCCACTAAGGCTCGATATCTTGATCTGTTAGGGCGTGACAGCGATTTTCCTGAGGATGGTTATCAAGGAGATTATCTAAATGATATAGCCAAATTGATTGTTGATCAGTCTGGTGAGAGTCTGATTGGCAGCGATGAAATGGTTTTTAAGGATTTTGCTCAGAAAGCTATTTTTAAAGATATTGACGCCACTCTGCAGCGCATAGGGATTTTTTTTGACACATATTATAATGAGCACACTCTTTATGAAGATGGTCATATTGATGAGGTGGTAGCTACTTTACGTGATAAAGGGCTGGTTTATGAAAAAGATGATGCCACCTGGTTTAAAACCACTGAATTAGGCCAGGAGCAGGATCGTGTCATTATAAAAAGTTCTGGTGAACCAACGTATAGGTTACCTGATATAGCTTATCATCAGCAGAAATTTCGTCGTGGTTATGAGTGGATGATCAATGTATTTGGAGCTGATCATATTGCAACGGTACCTGATGTGTTGTCAGGTGTCAGGGCTCTTGGTTATGATGATTCCAAGATAAAAGTTATTTTGCATCAGTTTGTTACTTTGACCCGTGATGGCAAGCAGGTCAAAATGTCTACTCGTAAAGCCACCTTTGTAACCGTGGATGAGTTATTGGACGTGGTGGGAGTGGATGCACTTCGTTTTTTCTTTCTCATGCGTAAGCCTGATAGTCAACTCGAGTTTGATCTTGAACTTGCTACCAGGCAAAGTCAGGAAAATCCAGTCTATTATGTTCAGTATGCATATGCAAGGCTCTGCAGTATTCAAAAAATGGCCAAGGATAAAGAGTTGGGTTCAGTCGTTCCATCAGGTGTAAATCTAAAAAGATTGCAAGAGGTGGAAGAACATGAATTGTTAAAAAACATTGCTGCATACCCTAGTCTTGTTGCTGGTGCTGCCCAGGATTTGGCTCCTCACCGGATTATCTTTTATTTAATGGATCTTGCGGGTGGTTTTCATAGTTATTACAATAAACACAAAGTGTTGACTGATGATAAGGAGCTGAGCGAGGCTCGATTATGTCTTTGCGGAGCTCTTGAAATAGTTTTTCAAAATGGTTTACACCTGGTAGGGCTTTCTGCACCTGAAAGCATGTAGTATGAGAGAGATGGAGTAATGGCTGTAAAGAAGGGTCGGAAAAGCAGCAGGAGGAAAACTCCTAAGAAATATCGTTTTCAGCTTAGTCTATCTGGAATTACTAGTGTTGCGATAGTGAGTTTATGTTTATTTCTGTGGATGTTTTTATTGGGCATTTGGGCAGGGCAGACCATCTTGCTGCCATCTTCAGGTAGTAGTGTTGTGAGCTCAAAGGTTGAAGCTTCATTATCTGCTGTAGACGAAAAATTGCAGAAAGTGTTACCTCGCGGTAAGAAAAAGCAGGTTTCCCAAAAATGATTTTAAAATGTAACTATTTGCTGAATTGATAAAAGTTGGTCCGGAATTTTCGTTAGTGATTTTTAATAACTTGATGATAACTTCTTGTTGGAACTGTTGCCTGTCAGCATGTTTTTAGGATGTAGAGAGAAAAAAATAAGAATAGAGATGACAAAAGTTTTGCATAAGAATAATGGCATAGTGCGGCCGGCCAGAATGGGTGATGTGAAAGAAATTCACTCTTTGCTGCAAAATTTTGCAGGCAAGGGACTTCTTTTGGGGCGTTCGGTTAGTTCTCTCTATGATCAGTTACGTGATTTTGTGGTTTTTGATGATAACGGAGTGAAAGGCGTCTGTGCTTTGCATATATGCTGGGAAAATCTCGCAGAAATTAGATCTTTGGCTGTTTCAGATAAGCATCATGGGCTAGGTGTTGGCAGGCAGTTGGTAGAGTCTTGTCTAGATGAGGCGACTAGTCTTGAAATTAACAAAGTCTTTACTCTGACTTATCAGCCTGGTTTTTTCAGGAAATTTGATTTCAAAGATGTTGATAAGCATGAGCTTCCACATAAAATCTGGAGTGATTGTCTTCAGTGTCCTCAATTTCCGGATTGTGATGAAGAGGCATTGTTGTGGACGTCAAATAAATAGAGAGCAGTAGTACCTGTTGTTTGAAAACTAACTAAATGAGAACTTGAATATGTGTGAATGTTATATTTAAGATTTTTCATTTTTCATTTTTCATTCCGGCTCTGTCGGTTTGGGAGTAGATAACGATAATGATTGGGAATGTCCTTACTAAAGTTTTTGGCAGTAAAAATGATCGGACAATAAAGCAGCTCCGGCAGCTTGTGGTCCGGGTGAACGATTTTGAGCCTGATGTGGAAAAACTTGATGATGCAGCTCTGGCAGCAAAGACTGTTACATTCAGGGAGAGGATCGCAAAGGGAGAATCTCTTGATGATCTGTTGCCTGAAACTTTTAGTGTAGTGAGAGAGGCAGCCCGTAGGATGCTTGGCGAAAGGCATTACGATGTACAAATTATAGGTGGAATTGTTTTGCACCAGGGCGAGATCGCAGAAATGAAAACTGGTGAGGGGAAAACTTTGACTTCTACCCTGCCTGTTTACCTGAATGCCTTAAGTGGGAAAGGAGTTCATATTGTCACTGTCAATGATTATCTTGCCAGTCGAGATATGGAATGGATGAGTAAAATCTATCATTTTCTTGGTCTTACAACAGGAAAAATTGTTCATGATATGGATGATAGTGAGCGTAGGCAGGCTTATGCTGCAGATTTGACTTACGGAACTAATAATGAGTTTGGTTTTGATTATCTTCGTGACAATATGAAGTTCGAAGTTGGAGACTATTGTCAGAGAGGTTTTAACTATGCCATTGTTGATGAGGTGGATTCAATTTTAATTGATGAGGCTAGGACACCGCTTATTATTTCCGGTCCTGCTGATACCTCTACTGATTTGTATATGAAAGTAAATCGGCTTATGCGTCATTTTGATAAAGACGATCATTACACGGTGGATGAAAAGGCCAAACAGGCAATGCTTACTGATGATGGTGTAGTTCTGGGAGAGGAATTGCTGAAGATTGAAAATCTCTATGATCCTAGAAATATAGATAAGTTACATCATATTAATCAGGCACTGAAGGCCCATGTTCTGTTTCAACGGGATGTGGACTATATCGTCAAGAATGGTGAGGTTGTCATTGTTGATGAATTTACTGGTCGAACTATGGAGGGAAGGCGTTACAGTGATGGCTTGCATCAGGCCTTGGAAGCAAAGGAAGGGGTTAAGATAGAACGCGAAAATCAGACACTTGCTTCTATAACATTCCAAAATTATTTCAGAATGTATAATAAGCTTGCAGGGATGACAGGTACAGCAGATACAGAAGCCCCAGAGTTTAAGAAAATTTATGATCTTGGTGTGGTGGTAATGCCAACTCATCAAGATATGATCAGGATTGATTATGCTGATGTTATTTATAAAAATCAAGAAGCAAAATTCAATGCCATTATTAAGGAAATAAAAGACCTTCACCTTAAGGGACAGCCTATTTTGGTCGGAACAATTTCCATTGATACTTCTGAAAAAATTTCCAAAATGCTGAAAAAAGATGGGATCAGTCATGATGTCCTAAATGCCAAAAAGCATGAACGGGAAGCTGAAATTGTTGCCAGTGCTGGTCAGAAAGGCAAGGTAACCATAGCAACCAATATGGCAGGACGTGGTACTGACATTAAGCTTGGAAAAGGTGTTCAGGACTTAGGAGGTCTTCATATTCTTGGAACAAGTAGGCATGAAAGTCGTAGAATTGATAACCAGTTGCGTGGACGGTCAGGTCGGCAAGGTGATCCTGGGTCTTCTCGATTTTTTCTGTCTTTGGAAGATGATTTGCTACGGATCTTTGGCTCAGGAAGAATAGCTGGGATTATGGACAAGTTGGGTATGGAGGATGATGAACCCATTGAGCATTCTATGATTTCGAAGGCCATTGAAAATGCCCAGCGGAAAGTTGAAGGTCATAACTTTGATATTCGAAAACATCTGCTGGAATATGACGATGTCATGAATAAGCAGCGTGAGGTTATTTACAATCAGCGCAGAGAGGTACTTGAGCGGGAAGGTGTAAAGACAATTATTGATGACATGGTAAATGATTTGATTGATGGAATGGTTGATGAATTTGCCGTGGGTAAGATTCCTTCTGAAGATTGGGCATGGGGGGAGTTAGGTGAGAGAAGTTCTGAGGTCTTTAATTCTTCTTTTGATCTTCCAGAAGGCAAGAGACAGGATCTAGATCGGGATTCTCTTAAGGTCCAGTTGCAACAGTTTGTGGGAGAATTGTATGAAGCTCAGGAAGAGCGAAATCATATAGAGCAAATGCGTCAACTTGAAAGGATTATTTTGTTGCAGATGGTTGATAATCATTGGAAGGAGCACCTTTTGAGTATGGATCACTTGAAAGAGGGTATTGGTCTTCGGGGCTACGGGCAGAAAAACCCTCTTAATGAGTATAAAAAGGAAGGTTTTAATCTTTTTATGACCATGATTGAGACCGTGAAAGAACAGATAGTTTCAACATTATTGCGTGTACAGGTGGTAAGGGAAGATGAAGTTGCTCTTATGGAAGAGGAGCGACGTTTGCAGCGAGAAAAAGAGCTTGAAATGAGCAAGAGAGCTTCTGGTGACAGTGAAGGTGAAAATAAGACTGTGCGCAAGGAGGACAAAGTTGGCAGGAACAATCCTTGCCCTTGTGGAAGTGGCAAAAAGTATAAGAAATGTTGCGGGAGTCCTCATTAATCATTCATCGTGGTATCTTGTTATAGCAGTTAGAGGTTAAGAGCGAAAAGTAGAATAGTTGTGTCTCGATGAACAACTATTCCCCGATAAACTGCAGTTATCGCGGAATGCAGTAAAGACAAATATAACTATGGCTATTGGTTGTCCTGGCGGTTTTATCCTTCTGAAAAGCGGAGTATTTACCTGTAGCTTTATTTCACTAGTTTATTTGTCTTTATTTTTCTTGATGTAAATCCGGGTTTTTAAACTTTTGTTTCTTGCCTGTTAGTGAGTTCTGGCAGTACCATGGTGAACGTATTTTTTATAAGAAGTTTAAGTTGTGTTCGTAGTATTTTTCTTTGTGTCATCGCGAAACTGCAAGTATTCCAAAGGTCTTTGGTTTTACTTATAGTTTGTCTTTGTTATAGTCCTTAGCAGTAACGTGTATTTTCTTTTATAATTCATCTGTCTTATATCTATTTCCTTTTCCTGCTATTTGTTTTATAGATAATATTGAAAGCCGGAATTTCGTTTTGGCGGAATTTGCTTTTGCTAATTATTTTCTTGTATGATACTCTTTATGTATTGATTGCAGGGTGTATTTTAGATGGTTAAGGATTGTCGTCCGGGAGATGTTTGGTGACAAAGTTTATTGATGAGTTACAGGAAACAAAGGATGAAGTTGAGCGTCTGATGAAGAACTGGCAGTCCTTGCTTGACGGAATGCCGGGTATGGTCTTTCTGATTCGTGAAGACTTTGTTGTTGAATATATGAACCGAAGTGCTCGGAAGCGTTTTGGCGATTTGCAGTCACGAGCCTGCAGTGATGATCTGCAGGATATTATTAACGCAGAAAGACATCTTTTCAGGACAAATTCTGGTAAAGGAATTTCTCAGGCTGAAAACAGTGTTGGGCTTAATGAGTCTAATATCCATGGAGTGCCTGTTGAGTATACTGTTGTTCCTTTCATCGGCTACACTGGTATTCGCCTTGCAATGATTATTCTTCGAGATATTACATTGCACAAGCAGCATGAAAGAGAGATTCGCGATTTTCATGCAAATATCGAGGAAATTCTTTGGAGGAAAATTACTGAATTACAGGAGAGTGAAGAGGTGCGCCGACGTTTATCACGGCAGGTAAACAGCTTGAGAGGACAACTTGAAGTTGCCTATGGTTCGGACAAAATGATTGGTAATTGCAGTAAAATGAGGCAATTGCGAGATGTGATCCTGCAGGTGGCCGCCTCTGATGCAACAATATTGATAACCGGAGAGTCTGGTACGGGCAAAGAGTTGGTGGCCAATAAAGTTAGAGAATCCAGTAATAGGTCGGACCAGCCTTTTTTGAAAATTAATTGTAATTCGATTAATGACTCATTGCTTGAAAGCGATCTCTTTGGTTATGAAAAAGGATCCTTCACCGGAGCGAATTCTCAAAAAATAGGGAAGTTTGAGATTGTTAATGGCGGCACAATTTTTCTTGATGAAATTGGTGATATAAGTCCCAGAATGCAGGCTTCTTTGTTGCGTGTGTTGCAAAATGGAGAGGTGATAAGGGTTGGCGGAACAGAGCCAGTCAGGATAGATGTACGTGTGATAGCAGCAACGAATATCAATTTAGCCAAGGCTGTAGAGGAAAAGAAGTTTCGGCTGGATTTATATTATCGTCTCAATATTATAAATATTAAAATACCACCATTGCGTGAAAGAAAAGATGATATTGTGGATTTGGTGTCTTTTTTTGTGAAGCATTATCGTGAAGCTTTTAAAAAAGATATTGACTTTGTTCCTCAGGCAATAATTCATCGGTTATTGGAGCATGATTGGCCAGGCAATATTCGGGAATTGGAAAATTTGATTCAGCGTGCAGTATTGATGGCCAAGGGAACCATGATAACAGAAGATAATCTTTTATTTGATCAAGACCCGAGAAGTCGCAAGGGGCGATCAGATTGTTTTGATTTGGAATCAAAGATCGGTCAGGTGTCACTGAAAACTATTTTAGCTGAATTTGAAAGTGATGTCATTGATCAGGCTCTTAAAAAGTCAAAGGGGAGTGTCGTTCAGGCTTCCAGGGATCTGCAGGTCGGGAAAACAGCTCTTTATGATAAAATGAAGCGGTATGATATTTCCGCGAAAAGTATCAAAAGAACTAGTCCCCGTTAGATTTCACAGTGCTGTGTTTATGTGAAAATAAAACAGCTCGTTAAATACATTAGGTGCATTTTGCTTTGCCTCCATGGTTGGGAGGAAGATAAGCTCCAAGTCGACTGGTTGCTTGAAATGTGGCTCGCTTCTTGCATTTTGATATTTAAGATGAAAGTTTCTGGAGTTAAAAGAAAGTGTTTGATTTGAACAGTAAAGAGGAAATTGGTCAATTCTGTCCTCATTGGTCAGCGATTAGCAAGTCTTGTCAGCTGCATCAGCGGGGATTGTTTATTCCGGTATCTGAACATATTAAGGTTTATTGTCAGAGTAGTAATTATGTTTCCTGCCAGCAGGTTCTTGAGCAATCCAGGGAGATAAGGCCTGGGGGTTGGGATGAGGAAGAAGAGAACAGGCGACGTTTTGAGCGTACTCAAAAAAGGTATTATTTAAGATTATCTGAGTATAAACCGAGTGTTCTGGCTGAAGTACCTATCGATAATTGTGCTTGTACTGTTGATATGAGTCCGGGTGGCATTCGCTTGGAGAGTTCCTCCTTGCTGGCGCAGGATTCTTTAGTCTCTTTTTATCTTGATAAAAAATTTTCAAAAACCGGGTTGCGGGGGATTGGCAAAGTGAGGTGGTGTAAATCACTGGAAAATACTCCGTTGTACCATGCTGGAATTGATTTTCTTGATGAAGTAGCGGCTACTGCAATTGAGGAACATCTCAGTATGGTTACTGTTTGAGTCTTAAATGCCGGAAAAGAACAGTTCTTTTAACTTTCTGTAATTATAAGGTTAATTGGATGGGATTGCGGTAATCCGGTCATTATTACTTCTTTTATGTCTATTTGTTAAGAGAAGTTGTGAAATGATATATTATCACTGTCCTTTTTTTTTAGTTGTGATCCCCTTCTTAATCCCATTTCAACCTGTCGACTATATATATGGGTAACTGGATTATTGTTGTTTTCGTCAGTAACGTATTGTAAATAAAAGATTATTTCATGTGTAGTGATTTTTTTTTATGCTAATGAAACAGTATTATTTACCCTTTTCAAGCAAAGATTTTGCTGTCCAGATGAGAAATAGAACTGGAATTCCCATGACTGTGGTCATGATGAAGAAATTTTCATAGCCAAAAGAGGTTACTAGAGTGCCGGAGTATCCTCCAATTAGTTTTGGAAATAAGGTCATGAGTGAGCTGAAAATCGCATATTGAACAGCCGTAAAAGAGATATGCGTGAGGCTGGAGAGGAAAGCGACAAAGGCTGTACTGGCTAATCCGGCGCTAAAGTTATCTGTTGCTATAACTATTGTCAGAAAAGTCAAGTCAGCTCCAGTATGAGTTAGCAGTAGAAATAAGAGATTTGTGGCTGCAGAAAGAAGTCCACCTAAAAAAAGAATTGATAAAACGCCATAGCGGATCGTCAGCATTCCGCCAAGGAAACCTCCTGCAATAGTTGCTATCATGCCGAAAGTTTTGGTTATGCCAGCGATAACATTTTTGCTAAATCCGAGATCAATGTAAAATACATTTGAAATAACTCCAAGAACTATGTCTGAAACACGGTAAAAGCCTACTAGTAAAAGGAGGATCAATGCTGTTTTAAGGCCGTAGCGGCTGAAGAAATTTTTTATGGGAGCAATATATGTGTCATTGACCATTTGTTTGTCTACTATTCCAATTGTCACTAATATCCTAGATGTCATAAAGGCAAGGAATAATGCAATAGATAGGCGTAATGATTGTAACATGAAACCAATAAGTTTTTTGTGGGTTGGGAATGTGTTTATGAACTCGATTTTAATGGATGAGATTAGTTCGTTAGACTGAAAAAAAGTCAGGGCAAATACGGTTGTTGTGATTAGAAAAAGGCTGACAAATCGCAGGTAATGTATTGGCGAGTAACTGTAAGAGTCTTTAGTTGTTTTGGGTTCGGCTATTAGTAAGGTTGTAACTACGCCGATAAGCATTATTGCTGCCATAGCATAATAGGTTGTTTGCCAGGCATTGTAGTTGTATGCAATTTTGGTAGTTCCCAATGTTGAGGCTATATACAGCGCGCCTGCTCCAGCAACCAGCATCCCTATTCTGTATCCGGCTATATAAGTTGAAGACACGAGTGCTTGCATGTTTTCATCAGCGCATTCAATTCTATACGCATCGATTATTATGTCCTGCGATGCAGAGGAAAAACCAAGTAATACCGCTGCAAGTGCCATCATTGTCAGGTTGTGCGTATTGGCAGCAGGGTTTATTGAGGCCATCCATAAAATCGATACAATTATAGACAGTTGAGTCAAGAGTAACCAGGAACGTCGTCTGCCAAGTTTTTTGCTTAGAAAAGGGAGAGGTAGTTTGTCTATGATGGGTGCCCATATGAATTTAAAAGAATATCCTAGTGCTGCCCAGCTGAAAAAGGTTACTGTTGCACGCTTGACACCTGCTTCTGTGAGCCATACCGAAAGAGTGGAGAAAATGAGTAGAATTGGAATTCCGGCAGAAAATCCAAGAAAAAGCATAGTTAGAACCTGGGGTTTTAACCAGGCTCGTAAAGTTTCGCTCCAGTTAAGTTTTATCGTTTCGGTCATAGTTGTTATTTCTCCAGGTTCGAATTATAATCGTTTATCTTGAGTAACCATGATAATTATTGATTGGTTGCATAATGTCACTGAAAAAAAGATTTCAAAGAGTTCTTCTGTCTTTAGCCGTGACCTGGTATTGCTTGAAGGTACCTTGAAAAATTGTCTTTGTGCTCAATCTCGGCGTTATACTAAAGATTTTATCCTAGGAATATTCGCTATATGCCTGCGGTAAAATGTTTTAACATGCCTTGATAATGACCCAAAAAGCTTATTTCTCAAGACACTTTTGAGCTTGTATATATTGCTGTGAGTTTTTAATCGCACGCCATTTTTTTTATTATTATTAATATTATTTTCTCTGTGATAGGAGTCTTTCTAGTATCATGTATGTCAAAATTTTTAACACCATGACCGGGAAAAAGGAATTGCTGCAACCCCTGGAGCAAGATCATGTGAAGCTCTATGTTTGTGGAATAACCTCTTATGATTATTGCCATGTTGGTCACGCCAGGTCAGCCTTGGTTTTTGATATGATCGTCAGGTATCTCAGGTACCGTGGATTTAGAGTGACCTTTGTTCGAAATTTTACTGATATTGATGATAAGATCATCAATCGTGCCAATGAAAAGGGTGTGAGCGCAGACAAACTAGCTAATCAGTTTATCGATGAATTTTATACTGATATGGATAAGCTTGAAGTGTTGCGTCCTGATATTGAACCTCGTGCTACAGAGCATATAGACGAGATGATTGTTCTTGTTACTGAATTGATTGATAAGGGGCTGGCTTATCAGTCTGGAGCTGATGTATATTTCCGGGTTGATAAATTTGTTGATTATGGTGCTTTGTCTGGCAGATCTCTTGAAGATATGCAGGCAGGAGCAAGGATTGAAATCAACGAACAAAAACAACACCCTATGGATTTTGTTCTCTGGAAAGGAAGTAAGCCTGGTGAGCCAAAGTGGAAGAGTCCATGGGGAGAAGGTCGTCCTGGGTGGCATATTGAATGTTCTGCAATGAGTCGGAAATATTTGAAAGACACCTTTGACATTCATGGAGGAGGCAAGGATCTTATTTTTCCCCATCATGAAAATGAGATTGCACAGTCAGAGGGAGCTACAGGGAAGCGGTTTGCAAATCTGTGGATTCATCATGGTTTTGTAACAATTCGAGATGAGAAGATGTCGAAATCTTTAGGTAATTTTCTTACCATTCGTGAAGTTCTTGAAACCTGCTCTCCTGAAGTATTGCGATTATTTATCTTTTCAACACAATACAGAAACCCATTGGATTTTTCCCGGTCTGCTTTGCAGGATGCTCAGGTAGGCCTGGAGAGGATTTATGACTGCCTTAACAGGTTGTCTGCCTGTGCAGGAGTAGAAATCAAAACTGGTTCTTCTATTGTGTCTGACAAGGATCGTCAGAAAATTGAAACGCTTCAGCAGCGGTTTGAAGCAGCAATGGATAGTGATTTTAATACTGCTAAGGGACTTGGTCTTCTTTTTGATGCTGTCAAGGTGCTCAATAAGATAATGCGAATGCTTCCTGTTTCTCCAGTAGAGGACGATGTGTGTCTTCTTGTTGGTGCGAAGGAAACTTTTAAAAGATTGGGGGCAGTAATTGGTCTGTTTCAGGAAGATCCTGTTTTGTATATTGCCAACAGGAAAAAGCTTCGTCTTGCTGCTGTTGACCTCGATGAGCTTGAGATAGAAGATCTTATTGATAAGCGTAATCAGGCAAGGTTGAATAAAGATTGGGCTCAGAGTGATGCTATAAGAGATAAACTTCTTTCACATAATGTTGAAATTCATGATGGTCTTGATGGTACTTATTGGGATGCTAGGACATGAAACATTAAGTAGGGGGAAGTTTGGCCTATAGGCCTATTTTGAAAATATATGTTTATGATGAGATTAGGTTCAATAAACATGTGTTGAGTGTCATTGGTAAGGATTATTTATACTCTGATATTATTTAATTTTGACTTATTGGAGGTGGCATGTGCTAAGAAAACCTGTTGTTGCTGATCGATTTTATCCTGGCAATTCTGTTGAATTAAGCAGGTATCTTGATGATACCATGGGGTTGTATCAACAAGAAGTTAGGCAGGAGGCGTTGGCAGTTGTTTCTCCTCATGCAGGATATGTTTATTCCGGTGATGTGGCTGCTCAGACTTTTTCCAGGGTGATTGTTCCTGAAACAGTGTTGGTTCTTGGGCCTAATCATCATGGTAGTGGGGCATCCTTGGCTATTGGTATTGATGATTGGTCAATGCCGCTTGGTACAGTTCCTGTTGAGAAAAATATCGCCTCAAAAATTTTGGCTAAATCTTCTGTAATTCATCATGATGAAATAGCTCATCAGGCCGAGCATTCATTGGAAGTTCAGATTCCATTTCTGCAGCATGTTCAGAAAAATTTATCTATAGTTCCAATAGCAGTTTCTCACGTTTCTTATTCTGTATGTGTGAGTGCTGCTGAAGATCTTGCCGAAGCCATCAGGGATTTTGGTAAGCCTGTTCTTGTTGTTGCTTCAACCGATATGACACATTATGAGTCTAGTGAAGTTGCTTCCCACAAAGACAAAATAGCTCTTGATAAATTGCAGAAACTTGATCCAGCCGGTCTTTATGAGGCTGTGCAGGTAAATAGGATATCCATGTGTGGTGTTATTCCAACAGTGATAAGCCTGTTAACCGTCTTGAACTTGGGAGCTGAAAAAGCTGAACTTGTTAGATATACCGATTCGGGTGCAGTGAGTGGTGATAGCTCTCAAGTAGTCGGTTATGCAGGTCTTGTTATAAGTTAAATTTAGTCTCAGTATATATTTATTCTTCTATCTTGTTGGAGTAAGGAGATTGTAGAGGTGTTTGGTTTGTAATTTGACAATGCTTTGTTGTATTTTCCTTGACATATTCAAGCACTTTCTCTATTTTAGCTCATCTAATTTATTGCTGTTGGGGGATGGTCTAACGGCAAGACAGCGGACTCTGACTCCGCTTATCGGGGTTCGAATCCCTGTCCCCCAGCCAAGTAATTTAAATTATTCATTTTCTTTAGTCTTGGTCCGATTCAGGGCACTCTCATCCATAAAGCTCACTGACAAAATTGAGCTATAGAGAGAAGATGCCCGTTGCCTATCCTTCATATCTTTTTTTTCCTTACGGTTATTTTTTTCAGTTCTTTTACGGCGCTTCATTCTTTATATAATAATTTTTTGAAAACAAGACAAAATTGCGAGATCCGATCTCTCATGTTTATAATAGTTGCCTTGGGTGAAAAGTATTAGTGCAAGTCATAATTATTCATGGATAGGAATACAATAACCGTTGATATATATAAAGTGGTTGTAAGTACTGGTACTGAGCTTCATGCCCATTAGTCTTAACAGCTTTTTCCTCGTTGATGTTTTTCCCAAAACTATTATTTCTCACCTGATTAGATGTGCAACTTACGGTCAATAATAATAGCAAGATAGTTATCAGCTTTTTCATGTTTGTTTCCTCCTGTAAGTTTTGATAGATGAAGCAGTGTACTTTGCAGGATTATAACGCAAATTATGTGCCAAATATTGAGTGTGCGGATAAGCTATTGATATTAAACTAAAATAACTGGTAATATGTATGGTTTGGGGTTTGTGCGATTGGAGATCGGGTTCATTCTGCGTGCGTTGGTGTGTACGTTTATTGTCTACTGGTCAGGAAAAGAGAAATTAATTGATGGGATATATAGGAAACCTAATAGGAAGTATTACGAGATCGTGTGTGTTTATGCATTTGGCATTTTTTCTTTGCTTGATGCTGGTTATTTGGATTGATTATGCGTAATTTAAGCAACTAAAGTGTAGGTGGCAAGACGGTGGGCTCCGGTTCAGCTTTTCTGGGTACGAAACCTTGTTTCTCTGTCAGTTTTAAGTCATTATGATTTTATAGAATTCGAGAGATTTAGGATACTTTAATTTGAAAAGTCCATTTGTGCTCTGATATGCGGCAAGTTCTTCCACTCTGAGGATATCATAATTATTTCCATGACATAGGCTTAAACTTAATAGATTTTACTCCGCTTCAGGAGGTGAATAGGTGTTTGCGTTCAATTGGATTTTGTAATCTTGTACGTAATCCTGAGTATTTTCATGTTGAGAGTAAAGCGGTACTTTTGTGTTAAGTGTCCTCGGGTAAAAGGATCTGGAAAAGAGTATTCCATCTTTGTGATAAGTGCAGAATCTGGAATCCAATTTCAAGAGAGTTTCCAGTGTCTGATGGTAGGGTCCAGCAGGGTTGTGCTGAGAGTAGGATTGCTGAGCCATATCCTTTAATTATTATTTCATATGGCTTAGGGGATAAGTCATGCTTTCTGGAAACGTTGTGGATAGTGAGACCTCCCGGTGAGATGTCCATAACTGGTCCACTTGCTACAAATTCTGCAAGTGTGATGTCTGCAATGAGGCCAGTGATGTCGATACGTTCTTCCTTTCTTTTGTCAATACACTCCATTGGGTACTCTCTGTGGATTTAATGAGGGTTAGATAGCTTCTGCAAGAGTTTTTTCTGTTTCATGGTATTCTGGTTTATCAAGTGGCTCATGAGTTTCATCTGGAAATAAACTACGAAAAAAAAGTTTCCACATCAGTGGAGGGTGAATAATTTTAAAGCCAATTTTCAGGAATTTTCCGCATGAAGATCCTGTTGCCCAACATGGTTTCACCATGAAATTAATTGTATAACCGTAACCGTTTATTACCAGTTTGTATTTTTGGGATGCGGGGATAGCTTTCCTGTTAATATTAGATATATTTATTCCACATAGAGAGAAGTCCTGGACTTTGCCAATAGCGACTGAACCTACAGTTGAAATAGAGGCTTTTAGCCCTGGAATATAAAATCTTTCCGCTCGTCTATTGTTTACACATATCATCTGTTTTTCTCCCTTGCAAGACCATGCAATTCTTCTCTTGAATATATTAAACAGGACGTGGGGATGTGGAGTCAAGTTACATCTATGTAATGTATAGGGAATGAAAATGGCTTCAGAGAGGAATTATTAGCCGCTGGAAGATAGTTTTTATGTTTGTTTTTCTTTGAAAAGAAAAGAGTTGGGTTGATTTTATTCTGTCAGTTGGAAGAGTGTTTGTGCATAGGAGTTATGGATTCTTCAGTCTTGTAGTACGCAATTTCTGTAGGTGTGTTTTGGGTTTTATTGGGATTTATTCTCTGGAACAATATTTTCCACATTTGGGGTGGATGTAATATTTTGAAGCCAATGGTTAGTATGTTTCCGCTATCATCACTGCTTATCCAGCAGGGTTTGGCAATAAAAAATATTTTATATTCATATCCTGTTACGCCGATATTGTACCGATGCGAGGCAAGCAGCTTTTCTCTGTTAATGTTGCAAATTCTTAAACCAAAAGAAGAAATATCGTTGATGGTGCCGATTGTGGAGGTGTCTGTCACGTTTATTTTTGCCTTTAATCCTGGCAGGTAAAATCGTTCTTCCTTCCTGTTGTTAGAGTGGACCATAGGCTGATTGAGAATGTTTAATTTTGGTAATTTAAAAACTATTAAACAGTAGACCTTAAAAGAGAGGAGTGGGTCAAGTAAAAACTGTGAGAGTGTTAGGTGAAAAGCTATGGATTTGGTGGTTATAATTACATGAAGGATATGTCTTGTGTCGAGGCATTTTTATGCCAAAGTCAAGGTCTGTTTGAAAGGACTGGGGAGATCTTGTTGGGATATTGATTGCTTGGGTTGTTTGAGATAATAATGATTTTTCCTTGAGTTGTGTGGAGAGGTTTAAGGTTCATTGTACTGGTCAATTTAGGTCTATTTTGCAATAATATCTCTTTTATGGTTATTGTTTTAGTGTGTTTTTGGCGGTAGTCGGTTGTTAAAAGATTTTACAATTATGCCAGTTGGTGTAAATAATTTTTATATTTAATTGTTCGTATCCTTTGTGACTCTTTTAAAATAAAAAAATAAAATATCTGAGAATTGTTCTTGATTTTTCTGGAAAGCACCTTGTTTCCGGCATTTTTAATGATTGGCTACGATAGTTTTGCCCATATTATAGGAGACCAAGATCATTTTGCTGGTGGCATATTAATTGCTTGTTTGTTCGTTAGGAGGATTTACAATGAGTGGTAACTTCGAAAAACGGTTTCATGGATCTGCTGGCTTTACGCTGATGGAGGTTATGATAACCTTGGCAATAATAGGTGTTCTTACAGCCGTCGCCATACCATCCTATTTGAATTGGAAACCTGGATATGCATTTCGTGGCGGTCTTTCTAAGGTGAGAGGTGATCTTAATCGGGCAAAGCTGCGCGCTTTTGAGGTTGGCAGGGAAGTTCGATTTGAGATTTGTGGCGATGGTGTCAGTTATCAGATAATCGATGGAGACCGCGCAATGAATTCGACCTGGACAGTTCCCCCCAATCCTGGTGGTGCAGTTTCAGGTTGCCCCATGTCTGGTGTAGAAGTTGCTGCTTTTTCAGGCGATGATCGATCAGTAATAATTAAAAATCTTACTCAGTATCCGCTAGTAACCATAGCTCCTGCTGGCGGTTCTACAGTTGATTTTACACCCAGAGGGATTACGACAGCTGGTGCAAATTTTGTTTTTAATGTTCTTTATGATGGGCAACAGCCTTATAAGGGGCAGAGTGGTTCATATCAGGTCTCAGTTGCAGGGAGGATTCAATTACAATGATATACACTCACGCAAATAATTCTAAAAGTGGTTTTTCTGTAGTTGAAGTGCTTGTTTCCATGACGATTCTTGCCTTCGTGTTGACTGGTGTCGTGCAGATGTTTACGACCACTGGAAATTATCATACTGCTCAGGAAATGCTGGTAACGGTTGCTCAGGATCTTCGTGCAGCCAAACATATGATGGTTTATGAGATTCGTGAGGCTGGTTGTAATCCAGATGATCTTGTTCGTATGGGGTTACAACTCGATGCTGGAGATGATAGACTCGATACAGATTCTAACTCTATTCATTTTTTATCTGATATTGATAATGGGGATGGTGATTCTGCATTTGAACCTGATGGTGATGCTGATGATCCAAATGAAAATATAGCCTATTACCGGGTAGATGCTAATAATATCAATCTTGTCTTGAATAATGGAAATCCCGCAGTTGGGATATTGATGAGAAATGCCGGAGGTGTGCAACAACAGGTTATGGGGAATGTGACGGATCTAAGTTTTACATACTTTGATCAGGATAATAACGCGGTGGGTAATCCCAATAACACTATTCTTTTGGACAGTATCCGTTCGGTGCAGGTTAGTATTACCGGTCAGGTAGAGAACCCTAATGGTGTTAATGCTCAAAATACGACATGGACACAGCAGTTTACTATTAAACTGAGAAATACATAAATCTATTTGGTGATAATATGTGTTTTTTTTACACAGAAAAAAGCGTGCTTGTCCGGAATCAAAACGGATTTTCCCTATTGGAAGTAATGATTGCCATGGTGATTCTGGGCATTGGTATTATGGCAATAGTTGTTTTGCAGGTAAGTGATATGAATTATAATTCTGGTTCAAAGAGGCAATCAGAAGGTTATAATTGGGCCATGGACAGAGTCGAGCAGCTTTATACACTTGATTATGCTGCTCCGGATCTTGCTATTTCTAACAGCAGTGTCAATATTGTCGGAGATGGGCATTTAGATACAGACCCTGTCAATCAGTCTACCCCAGGTGATGGTATATACAGCTTGGAGTGGGATGTAAGTACTAATCCGAATGTACAAAATTCAAGAATAGTTAATGTGTTTATTCGGCGAAATAACCGGGAAATTGCTCGCCTGGATTTTACCCGTATTCAAGATATGTAACGGGGGGATAACCTATGTTTCATGAAGAACAAAAAAAAATGTTGGCAGGTAGGTTTACTAATGAAAGTGGAGTGGCTCTTGTTTCCGCCCTGCTGATATTGATGCTCTTAACCATTGTTTCCTTGACGGCAACAGATACTACCATTGTGGAGAAAGCTGTTGTTCGCAGTGAAGCTATCTTTGAGCAGACTTTTTATCTTGCTGAATCTGGTGCTTATGAAGCGGTTCAGAAAATGCTCAATGAAGATGATCGTGCCAATTTGATAGCCACTGAAGTGCTTCCAGGTTCACCCAATGAAGATTTGTTACGAGGATCAGGAAATGATGAAGATCCTAAAAATGATATGAGTAACCTTGATGGAAATATTGCGGCTGGCGGTAATAATGATGGCATGATTGATGGCGATGATTTTACTGAAAATGCCGATGTTGGAGGGACAACAACGTACCGTACGGTTGTGCAGATTCCTATTCAACCTGGAAGCTCGATTAAGGGTGGCCAGAGTCGCCTCTATGATTATCTTTCTTATGGTTTTTCGCAATCAAATAGCGGCAGAGCTCTTGTGAAAGTTGGGTTTAAGAAACGTTTTAAATAATTTGAAATATATCCTGAAATAGATGTTTTTGGCGGCCATATTGTCGTACGAGTAATCTTAGAGGTATTTATTATGAAACGCAGTGGATCGGGAACACGTTTTTATCTTGGCATGTTCATTGTTGCCCTTTGTTTTTGTTTTGTTCCAAGGTCGATTCTGGCTGCAGACGTCACTGTTGCTGATGTATCAGTTGCCGAAAATGGCACCATGACTTTTACTGCCACCTTAAACAACGGGCCGGTTGCAGGTGGGTTTACAGTTGATGTTCTATTTGCAGGATTGAGTGCAACTGGTGGAGGAACTGATTTCACCAGCACTACTCAAAATCTGACATTTGTGGGTACGGACGGAGAAACTCAACAATTTACAGTTCCACTGACAACAGACACTATTGTTGAAGAAGATGAGAATCTTACAGTTTCAATGGCAAATATTCTTCCTAGTGCATCAGCTGATATCAGTGATACAGCAACAGGAACCATAACTGATGATGATTCCACAGCCGTAACCATAGCAGATGTGAGTGTTTCAGAAAGTGGCAGCATGACTTTTACTGCAACCTTGAGCAATGCAGTAGAGGATGGTTTTAGTGTAAATTTAAATTTTTCAGATGTTACCGCAACCGGTGGCGGAGTGGATTATACAAGTACCGCTAAAACTCTGACCTTTGCTGGCACAGCAGGTGAAACAGAGCAGTATACAGTGCCGCTGGCAACAGATAATGTAGTAGAGGCCACCGAGACCTTTACAGTTTCCATGGGTAGTTTGTCTCCAGTCTCTGCACCAGGTGGATCAATTACTGTAAGTGACACAGCAACAGGAACCATAACTGATGATGATTCCACAGCCGTAACCATAGCAGATGTGAGCGTTGCCGAAAGCGGAAGCATGACTTTCACCGCAACTTTAAGTAATGCCGTAGAGAATGGTTTTAGTGTAGATCTGAATTTTTCAGATGTCACCGCAACCGGTGGCGGAGTGGATTATACAAGTACCGCTAAAACTCTGACCTTTGCCGGTACAGCAGGTGAAACAGAGCAGTATACAGTGCCCTTGGCAACAGATAGCGTAGTAGAGGCCACCGAGACCTTTACAGTTTCCATGGGTAGTCTGTCTCCAGTATCAGCACCAGGTGGCTCAATTACAGTAAGTGACACAGCAACAGGAACCATAACTGATGATGATTCCACAGCCGTAACCATAGCAGATGTGAGTGTTTCAGAAAGTGGTAGCATGACTTTCACCGCAACTTTGAGCAATGCCGTAGAGGATGGTTTCAGTGTAAATTTAAATTTTTCAGATGTTACCGCAACCGGTGGCGGAGTGGATTATACCAGTACCGCTGAAACTCTGATCTTTGCCGGTACAGCTGGTGAAACAAAACAATACGCAGTTCCTTTAAATACAGATAACATTATAGAGGCCACTGAGACTTTTACTGTTTCCATGGGAAGTCTTGTGCCAGTGTCAGCACCGGGAGGCGTGATTGATATCACTGATACTGCAACTGGTAACATCTTAGATGATGATACTGCTCAGGTCAGCATTAATGCCAATGATCCGAATGCAGATGAAGAACTAAGTGATCCCGGGCAGTTTACTGTTACTCAGAGTAAGCAGGCAAGTGTAAACACTGTTATTTCTTATACTGTTGCTTCTGGTGGGATAAATGCTGATAATGGCACAGATTATACTTTACTTCCAGGCTCGATAACTATTCCTGCCGGCTCCACAACGGCTACTATTGATGTTGCAGTTGTGGACGATGCAATAGTTGAACCCAATGAGACTGTGATTATCACTTTGAACTCAATTTCTTCTGGAGATCCTCAGGTTACTATTAATGGATCCAGTGATGATGCAACTGTTAATATAGAGGATAATGATATCCCGACATTATCTGTGGTTTCTGATACCAATTTTAGTGAAGGTAACGGGGGAGGGTCTACCACTATTAATTTCACAGTCACAAGCAATAAGACCGTTGCAGCTAATACTTCTATAGATTTTTATTATAATGATTATTATTCTTGGGCAGGAGAGGATGCTGAAGCTTCTGACTTTGCTGGAAGTAATGACGGCTGGTCTTCCATTTCTGGTGGTACAACAGCATCTATTTCCATCGATATTTCGGCAGATGATGTTGTAGAGGAAGATGAGACGTTTTTTGTCTATATTCTAAATGCTGCTATAAGTGGAAATTCCAATTCTGTCGATTACCTTAACCGAGCATTAAACGGATCAGGTGGTTGGACCTATGCTTACTGTACAATTCTTAACGACGATCTTCCTCAACTTTCAATTGCCCCTGTAAGCATTGTAGAAGGAAATTCTGGAACTAAAACTGGGGTATTCACTGTTACCAGTAATTTAACAGTAGCAGACGATGCCTATGTTAATTTTGATTGGGCAGTTTCAGGCTCTGGTGTTAATCCTACTGAGGCTGGTGATTTGACAGGTACTCTTTCCGGTACTTCCAATATAAATAATACTACTACCAGACAACTGAATATATCTGTAGTTGGTGATACGATAGTAGAGGATGATGAAACCTTTCAAGTGGTCCTTTCAAGTCTTAGTATTACTGGCAGTGCTGGTAATGCCTCTCTTGGGATTCCTCATCCAGGTATTGGCACCATTACTAATGATGATACTGCAAACCTCTCTATTGATGATGTCACTGTGGCTGAAGCAGGTGGCAACGCGGTTTTCACCATACTTTCTGATAAAGTAGTTGAGAGTCCTGCCACGGTTACGATTGATTATGCAACTAGTGATGGTTCTGCAAGTTCTAGCGGGGCAAGTGATTTTACTGCAACTAGTAATACCGCTACAATTACAGCAAGTGGTACAACTGCAATAGTATCAGTGCCAATTACAAATGATGCCATAGTTGAAAGAGATGAAACATTTGCTGTCAATCTTACCAATCCTGGTGGTTCTGTTACGCCTGCAGTGTCTGATGCTACTGGTGATGGAATTATTACCAATGATGACATACCGGCATTGTCAATTAGTGATGTGACTGACTCTGAAGGAACAGGGGCAAATAAGACTGTTAATTTTCTAGTTACAACTAACCTTGAAGTTGCCTCGGATGCAACTGTCAGCGTAGATTATTTATTATCTCACAGTACAACAGAATCTGGTGATTTTACAGGTTCTACGTCTGGCACTTTAAATATCAGTAATGTGGCCGCCCTGGGAACAACTAATCTGCCAATTACCTTTAATTCTGATGCAGTAGTTGAAAAGGATGAGTCTTATACTGTTACCATCAGTAATGGAAATGTGCAGGATTCTGTAACGGTTCCAACTCTAAGCGATACTATAGGTGCTGGTGGTATTGAAAATGACGACAGTCCCCTGTTGGCAATAAACGATGTTGCCTTTTCTGAAGGTGATTCGGGTACCAGTTTTGTTTCTTTTACTGTTATCAGTGATTTAAGTGTTGCAGATGATCAGAACCTGAATTTTAATTATGCGATTTCTGCAACTGGTGGTGAACCAACAGAAGTAGGTGATTTGACTGGTACTTTATCTGGTAGTACAACCATAACTAACGGTACCTCAGTGCAAATACAAGTAGAGGTTGTTGGGGATAATATTGTAGAGACAGATGAAACCTATCAGGTTGTTATCAGTAGTGATTCTTTGCCTGGAAGTACCGTTGGGTCCGGTATCTTTGATGATACAGGTTCTGGTACAGTGCTAAATGATGACAGTTATACTGTGGATATCGAAGCTTCTAAATCAGCACTTGAAGATGAAGGACCAATAGCTTTTGATGTTACTTTTTCAAATCCGGTTGAATGGGCAGTGGATGTTGCCTATATCTTCAATAACGGTGGTGGTGATACGGCAGATCTGGGAGGATCTCCTAACGATTATACTGATGGTGGTGTCAGTCCTTTAAGTTTTGCTACATACGATCAATCCGAAACCATAACTATTAATTTTGTAAATGATAGTGTTCTGGAACCTGCTGAAACCTTAACTATAACTTTGGTGAATCCCACACCAGCAACCAGTGGGGCCCTTGGCAACGCCCTTGGATCAGGTACAATCTTAAATGATGATCATGGCTTAACCATGAGTACCACTGTAAATAATGATAAAGGTACAGTCGTAACTTCATATGGTGGTGGGGCCTCTGTGGGGCCAACTGCTCCATTTACTCAGAACATTTATGTGGCCCATGATGCTACTCCGCAGTTTTCCATATCTAATACAGACTCCTGCTATCATATTGATGATGTTCAGGTTAATAGCGCTTCTCAAGGAGCAATATCTACATACACCTTTTCGCCAATAGCAAATGATACAAATACCATAAATGCTGATTTTGCCATAAATGAGTATAACCTAACTGCTTCCCAGTTAGGTAACCATGGCAGCTTGACCCCAAGTAAGACGGTGGACTGTGACACTTCCAGTCATACCTTTACTGCTACTGCGGAATCAACAGTTGAGATGGATTTTCATATTAGCTGGTTTAAGATTGATGGCGCTGCTCAGCCTGGTGCCGTGGGGCAGACAACCTGGAGTTATACTTTCAATAATGTGATTGCTAATCATACCGTAGAGGTTGCTTTCACCCAAAAAATTGAAATAACTGAAGTTTCACCATTTGGTGATATCAGTCCAGCCGGGGATGGTGAACCAGCTCTTCTTGAAGTGGATTACGATTCCGATCAATCATTTACTATGAGTGTTTACACCTCTCCTTTGCCAATAGGTTACGATCACAGTAATCCAGCACATAATATTTCAGATCATCACATCTCAGATGTATTGGTGGATGGAGTTTCAGAACCAGGTGTACAGGGAAGTGGTTTATCTACCTATACTTATGAATTTGAAGATATAAGTGTGGATCACAGCATTGAAGTACTTTACACCTCTCTTATTGATGTTTCTGTGACAGGGCCGGGTCAAGTCATGGGTTCATTATTTGACAACAGTGGTTCTAGCGGAACCATAACAGGTACAGATGAGGTGGAGAGCGGTGTTGATCATGTGTTCACTATGATACCTGACACAGGTTATCATGTAGGTGATATCATAGTTGGTGACTACGATCCTTATGATGGCACTTACACCAGTGCCAGTATCGGTAAGCCAGAATTGTACACCTTTCCGGAAGTGGTTGATATGGACCACTCTTTTGATGTTGTTTTTGCAATTGATACTTTTACCGTTGAACCGGTTTCTACCTTTGGAATCATTTATGTGACGAGTGCTGAAACGGTTCCAGCAGTAGCTGTTCAAGTAAATTATAATTCTGACCACTCCTTTTTTGTTGATATTGATGACCCTGATCATGCTGTAATGGGTGTTTTGGTAGATAACACTACTTATCCACTGCCAACTATTGGCAGCTCGGTTACATATACAGATTTTGTTTTGACCAATACCGCTGATGATTACCTGGAAGTTAAATTTACCAGTGTTAAGGCAAGTCATCGTCTTGAAGTGCAGGATTTTGACAAGACCCCGATTTCGGATGTTCCTCTGGATGCAAGGTTGAGGCCAAAACCAGCATCTCTGATGTTTGTCCTTGATGACTCAGGTAGTATGGACTGGGAGTTTATTACACCGGAAAGCAATGGTCTATACAATAATGATTATTATTTGTACCATTATCCAGATGCTGCTGTAGCCTATAACAGCAATGGTTACAGCATGGAGTATGACAACAAGCATGCTGCTATCAAAGCTCAATGGACCGGCTATAATAAGATGTTTTATAATCCGGATGTGACCTATGCTCCTTGGCCAACATTTGATGGTACAAATCCTACTTCTTATTTACCGGCCACTACGCCTTTTGCAGATGAACTGGCTCATGCCAATATTTATCGTCCCAGGTATCATCCCTGGAGAAGTGTTGATTGTGTCAATGCTTTGTTGAAAGCAGATGGTACAGCTCCTAATGCTGACTTATCTGGCTGTAATGACAATAATACTTTTGACATGGATGAGTCTTTTCTTAATTTCACGGATTTTGATTTTGCCAATTCTCAGATTGTTGATAACACAGATGCTGGTTACAGTGAGACCGGTAGTTGGCGTACCTCTAGTTCAAGCAGGGACTATGGTTCCAATTACAGGTATGCCTATGCTAATGGAGGAGGTACCAAAACAGCAAGCTGGACAGTTGTGCCGACAGTTACCGGTGATCATCAGGTTGATGTATGGTATGTGCGAAACAACAGCAGACGTACCATTACTTATACCGTGCAGTGTACTAATTGTGGCGCAGGTGGAATCAGTGTCAATGTTTATCAACGTGTAGGGGGAACTAATTGGACAGAATCACTTGGTATATTTGACTTTGTAGCCGGTGAGACAGTCACCGTCACGCTGACTGATAATCATCAAAGAAGATCTTCCAGTAGTGCTGATGCAATTCGAATTGTTCCTGTTGGTGACAGTATAGATATTATAAATGCTCATTATATTACCTTTGATGATACAGATGGTGATGGTGAGTTTAATTATACTGATACAGATAATGATAATTTACTTGACCAGAATGAGACAATTCTTGACACGCTTTATTTGGTTAACTTGAAAAATCCGGTTGAGTATTATCGAATCGTTAATAATACCGGAGTAATTGATGGAAGCAACCTGGTTAAGGTTGATGCAGCATCAGTTCCAGCAACGGTACTGACATATGCAGAACCAACTGATCCTGACGTCTGGCTTAAGGAACGTCAGAACTGGGCTGATTGGTTTTCTTATTACAGAAAACGTATTTACGCGGCAACTGCAGCTGTTGCACAAGTAATTGATCGCATGTCTGAGGTTGAAGTTGGGTATAAAACCATTAATTATAACAATAATGGCTATGAGAATGGTGGTTATGGTTTCAGTCAATCGGTATTGCCGGTAGAGGTCTTTGGCGAAACTGATAAGACCAATCGCTTGCTGGAAATTATCTATGCGTTTCAGGTTGGTAGTTACGGCACTCCTTTGAGAAATGGTTTGAAGAGTGTTGGGCAATATTACGATGACACTGATGGCAGTTATGGCGGTGTCTGTAATGGTTATACTGGAGGTGGTAGTTGTATCGCATCAGTTTCTCCATATAGTACTCAGGAAGATGGTGATGAGTGTAAACAGGTATTTACCGTAGTTATGACTGATGGTTTTTGGAATGGAGGTAGTCCGTCAGTTGGTAATACTGATGGTAATGATGGTGCACCGTATGCTGATAGTGCCTTCAATACCTTGGCAGACGTGGCAATGAAATATCTGGAAAAAGATCTTTCCACTATGCCTGATCAGGTACCGGATTCTGTGACCTGGCAACATATGGTTACTTATTCAGTATCTTTTGGTGTTCACGGAACGCTTGATCCTGCAGACTATGATTTTAATGCAGGTGTTTATCCATCCTGGCCAACCCCGAGTGCTAATTCGCAGAGGACCATTGATGATCTTTGGCATGCAGCGGTGAATGGTCGTGGAAAATGGTACAGTGCAGATCGGCCGGATCAGCTAGTAAATTCTTTATTGTCAATTATGAAGGATATCGGTTCCAGGATTGGTTCTGGTTCTGCAGTATCGGTAAACGGTGATGAACTGTATGAAGAAATTGGTGGAAATATTCGAATGTTTCAGACCACATATCAGTCTGGTGCCTGGTTTGGTGATTTGAAAGCCTTCAGGCTTGATGTTGATAAAAATGAAGTGCTGACCGGTGATCCGGTCTGGTCTGCTCAGGATAAGCTGGAAACATTGTTGGATAACAGTGGTCATAATGGCAGAGTTATTGCCACCTATGATAGTGGATCTGGTAAGCCTTTTCATTGGCTCAGTGGTGGTGCACCAAGCTTTTCAGCCATGCATCAGAAGCAATTAGAGCCTTATTTTTCACAGACATTGTCAAGTGAAAATCTAGTAGACTTTCTACGGGGAGATAATACAAACTCAGGAATTGATTTCCGTGATCGTACCAAGCCTCTGGGTGATTTTGTGCATTCTTTGGCAAAATATGAAGACGGGTTCTTGTATGTGGGCAGTAATGACGGAATGCTCCATGCTTTTTGGGCAATAGATTCAGAAGATAAGGACAACGATAATACCCTGGATGCAGGTATTGAAGATCTTGATGGCGATGACCATTTTGATGATGTGTTTGAGGATCAGGATGGTGATTGCGTACTGGATAATGAAGATGTGGACGGTGATGGTCATCTGGATTATGCAGAAGACCTTGATGGTGATGGTCATCTCGATATCGCTGAAGATGTAGATGGTGATGGTTTTCTTGACAGTGAAGAGGATCTTGATGGCGATGGTCATCTTGATACTATAAATGAAGATGTAGATGGTGATGGTAATCTGGATCATGCAGAAGACCTTGATGGTGATGGTAATTTTGATCAATATTACGAAGATCTTAATGCTGACTGTATCCTAGATCCGGGTGAAGACCTTGATGGTGATGGTAACCTGGATGTTGGTGAGGATATCAATTGTAACGGTATTCTTGATCCAGGTGAGGACAAGGATGGAGATAATATTCTTGATCTGAATGAGGATCTTGATGGGGATCTTTCACTAGATGCTGGTAATGAAGACCTTGATGGTGATGGTAATCTGGATTCCAGTAATGAAGATCTTGATGGCGATGGTAACCTTGATGTTGAAGAGGATGCAGATGGTGATGGTTCTCTTGATCCGTATAACGAAGATGTAGACGGTGATGGTTCCATGGACGTTGATGAAGATCTTGATGGCGATGGTGTTCTGGATTCAGAAGATCTTGATGGCGATGGTCACCTTGATGTCGGTGAGGATACTAACTGCAATGGAATACTAGATGGTGGTGAAGATCTTGATGGCGATGGTTTTCTAGATGATACTGAAGACCTTGATGGTGACAATAATTTTGATAATGAAGCCGAAGATCTTGATAATTCCGGAACAATCTCTGTGGGTGGCGAAGAGCGCTTTGCCTATGTGCCAGGGCTTGTGTATCAGAATCTACGTGAACTGGCTAATCCACTGTATGAGCATAAATTTTATGTGGATAATACTCCCTACATCGAGAGGGTTAGTGATAGTCTAACTCTGTTGGTGGGTGGTCTTGGAAAAGGTGGAAAAGGTTATTTCAGTCTTGATATAACAGACCCTGCCACTATAACCACTGAATCAGATCTGGCTTCACGAGTTAAATGGGAATACCCACCAGTTCCTGGAGTATTGTTAAGCGGAACTACCTTTACTTTTGAAAGTGGTACAGGTACAGGTGGTGATGATGTGATTAGAGACTCTGCCAATGGTTTTACCGTCTTTGCAGTTGGAGATGGATTTATCGTTGCCGGTACTTCTTTTAACGATGGACTCGACTATGGTACCAATGATGGTATTTTTTATATTAAAAAAGTAGATCCTGGCGGTAGTTTTATAGAAGTGGAATCTGGTAGCTTGATTGAAGACTATGGAGATAATCAGGATATTATAATTACACGATCAACTACTGATAAGGATATGGGGTACTCTTATTCAAGACCGATAGTTTTCAAATCAAATGATCTAAGTATTGGTAGTGGTCAACTGAAGAGCTATGTGGTTCTTTTTGGTAATGGGTATGAAAGTGAAAATGGTAATGCAGTATTGTATGTAATTAATCCTGATGATGGTTCACTGATTAGAAAGATTGATACTAAATCTGGTCCATTTAATGGTCTGTCCTCAATTTCGGCTACAGATGTGAATAATGATCTACGGGTTGATTATGTCTATGTTGGTGATCTGCTTGGTAATATGTGGAAATTTGATTTAACTTCCAGCAGTTCAGTGAACTGGCAGGTGGCTTATTGCGATGGTGCAGATCCTACAAACCATTGTAGAGATGCAGGAGCGGTGGCAGGTATTACCGCCAAGCCTCTCTTCTCCGGTGTGGGAACCAGCCAGGCAATTACAGGAGCCCCGGATATTATGTTCAAAAATGGTGGTCCTGGTTATATGGTAATTTTTGGTACAGGCAAGTATTTAGGGACCACAGATGTGGAATCTATAGCCATGCAGTCGCTGTATGGAATATGGGATTGGGCCCATGATGACATTGATGATGGATATCTTGGTGCAAGAGTCGATAATACTGTCCCAGATCCGGATGTTGCTCAATTGACTAACTGGGCACAGACCGAAATTGATGGTACTAGGACTCATACCTTGTTGCGTCAGGACTTTGCCTTTGAAGGTAGGGTTTATGAAGATGCTGTTAGTGGAGATCTGACAGCTGATGATGGAGGAGGTCTAAATACTCTGCTTGGTTACTACCGTGCACCGACTAACTTTGACGGTAACTGGGATGCAGACCTGCAGACGGTTTCTTTTGATATTAATAAAGATGGTTCTGTCGATGTCAATGATAAATACCGCTATCCTGTTTCTCATCTTGGTTGGTATGCAGATTTGCCGGGTATTATCGACCTGGATGGAGACAGCCAGGATAATGATCGTGATGGTCAAATTGATGAAGATGATGATGGAGATGGTACTATTGATGAACGTAAGTTGGGTGAACGGGTCATTAATGATGCAATCATTCGTGACAATAAAGCTATCATTATTTCATTTGGTGTTACAGGTACAAGATGTAATGCTGGTGCTTACTCCTTTGTTAATGAACGATGGGCCAATAACGGGGGTATGCCACTGCAACCAATCATCGATGTGAATGGTGATGGTGAAGTTGATGAAAAAGATAGAATGCTGATGCAGTCCTCACAAGATGAAGATGGTGACGGGGACGTAGATGATGACGATGAGATTCCCGGTAATTTTGGTGATAAAGCCCATGAAGGTCGATTGCATAATCCAACGATTTTGCGCGAAGGTGGGGATGATCGTAAACCTGAAGAGGTTAAGTTTTTCAGTTCTTCAGATGGTAGTATTCAAACAATAACTGAAAAAGCTGAACGCCGGGGAGTATATTTCTGGCAACAGGCAGAATAAGAGGTTGAAATTGTGAAAAAAAGACTTTTTCAAACAGCTCTATTGTTGTTGACGTTTTTACTTTCTGTGACAATGGGGGTTGCAGCACAGGATCCTGAATTTATCCAAGAAGAGGCGTTTGAGGAATCAGATTATCTTCTCAGTCTGCCTAACGGTACAGTGGAGCAGGTTCAAAATGATGATGTGAAAATTGATGATATTTCGTTTGTGTTGACAAGCACCACCAAATATTTTGGTTTAAGCGGTAATTCAGCCAGTCGTACCATTCTTTTTCCTGGTAAATTTGTTGCATATTCTCATGAGGAAGGAGTTTTACTTGAAGTGTATCTTATTAAGCCATTTGAAGAGGATTCTGATTCAGAACCTTATGTGGAAAAAGGATCTGAGCAACAAGGTGGGGAAGTGTATCAGGAGGGAGGTGTTTGGAAGAATTGATATTTTGATATGAAAGCAGTTGTCAGTAAGCGAAATAATTTTGATGTTTTCATGTTTTGCTTATTGCAGTGATACCAAAATATTTTGACCAAATTAATTTAATTTACAATTATTTCTAAAAGCCGGATCCATCATGGATCTGGCTTTTTTATTTTGCCATGCGTATAATAATTTCACTCTATTGATTATTTGAAATTGAAAATTCTAAAATATTGAACACTAAGTATGCAAAAAACATTTGAGATAAAAGGAATGCATTGTGCTGCCTGTTCTGCAAGGATCGAGCGGGTGGTTGCTGCTATGGAAGGTGTAAAGAATGCAGAAGTTAATCTTGCAGCAGAGACTTTGTTTCTTACTTTCAATCCTGAAGTAGTCGGGTTGGATACAGTGTCAGCTGGTATTGCCAACATGGGCTTTGAGCTTGTGATTGCAGAAGAAAAAAAAGAGTTGCGCCAGGTGTATTCTCTTGAGGGGATGCACTGTGCTGCATGTTCTTCGCGCATCGAAAAGATTGTGGGCGAACTTGCTGGAGTTTTAAAAGCGGAAGTCAATCTTGCTGCTGAAAGTGGTATGTTTATATTTAATCCAGACTTGGTAACCCGGAGAAAGATCAGGGAAACAATAGAGCAACTCGGATTTAAAGCAATACCTGCCAGGCAATCTGAAAGTGATTTTGAACAAAAACAACTTGAAAAAACGCTGAAACTAGAACAAATGAAAAAAAAGCTTTTTCTCATGTTGGGTTTTGCCTCAATTTTATTAGTGATTTCCATGGGACACATGATGGGGATGCCCCTGCCTGGAATTTTTGCTCCGGAGAGTTCTCCTTTAGGTTTTGCACTGGTTCAATTTTTTCTGGTTATCCCTGTTATGTGGTTGGGAAGAAATTTTTATTTTAACGGTATACCGGCCCTTATTCGCCGGATGCCTAATATGGACTCTTTGATAAGTGTGGGAACAGGCGCTGCCTTTATATATTCTTTATGGAATCTAGTCGAAATAGGGTTAAATATTGACCCCCATGCAAAAGCCATGGATCTTTATTTTGAGTCTGCAGGTGTGTTGATCGCTTTGGTATCTCTGGGTAAGTATTTGGAAGCGAGTTCCAAGTTCCATACTTCAGATGCAATCAGACAGCTAATGCAGTTGACCCCTGACACCGCAACATTACTTATCGGGGAAAAACAGCAGATAATACCTGTAGACGATGTTGAAGCTGGGGATACACTTCTTATTCGTCCCGGTGAGAGAATACCAATTGATGCCTTGGTAGTTGCCGGAAGTTCAAATGTTGATGAATCCATGCTGACAGGGGAAAGTCTGCCAGTGAAAAAGGTTGCAGATGATAGTGTTACTGGTGGGACCTTGAATAAAAACGGGGTGTTAACTGTTGATGCCGTTCATGTGGGACAAGATACTATGTTAGCCAGGATTATTAAAATGGTCAGGGAGGCACAGGGATCTAAGGCACCTATTGCCAGTCTAGCTGATCGTATCAGCCTGTATTTTGTACCGGCGGTTATGGCCTTTGCGTGTATGACAGGGCTAGCTTGGTATTTTTTGGGTAATGCTGAATTTTCTCTGGCGCTTCGGTTTTTTATAGCAGTTATGGTTATTGCCTGTCCCTGCGCATTGGGATTGGCTACACCAACTGCGATTATGGTTGGTACAGGACGCGGTGCTCAGCTTGGTGTACTTATCAAGAGCGGTACTGCTCTTGAGATGGCGGAAAAGGTTGAGGCTGTGGTCTTTGATAAAACCGGAACTTTAACCTATGGCGTAACTGAACTCACCGACTTGATAATGTTGGAAAAGCTAAGAAGTGAAGATGATCTCCTGGCCTTGGTGGCATCTGCAGAAAGTCTTTCTGAACATCCTTTGGCTGAAGCTATTGTTCAGGCCGCTTCTCAAAAAAAACTAGAGCTTTTTCCAGCTGATTCTTTCACAGCTGTATCTGGCCGAGGAATTATTGCAGAAGTGGTTGGTCATAAACTGGTGCTGGGAAACCTGGAGTTTGTCTCTCATCAACATTCCATTGAATTTTCTGAAAATGAGTTGGCTCAGGCAAATGATTTGTCCGACTCAGGCAGGACGGTTTTGTATCTTGCAATTGATGGGAAAAAGAGCGCATTGCTAGGTGTGTCTGATAAAATTAAAAATGAAACTGCTAAAACTGTCAGTGACCTGAATGCAATGGGTGTGGATGTGGTTATGCTGACTGGTGATAATGAGCTGACTGCTCAGGCAATTGCCAGGGAAGCAGGTATTAGTAAGATTGTTGCAGAAGTGCTCCCTGATGAGAAATCTGCCAAAATTATTGAACTGCAGAGTAAGTATAATCGGGTGGCCATGGTTGGTGATGGTGTTAATGATGCTCCGGCTCTTGCCCAAGCAGATGTTGGTATTGCCATGGGAACAGGAATAGACGTTGCAATTGAGTCCGGCGATGTGGTTGTTATGAAAGGGAATCTGGATGGAGTTGTAACTGCAATTGGTCTAAGTAAGGCTACTATGCGTAATATCAGGCAAAACCTTTTTTGGGCCTTTGCTTATAATGTGATTGGTATCCCGGTTGCAGCAGGATTTCTTTATATTTTTGGTGGGCCTTCACTTAATCCCATGATTGCGGGAGCTGCGATGGCTCTGTCCTCAGTTTCTGTAGTGACCAATGCTTTGCGTCTAAGATTTTTTTCTGCCTAAACTGTTAGCGATGTTTTCCCTTCCTCTTTGTATTTATTTCCATTCTTTTTCAAATCTATTTTAGACACGACTGATCGGTGAGATAGGTTTTACCTGTTTCCGGCTGGGAGATCCCTAATTTAACAGATAGATTTTTCCTCTCTTTCTATGGATAAACAGTATTTTTTTTCAGTTTTAATTCTTTTTCTTGATTATGTGAAATTCCTTCTGTTGCAGTCTGAAAAAAAGATCTCATGTGTTTTATGGTGTTAAATCAGGAACATCTGAAGAATAAAGTTCTTGAATCTCTTCGTGTTATATGTTTTTTATGCTTGAACATTACAGTGCTGTAATGTTTAAGGCCCTGCCTTTGTTAAAATTCATTTTTGTCGAAACTAACATTAGAGAGAAGAAGGTTTTGGGTTGATACCTGGAAATAATTGTTCGAAGTAATTCCTGGGTTCTTAGCAAAGGAGGATTACATACAATGTTTTATACAAACAAAAAATTGTCTGGTGATGCAGGCTTCACTCTTGTTGAACTGATGATAACAGTGGCAATTATGGGTGTAACTCTCAGTATAGCGATTCCTGGATATCTCAGTTGGAAGTCCGGTTATGAAATTCGTGGAGCTGTATCTCAGGTGCGAAGTGATTTGAACCGTGTCAAAATGAGGGCAGTTGAAACCCGTCGCCAATGCCGGATTGTGTTAACAAGTAATGGCTACCAGTTAGAAGACGGTAATCGAATAATGAATTCCAGTGATTGGGGAAATATTGATAGAGATGGCAATCATACCAAGGATGTTCCTTATATTGTAAGAGATTTGGGGAGTTTTTCTCAGGTAACTATTACTGATAATGGTGCCGCTATCACAGTTGGCACAGAGCCTACGATAAGTTTTTCACCGCGTGGAACAGCTACACTTAATTCTTTTCGTATGGAGCATCCTGATTCTGCGGGTACTGATATAGCTGTCAATATAACTGGAAGGGTAAATATACAATGGAGATAAAAACTGCACCTAATTTAGAAGCAGGTTTTTCCTTGATTGAAGTAATGATCTCTCTGGCAGTCTTTGGAATTGTCTTGACAGGTGTTGTTACCATGTTTGTGAATACTACACGTTCTAACACCGGACAGGAAATGATGGTTGAACTGACTCAGGATATCAGAACTGCAAAAAACTTGATGGTGGATGAGATTCGTTCAGCAGGTTGTAACACTGAAGATAAGATTCGTATGGGGTTTTTGGTCGATAGCGATGATCGTTTTGACACAGACGATAACTCCATTCATTTCATCAGGGATATTGATAATGGGGATGGTGATGAATTGTATGAACCTGATGGAGATACGAATGACTCTAATGAAGATGTTGCATATTACCGTGTTGATGGTGCTGGAAATATTTTAGTTGCTGGAGATGGTACGCTTGGGACACTTGTACGAAATACTGGAGGGGGGGGGCAGCCCGTAGCAAATAATATTCTAGACTTAGAGTTTCAATATTTCGATTCTTCTGATAATCCAATTCTTTTAGCAAGTATGACCAAAGAATCAGTTCTTGATAGAATCCGAACAGTTGAGGTCAATATTATCGGTCAGGTGCAAAACCCTAATTGGGTCAGCGTGGGTAATCAAGAATGGACACAACAGTTTCGTATAAGAGTTAGAAATTTATAATTTTTTGGAATTTTGTCTTTTTGGGTGCAACTATGAAAGATATAAAAGGGCTTCACTGTCAGCAAGGTTTTACTCTTATTGAAGTGATGATGGCTATGGTTATTCTTGGTATTGGTGTTTTTGCCATTGTTGGCTTACAGGTTAGAAACGTGAGCCATAATACCAACTCAAAAAAACAGACAGAAGGTTATACCTGGGCAATGGATCAGGTAGAACATTTACTCGCTCTTAGATATACCCATACAGATCTTAATCTCAAGGGAGATCCAGCTGTGATTGGTGATGGCAGCAATACCATCCGCGGACCTTATGTGGTTGAGTGGGATGTACAGAATAATGGTACTGGCGGTTTGGGCAATGTGAATAATTCCAAACATGTTCATGTCAGCGTGCGTTGGAATACAAGAGAAGTCGCCCAGCTTGATTTCACCAGAGTCGAAAGTTCATTTTAAAAGGAAATTTTATGTGTGATATATCTGAAAAAGTAAATGTTCGTCATCGAATTCTTGGAAACGATCAGGGTACAGCAATTATCACCGCCTTATTAGTTGTCATGCTGCTTACTCTTGTTGGCATAACTGCGACTAATACAACCATTACAGAGAAAGCTGTTGTTCGAAGTGAGGCAGTTTTTGAGCAAGATTTTTATCTGGCAGAATCGGCCGCTATGGAAGCGGTGCAGAAGCTCGAAAATCAGACAACTGCTGAAGAGTTATTGCCAAAGCTCATGGAAGCAGGTGCTGAAAATGAGGATTTATTAACGGAAGCTGAAGAGGATGGGCCAACAGATGAATTAACCCTGCTTGATTCAGATAATGACAACGATATCGATGGTAACGATGATTTTGAACTGTCTGAAACAGATACAGCAAGTACTACATATCGACGCGCGGCTTTATTGAAGCCAGAAGGTTCACTTGGTCTTGGTAGTAGCCGTTTATACTCTTTTTTTGCTTTCGGGCTTTCTGAATCAAATGGTGGAAGAAGTCTGATTAAGGTTGGTTATAACAAGCGCTTTTGATTCCGTAAGTTTTATCTGTATTTTAAAGAACAGCGTTTAAATTTTATCCCGGGGGAGGGATATGGTTAGTAATTATATAAAATATCATTTATTTTTAAAGTTGTTTTTTGTTTTGTTTTTTTTATGTCTTACCTTGCCTGTTTATGGGGCAACAGTCTCTATTTCGGCAAATGACTCAAGTTCTTCTGAGCCAAGCGGAGATAATGGCCAATTTACTGTTGCTTTATCAGAAGTATCTCCCACTGCTACTATTGTCAATTACGCGATTACAGGTACTGCTGATGAAGGTAGTGATTACAGTGCTATTGGATCTTCAGTCATTATAGCGGCAAATACTTTATCTGTAACCGTTGATGTTGAAGTAATCGATGATCTAAACGTCGAAGGAAATGAAACAGTAATTGCAACTCTTACAGGTACAGATGATCTGCTGATAACTGTCGTGTCTTCTCCTGCAAATAGTGCTTTTGTAACCATCAATGATGACGGAGACAGCGCGACTTTAAGCGTAACCAGTGATGGTGAAGTATCAGAAAACGGAGGTCCTTCAACCTTTAGTGTCAGCTCAGGTGGAGTAGTAATTGAGACATCAGCAAGCCTGAGTGTTTCTTACCGGGCCATAAGTGAGTCAGGCGACACTGCAACAGCCGGCAGTGATTACACCAGTACCGCCAGCGGTAGCATAAGCTTTGTCGGCAGCAGCGGCGCAATAAGTGTCGGTGTAATTGATGACAGTAACGTCGAGGGTGCAGAGACTTTTACCGTTACCTTGACCGGCAGCAG
>PJEL010000112.1_pt1 | contig 91754 bp, 83 predicted proteins | sample 1853271 | NCBI WGS metagenome assembly PJEL01 (sample SAMN08108733, study PRJNA415343) | Invertebrate metagenome, whole genome shotgun sequencing project. | host: Globobulimina | place: Sweden: Gullmar Fjord | collected 2015-08
TTATTCATCGCTATCGTGGGTAAGCATGTGCTTGTTTGATCAATGGTCGCGGCTGAGTATTGCATAAGATTTAGACTGGATTTTATGGCTAGAGCGTTACTGTATTCTTATTATTTTAATAATTAAAATTAATATTTTATGCTCTATTAATAGTTAATAGCTATTGATTAACGACTCTTATCAATAGTTTTTTATTATCGATATTATAGTTTTAATTGTTTTAGTTAATTGATTGCTGAGAAGTACACTGCTTGCGTTGAAAAAATCTAATTAGGACTAAATAATGAAAACTTCTTTTAAAGTAATAGTAACCGCGATTTCGTTAGCAGCAACTGCTAGCGCTAATGCCAGTACCTTAACCCGGGATAATGGCGCAGCGGTGGGCGATAACCAAAACTCAATCACTGCTGGACCGAGAGGCAGTGTGTTATTAGAAGATGTTCAGCTAATTCAAAAATTACAACGCTTTGCTCGTGAGCGCATTCCTGAGCGAGTAGTACATGCTAGAGGTGCTGGAGCACACGGTGTTTTTGTTGCGACTAAAGATTTTAGTGAAGTGACGAAAGCGGCTCCTTTTGCAGAAGAAGGTAAAGAGACGCCTGTTTTTGTGCGTTTCTCTTCTGTAATTCACAGTAAAGGAAGCCCAGAAACATTAAGAGACCCTCGAGGTTTCGCAACTAAGTTTTATACCGATGAAGGTAACTGGGATTTAGTCGGTAACAACTTGCCCGTTTTCTTTATCCGCGATGCCATTAAATTTCCAGACATGGTTCATTCATTGAAACCATCACCGATTGATAATATACAAGATCCGAATCGCTTCTTTGATTTCTTTTCGACTCAGCCGAGTGCAGCTCATATGTTGACTTGGGTTTATAGTGATTACGGTACGCCAGCAAGTTACAGAAAAATGGACGGCTTTGGTGTTCATGCTTATAAAATGATTAACCAAGATGGCGCGGTTAGTTATGTGAAGTTTCAATGGAAGAGTCAGCAAGGCATCAGTAATCTAAGTTCAGATCAAGTTGCGGCTATTCAATCAAAAGACTTTCAGCATTTAACGCATGATTTATCCACGGCGATTAATGCGGGTGATTACCCAAAATGGGATTTATACATCAAGGTTATGTCACCTGCTGAATTAAGTACGCTTGCTTACGATCCTTTGGATGCGACGAAAGCTTGGGTAGGCGTTAAAGATACTAAAGTAGGTACGATGACATTAAATCGTATGCCGACTAACTTCTTTCAAGAAACCGAACAAGTCGCGATGGCTCCTGCGAATTTAATCTCTGGTATTGAACCTTCAGAAGATCGTTTGCTACAGGGTCGTATATTCTCTTATAGCGATACGCAGATGTATCGCTTAGGTGTTAACCATCAGCAATTACCTATTAATCGTAGTTTAGTCAGCGTTACTAATTACAATCAAGATGGTGCGATGAACATGGGAAATACCGATACCAATGTGAATTATCAGCCAAGCCATGAAGGTATTACAGAAGACTCTAATGCTCGTCATTCTGAAATCTCTTTGCAAGGAAATGTACAGCAGCGTGGGATAAAAAATCCTATGAACTTTAAGCAAGCGGGTGATCTATATCGTAGCTTTAGTAAGTCTGAACAAGATAATTTGATTGACAACTTGTCAGGTGATTTGTCGGCTGTAAAAAATAAAGAGACACAGCACATGATGTTGAGTCAATTTTATAAAGCTGATAACGAATACGGCACGCGCTTAACAAAAGCCGTGGGTGGTAACATTCAGCAAGTTCAGGAACTGGCTGCTGGTTTGTAATAAGGCGAAATAAAATACTAGAGCAAGGAGGCTCTTTTATTTTTATGACACTTATAAAGTATGAGGTGGTTATGTTTGTTTTTTACGCAAAATCAGTGAAGAAATTCCTTTTTATTATTAGTGTATTACTGATGTCTCAGTATTCACTGGCTGAAAAAAATGATCAAGAAAAACAATGGCAAAAGTTGACGCAATATTTTTTTGCCGCCGCACGCTTAGGCGATACGGCTATCATTAATGAGTTTGTAAATGCAGGTTTTCCGATAGATATAAAAAATAGGAAGGGTTATACCGCTTTGATGATCTCCTCTTATAATGGAAGGCCAGAAGCCGTTAATAAATTATTAACTTTAGGTGCAAATGCTTGTGCTGAAGATAATCGTGGTAATACCGCGGTTATGGCGGCCATTTTTAAGGGTGAATTTTCGATAGCTAAGCGTTTAATTGCAGCAGACTGCAATGAAAATCATCAAAATAATGCCGGTCAAACACCCTTGATGTATGCCAGTTTGTTTGGCCGTGAAGAATTAAAAGCCTTATTAATTGATCAAGGGGCCGATGAAAATCAAGCCGATAACAGTGGTAATACCGCTGCGTCGATTAGCAATTTAAAATCCGTGGTATTGCAATAAGATTTTTTTAATTAAAAATTGTCCCAAAAAGGTACATCAGTTCCAAGGTGTTCAATTAAGAAATCTAAAAATGCCCGCACTTTAGTCGGTAAGTATTGTCGCTCGGGGTAAACCGCATAAAGACTTTTATGTGGCATTGTATAGCCTTGAAAAAGAGCGACTAATTCGCCTTTCTTGATAGAATCCCCTGTGACAAATGTGGGTAAACGAGCGACGCCCATCCCCGCAATTAATGCTTGTTTTAAAGAGGCGCTGTTATTAACGCGGTAATTTCCTTTTACTTTAATTTTATGATTCTGACTGTCTTGATTAATCGCATTGAATTGCCAAGTATCTGCATTATTGGAATAGCGGTAAGTCAGACAATTGGCTTTTGCTAATTGAGATGGATGTTCCAGTACTTGCTTATGCTGTTGATAAAACTTTTGCAGATAATCGGGAGAGGCGCAAACAATACTGTGCAAAGGGGCTAATACACGGGCAATTAAATTTGAATCTTCCATATCTCCTGCTCGCACTGCTAAATCATATCCTTGCTCTACCAAATTGATACGGCGATCGTCCATTACGAGGTCAATTTGAAGGTGTGGATACTGCTTAAGAAATTCTGGAATCAAGGGGGCTATATGCATTTGACCGAGGGTCATGGGTAATTGAACTTTTAATACTCCCCTAGGTTCTCCTTGTAGCTCATAAACCGCCTCCTCAGCTTGTTGCGCTGATCGATTGGCTTGTGCTGCATATTCATAGAAGCGCTCACCTGCCTCGGTAAGGCTGAGCTTACGAGTCGTGCGGTGAAATAGACGAGCGCCCAGTTGATCTTCTAATTGTGTTATTCGTTTACTGACCGCAGATTTCGAGATTCCAAGTTCTCGTCCAGCGCTAGAAAATCCCGCATTATCGGCAACAGCCATAAAAATTGGAATGGCATTAAAGCTTTCCATAACAAAACTCTCAGTTATAACTTACTAATAGTTGAGGATAACTCAACAAAGAGTCCTCTAAAAGCCATATTGTTCTTATTTCTGGTTGAATCTAAAGTATACGAATCAACAGCGTAGGGGGATTGTCATGGTTCGATTAGAGCACGTTAATTTAGTGATGGAAGATATTCAGCCGACACTCGACTTCTTATTGATCGCATTTCCCCATTGGAAAGTGCGGGGTGAAGGCGAAATGGTTTGGGGGCGAGGTGAGAATGCAATACCTAGGCACTGGTTGCATGTCGGCGATGATGATTATTATCTGACATTGAATGATAACGGCCAAGGAGAAAATAGAGATGTGAGCACTGTGCAAGTAGGCGTCGCGCATATAGGGTTTGTTGTGGATGATTTGGCACAGCTGATTTCACGGTTAGCTAAGCAGGGGTTTACTGTGGATATCACTAGCCAGGATCATCCGTTTAGACAGACTGTTTATTACAACGATCCCGCCGGATTTCAATTTGAGTTTCTGCAATACCACAGTGATAAACCAGAAGAGAAGAATATGTACGGTGGTGAAAGCGGACACATAGTACGCAAAGCTAATGATGAAATAAGTACGACTAACAGAGCAATAAACTAAAGCACTATTTATAAGAGAATATAATTATGAATCAACTACAAGCTCAGCAACTTATTAAAAATTTATACCAAGCCGTTGATAATAAAAATGTCGACTATTTAAAAGAAAACTTATCACAGAAAATTCGCTTTCGTATTGGTAATAATCCAGCAGCAACTGATAAAGCTGAGATATTAGAAGCCAATAGCCAGTTCTTTAACAGTATTCATTCTATGAGTCATACAATTGAAGCTGTAATTTTTCAGGTTGCTAATAAAGAAGGTGGTATTGTGGTTAAAATTGCTTGCCATGGACGAGTTGATTATGTGCGCTTGGATGGGACAGAATACCGTGCTGTATTTTCCACGGTATTGGAAATAGAAGATAACTTGATCACCGACTATTTGGTTTTTGCCGATCTTTCTGGGTTATTTTCAAGATAACTTGGGCTAGCGCATAGAATAAATCACTCTTCATACATAATACGCGCTATCAAAGAATAGTCTTTGGGAATGCCAATATGAATGGCTAGATCGCCTTGCATCGCTGATGCGTGAGTGGCTGCATGATTTTATTCGGCTTCATCATTTTTATAGGGATCTTCAAAACCAAGTTCTGCCATAACAATGCGCTCTATGCCTTCCATTTCTTCCGCTTCTTCATCTTCTATATGGTCATACCCTAGAAGGTGTAAGCAGCCATGAACGATCATGTGCGCCCAATGGGCCGTTAAGGTTTTATCTTGTTCAATGGCTTCACGTTCGACAACTTGCTTACATACAATAAGGTCGCCTAATAATGGGATCGGCACATGTGCTGGAGCTTCGAAAGGGAAAGATAATACGTTGGTTGGTTTATCTTTACCGCGGTATTCATGGTTAAGTTCTTGGCTTTCAGCTTCGTCAACAATGCGAATCGTTAATTCCGGTTCTTCATGCTCAGTGCGCTTGAGTAATGCAGCGACTGCCCACTGATTCAGTTGTTCTTCAGTGGGTAAGTCGTTTTCTTTTTCTACTGCAATTTGTACGTCTAGCTGCAGTTCTAACTCTGTAGGAAATTGTTGTTCAGTCATTATGTATCTTGGTCACTATCATTTTTGGTCAGGTTTTCGGTTAGAGGATTTTCAGTTGGAGAGTTTTCAGTTGGAGAGTTTTCAGGTGTTGCAGTAAGTATTGCGTGTGTAGCTTGCAGTTTAGCATTCTGTTCGAGTGCGATGCGTTTTTCTTCTGCACGCTTTGCATCTTTGTATTTCTTTTCGGCGGCTTCATGTTTGTCATAGGCATCGACGACTTTTTGTACCATTGGGTGACGCACCACATCGGAGTTGGCAAAGTGTGTGAGGCCGATACCTTCAATACCGTCTAATACGTCAAGCACATGGCGTAAGCCTGATTGTACACCGCGAGGTAAATCGACTTGGGTAATATCCCCAGTCACCACCGCTTTAGAACCAAAACCAATACGAGTTAGGAACATTTTCATTTGTTCACGGGTTGTATTTTGACTCTCATCTAAAATAACGTAGCAATGGCTCAGTGTTCGGCCACGCATATAAGCGAGAGGTGCAACTTCGATGATGTTTTTCTCGATGAGTTTTTCAACTTGCTCGCTGCCCAGCATATCGTTAAGAGCATCGTACAGTGGCCGTAAATACGGATCGATTTTTTGTGATAAGTCACCGGGTAAAAACCCAAGTTTTTCTCCGGCTTCAACGGCGGGGCGTACTAATAGAATACGGCTCACTTCGTCGCGCATTAACGCTTCAACCGCGCAGGCAACCGCGAGATAGGTTTTACCCGTTCCGGCTGGGCCAACCCCAAAGTTAATAACATTCTCACGAATGGTTTTTAGGTAGCTTTGCTGATGATCACCGCGAGCTTGCAGCATCATACGGGGTGTTTTGATTACGTTGGCTTCATCGTGATGGCCACTGGCTTTTTTACGCTGGTAAGCGTGCTCAGACTTGGCTTCACGTAATAATAAGTGGATGAGATCGGGTGTGATCTCTGTGCCATTGTGTGTTTCACGATAGAGGCGATTGATTAGATGTTTAACGGCTTCCGCTTTGTCGAGGTTGCCTTCTATTTGGAAGCGCGCACCCCGATTGTAAATTTTGATTTTGAAGTGGTTGGCAATTTGTTTGATATGGCTATCAAGTTGGCCGCAGAGGTTGGCAAGGCGCTTAGCATTTTCGGGTTCTACACGAAAAGTGATGCCATGCTTGGCGCTTTGCTTTTCATTTATTAAGGCTAGTTCTTCACTCAAGTGGGGTCTCGCTCCCGATCTGTAGGTAATGTCTTAGCTTATGCTGAATCGAGGTAGGTTCGCAAGGCGTAAAATTGCGTTTCATGCTGGTATTCATCTTGTCAGTTAAATTTTGTAAGGTCGCCATGAATATTTCTCTACGGGCTCAGCGATCACTTCCTTGTGATCGATGTCCTGCAAAATCAATTACCAGCGGTTATCGCGCGTATGCGAATGCTTGTTCAGCGATTGACTAAACTTAATAAGCCAATTCAGGCTCGATAACGGTCCCGCGTAGGCTATTACGCAAGCATTCGTCGACTCTTACTTTTACAAATTTATTGATTAAACCATGGTCAGCGCTGGTGAAGTTAACAACACGGTTGTTTTCGGTACGACCTTGCAGTTGGCCAGGGTCTTTCTTAGAAACACCGGTCACTAAAATGGTTTCAATGTTGCCGACCATTTTGCGCGCGATGTCTTGTGCTTGCTGGTTAATGCGATCTTGAAGAATCGCTAAGCGCTGCTTCTTCACGCTTTCAGGGGTATTGTCTTCAAGGTCTGAAGCCGGTGTACCTGGGCGTGCGCTGTAGATAAAGCTAAACGACATATCGAAGCCGATTTCGCCAATCAAGTCCATCGTATCTTGGAAGTCTTGTTCGGTTTCACCTGGGAAGCCGATAATGAAATCTGAAGACATGCATAAATCAGGGCGAATTTGTTGAATACGCTTCACTTTAGCAATGTACTCATCACGGCCGTGGCCACGTTTCATCGCGCTTAGGATTTTGTCTGAGCCACTTTGCACAGGAAGGTGAAGATGACTTACCAACTCAGGGACTTCAGCATAAACGTCGATAAGGCTTTCGCTGAATTCCATTGGGTGCGATGTTGTGAAACGAATACGGTCAATACCATCGATATCAGCAACACGAGTTATTAGCTCTGCAAGGTCGGCATAGTCTTCGGCATCGCCGGTATTATTGATGTCGTTACCTTGCGCGTCTGAAATAATAACGCCGGTGCCTGCTTGTGCGCGAGCCGCTGCGGCGACTGCGCCACTGAATATGCCACCACGATAGGCGTTTACGTTCTGACCCAGTAGGTTCACTTCACGCACGCCTTGTGCGGCAATTTCTTCTACTTCTTTCAATACATCGTGTAATGGGCGACTAACTTCTTCGCCGCGGGTATACGGTACAACGCAAAAAGAACAGTACTTAGAGCAACCTTCCATAATAGAAACAAAGGCACTGGCGCCTTCTACTTTCGGTGCGGGTAGATGGTCGAATTTTTCGATTTCAGGGAACGAAATATCAACGACTTTTTCATGATTTACTGACTTATTCACCATTTCTGGCAAACGGTGCAAGGTTTGAGGGCCAAAAACCATATCAACCACCGGTGCACGGTGCATGATCGCTTTGCCTTCTTGGCTAGCAACACAGCCGCCAACACCGATGATTAGATCGGGATTTTTTTCTTTAAGGTGCTTCCAGCGACCCAGCTGGTGGAATACTTTCTCTTGCGCTTTTTCGCGAATAGAGCAGGTATTCAGCAAGATAACATCGGCTTCAGACTCTTTGTCTGTGATTTCCATTTCATGGCTTTCACCCAGCATATCAGCCATACGAGACGAATCGTATTCGTTCATCTGACAACCGTGGGTTTTTATAAACAGCTTTTTCGCCATGATTCAGCGACCTCGTTTTAATCTGGGGTGTACGTGCTAAAGAGTTAATTGCGCGGCATTATACTGCTCAATGGCTGAACAATCTAATCTTCAATGCCTCTAGGGCATGCTTTATAGGTAAGTATGGTAAAATACCTTTTTTCTTTAATGAGTTAGAGCCAAATGGCCGAGAAACCCACTGCTGAGCCAATTTATCGAGTTATTTTTAATAACCAGGGTGAAGTATACGAGCTATATACCCGCTATATTTTCCAAAGTGAGATGTATGGCTTTATTGAAGTCGAAGAGCTGTTATTTGATGAGAGTCAGGTAAGCAGTGCTACGGACGAGGCTGAGGCTAAAATCAGCTTCGATAAATTAAAGTTAGAATTCACTGGGGTTAAGCGCAGTTTCATTCCATTACCCTCTATTAGTCGCATTGATGAGATGGAAAAACCGGGTATTGTGAAAGTGACTCAAGTGAAGGATAGTCCTGTGGGCAATGTTCGTCATTTTCCGAGCACTGCGTTTAAGCGCCCGCCTGTCGATCCGGTTGATTCTTCTTCGGATGAAACTCCAGAAGATTAGTCTGTCATTGAAGTGCTTTACCTAGGGTGACGGATGGCAGCTCGTTAAACAGCTGCTTATAATCTTGGGTGAACTGGCTTAAATGCCAAAACCCCCATTTTGCGGCAACATCTGCAATGGATACTCGATCGCTGGTTAATAGCTCTCTGCGCGCACCATTGAGCCGACTTGTGCGTAAATAGCGCAGTGGGCTAATACCTAAAATGGTTTCAAAGCTGTATTGCAATGTGCGTCGACTAACATGGCACAAAGTACATAAGTCATTAATACTAACGGCACTGTCTTGATGCAATCGTAAATATTCTTTTGCTTGCTCTACAATGTGTTGGCGGTGTAAAAAACTGATGGCCGATTTTTTTACCGGTTGAGAATTTTCTAAGCTTTCGAGCAGTGCCATCATGATGACATCGTATTGAAGTTTTGCAGGTCTTTGCTGGTGATTCTTGTCTGCGAGTAAATTATTAAGCACAAAGCGTAATGCTGTAATTGTTTTTTGCGGTAAGGTCAGCCGCCCCTGCTGATATAAATGCGTCCAATTGATTGAGACATTTTGGTTCTCAGCCATCTTTTCAATGGTCTCTTGTTTTACGACCAATCCATAAATATCAAAATCGTTCGGTGTTATTAATTCAAACTGCTGAGTGCCTGGGCGACACATAATGTGGTTCTTTTCGATGTGCATGCCATTAATTTTACTGCTTTGATTTTCATTAACGGGTATCCCAAGCCACAGTGATTGATCCCAAGTACAGCAGCTTTGTCTTAATGCTTGGCTAGTATGTTCTTGGAAACATTGCAGTCCATCAAATTGCAGCTCTATCAGCTGCCCATAAAAATTCCCTGCACTCATTTGGTCATACTGCTGCTGCCAGTTCGTTAAATTATGAGCATGTTGGTCTGCATCTGTTGCTGCTAATTCTAATTTTGAATAATGTAAAAAATTATCGCCCTTATTTAGTGCAGCAGTAGCAAGAGGTGATTTCATAGTGTGCATTTCTTGTATTTCCTTTCCTGACTTTTCTAAAAAACCATCTAAAACATTGCCGAAATTCGATAACGACAAAAAAAATTGCTTGTTATCGTATTAATAAGTTTTTAGTCAGCAAAAAGCATTCCTCTTACCATTATTTTTAGAGGTTTAAATTTTGTGATTTATATTGGAGAGAAAATTCGGTGCATAGACAGACTGCAAATTATAAATATGTACTTGGTCAACGTACTTTTGAATTTATCGATTTAAAAGATTTAATGGCCAAAGCAACGCCTGCGCGATCGGGAGATCGTTTGGCAGGAGTCGCCGCTGAAAATTCTGAGCAGCGTGCGGTTGCGCAAATGTTATTAGCAGAATTACCGCTTAAAACGTTCTTACAAGACTTATTAATTCCTTATGAAAGTGATGAAGTTACTCGATTGATTATCGATGATCATGATCTTGTGGCTTTTTCATTAATTTCACACTTAACCGTGGGGGATTTTCGTAACTGGCTCTTAAGTGATTTAGCAACCCCTGAAGTGCTTGCCCAAGTTCGGCCCGGTATTACGCCTGAAATGGCCGCTGCGGTGAGCAAAATTATGCGTAATCAAGATCTTATTTTGGTTGCCAAAAAATGCCATGTAACAACCGCTTTTCGCAATACCATCGGATTGCCTGGACGTTTATCAACTCGTTTACAACCTAATCATCCTACCGATGATGTCACCGGCATTGCTGCCAGTTTATTAGATGGCTTGTTATATGGCAGTGGTGATGCGGTATTAGGAATTAATCCGGCAACGGATAATGTCGTGCAAGCAACAAAGTTGATGCAGTTGATGGACGAGGTGATTCAAAAGTATCAAATTCCAACGCAATCGTGTGTCTTAACGCATGTGACCAATACGTTAGAAGCGATTGAGCAAGGCGCGCCTGTCGATTTGGTTTTTCAATCGATTGGTGGCACAGAAGCGACGAATTCAAGTTTTGGTTTTGATTTGTCTATTTTAGCCGAGGCAGAGCAAGCCGCGTTATCACTGAATCGTGGCACGGTTGGTAATAATGTTATGTATTTTGAAACGGGCCAAGGCAGTGCGCTATCAGCGAATGCTCACCATGGTTTAGATCTACAGACGTGTGAAACCCGTGCTTATGCGGTGGCGAGAAAATTTAACCCACTATTGGTGAATACCGTCGTCGGTTTTATTGGCCCAGAATATTTGTTTGATGGTAAAGAAATTATTCGCGCAGGGTTAGAAGATCATTTCTGCGGCAAGTTATTAGGCTTACCAATGGGATGCGACGTTTGTTATACCAATCATGCTGATGCCGATCAAAATGATATGGACAATCTCTTAACTTTATTGGGCGTGGCTGGCTGCACTTTTATTATGGGAATTCCAGGTTCAGACGATATTATGCTGAACTATCAAACGACCTCTTTTCATGATGCTTTGTATGCACGCCGCGTTCTTGATTTACACCCCGCACCTGAATTTCAGCAGTGGTTAGATCATATGAATATTTTCGATGATGTGCATAACTTTGTTTTAAATGATTCATTACCGTCGGCTTTTTCGGCTTCTTTAAATATTATTTTGGAGAAGCACTAATGAACAAAGCGAAAATGATGCTTAAAGAAAAAGAGAATAATAAACCGCATACGGTTGATAACTCTTGGCATGTATTACGCGAATATACCGCTGCACGCATTGGCCTAGGTCGTGCAGGTATCAGTGTTCCAACAACCCCTCTTTTAGATTTTCAACTCGCTCATGCTCAGGCTCAAGACGCGGTGCATTTACCTTTAGATTGTCAGCAATTGATCGCCGATATTTCATCATCGAATCAGTGTTTAACCGTGCATAGCCAAGTGTTTGATCGAGCCCAGTATTTACAGCGACCTGATTTAGGCCGTCGCTTAAATGCAGAATCTTCTATTTTGTTAAAACAGCATGCCGCGCCTGAAAATAAAGCCTATGACTTAGCAATCGTTATCGTTGATGGCTTGTCTTCTTTTGCTATTCAAAAAAATTCTGCGCCTTTATTGCAGCAATTAACTCGACGCTTAAGTATGCAAGGATTATCAAAATCGACGGAAGTAGCCTGTACTTTTCGTTTGGCGCCGTTAGTGATTGTTGAGCAAGGCCGAGTAGCGATTGGTGATGAGGTAGCTGAATTATTAAACGCTAAATCAGTGCTGGTATTGATTGGCGAACGTCCTGGATTAAGTTCTCCAGACAGTTTGGGGATGTATTTAACCTGGGCGCCTAAAGTCGGGCTTACCGATGAGTCACGTAATTGTATTTCAAATGTGCGCCCGGAAGGTCTGGTATACCCGGAAGCGGTGAATAAGATTTTTTATCTGCTTAGGGAAGCGCATCAGCGCAAATTAACCGGAGTGAATTTAAAAGAGCGATCGCAAGAGGCGGAGAATCCGTTATTGCAACAGGATAAAAATTTTCTGATTTCATAAAACTGATTTATTAAAACTGATTTTTTCAAACTAAAGTAAGGTGATGGTATGAACGATATGACAGTAGATAAAGATTATCTGGCTAAGCGCCAGTTAAAAAAAGGCAGTGCAGGCTGGCTTTTATTAACCGGTTTAGGAATCTCTTATGTGATATCCGGTGATTTTGCTGGGTGGAATTTTGGTATTGCGGAAGCCGGTTGGGGTGGCTTTGCCATTGCGGCGTGCTTGATGGCAGTGATGTATTTTGCGTTGGTCTTGTCGCTCGCAGAAATGTCTTCAGCAATTCCAGCCGCGGGTGGTGGTTACAGTTTTGCACGTCAGGTCATGGGGCCTTCTGGTGGCTTTTTAACGGGGTTAGCTATTTTAATTGAATACGCATTAGCGCCAGCTGCGATTGTTATTTTTATTGGTTCGGCAGTAGAGGAGCTGATCGGTATTAATGGACCTTGGGTATACGCGGCTTTTTATGTCGGTTTTATTGGTATGCATTTAATTGGTGCTGGTGAAGCGTTAAAAGTCATGATGGTGATTACGGCTTTTGCCATTTTCGCGATTATTGCAACGGCCGTTGCTTTACTTGCAGATTTTGATGTTGCGTTATTATTTGATATCGCGGTTACCGATGCTCAAGGTGCTTCTACTTTTATGCCAATGGGCTGGTATGGTATTTGGGCGGCCTTGCCTTTTGCTATGTGGTTATTTCTTGCCGTTGAAGGTGTGCCATTGGCTGCTGAGGAAGCAAAGAACCCAGAAAAAGATGTACCTAAAGGTATTATTGCGGCCATGTCTTTTTTATTAGTAACGGCGATTTTGGTTGTGGTATTGGTTGCGGGTACGGGTGGCGCAGCGGCAATGGGGGCAAGTGCGGTACCTTTGGTTGATGCATTGAATGCAACGGGTAATAATAATTTAGCGGTGATTGTGAATATTTTAGGGCTTGCGGGTTTAGTCGCGTCATTTTTCTCGATTATTTATGGGTATAGCCGTTTGGTATTCGCGTTATCTCGTGCTGGGTATTTACCTAAATTTCTATCGCTGACTAGTAAGCGTAAAGCACCGACTTGGGCTTTGGTAGTGCCTGGTGTATTTGGTTTTCTAGCATCATTAAGTGGCGAAGGTGATTTAATGCTAGCAATGGCGGTTGTGGGTGCAACGATTTCTTACGCGCTGATGGCTTTGAGCCATATTTTGTTACGACTTAAAGAACCTGATATGCCTCGCCCTTATAAAACACCGGGTGGCATTGTGACCTCTTCTACGGCGTTAATATTGTCATTGGTGGCGCTCACCGGGGTGTATGCTTTTGATCCGCGTGCTTTTGGCTTTACGCTTGCGTTGTATGCATTGGGTGCAGGCTATTTCTTTTTCTACAGTAAGCACCATCTGGTGGCTAAAACCGCGGAAGAAGAGTTTGCGTTATTGGCGGCGGCTGAATTGGATTTACAGCAGGATGATGAAGAAATTCAGAAACCAGCAGCCCAACTAGCTTGATCGTGATGATGAGTTTTATAGCGCGTTAAACAGGATTTATCGCTGGCATTAATAAGTCCTGCTTCAAGTTGTTGGGGGTGCGACCACTCCAACGCTTGAAGGCTCTACGGTAATTGGGCATGTCGTTAAAGTTTAAATAACGAGCTACCTGAGAGTTATTGAAGCCATTACATTGATAGAGATACAGCGCAGTGGATAGTCGCGTTTGATCTTGTAACTGTTGAAAATTGCTATTGTGTTTTTTCAGCTTACGCTTAAAAGTTGCCGTGCTCATGCGAAAATGCGTTGCAACATCTTCTAATGTTAACGATTGACGAACGTTAGCCTGAATATAATTAAAAACTTGTTCAATAAAACCAATTCTTGCCGTCGAAGTTTTTTGACACTGACGTAAAGCGATATTATAGGCCGTACTGGTTTCATGTTGCCAATTCTGATGCAAATAGGCTTTATCAATGGCCATCACATCAATGCCTAAATCAAAATAGACTTGTTCTCCTAAATTTACTTGGTACTGTTCTTTGTGCTTAGGTTGAGTATGACTGAAGCCAAAATGCCAAGGCAGTTTTTGCTTAGAGCGAAAGCGGCACAGTGCGGAAAATCCTGTCATCCAAGACTCAATCACAAATTTTCTTTGCTCTCCTAGACCGATTGCATCACGCCATTGAATATAACAGTAGCGGCTATCTTGAGTAATAATAGGCGTAATTAGCGGAGATAGTTTTAAGCGATAATCGCTCAGCACTTGTAATGTTTGATAAAGGTTTTGGCAATTGCCTAATAATTGGCTGAAACTATCATAGTGTCCAGGCCAAAGCGTATGTCCCCAGCGAAAACTTAAATCATTATGTTTGTATTCGGATTGAGCATTTTTAATTAAACGTAAAAACTGCTGAGCACTAATGTTTTTTTCACCACTCACAACATCTTCGTAAAATAACCCTGTGCCTGATAATAGCTTGTGACTGCTTCGACCTTGTACTAGATCGATGAGCAGTGCGGCATGATGATGCGCTGAATACATCGGATCATCATTTTCATAAGGTAACGCCGAGGATGCGATCATAATGAAGTGCTCATGCGAGATTGCTGACATGAGCCAAGTGAATAGGCTTGTCTTTTAATAACGCAAGGTTCGCCCGTTCAAGCAGTTTTTCCGTCGTTTCTAAAGCCAGGTCATTGTCTTTTTCTGTTTGCCAATGCGCACAGCCAATGCTTACACTTTGAAATTGAGAAGTTGAAGATTGCGGAACCTTAAAAGCAAAGTGTTTTATTGCTTGTTTTAATTCAGCGGCTATTTGGCGACCCTGAGTTAATGACGTGTCTGGTAATATGATGGCGAAACGGTCACCGGCGTAGCGACAGATTAAATCTTGCTGACGTAAGTTTAATAAGATCAGTTCGCATATTTCTAATAATAAACGGTCACCTTCTTGATTGCCAAACTGACGATTAAATTCAGAGAAATCGTTAATGTCCAATATTAATAAGACTAGGGATTGTTTTCGACTAATATTTTTGTGAGAGGTTAATTGTTGAGAGAGATATTCGAACTGTCCTGTTAGGGTCAGTTGGTCGAAGGCTCTATGTTCACGAAAAACCAACTCACGTTTACGCAATTGATGGTTCAAAGCCAGTTGTTCTTGATGCCAGTGGTATAAACCATAGGTGAGTAACAGAATACCCAAAGGCATAGTAATGGATTCCATTTGATTCCAGAGCAGCGAATTGGGCAGTTGAATAAACTCATCAAGGGTATCTTGCCAAAAGGCAAATAGCATAAACCCGAGTCCTAGCGCTAATAAATCGCTAACGCGACCTTGAGGGCGACTGCCTAAGATAAAAATAATCCAGATCGCTAGAGCAATCGCACAGCCACCTTCGCCAGCGACGTCTAGCCAATCAATGTTATCCCATGACGTAATCTGCCCTAAAGATAAACTCACAAAGGTAGAGATAACAAGCAAACTAATAATCAGAAGTATTTTATTTAGATGCAATTTCAGCAGGCTGAACATAGTGCCGATTCCCGTACAATAAAAAGTATTATCAGTGAATAGCAGAACTATGTGACAGTTATTTTATAGTGCCGCAATTAGTTAAAATATTTATTGGGGGTCAAATTAGCTCAGTGCACTGTCGTAAATGATTCCGTCGGTTGTCTTAATCGCTAAAAAGAGTGCTGGTTAGCGGGCTCAGCGAGGTCAAATTAGATCAAAACGCAACGATCAGGCCTCTTAAAGGCCTCTTTTAAAGTGTATGAAGTTCCTAGACCCTAGGTATTAGTTTTTCTGTCATATAACTGTCACCTGGATTTTTTATGGTCACGCCAGATCAAATAAATAACGGGATGTGAATCAACCATGAACTCTGTATTAAAACCCTTAGTCGTTGCGATGGCATTAGCTTCTGCGACTGTTGCAGCTGATGGAACGTTAGAAGGTCGCATTAGTGATGCTAGCAGCCGAGCTAATGTACCGGGCGCAGTATTAAAAATACACGCTAAAGATAATCAGAAAATCAAACGTGAAATTTTGGTTGAAGATGGTCGTTTTCGTTTATCAAATTTGCCTGCGGGCCAATATGATTTAAGCATATCTTTAAGTAATGAAACGCTTTATCAAGACAGTATCGAAATTAAAGATAACGAAGTTTTAGAAAGCAATATTGAAATTAATACTGACAGTCAGCCAGTCGAAGAAGTATTGGTGGTGGGACAGGCGGCACAGATGCAGCGTGCACTCGATCGCCAGCGTTATGCCGATAATATGATTAGCGCGATTAATGCTGATGCCATTGGTCAGTTACCTGATAACAATGCAGCAGAAGCTTTGCAGCGCATTCCTGGTTTATCAATTGAAAGAGACCAGGGTGAAGGTCGTTTTGTGCGTGTGCGCGGTATTAGTCCAGATTTAAACAGTGTCTCAGTCAATGGCACTCAGGTGCCCGCGCCTGAATCCGGCAGTCGTGCGGTGGCCTTAGATGTGGTGCCAGCGGATCTATTAAGTAGCTTAGTCGTCACAAAAACCTTAACCCCTGATATGGATGCGAATTCAATTGGCGGCAGTATTGATGTTAAAAGTTTGTCAGCTTTTGAGCGTGATGGCGGTTTTTATACTTTGCGTGCTGAGGGGGGTTATGATGCGCACAGTGAAGAAACAAGTCCTGCACTGGCGTTAACGGGGGGAAATACTTTTCAGCTCAGTGAAGACAATCGCTTTGGCATCGCGGGTGCTTTAAGTTGGGAAAATCGGAAGTTCGGCTCTGATAATGTTGAAACCGGCAGCGCTTGGGATTTTGATGGTGATGATGGGGCGGCTTTAGAAGAATTTGAACAGCGCGATTATACCATTGAGCGTGAGCGCCTTGGCGCCGTATTGAATCTTGATTTAGAGCTCGGTTTGAATACGTCTTTGTATCTGCGCACACTATACAGTGAGTTTAGTGATGACGAGCAGCGCCAAGCCAATGTCATTGAATTCGGTGAAGAAGTATTGAATGACGACAATGAATTAGAGTTCGAGGGTAAAGGTCGCCGTGCGGGTGATACGGGTTTAGGTGAAGTAAAGCGTGAACTAAAAGATCGTAAAGAAACGCAGCGTATTTTCTCTACTACGTTTGGCGCTCAGCATTATATTAACGATTGGACGATTGATTTTTCCGCCGGCTTTAGTAAAGCCAGTGAAGATGATCCTGGTGGTATCGGTAGTGCAACATTTAAGGCCGATGCTTTTGATAATCTGGGCTTCATTAACAGCAAAAAACCAAAAATTATTGCTTCTGCAGATTCGTTAGATCCAAATAATTATGAATTGGACGAAGTTGAATATGAAACGGCACAAACGTCAGATATTCAAAAAAGCATAAAGTTTGATTTCACACATGATCTTTATCTAGATGATCATCCAGCGTTGATTAAGTTTGGAGTGAAGGCCAGCCAGCGTGAAAAGAAACAGAATATTAATGAATATGTCTTTGAAGACTTAGATGATCATGGCTTTTCTGACGCACAGCTTTCTCTTGCCAATTTTACCAAAGGCCAGGTTGATTATGGTTTAGGAGAGTTTGGCCCTAAGATTTCTGCCGATAAAGTTAATCAATTAGTTGATAGCTTAAATCGCGACGATTTTGTAGATGAAGAAAAATCGCGTATTGCCGATTATACGATTAACGAAGACATTCAAGCCGCTTATGTTATGGGCCGTATTGATATGGATGAATTAAGAGTTTTAGCAGGGGTTCGCTATGAAAGCACCGAGCATCAATTAAAAGGCGTGCGTTCTGACGGTGATGCGAACTTTCAAAATATTGATGAGAAAAATGATTACTCCCATGTCTTACCCGCACTGCATGCTCGTTATCAATTAAGCGACGAGACTCAAATTCGTGCGGCATGGACTAACTCGGTTGTACGACCTAGCTTTGAGCAGCTCGCACCTAGTTTTGTTGATGATGGTGAAGAGGCAGAATTTGGCAATACGCAGCTAAAGGCGCTTGAGTCTGCCAACTATGATTTGGGTATTGAGCATTTCACGGGAACGGCGGGTACGATCTCTGCATTCGTTTTCTATAAAGACATTAAAAACTTTGTTTATGAAACCGATATTGCAGGTTCTTCTGGATGGGAAAACTACGACGAAGTTGTTACTTTTGAGAATGGCGAGCAAGCAAGTTTGACTGGCTTAGAGTTGGCCTACTCACAAAAGATGAGCATGCTACCAGCGCCTTTTAACGGGTTAATGCTGAGTACTAACGCAACGTTTAGCGAAAGTGATGCTCGCATTAGCAGTTTTGATGCTGGCCAAAGAATTAATCGCGATATCACTATGCCGAATCAATCTGATTTAACGGGTAACTTTATCTTAGGCTTTGAACGTAATGCTTTAATGCTTCGTCTTGCGGCCAATTATAAATCTGAATACTTATTAGAAGTCGATGACATTGCTGATAAGAGAAAGGATGTTTATCAAGCGGCGCAAACTCAGCTAGATTTCAGCGCTAATTATGCAATTCAAGAAAACCTTAAAGTGAATTTTGAAATTTCTAATATTACCGACGAGCCTTATTACACCTACAGCAATAACGAAAAATACAATACACAATTTGAAGATTATGGTCAGACCTATCGTATTGGGTTGAGCTACAGCAACTTCTAAATAATCGGATAATAATTTATGAATACCTTATTTAAAAATACACGATTAAAAAATGGCTTCAGCCTAGCGTTACTCGCGAGCGTATTATCGACGGTGCTAACAGGTTGCGGTTTGCTATCAGGGCATAGCTCTGCGGTTAACCTACAATTTATTAATAGTGAGTTAGCCGAAAATATCAACCAGTTTGATCAGGCTGATGCAATGATTGATACATTTTCTGACAAGGTTGGCTATCCCCTTGAAGGCTTATGTTTCTATCAGCCACAAGGGAATATGAGTGAGCAGCAGGTCTTTTTATTAGATGAATCGTCAATGGCGCATCAAATGTTAATTAGGCAAGAAAAAGAGGATTTCACTCTGCAGGAAATTAGACAGTTTCCATTGCCACCTAACGCAGAATATTGCGTGGTCGATAATGCTAGTGACCAACTATTTGTTAGTGAAGAGCACGTTGGGGTTTGGGTTTATTCGGCTCGTGCAGAAAGTGAAGTGAAACGCACTATCATCGATTTGGTTAAACCTTATGGCAACTTGATTGAAAATAGTGGTCCGCTAGCGCTGGTTAATCAGCAGCTTTTTGTGGCAGAAAAAGAAAGTCATTATATTCATCAGTATAGCGTTGATAAACATAAAACTTCCCAGGATAAGGCGATATTACAAGGCCGTTATCAATTAGCCTCGGAGGTAAAATTGGATGGACTGAATGTTAAGCAAGAGGGTGCACACTTCGTATTAAATTACTTGGATGATCATACTGAGAAAGCTTTTCAAGCGAAGGTATTTTGGGGTGATGATGTAATGAGTAGTTCTGCCGAAAATGAGCGCTATATTATTAATATACCTGCTGATGCTGAAACTCAGCCTGTTAATGATGCTGGTGATGCGGCAGATGACCCCGCTATTTGGCTACACCCAACGGTGGCAGAAAAAAGCTTAATCTTTGGCACGAATAAACAACGTGGATTATTAGTGTATGGCCTCGATGGCGCACTACTACAGCAGCTGGATGTTGGACGGGTGAATAACGTCGATATTCGCCAAGGGTTTACTTATAAAGGATCGGCTGCGGATATTGCGGCGGCCAGTCAGCGTGATAATCGCAGCATTGCTTTGTTTCATATTTCACCGATTGATGGTGAAGTGTTAGCGGTAAATGAAATTATTACTGGTTTAGATGATGTCTATGGCCTGTGTATGTATCGTGGTTTAGAGCGCAAGGTTTATGTATTTATTAATGATCAAGATGGTCGTTATGAACAATATGAAATCAGCGATGGCGCTGCGGGTTGGACAGGTAAGCGAGTGCGTGAATTCAGTGTCGGTTCGCAGCCCGAAGGGTGTACTGCTGATGATAAAAATCAGCGTTTATTTATCGGTGAAGAAAATGTCGCGTTATGGACGTTAGGAGCTGAGCCTGATGGCGATAATAATCGTGATAGTAAGATGGAAAAAATATCGGCCATCACTGATTATTTGCAAGCGGATATTGAAGGTATGGATTTATATCAAACGGCCACGGAAAATTATTTATTGGTTTCTAGCCAAGGTAATGACAGTTATGTTCTGTTTCAAGCTGAGGCACCTTATGAATACCTAGGTCGCTTTCGTATCGGTTTGAATGTTGCTAGTGGCATCGATGGTGCTTCTGAAACCGATGGCTTAGCGGTATCGAGTGCTTATTTGGGGGAAAAATATCCACAAGGTTTAGTGGTTGTGCAAGATGGCCGTAATTTAATGCCTCATGAGTCGCAAAACTTTAAACTCGTTTCTTGGCAGAAAATTGATCGGGAAATACTACCATGAAAAGCACCTTTTCTATGGCGATGGTGATCGCAATTTTTGCGACTAATTTAACCGGCTGTACACATTCAGCTAATACCTTAGCTTACCCACAGTCATTACCAGCCCAGCAAGTTAATAATCCCTGGTTTCAGCAAGCGAAGAATGACTTGCAGAATAAAATGCAACATCCAGTGCTGAAAAACTCTTTCGGTAAAGCCCGCAATGTGATTTTGTTTGTCGGTGATGGCATGGGAGTGAGCACCGTTTCTGCTGCCCGTATTTTACAAGGACAAATCGCTGGCCAAGCAGGGGAAGAAAATTTATTAAGTTTCGAAAAATTCCCTTTCTCTGGTTTTTCTAAAACCTATAACGTCAACCAGCAAACCCCAGACTCTGCCGGTACAATGACGGCGATGATGACGGGAATTAAAACGGATGCAGGCGTTTTATCGGTTGATGAACAAGCCAATCGTGGTGACTGCGCTTCAGCTAAGGGGCGAGAGGTTACTACGCTGCTAGAACTGGCTGCGTTAGCAAAGAAGGCAACGGGTATTGTTACAACCGCGAGAATTACTCATGCAACGCCTGCGGCAAGTTATGCTAAATCGGCAGAGCGTGATTGGGAAGATGATTCTGAATTAAGCATAGAGGCAAAAGCGGCAGGTTGTATCGATATAGCCCAACAGCTTTTGGCCTTTAACGGTGGTATTGATGTAGTACTTGGGGGGGGACGTAAGCACTTTTTGCCTGAGGCGAATGTGTCGGGCCTGCAGGTGCAGGGTACTCGCCAGGATGGAAAAAACCTGATTGAGCAGTGGCAAAAAACGTATCCACAGGGGCAATATGTTGATTCTAAGCAGCAGCTTTTAACACTGGGAAGAGAAAGTCATGCGCCGATACTGGGTTTATTCAATGATTCACATATGAGTTATGCTGCCGAAAATTCTGCAGAGCCTAGCTTAGTAGAAATGACGAAGGCTGCACTTTCAATATTGAAAAAAGAGGATGCTGGTTTTTTCTTAATCGTGGAAGCTGGGCGTATCGATCATGGCCACCATGCGGGCAATGCTTATAATGCCTTGCATGAAACCATTGAGTTATCGGATGCGGTTGACTCTGTATTAGCGCAAGTAGATTTATCCGATACGCTTGTCGTTGTGACCGCCGACCACAGTCACGTGATGACGTTTGCGGGTTATCCTAAGCGGGGTAATCCGATCTTAGGTAAAGTCGTTGCCGCAGGAAAAGATATACCAACCTTGGCAGCGGATGGCCTCCCTTATACGACCCTTTCTTATATGAATGGACGTGGTATGCATGATCTTGGCTCAGAAGGTGATGCGGATGCGGTGAAGAAGCTTGAGGTTAATGTGGGCCGTAAAGATATTACCGAGATTAATACGCAATTGCCTGGCTATCATCAAGAAGCATTAATTCCACGGCATTCTGAAACCCACGGAGGAGAAGACGTTGGAATTTATGCGATAGGGCCAGGCGCACAATGGTTAACCGGAGTGAATGAGCAGAATATGATCTTTCATGTGATTGCTCAGAGTTTATTCGTTCAGGATTAAAATGGCTTCTTAAAATGCCCTGGTTAGAGCACAAGAAAGGAGCTACTTTAAGCCTGAATTTATTAACGGCTTTTACGCATTACTTGTTCAACTTCGGTTGCCAGTATTGCGGCTTGCTCGTCGAATGGACGATGGCGAATATCGTCATGTTTTAGGGCAACCGATACGCGGTATAACCAGCGTTCAACTTTTAGTGCAATCGCTTCGGCGTTATCACTATTGGCATTGTTAAGCTCGTTTGAAAAATCAGTAATCACATTGGCATGATCAGCAGCGCGTTGAGCATCGTGAGTCGCCGATAGAATTTGTTTTTTGGCACGAGGTGTTTTTGCGATGACGTTTTGGGCTGTTAATAAGCTACGTTGTGCAGTAGCCCAGCTACTCGGTGCAATCGTATTACCACCTTTGCTTTTGATATTGCTTAGTTGATCTTTGATGGATTTAAGCTGAATATATTCAATCGTATTGACTTCATTCGTATGCATGAGAGGCAGTAATTTTCTTTGGCCTGCTTGAGCTTCTGATATTTTACCAGCCTCGATTAGATCAATTAAATGAACAATAGTCGCTGTGATATTTTTATAATCTTCTGGATAATATTTATCGGCTTTGATTTCTTGTAGTTTTTGCTTGTGTTTCAGCGCTGGACGAAGGGTTGAAATTACGATTTTTTTGTTTTTCAAACCGGCTTCAATCGTCTTTTTAGACATCATGGCAACGGGCTTAACTTCGCCGTCAGGATCTCCAGAGGTATGCATTTTACGAGCTTGAATGAGCTTTTCTTGCGCAATATTGAGGTGGCGTGGTGCGTAATAGGCAAGGTCTTCGGTTTTCCCTAATTCTATGCTCATCTGCGCACGTTGAATACTCTTGGCAGCAGACTCATCGGCTATGGCAGCATCTTGATTTGAGGCCCGCTCAATTGAGTCTAAATTGGCAACTTTTGTTGCACAGCCGGTCATTAAGCTCGCGGTTAAAAGGGCGGTTAATGGTAGTAGGCGCACAGTTTGCTTCATATTATGGAATGTCCTTAATGATTTTTTCTTAGATAGTACCATTTTTGACAAACAAGTGAACTTATTGCTCTTTCTTGACTTAATGACCATTGGCTACGATATTTAACTAATATTGTGGCTAATTAGTCGGTATTACTTGTAATTATTTGCTAAAGCCTTGTATAAATTGAACGATAACTAGAGAAAGCGATATGTGAGGAGTGAAGGTCATGAATGCCATATTACAACCTTTATTTTGGCGCTTAGCCAATGAGCAGAACTCTGATTTAGATGTTGTTAGTGTTCTTATGCCTCGTGGTGAGGAAGCTGACAAAGTTGCGATTGAGTACGCGATTGATGTCTCGTTTAAACCTTCTATCTATCATCAAAATCCGATTGATTTGCGCTGGTCTGAAGAAGATAGTGCGTTATTCATGAGCTTATTAAATAAGGTGATGAATGTTACAGAGAAAGACATTCAGCTTGATATCGAAGACGGTATGGTTCAAGGCTTGATTAACCTGGTTGCAACGGCTCGTTTTCATACGCCTTGGCCAGGGGATGAATTGGAAGGTGAGGATTTTATGACTTACCGCAAAGAAGTAGAGGTTGGTGATTTAATTTCTATTAATACGAAATACGGTTTTTACAGCGCGGTTATTGTTGCTCTGGATTCTATTGATGCGACGGTGGTTTTGCTGGATGACATTGTTTCTGATGACATTGTTTCTTCTGCTTCCGCAGATTTATCGGAGGATGAGCAAGAGGTGATTATGCCAAGCCATAGTTTGTTAATTCTGAATCGGGTGTGTGTATTGCCAGCCGAATTTGCTGAAGATGTTGATGCGAGTGTGCTTCATTAAAAAGTACAGATTATTAGCGTTTTGTTCTTTCTGCCTATTGAATTTTGTTCGGGACGCAGCCAGTACGTCCCTGTAGGCTCAGCGATCACATCCATGTGATCGTATGCCCTGCAAAATTAACATCCAGCATTCAGCTACGCTAATCTGCCCAATTTAGTCATCTTTTGTCTGTGGAGCAGGCGCATTCTTCTTTTTCTTAATCGGTGCAAAACCTGAGTCATCCATCAAGCTGCTTGGCTTAGGACGACTAGGGCGTGGGCCATTCGCTTTCTTCGCACTGACTTTCTTCTTGGCAGGAATAGCATTGTTTTTACCTGGACGCTTATCGCGGCCTGGGCCTGCTTTCTTCTTCTTAACACCTGCCGCTTTACCTGACGCTTTTAAGCGCTTAGGGCCGCTATAAGCGCCTTTCAATTCTTTAATAACGCGAGGCTCGAACTCTTGCTTAATGTAGCGTTCGATGGCGGCTTTTAAATTCCACTCAGTATGGTTAATCAAAGAAATTGCAGTGCCAGTTTCGCCAGCACGACCAGTACGACCAATACGGTGAACATAATCATCGCCTTTACGGGCCATGTCGTAGTTCACAACCAAATCGATGCCTTTAACATCCAAGCCACGAGAAGCAACATCGGTCGCAACTAAGACGTTGATCTTACCTTCGCGGAATAACTGCATGGTTGCGTTACGTTGATCTTGGCTTAATTCACCGTGTAATACCGCACAACGACAGCTGTGCTGACGTAAGAATACGTTTAAGCGTTCTGATTCTGTACGTGTATTGGTGAAAATAATGGCTTTTTCATAGTCATCATTCGATAGTAACCAGCTTAAAAGACGGTCTTTATGAGCGCCGTCATCGGCTAAAATCGCTTGTTGCTTAATATTGTCGTGCTTGTCTCGAACCGTTGCCGTGGTAATTTCCATCGGATTGTTGAGAACTTTAGCCGCTACGCGAGCGATGCCTTTGTGATGCAAGGTCGCAGAGAATAATAACGTTTGGCGGTGGCCTTCGTTACATTCGCCCGAGATGATTTCCATGTCTTCGGCGAAACCCATGTCTAGCATGCGATCGGCTTCATCAAGAACCAAAATCTCAAGACCGACTAAATCGGTTGAGCGACGTTTAATATGATCAACTAAACGCCCTGGTGTTGAAACGATGAATTCTGGATTCTTACGCAACATCGCCGCTTGGAATTTAAAGTCGTCCCCACCGGTTAATAAACCGACGTTCATTCCTGTCACGTCAGTGAACTGCTTAGTCGCCTTAAATACTTGGCGTGCTAATTCACGCGTCGGACACAAAATTAAACCCCGAGTCCCTTGAATAACGGACTTAGATTCTAAGAATTTTTGCATCATTGGCATGATGTAGGCCAATGTTTTACCACTGCCCGTTTCAGCACAAACCTGAAGGTCCTTGCCATCTAAGGCATGAGGAATAGAGGCTTTCTGCACGTCAGTAGGAACAGTAAGCCTAAGGTTATCAAGGGCCTTTTCGATACGATCGTGAATAAAAAAATCAGAGAAGGAAGTTATTTCAGCAGACAAGGGAAAGCCTCGGTGGATTGTTCTATGTGTATTCTAATTAGAATAAGAAACAGGTATTAATAAAAGTCTAGCTACATTCTACCAGACTTGTCATTTTTTGCTGCTTCTTTCAACAATTTAGCCAGTAACAAAGCCGCAGGTCCGGTATTGGCTTTGTCTGCAAAAATAAGGCTCATGGTATTGCGTAATGGGCCGCCACCATCGATATCTAATTCTTTCAATTCGCCAGCATCAATTGCTGCTTGCGCAATGTGTGTTGCGAGTACGCCAGAACCGAAGCCTTTTTTTAATAAATCAAAGGCGTTGAGCATGCTGGAAACGGTCCAGCGTTGGTCAGACCCGAGCCAGCCGCGGTTTTCACGGCGATAGCTGCCTGAATCTCGAATCACTATTTGTCGGTGCAGCTTCATATCGCTGGGATGAATCGAGCGGCCTAGGTGATGTAAAGGGTGGTCAGGATGCGCAACACGCACAAAATCCATTGCAATAATAGGCTCGCCTACCATGCCGCTGGGGATCATATTGTTGATGGCAATTTGCGCTTCCCCTGAGCGTAGCTTGTCGTCTACGCCAGACAGCACTTCAATATAAATCTCTAATCGGGTTTGTGGGCATTGCTGGCCAAATTTTTCGAGGGCTTCATGCAGAATGTGTTTAGGGAATATTTCGCTAAGCACTAAACCAATCTGTGGCTCCCAGCCGGTCGAGAAATTAGCCGCGACTGTCTCTGCCGCATTCGCTGCATGGATTAAGTCTTTCGCTCTTTGCAGCATCAAATGTCCTGCATCGGTGAGTTCAGCGCGTCTTCCTTTGTGTTGAAAAACGTTAACGCCTAAACCTTCTTGCATCTTTTGCATGGCATAGCTGATGCTGCTTTGGCTTTTTAATAATTTATCGGCGGCCGCTTGGAAGCTTCCCGCTTCGACAACGGCGATGAACATAGACCATTGTTCAAGAGATACTTGTGGAATATTCATTTTATGAGGGGCTATCGGAGCCATATTAAGTGTAACTCATCTAAAAATACGATTAATTGTATCGGATTTGGCCACTACCTAATCAGATTTATAGATATATACTAGATTCATTAGTTCGAAGCAGCAACTTAATGCTGCAGATCGAGACAGCAATTCAAATGAGTGAGCCGCGCATTATGAAAATAGTACACATTGATTCCAGCATTGCTGGTCGTGAAGCAACGTCTTCTGTTTTAGCCAAGTCGGTTGTTGACCAACTTGTTCAAAATAAAGAAGCGCAAATTCATTACCGGGACTTAAACCAAGAAAATTTAGGGCATTTAAGTAATGAGATTTTTACCGGTTTTCAGTTAGAGGCTGAGCAACGCAATACTGTGCAGCAAACGGCGGTTAAACGTTCTGATGGTTATATTACTGAGCTACAGGATGCCGATGCCTTGGTTTTAGGGGTGCCTATGTATAACTTCAGTGTACCTTCTCCATTGAAGGCATGGATTGATCATGTTGCCCGCGCGGGTGTGAGTTTCCGTTACGGTGAAAACGGTCCTGAAGGATTACTTAATGTTAAAAAAGCTTATGTGGTGGCGACACGCGGTGGGCAGTATGCCAATAGCGATTTTGATCATCAAACCCCGTGGCTTGAGCAAGTTTTAAAATTTGTTGGCATACAAGAAGTTGAGTTCATTTATGCAGAAGGCCAAGCAGGTGCTAATGCTGAGCAGGCTGTGCAAGTTGCACAACAAAAAATTGCACAGCTGGTTTAAACCAGGTGCAATTTTTCATCTCTATTATTTAAGGAATGCATCATGAGTTCATTAGATTTACAAAATGCTATTGGCGATACCTTGTTACAAGTCGTGCTTCATCAGCAAGCACAGGCTAAAAAATACCGCGAGCTGCGCGAGAAGAGTAATGTGCAAGCCAGTATTTCTTCAAAAGTCTATGCTAAAGCAGCGTAGCAGTACTTTAGGTTTATGTTTTAGAGTTTTGGTCTTGATAGTATTGTGAGCCCTGCTAAACCAATGAACGCGCAAGATGTCATTACCCAAGCCATAGGGCTGAGTGTATGCTGTTGTGTCGCGATAAATTGCAGCTCGTGCAAATAAGACCAAAGCAAACCTACCAGTGCGCCTAATGTGAACTCAGTAACACCGATAACAGCGGTTGCGGTGCCACTGATGTTGGGGAAAAAATTCAGAGTGCCTGCCGTGGCATTCGCAGCCACTAAACCAATTGAACCCACAAATATCATAATTAATCCAACAATCAGATAAAGACTCGGCGCTAAATAGCTCGAAATAATAAGTCCTATGCCACACAGTATTTGCAGGGTTAAACCTGTGGCTAAAATTGTGGTGGATGAATAATAATTTAATGCCCAAATATTGATGCGGTTCATCAACATCATCACAACAACATTAGCGCCAAATATAAATGGAAAAGTTTCTGGGCTGACGGAGAAATATTCCATATAAGCGAATGCAGAGGCGGTAATGAATACAAACATCCCACTAAAACTAAAGCTTATGGCCATGACGTACCCCATCGCTTTACGGTGAGTTAGTACTTGCTTGTAAGCGTCCCATAATTTAGTTTCTGGGCCTTCTGACTTTCTTTGCTTACGTTTTGATAAGGTATTTGTTTCAGGTAAACGCCACAGTAATAGCAGCATGATGCACAATGCATAAATAGATAAAATGAGAAAAATCGTTTGCCAGTTAAATACACTAAGAATTAACGTGCCTAGCATGGGGGCAATAAGAGGGGCCGACATCATAACAATTGCGACCATGGATAAGACCTTGGCCATTTCATCGCCTGTGAATAAGTCACGTATAATGGCGGATGAATTTACCGTTGCCATGCCGCCGCCAATGGCTTGAAGAGCTCTTAAGAGAAGCAATTGGTCGATGCTCTCTGTTTGTGTCAGCATTAAACTCGTCAGTGAAAACAAAGACAAGCCAATAGCAATAATAGGCTTGCGCCCGAATTTGTCGGATAAAGGGCCACCAGTAAGTTGGCCAATGGCAAAGCCAAATAAGAATGTACTAATGCTTATTTCTACATAATGAATGGCGGTCGACAAATCGCTTGCCATCAACTTCATGGCGGGTAAATACATATCGATAGCAAAAGGTGCAACCGCGGTTAACATGGCGAGCAATATAGCGAGTGATCGAATAGAAGATACTGACATTTTATTCTCGAGCGTTGTATTCTCGAACATGATATTTCCGAACGTTGTGAATGAAAGATGATGGGCGATGGTGCTCATCGAATTGATAATTATACGCTGTTTTTACTTGTGCTTTATTGGAATATTAAAGCGCTGCGTGCAACACACTATCCCCATAGTGCTATTGAAGAGGTTCCTCTATGTTAATGTGGTTATGGCAGTTCGTTCGACCTTATCGTTTGCGTTTAGTCATTGCGATTATTGCTCTTATTTTTACGGCCTCGCTCACATTGTCTTTAGGGCAGGGGATTAAATTGATGATTGATGAAGGCTTTTCTAATCAATCAACCCTCGGCTTGGCGAATGCGTTAACACTTGTTGGCGTTATTATTGTAGCGATGTCGATAGGAGCCTATTTTCGTTTTTATATGATTTCTTGGTTAGGTGAACGAGTGATTGCAGACATTCGCAAGAAACTCTATTCGCATTTGATCAGCTTGCCCCCCAGTTTTTTTGAAGATAACTTAGCCGGTGAAATTCAAAGTCGAGTGACGACCGATACGACCTTATTACAGACGGTTATTGGTTCTTCCTTTTCATTTGCTTTGCGTAATACTCTCACCTTTATGGGTGGTTTGACCTTGATGTTTATTAGCAATGTTAAATTGACGATGATTGTATTGCTGGTGGTTCCTTTTATTATTTTTCCACTGATTTATATTGGCCGAAAAGTGAAAAAGTTATCTCGTGATAGCCAAGATAAAATTGCCTCTGTTGGTGCTTGGGCAGGAGAAAGTCTACAGCATATTAAAGTTGTGCAAGCATTTACCCGTGAAGATCGAGTGAATGAGCAATTCAGTGAAGCGGCGGAAGGAGCGTTTGAGATCGCCTTAAAACGTATTCGTCAGCGCGCAGCTTTAATTGCCATGGTTATGATGTTGGTAATGGGAGCGGTTGCCGGTATGTTATTTGTTGGCGGTAGTGATGTTATCGCAGGAGAGCTATCTGCGGGTGATTTAGCCGCGTTTGTTTTTTACGCGATTATGGTGGCAGGTTCATTAGCCGCGGTGACGGAAGTGTATGGTGAAGTACAGCGTGCAGCAGGTGCGGCTGAACGTATTCGCGAATTGCTGGCTACTGAGTCTGATATTTTTTCTCCTAAAGAAAATGACAATTCAATAGAATCGTCGAATAGTAAAGTATTAATGGATAGTAAAGTATTGATTGAATTTAAGAATCTGACTTATGCCTATCCATCACGACCCAATACAGATGCTTTAACAAAGTTAAATCTTTCTATAAAAGCCGGAGAGAGTATTGCATTGGTTGGCCCCTCTGGTGCCGGTAAATCGACCTTGTTTGATTTGCTATTACGCTTTCGTGATCCTAAAAGTGGTGATATTAAAATTTCAGGGAAATCATTATCGACATGGAATTTACAAGCATTGCGTAGCCAATTTGCCTTGGTACCTCAGCAGCCCGTTTTATTCAGTGCGAATGTTTTGGAGAATTTAAAATACGGGCGTCCTAATGCAACCGACGCGGAAGTATTAGCCGCTGCAAAAGCCGCCAATGCCGCTGAATTTATCGAGCAGCTTCCAGATGGCTATCAATCTTTTTTAGGCGAGCAAGGCGTTAAGCTTTCAGGAGGCCAAAAACAGAGACTCGCAATTGCCCGTGCTATATTGCGTGACCCTAAAATATTATTGTTGGATGAAGCAACCAGTGCTCTCGATGCTCAAAGTGAATACTACGTTCAACAAGCCCTAGATGTATTGATGAAAGGGAGAACGACTCTTATTATTGCTCATCGCTTAGCCACCGTCAGGCATGTCGATCGCATTGCTGTTTTTGATCAAGGCCAGTTAGTGGATGTCGGTAGCCACGATGAATTATTGGAATCATCAGCACTTTACCGCCGTTTGGCTGAGTTACAGTTTCAGTTAGAAGAAAAATCATAAATTGACAGCGTAGCAATTACCTATATTATGCGGCGGGCGTTGGCAAGGAGCTGAACAATAACTCGCTATCAATACCATGCTACGCAGTTTTTCAATTACTCAAACGGATGTAGCATGATCAAACATATTTATAAGCTTCCTGCTTATTTACTTCTTATTCTTTCTTTTAATGCCTTTTCAGACTCAGTGGATGATTCTTCTATTGAATTAACACCCAGATCTGGATTTTTTATTGGTGTTGACGCAGCGGCCAGTATTTCGGGTGAGGTTACTGCTGAAGTTGATGATGAAGAAACCTCATCAGATATTGATACTTCATTAATCGGTTTTTATATTGGCTATCGCACAAAGTCTAATAACCGTATTCGTCTAGCGCGAACAGCGATGGATGTTGAATACAAATATGGATCTGATGATGAAATTACTGGAACGGAACTTGATTTTCAGTATGTGTATGGTGATGATCTTGTTCAACCTTATCTTGGTTTTGGCTTTGGTTTGCATACGCTAAAAAATGAAGATAATAGCTTCAACGATGGTGATGATCTAGAGGGTGTCTCTTTTAAGCTGCAAGGTGGTGTTAAATTTGATGTGCATGAGCATGTTGAATTGGATCTTTCTTTGCAAATAAAAAGCATTGCGTGGGAAGAATTCTATGCTTTTGAAGACTTTGGACTAGAAAAAGTACAGTTGATACATAGCCATACGGCGTTAAATTTTGGCGCTGCGTACTTATTTTAAGTTTTTGATTGATTAATCAATAGCGTATTTTGATATAGAGGAAGCGAAGTGCTTTCTCTATATTTTCAGTATTTATTTCTAATAACTTTCTTCTATTTATTAATCACGACGGCTTTTATTTCAATATCCCATCCGGTTTTTATCTTTTTTCGAAGCTTCTTCTATTAAACCTCCAAATTTTCTAGTTATGTCTATACTACAAATAATTACAAGATATATAACGTAAACTAATGATTTTTATTGTCTAAGAAGTCAGGTTTATGTATCTTGAGTTTACCAACTTGTTTTTTGGTTAAAAAATAAGCAAAAATAAATAATTCAAGGAAATACAAGATGCCTAAAAAATCACTTTTAGCGATCGCAATTGCGAGCATCGCGGCCTCTCAAACGGCAACAGCGGCACCATCACTCGACGTTTATGGTTTTGTCGATATTGGTTTAGAGCATTATAACGAAGATGGTATTACCGCGGGTTCTGATGTGTACCCTGGTGGCGATGCGCCAAATGGTAATAGTGATGAGCAAGAATTTGCATTAACCAATAACGTGCAATCACGTATTGGTATTAAAGGTGAAGAAGACATTCAAGATGGCTGGAAAGGCACCTACAGAATTGAATTTAAAGCCGATGTTCTAGAGAGCACGGGTGATAGCTATGGTGTTAAAACTCGTTTGGGCTGGTTAGGCTTAGAAAATGGCGATCACAGCTTTAAGTTAGGTACTCAGTGGTCTCCTTACATGATGTACAGCGGTTGGAATACTAACCGTGGTGAAACTCAAGGTTTAGCGTCTTATTTCTATATCACTGATGAACTAAAAGGCTCATTGGGCTATGGTTTCCGTAACTCCAGTACCGCTAGCTATACCTATGGTAAAGGTGGTTGGGGAACAGCTTCACCTGTATCGGCAACGGTTGCATTACACATTGGTGAAGATGATCGTAAAGCTACCATTGATGGTAAAGAGGTATTAACAAACGATGCTGGTATCACGGGTGTTTCTATTGCCGGTGCCGCGACTTTTGGTACTGTCACGTTAAACGCTGTGTATGTTAAAAATATCGTACAAGAAAGCGATGCCGCTAAAGAAAATTTAGCCGCGGCTAAATTATTAAATGATGCAGCTGCTATTGATAAAGCGGAAGGGTTAACAACTGCACCTTCTATTTATAGTGTTGGTGCTAAGGTTCAAGCAACACCAGAGCTAGAGCTTGGTTTTGCGTATCGTGGTGCTGATCGTGATACGAAAGAAGATTCAAAGACGACTTCAACAACACTTTCTGCTCAATATCAGTTTACTGATAAGCTGAATGTTTTGTTTGGTTATGGCCAAGGTGAAGATGATAACAAAGACGCACGTCAGCTTGATAATGCTGTCTTTGGTCAGGTTTGGTATCAGGTAACCGATAGCCGTTCTGTCCGTTTTGAGTTTGACTACGCTGATTATAGTAGCGATGGTGAAGCACTAGCGACAGTAGTAAGTATGCGTCAAGCTTTCTAATAAAAGTTGATTCATTGCGATCATACGAAAGGCGCACAATGTAAATTGTGCGCTTTTTTTATGGCATAAATTAAATATTAAAAAGACTGTTTGAAATTTAAATACACCCTATCTTGGTCGTCATAAATACCGTATAAACTGCTCATTGGGCCATCAAAAACAATCACCCCAAGTTCGAATTGACTGTCACTGCGCCAGTCGTATCTCACATTATATTTCAGTATATTACTTGATCGATTTAAATCGTTGTAAAGCCAAACTAACGATGACATAAGCCGTTGTCGGCTCCATTCTTTTTGGATAGCAGCAGATGCACTGTTAATATTTTTTTGAGCATCAAACTGGTTGCTTTGCCCAAAAATTTGGGTTGTCGTTGCTTGTAAATTATAGGACCATTCATCTTCTTGAATATCAATACCAACTAATGCCGCAAATTTACTCACATTCTCAAAGCCATTGCCTGATTGAACGGCTTCATCTAAATAATAAGCTATATCACTTCGTAATACGCCAAAAGAGATCGGCCTAGCAAAAGACAAGGCAATGACGTTTCTTTTTTCCAAATGTTCCTGAGTTAATATTTGAGTATTATTTTCTTCTATTGTAAAAAGTGGGTCTGGGTTATAACCACTAAATGTGTAAATATCGATGTCTGTGCTATCAACAAAAAATCGAATTCTGAGTGCCAAATCTATATTGTTAGAATCATCCTTAATACTATTATTGGGGATTGCTTCATTTTCAAAATTTGTTCCAGGCTCGGCAAACTCTGTACGTTGAGTTTTAAATGCGCTAATAAACTGATATTCAACATTATCTTGAAAGTGTTCAATCACTAGCATTTCACGAGGAATCCGACCTAGTGAATAATCATCTAAGTAAGGGATGAGTGATTCAGTAAGATTGAGCGGGTTAATGACATCAATAATACGAAAATAATCTCCTTTCCCCCATGCGACTTGTTGTTTGCCTAGCCGATATTGCCAGCTTTCATTTCCGTAGCCAAAAAACCATTCTCTGACTTCTAATTCTGATTCCATATCAGAGTCACTATTACGATATTGCGAACGGTATTTCCCATAGCTTATGGTATCGATAGAAAAATTTTCATAGGCCCAATCCAATTCGAATTTTCCATCTATATTGAAGCCTAATGGAGATTGCGATTTCTCTTCGAAAGCATCGGTATTGCCTACTCGCTCAAGTTTCTCTATGCGAGCAAAGCCTTTGGTGGAAAAATTTTCAGAGTTGAATGCATCGTCATCGGCTGCAGGCATTGCCGTAGCTGGCGAACTGATCAACAAAGTGATCAGTAGCGAGAAGCCAGAACGAAATGCATTCATTGTGCTGCTATCGGCAATGATGCCCGCCATTATTTAACCCCTTTTCGCAGTGTTCGCTGGTTAAATAATGAATCTTTTAGTGATTGATTATATTGTGTGTCTTTGCGAATTAACTGGGTATAACCGCCTTCAGCAATGTTATCCATCTTGGCTTCAGTGACCGTCCAGAAACCGTCAATCTTTTTCATTGAAACTACTTTAAATACCTTAATTAAGCGTGAAGCTCGAAAAATCTCGTCTTTTAAAATAAGATTTTTTTCTTGGTCGACATAAATCATACGACGACTGTAGCCCGTTCTTGGATTTTCTAGTCCATCTGCGGTGGTAGCTTCAATAACCGTTACGCTATTTCCGTTTAAGTTTTCTTCTTTTATAACGGAATATTGATAATCACTCACTTTCATTCGTTCGATATCTGCAAATGAAAAATCCGTCCCTAAGAAAGGGCCTTCTTTTGAATTGGTTGCAATGCGTTTAACTTTTCTTAATGCTGGAAGGTATAACCATTGGTCATCTTCTTTATTATCAACTTCAGCATAACTCTGCATTAATAGGCCTGTGCCAGCGGTATTGCTGGGGGCTGTGAAATACAGCAGACCTTTACGCTCTTCGCCAAATTCTTTTTCAAACATTTTTAAAGTACGGCTACGCACAAAGCCATCAGACATTGTTTGTATTAAATCAACTTCAGAGTAGCGATCTTTACCTTGATCTCTGTCTTTAACATTCTTAATGATACTCTGAGCATCAGGGGTTGAGTTGCTATAAGCAAATGCACTGCTTAGTAATAACGTTCCTGTCATGATTATTTGAAGACAATTTTTCATATTACGTCACCTTTAATATTACGTATTTTGAGTCGATAAAAATTCAGGTCGGCATTCTAAAATTTGATAATTAGACTCATTAGCAGACCAGCTATTACTCTGTATTATGTTGAACTCAGGCAATGGAAGAAAATCAGCTCCATTCTCAATGATTCGTATCAGTTTGAAGCGTTTAAAGCTTGGATTAGCGAGGGTATGCAAGTGTCGGCTACGGACACTTTCAGCAATCATATACAGTTGCTCTACTTGCTCACTGGATATGATGCTTTGATTAGGATTCATTAAATCATTAAGAGCCGATAATAGATCCGCAGCACTATAATGTTGTAATGCTCCTTTGCCATAGCGCAGGCTTGTTTGCGATAGCTGATTAAAAGTAGTCAGTATCGGGTTGTTACCCATAGGCTCTAAATCAACCGATTGTAAACTCATGCCCGTTAATGGGCCTTTATTGCTGGTCGTGCAGGTTTGATATTGTGTTTGCAATGAGCTTATTATTTTTTCAAGTAATAAACGTTGCTCTTTCTGGTTGTAGTCATATTTCAGTTTCACCCATATATTAAGTGATTCCCCTGCGTCGTCAGCTATCCTATGCTGCAATACAGGATGTTCATTGACTATGGTTTTCAATGTCGCTAAACCTGAATCGGTCAGCTCCCTTTGTTCGATTAAACGTCGAAATCGCACTGAATCTTCTTGAGCTACAATCGTATTCTCTGTGGCTAAGCTATCTATGTTGCGAATAAATGGACGATTCTTTTCATCTTGCAAGGTCCATAAACCCTCAACGGCGGGTACTAGTTTCGATAGTTCATTAGCACTATAGACTCCTTGGCTAGGGTAAAGCGTTACGACTACCCAGTCAGAATCTTTTGCCATAACCCCCACTGGCAAAGCCAGTAGGGATAATAAACATACATAAATAAAGTGATGTTTATGCATTCGCCTTAATACCTTCGACCGCTACTTTCTCTGCGATGTCGTCTCTGTTTTTATCTTTATTCACCGCATTGGCGACAATAGCAGGCAAAACTAATAAAGAGAAAATCGCACTCAAGCACATGGTGATAGAGATGAAATAGCCTAAATTAATCAATGCTTGATATCCGGATAAGGTCAATACTAAAAAGCCTGCTCCGAGAGCGAGAGTATTAATTAATATTGGCTTGCCACATAGCTTTAAGGCATCACGAATCTGCTCTAAGCGTGTCGTTGACTTACTGGCTTTGAGCGCCGAAATAATATGAATTGAGTAATCAATGCCGATACCAAATGAAATAGCTGCAATGATGGAGGTACCTATGTCTAAGTCGACTCCGGCCGCCGCCATGATTGCAAATACCCCTAATAGTGTGAGGATTAGTGGTAAAGGAACTAATACCGCAATACTCGGTGAGCGGAAGATAAGCAGTACGACCAACATGATTAAAATTCCTGCTAGAACCAAGCTGCTGACTTGTCCCCATACAACGGCATTTGTTGTCGCAACTAAAATCTCACCATAGCCAGAAACTTTTATGCTGCTGCCTTGTGGTAAAACAGAAGCGGAATACAGCATGACATCATCAATCACTTTACTAACTTCTGATGAGCGATCTGTATGCAAAATAGTAACAATGCGAGAGTTCTGATAGCGGCGGTCAACGACATCAAACAAATCTCGACCATTGCCATTTTCATACAATAAGAAATATTGCCCCAATAGCTCTGTGCTTAGCGCATCTGGTAATGTGTAAGCTTCAGCGGTCATAGTATTGTTTAACGTTTGATTTAAGCGCTTAATAAAATCAGGCAGGCCATACGTGAAACCAACAATTTCGTGTTCACGTAAACGAGCTTCAATAGCATCTAAAGCAGCGACATATTGCGCTTCTTGAAAAGCATCAACCTTGCCCGTTTCAATTAAAATACTAATCGGTGTTGTGCCGCCAAAATGTTCATTAAGAGCTCGATCATCGACACGAATCTGACTGCTTTCTTCAAAATAGCCGATAACTTGGTTATCAACATTTAGATTATTAGAAATATACCAAGCACTACCCACAATTAAGCACAGTGTGACGACGACCGCATGCTTAGCGACTTTAGCGACACTGCTGAATTTTTGCATTAAATTATCAAGGCGCGTGCTGGCTAATAGGCCAATTTTGGGTGGTTTGGATTTCCATAAGACGAGAATGGTCGGCAAGAAGAAAATGGTGATGACCCAAGCGATAATGACACCAATCCCTACAAAGAATCCAAATTCTTGAATAAATGTTACCTCAGTCCACGCGAGTGACATAAAGCCAATTGCAGTGGTTATTGTGGTTACAAGCATTGGCCAGAATAATTGAGTTATTGCTGAAGCAGCGGCTTTAGAGCGTTGTTTACGAGTGGAATTATCAGGAAGGTGACGATAATAGTCTGATAAAAAGTGGATGGCATCGCATACGGCAATGGCAATAATAAAGACAGGCAGCATAGACGTAATAATATTTTGCTTAACGCCCATTGCACTCATCACGGCTAATGTCCAAATCAAGCTGAGTATTGCAATGATTAAAGGAATAACCATGCCTTGGATTCGGCCAAAGCTAATCAGTAAAACAACCAAGATAACGAGTAATACGCCTGGCAGTAATGTTTGATTATCTTTTTCCATATTGGAAGCCGTTTCTGATGCAATCATAGGTGGCCCACTCAAGTGCAGACTATTTGCTCCTAAGTCAGTATTTGCAATGATGGTATTAATTGCCTGATAAGCTAAAAGCATTGAAGGGGAATCGTCTTCAGCAATATTGAATTCTAGCTGAATGCTTGTTGCGCGTGCATCTTCTGAAATCAAACTGTTTAAAAACAGAGGATTCTGAAAAACTTCCTTTTTAAGACTTTGGATATCGACTGTATTCGAAACAGGCGTATCCATTAATGGATGAATATCAATACCATCCTCGGTTGAGGTAATGTTCTCTAGGGTGACCAGTGAACGTACTTTGCGCACAGGGTTAATACGCACAGCCAGTGTTTGCAACCACTCTCCATGATTAATAAAGGCCTCTGATTGTTGATCAATACGTGCGACTAAATTACTCAGCGCGTAAGCATCCGTTATTGTTAAGCCATCTTTTGTGATGCTATCAATTGCGTCACTTTCATGAGGCAATTCGGATTTCAATTCTAATAATCTTGCTGTATCAATGTCTGCTGTCAAAGTCATCGATTTGAATGCTTGAGTCAGCGTTGATACAAGTGCAAGTGATTTAGAATTAAATACATCTCCTTCTTTATTAACAACGGCAATAAAGGCTTGTTCACCGGCATTGGTAAATAATCCTTTAACCTTGTCGTCAGCAACTCGGCTTGGGTGTTCTTTACCAATCATGTAGGGCGTTGCATTTATTTGCAATTTACCAGCGCTGCCTAATGCAAATAGAGTAATGACTAAAAATGCAAGAATGGTCAACCAAGGATGATTATGCAGCTTATTGGTTGCTTGTATAATAGCTTCAATGGGTTTATCAGAGTTAGTTTTCATGTTATGCCTCCTCTAACTCTTTAGTTTCTTGAGCATCACGCACAGCATTATTCCAATTCATTTTTAAATTCTCGCGTTTCTTGTTTTCATTATTAAATTCTTTGACCATTGAATCCCAAATGACGCGCTTATGAATTTCAGCGGTACCTCCAGCGAACAATAACCCAATAGCATCACGTAATAATCTTTCGTAATAATTCTCTCGACGGTAGCCGTAGTTACCCATGACTCGCATGGCACTAAGAGATGATTCATGAAAAATTTCTGCTGAAAACATTTTGACAATTGATGCCAGTTTTGAGCAATCCTCTCCTTTTTCAAGTGCAGATAACGCTCTAAATATCACACCTTTTAGCAGCTCTAATTTACTTTCTATATCAACGATATATTGCTGTACATATTGATTGTCACCAATAGCTTTGCCAAAAGCCTGGCGATTTTGGCTGTAGGCAACACTTTCTTGAATCAGGGGTGCGATGCAACCTGAAACTAATATGCCAGTGAGTACCCGTTCAACTAGGAAAGAAAAGTAAAGAACCGACAGACCTTCTTCTTCTTGGCCTATGCGGTTTTCATTCGTTAATGCTACATTTTCAAAATCTATAGAGCCGATGGGTGTTCCACGATTACCCATTAAATCGAATGGCTTTGATTGCTCAATGCCTTCGCTATGAGTATTGAAAATGAAGCAAGCAATGGATTTTTCTTGCTTTCCGACAACCTTGCCAAAGGTCATGCAAATGTCAGCTACCGGAGCATTCGTGATATTCCACTTTTTGCCATTTAAAATGTAACCGCTATCTGTGCGATCAACTTGAGTTTTTATTGAGCGAACATCTGAACCGCAGCCTTTTTCAGTAATCGCAAAACAGGCGAGCTTCTCTCCACTGATCAGTTCTGGTAACCAGGTTTGGCATTGCTCTTTTGTGCCGTAGTTAACCAATGCTGATTGCACCAATGCTACTTGTGCGACAAGCGTTACTAAAACTCCCATGTCTTGGCAGCCTGCAGAGAAACCTTCCAATGCAGCGCCAAAATCAGCGATTCCTAAGCCTGCACCGCCATATTCTTCGGGCATGCAGAGACCAAATAAGCCAGTATTGCCAACTTTTTTCCATAGCGAACGATCAAAGTTAACCGTGGCATCTCGTTCAGCGGCTGATGGTCTTACTATCTCTTGTCCGACAGTATAGTATTTAGATTTTAGATTTAGCTGTTCAGTATTCCATTCCATAACGGCATCAACTCTCTGTTTCGGCTAGTAGGTGGGTAGTATTTTTTACTTCAGAATTGGTTTTTATTTTCTGGTATTCATTTAAAAATTTTTCACTTTTAAATGATAATAAAGACTCAAACTTGAACGCTTTTTCTTGATCAAGGTTTTTTATTTCAAACCAAAAAGGAGAAACTGATCGCCCAGCATAGCGGCTTGAATACAGGTGATCGGCAGGTATGGATACTTCAGCTGAATGAATAATGTTTGGATTAAAACCGTACAGTTCTAAATTCCGTAATGTCACATTATTTTCGCCGTCACCTACCATGGCATGGATATTATTTTCAGGGTTCGTGATCAGTGCTTTATAAGCAGCCAATAGCATCACGCCTACTTTCCCAGATAGCGCAGGATCTTTTTCGTGAGTTTTTACTACACGTCCAATTTCACGAACTTGTTCTAGGTTGTATTTGGCAAGTGCTTCAATGCCTGTGTATAGATTTTTACCAAAAGCATTTTCTACTGAGTAGTGTGCTCTTTCATTTTTAGAAAATTGAACATCTAAATCGATGGGCGCTTTTAGAGTAGAGTAAGCCATGATTTTTGCAGTTGCTTTCTCTAAAACGACAATATGCACATCATCAGCTGATAGATCGTTTATTGACTCGCTATGCAAGAGTCTTTTCGCTGCTTGTTCTTGGTTGATAAAACCTACTTTTGCATAATGAACAAAGGCATAGCGCAATAATTGCTTAGCAATCGAACTGTCGATTTCTTTATGTGGGATACCTAAACTGACTAAGTTAGATGTTTCGTGTAACGTATATTTTTTATTCTTAGGATTGTTAAGAAGAGATGAAATTCGAGGGATATCATAATGTCGAGTTGAACGTTTCAAAAAATCATCGTCTTCAATATGATCAGGTTCTACTTTCCATTTCTCAATATTATCCTGATACATGGCTAATTTTTCAGGGTCTTCATAGTCACCACGAATTAATTTCCAAACATCAATCGTATATTCTTTTTTGACTTTTTTATTATTTAACATATCAATCACAAGTCCGGTGGTGATTGTGCCAAATAAATTAGCCGCTATACCGAGTTGTGATGTGTAATCTTTTCCTTGCTGGCTTCTTTCTAGCTCTTCAAACATGGCTTCCGGTATTTCAGTCACTGGAACAAGAAAGGTGCAAACTTTTAATGGCTCCATTGTGGCAACCATATCGGTTGTGATTTGATTATCAAACAGAGGAAGCGTTTTGTCTCGGTAGTCGAAAATAGGGATGTATTGTGTTGCGGCCATGTCATATCCACAAATGACGGCTTTGTGATATTGATGACATACTTGATGTAATAAAAACTTCATCTCTAGGCCTGAGCGACCTGTCACATCTACGGCATCAATAACGATATCAGCACGTACTACATAATCTTCTACATTATCGGGTGTTATACCGATATTGCAGACTTCAATATTAACAAATGGATTAATGGCTTCGCAGCGCAACTTAAATACTTCAGGTTTTAATTCACCGACATCATCAAGAGTCATATTTTGACGATTGGAATTATTTAGATCGTAAGTACCATTATCTATCAGTATCAGGTTCTCAGCCCCACTTCTTACTAATAGTTCAATGGCACTGCCGCCAGTTGATCCGCAGCCAGCGACCAAAATAACAGAGTCTCTTAAGGTTGCTTGCTCTTGATCTGAAATGAATCCGGCATTGCGTAAAGTGAATTCACGATAAAAGTCTTGTTTTTCTGTCTCTAAAGAATACATAAGTTTTTCCAAGTCAAATTTCGAAGCCACTGTACGCATTAAATTAATGACACAACAATAAGAGCTTTACCTTCCAAGTCATGGAAAAAATCATTTACAATGAAAGAAAGTTAAAGTGCTTTAGGGCTATGATCATACTAATGACTTAGTGCAGAGCGATTGTTGTACATATAAGATGTACTGAGACAAAATTAGAGATTAATGGATTATGAAAGCACGAGATCTTATTTCCATTCTTAACAGCTATGATGGTGATATGGATGTGTCTGTTTCTTTTTCAGATGAAATCAGCCTGTCAGAAAAAACAATTCCATTGCACATCACCAGTTGTGGTTCACAGCAGAAGCGCTGTTACCAAAATCTTGTTGAACTCTCACCTGAAGGCTTGTTAGTTTTAAATGCAAGCGATCAAATTAGTTATATGAATCCAACATTGCTGGCAAAGCTAGGCGGCACAGCGGCTAGTTTATTCTTTAAGACGGTATATGGCTTAGTTCGAAATGAAGACGCAATTTTGTTTAAACGCTTACTGATAAATTTAAAAAATAATAAAACTCAGCAAGCATCATTGCCGATATTGAAAACAAATGGTGAATATTTTTGGGCGAGATTATCGCTAACCATTATTCCTAGTGACGATGGGATTTATCGCGGTTCGATATTAACAATTACAGATAATAGTGATAGCCATAAGTTATTAGAAAACAACTCTAATGATTCATTAGACAGTAAAATTGAAAAGATACCTGACCATATAGACCAGTTGAAACAAAAAAAGATGATTCGATTGGAAGAGAAGATGATTTTAGAAACGACAAGTTTAATTTATGCGACACCTTATTGGCATCAAGAAAAATACCTTTATTTAATACATCCTAAAAAAGATAATCAAAGACTAAGGGAATATATCGGGACAAAAAAGAAAAAAGTTGAACAAGCTTTAAATTCCGTTAAGCGTGGTAAGCGTTATCTTCAGGTATGCAAAGAAATTGATGAAATTAACCAGCAGTTAAGAACGGCAACGTTTAAGTTAGATAGCTTTTTATGGGAATTAGCTAAAATGCCACCTAATTTTCAGCACAGTATTAATTAAGGCCTAATGAGTTTGATTGTTTTGGCTCAGGCTTTTTATACATTCAGGGGTATCTACATCCATTAAAAGCTCTGTATTATCAATGGTAATTAACTTCTGCTGCTGAATAATCTCCTTAGCACCAGTGTCTCCGGTTAATTGATTTAATTTTAATTTATAAAATTGCGGGAAATACACTGGGTGAGAAGGAATGTCTTTTTCTTCTTGTACAATGGAAGGTCTCACCACTTGGTGAGGATTCTGAATAATATTGGTGATAAGTGCTTCGACCACATTATTGGTCAGGTTAGGCATGTCTGCCAAAGCAATCATCCATCCTTGCCAAAGGGGCGTGCTTTTAATGCCGTGAGCAATACTGTGGCCCATTCCCAAGTGTGCGTCTGGGCAGAGTGTATAATCAACATCTTTTTCAATTAAATAATTGATGAGTGCATGGTTATCAGCACGAGTAACGACGCACAGTTTTAATTGATACCTTTTTGCCATCGCTTGTAATGGTAACAAGCTATGGCTAATAACAGGTTGGCCATCGGGCATTGCTGCGAGTAATTTATCGCTACCAAAACGACTTGCTTTCCCCGCGGCCAAAACTAATATTCCAAAATCTGGATTCATGGTGCTATTTGCCTATGTGATCGCTGCTCAATTAGCTGCGCAGCGATGGATACTGCAATTTCATAGGGTGTTCGGCTATGAATGTTTATCCCTATTGGGGCATGCAGTTTTTCAATTTGAGTTTGGCTAAGATCAAGTTCTAATAAACGTTCACGGCGTTTATTAGAGGTGATTAATGAGCCCATGGCGCCAACATAAAATGCCTCGGTTTTTAGTGCTTGCATCATTGCCATATCATCGACTCTTGGATCGTGAGCTAGGGCGACGATTGCACAGTGATTATCGTGAAATGCATCGGCAATGACATCATCTGGCATGGCTTTAATTACTTGAACACCATCAACGTGCCAGCCTTGCAAGAACTCGTCACGAAAATCGCAAAGAGTAATGTCGAACTCAAGGTGTTTGCAAATTTCAGCCAAGCAGCGGGATACTTCACCTGCACCAATGAGTAGCAGTTTATCATGGGGTTTTAGCGTATGAATAATTTCATTTGGCTTACGCTGAATGTCCAGATTGCGCTTAACATCGTATTCGCTGATTTCAGTGGTGATGCCAATACCTTGCTGATGGGCCGTGCCCGTCTCAAGTTCACTTTCAAAGTCTAGTCTAATATGCCGACTAATCCATTGGCGCGAATCCAGTGCTTTCTCAATTTGATTAAAATGCAACTGGTCTGAGGGATCAATTTTTTCTAATAGAATGTCCAGATGACCACCGCATGGCAGTGCTAGACGGGAGCGCTGTTCAGCGCTTTCTCCATAGCGAATGATCTTTGGGAAAATTGATTCTATGCTCAGATCGCCATCGGCTAATTGGTTCATCAACTCTTGTTCAATGCACCCTCCCGATAGCGAACCAATAATGCCTTTATCAGGATGATAAATCATCATTGAGCCGACTGGTCGAGGAGAAGAGCCGTAGGTTTCAATAACAGTGGCTAACCAAGGCTGAATCCCTTGGCTTAACCAAAGATTCAGCTGTTGTAATACAAACCAATTACTACCATTCATAAAAAATTTCGTTCATTTAAGTATCAAGTTTTAAGGGCAGTTTATAAAAAAACTGACCTGTTTTTGCCGTAATAGCATTAGCCACAGCAGAGGCAAGTGGAGGCACTCCGGGCTCGCCAACTCCCGTAGGATTTTCATCGCTAGCAATAATATATACGTCAACTTTTGGCGCTTCGTTCATACGTAATAATTGATAATCATGGAAGTTGGTCTGCTGTGGCACTCCGTCTTTTATCGTAATTTCGCCATAAAGTGCAGCCGTTAGAGCGAAGATGATTCCACCTTCCATTTGTGCGATGACAGTATCTGGGTTTACTACTTGTCCACAATCCACGACGCAGACAACTCGCTTTACTTTGATTTGATTCCCTGTGTTGGCTGAGCTGTCAATTTGGACATCGGCAATTTCAGCGACCCAAGTACCAAACGATTTATGAATCGAAATACCTTGTGTACAGCCCGGCAGTGGAGATCCCCAATTCGATTCTTGGGCGGCTTTTTTCAATACTGCTTGTGCACGAGGGTGTTTATGCAATAAATCATAACGGAACTGATACGAATCTTTTTTAGCTTTCACTTGTGGCAGTTGTGCTAGTTTTTCAATAAAAGTTTCAACAATAAAACCATTATGCGAGTAACCCACACTGCGCCAGTTGCCGACTAAAATGCCACTGTCCGATTTTTTATAATCGACGTTGATATTGGCAAAATCATAAGGAATTGCTTCTGCACCTTCAAAAATAGAACCGTCTGCAGGCGCAATAATACCTTCACCTAGCTTGCCGATATCTTCTAGCATGCCAAACATAAACTTAGGCATAAAAGGATATTGCGCAGGTGCTGCATCACCTACGAAATAATCAAATACTCCCGAGCCTGCCATTTGATGATTCCAGCCAGAAATTTGGCCGTCGTTATCAACCGATGCACTCAGTTTGTGATAACTAGAAGGACGATACCAATCACGTTGTGTATCTTCTTCACGCGACCAAATTAATTTAATCGGTTGCTGAACATGATCTGAAATAGCAGCGGCTTCGGCGACAAAGTCTTGGTTAATGCGACGACCAAAACCACCACCAATAAAGGTCGTATTAATTTTAATATCGCTTAAAGAATAACGAGAAGCTTTTGCCGCCGCAACTTGAGCCATATCGGCAGACTGTGTGGGCGCCCAAATTTCTAAACCATCTTCTTTTGCCCATGCGGTACAGTTTTGTGGCTCTAATGTGGCGTGTGCAAGAAATGGCATTTCAAATTCAGCGGTAATGGTTTGCGCCGCATTTTTTAATGCCGATTCTATATCGCCTTCACTACGAACATTTTTACCGCTATCGTCAGCAAGATCTTTTTTATACTGAGCAAAGATACTAGCATCATCAATTTGAGTTAGTTCACTGTCGGCCCATTCAACCGTTAATGCTTGTTGTGCCTTGCGTGCTTGCCAATAAGACTTAGCCACAATGGCAATACCAACAGCGCTGGGTTTGTTTACCGCGAATACGTGTTCAATGCCTGGCATGTTTGCTATTTTACTGGCATCAAAATCTCTTATCTGGCTATCCCAGCGAGGTGCGCGAGTAAAGACGGCGTACTTCATACCGGGCAGGTCGGTATCGATACCGTAGTCTGCTGTGCCGGTTGATTTTTTAAGCGCATCAAGGCGTTTATTGTATTTACCAATAACTTTAAAATCGGCTTTGTCTTTTAAAGGAATATCGCTAGGTATCGAATAGGTCGCGGCAATAGCAGCTAACTGACCAAAGGTGATTTGTTTGCCTTTATTTTTATCGCCAATCGCGTTATTAATCACCATCCCATTTTCCGCACTGCAGTCAGACTCTTTAATGCCCCAAGTATTCGCCGCCGCTTTAATCAGCATAATACGCGTTGCAGCACCGGCTTCGCGTACAATCTTCCAGCTACTGGCGACACTGGTACTACCGCCCGTAATTTGCAAACCATAGATGGTATTTCGATAAACAGAGTCAACACCTGCAAAGCTTACTTCTACTTTCTCAGGGTCAATTTCGAGTTCTTCGGCCAATAACGTCGTCATGCCGGTATAAGTGCCTTGACCCATTTCTACACGATCTAAGACGAAGTGAATGCTGTTATCGCTATCGATACGCAGCCAAGCGTTAGCATCCCATTGCTCAAGGTTGCCTGCTTGACTCATGCCGCCATTTTTCAGGGTGGCACAGCCGGGTAGGGCGATCGTCATCATCAAGCCACCACTTCCCATCGCCGTCGCTTTTAGGAAGGTTCTGCGTGAGCTGTTTGTCGTTGATGTATTCGTCGTTAATGAAGTCATTATTTTGCCTCCATTACGTTTGGCATTATATTGGTGAATAATTCACTATTTGATGTTGCGTTGTTTTCAGCGACTGAGTTTATCGCGGCTTTAATTCTAGGATAGGTCCCACAGCGGCAAATATTGCCACTCATTGCATTATCAATATCCTGTTCGCTTGGTTTCGCATTATTGGCCAGTAATGCGGTTGCAGACATGATTTGCCCAGACTGACAATAACCACACTGAGGAACGTTATGCTCAACCCAGGCTTGCTGTACAGAACTCATTGAGTCCTTATTACCTAAACCTTCAATGGTCGTAATAGACTGGCCCGCTACGCTGCTAATAGGCGTAATACAGGTGCGAATAGGGTTGCCATTTAAATGCATGGTACAGGCGCCGCATAAGCCAGCACCGCAGCCAAATTTGCTGCCTTTAAGGTCTAAATAATCACGGACTACCCATAATAATGGAGTATCAGCTTCTACATCGAGGGAGTGTTCGATGCCGTTTACAATGAGTTTAATCATACTTATTTTCACTTATTATTATGCGACTGATGCTGTGAGATTAACAACGGCCAATAGATGAATCAAAGTTACTTGAATTGAATGGCGAGAGTAAGGGTTATTTTCTGCTAAAATCTGTTCATTATTTATCTTATTAAGACGGTTAAGGGATTCTGATGGCGAAAAAGTTCTATGTAATTTGGGTTGGCCGTGAGCCAGGAATTTATACCGATTGGCCAACAGCGCAGAAGCAAATCATGAAATTCTCTGGTGCGAAGTATAAATCGTTCCCGAGTAAGGCTGAAGCGGAAGCGGCTTTTGCTGGCGGAACAGTGAATTCCTCTGTTAGTGCTAGTTCCAAAGCCAGCGGCTCTAGTAATAAAACCAGTCGTGGTAATAATTTATCGGCCCCTCCGATTAAAACCGATGTGGTGATTTATTGCGATGGTGGCTGTGATCCGAATCCAGGTAAAGCGGGTTCGGGGGTTGCGGTGTATCAAAACGATCAATTGATTCAGCTTTGGTATGGTGTCTATAACCCTAATGGTACGAATAATACCGCGGAGTTGAATGCATTATTTTATTCCTTGCAGCTAGCACAGCATGCGACAAAACAAGGTTTAAGCGCTCAAATTTTATGTGATTCTATGTATTCTATTCAGTGTATTCGCGACTGGGCGGCTGGCTGGGAAAAGAATGGCTGGAAGAAGAAAACGGGGGAAATTAAAAATCTTGAAATTATTAAGCAGGCGTATGCTTTGTATAATGAAATTAAAGATAAAGTTTTGTTATCGCACGTGAAAGCGCATGCGGGCACAGAAGGTAATGAACTGGCCGATCGTATGACGATGATTGCGGTTGAGCGTAAAGATCCTGCTTGGGTGCAGTATGAAAAAGATTCGAAGGGTGAATTTAATATTCCTGCGCTTTTGAAGCTCAGGGCAGGGTAAACTAATATCTGTGTAAATGGAAACAGGCTATTTGCTAGCCTGCATCCAATCAGCGGCTTGTTGTGAGTCGCTGTTTTTGGCATCTACCCAGCGTTCTCCCGCTTCGCCTTGCTGTGTTTTTGTACTTTCTTTTTTCCAAAACGGCGCTTCAGTTTTTAAAATATCCATAATGAATTGTGATGCTTCATAAGCCGCAATGCGATGCGCACTGCTGACCCCAACTAAAACAATCTGATCTGTTGCATGTAATTCGCCAATACGGTGAATAATACGTACGCCATCTAAAGGCCATCGTTGTTGAGCTTGGTTAGCAATATCCGTTAAAACATTTTCTGTCATGCCAGGATAGTGTTCTAAGGTCATGCTGCTGACCTCTGTATTCTCGCTGAAGTCTCTTACTAATCCAACAAACATAACGATAGCGCCACTTTGTAGGCTACGTTGACGTAATGTTTGATACTCGTGAGAGAAATCAAAATCTTCGCTTTGAACAGAAATCATAGGGTATCTACTGCTTGGTTCTTTCATAGCAGTATGGAATGCTATTGATTTCTGTTCAACTCGATTTTTCTTATTTTGCTAGAAATCCAGCGTCTTGTAAGTGCTGAGTCATTTTATCGAACATCAACTGCAAGCCATTCATTGGACGCAGCATAACCTCAAAATGTACAATTTTGCCTTCATCATTCCAGCGAATTAAATCAATCCCTTTTATGGCTTTATCATCGACACGGGCACTGAATTCAAGAGCAAAATTGTTATCGTTAATCCACTCTCTTTGATATTCAAAATCCTGAAAAATATCAATCACCATGTTTAAAATATACTGGGTAATGTCTCGACCGACTTTTGGCTGCCAAACCGTCGGAGAGTGAAATTCGACATTGTCATCCAAGATTTCTCTAAGCAACTTCATGTCTTTATGGGCAACGACTTGGTGCCACTTTTCTAGATTTGTTTGGCTCATCTGCGCTCTCTTATTTTTATAATGAGTAAGTCAGTAATCATTGCATTAGTCGTTAAACTATCGGCTTATCTTTACATCGTCAAGATGTCTATTGCATTTATTATCCCTGTTTATTATTCCTACCAAGTCAGCATTTCATCAAAACAGGCCAATGTTTGATCAAATACTGGTCTTTATTGTATTTAATGTAAAACTTAAGTACCACGTTAGGCGCAGGTCTAATCTGGGCTTAAAAAATAATAAAATCCGTCAAAGATCCTCAAAGGTGAAACATGAATATAATAAAACCGCTATCTTCAGTTATGACGTTAGCACTAGGGCTAACCATGACAATGGGGGGGCTCTGCGATGAGTGCTAAACCTCCAGCAGATCCGATTGCTGACTTTCAAAATAGCTGGGCAGGTAAGGCTCTGGCTCATCAACGCCGCCTCGATGAAAATTCGCCATTGATTGATAACAATATTTTGGGCTCGCATAACAGTTACAACTCGAAGGTGTATCAAAATATTGCGCGCTATATCGATCCGCAGCAAAAGCATTCTATTTATGACCAGCTACGAATCGGTGCTCGTTTCATTGAGTTGGATGCGCATTGGACGGCACAAACCCACGGGAATGTCTGGACCTGGGGTCCTGGCTTATTGCTATGCCACTCAGGCATTGGATCTTCTGTAGGAGACTTGCATCTAGGTTGCAGCTTGACTGACCGCTTTGTGAGCGATGGCCTTGCTGAAGTTGCTCGATTCCTTAATGAAAACCCAGAAGAGGTGATTATTCTTTACGTGGAAGACCATACCGATGGTCGTCATCAAGAATTATTAACGGCTTTGAATCATAAGCTCAGCGGTAAAATTTATTCGAGTAACGGCTGCTCGAATATACCCAATAGCCTAACCAAAAAGCAGGTACGCGCAGCGGGGAAACAGATTGTATTATGGAAGGATGGCGGCTGCTCTTCAAATACATCGATGGCGCAATTAGCCTTTACAGGGTTGGGTAATATTAATCGTATTTGGGAAGATCGAACCTCTGTTGGTGCAATTGGCGCCTTCTTTACTGGAGGCTCGGTGAATAAAATTGAAGCCGAAGATGTAAGAACGGTATTTAAGGATGGTGGCAATATTATTAATCTTGATAATCTAACGCATAACGATGGGCGTGTAGCCGCAGGTATTTGGTCTTGGGATGTTAATGAACCAAATAACTACGCTAATAACCAAGACTGTGCTGTGCAAAAAGGCAACGGTCGCTGGGATGATGCCCATTGCGCGGGTATCAAGCATGTTGCTTGTAAAGCAAATGATGGTCGTTGGGCTATTAGCCGTACGATGGCAACGTGGTTATTGGCGCCAGCTGCCTGTGATTTATTAGGTGCAAGCTATGAATTTTCAGTGCCAACCAATAGCCAAGATAATGAAGCTTTAAAAGCGGTTAAAGGAGGAATTGCTAATGTATGGCTGAATGCTTCTGATCGTCATAGTGAAGGACACTGGGTCGCCCACTAGCGTTTTGATGTCTGTTCTGATCGGATAATCTTGATCTAGGTTGTCATAATCGTAAGAAGGTCCAATTAATTGATAATTGGGCCTTTTTTGTGTCTTGACACAAGAAATTGCAGGAGTAATCTGGAGAAACAATAAAGCTCATAGGAATCAATATGCCATATCACGACAACGTTGTAGATGAATTGAATCTACTTGTGAAATTTAGTCTACGTTCTATGCAAGAAGGCATTAAAGTACATCACGATGCTGAGATTTCATTGGTTGAAGCTGCAGAACGTTTGCACAGCAAGGGCATGATTTCTCAAATTGATGGTGGTTACTTGACTGACCGTGGTGTTGAAGTTGCTGAAAAAGCTCATGCATTAATTGCCGCTTTGGAAGTAAAAATGACGTAATTGATATTTGCTTTAAGGCAGGTAGGAGCTTGATTTCGATTATGCTCCTATTTGTACTCCTCTCTTCTTATCATTATTCTTCATCCCGCCCGCTAAAAAATACCTTACAAAATAATTATTTTTAATACCCGCGAAGACTTTTCTATTTTCGCTCGTATAAAGTAGTAGATACTTTAATTGAGTATTGTTCTAGATTTTAACAACTAGATTTAACAACTAGGTATTACCAATGAAAAAACGTATAGCTACAGCTCTTATCTTAGCGACTTCTGTTCTATCAGCCGCTGCTTATGCAGATTGTGATAATAACAATCATAAAAAGGGGGCTCATAAAAAACACGGTGCTAAAAAGTTTGCCATGATCGATGAAAATAATGATGGCAAATTGTCTAAGGAGGAAATGAAAAACTTCCATGAGAAACACTTTATGGTCATGGATACCGATGGTGATGGCTTTATTAGCCAAGAAGAAATGAGTAGCAAATATAAAAACCGTAAAGATCGCAAAGAGCGTAAAGATGGCAAAGGGTATTCAAAAGATTCTGATGATGAATAATCACTATCTTACAGAGTACGCTTTAAAATAGGTACCTTGATGAACAGTCTACAGCAGAAGACCGATGAGGAGCTTATGGTATTGATACAAGCGCATAACCATCCAGCATTTTCCGAACTGGTGGCAAGGCATAGTGATCGTTTTTATGCGCTATCTTACCGTACGTTATTTAATCGGTCTGATGCTGAAGATATAGTTCAAGATTCATTTCTGAAGTTATGGCATAAACCCATGTTATGGCAGAGCAAGCGTGGTGGTAAATTTACCACCTGGTTTTATCGTCTTATTGTCAATGCGTGCTATGACTTGAATAAGAAAAAGTCGTCGCAAGAAACATCATTGTTTGACGAAAAAAATATTCAAGGTCATGAGTTAGTCGTTGAGAGTGATGAATCTTCTCAGCAATTGTCTGATATTGAAACAGCGCTTAAAGAGTTACCGGAAAGGCAACGCACGGCACTTAATTTATGTTTTTATGAAGGGCTAACGAATAGCGAAGCGGCCGATATTATGGGAATTCGCTTAAAGGCATTACAGTCTTTAATTATGAGAGGAAAAGCGACGCTAAAAGCTTATTTCAATCGCGCAGAGGATGGTAAACATGACCATAAGTGATGAACATCTTGATCAATTATTAAAGACTGCCATACCCATACCTCCAAATCCTAATTTGGCAGAGCGTATTATTGCCCAAGCGGCTACCGTACCAGTAACCGTAAGCCTAGAGAGTCATGATGACTCTTTGTTTAAACAAATATTGCGAGCCCTGATTATTCCTAAGCCTGTCTATGCACTGGCCTGCAGTATGTTATTGGGCGTGCTATTGGGTTGGCAAAATACTGAGTTGGATATGAATATTAACCCGATTCAAATCGCATCTACGGAAGAAGATCTAAGCAGTGTCTTTATTGCTGAGGTTAATTATTATGAATAAAAAAATGAAAATATTTATTTCGATATCGGTTTTATTAAATGTCTTATTACTGGGGGCGATAATAGGCAATATGATGGCGGGGATATCGAAATACCCTAATGAAAGAAATCATTCCTCTGTTCATGAAGATAAACGCTTAGCTCGCATTCTTGAAGTATTGCCGCAAAATAAAAAAGAAGATTTTGAAGAAAAATATTTAAAATTAAAAGCGTTAAAATACGAAGAAAAAATAAACATGAGAGCGGCCAGAAAAAATATCATACAGACGTTTGAGAGCGAGCCATTTGATAAATTAGCCTATCAGCAAGCTGTAATAGCACTGAATAATATGCATCAGCTGCACGTCAATAGGCATATGGAATTAATGGCCGATGTGGCTCAATATCTATCACCAAAAGAACGCAAGCAATTAGCGCGATTGATGATGAAAAGAGGCGCTAGAAAATAAACTAAGGCATTATTTAGTCGGTGAAAATCAAAGCCTACTCCACAGCACTTCAATAGATGGATCGACTAAAATCGATATACTAAAGAAGTTCGATAGCTGGTATTTACTTCACTATTATCAATGGGTGGGGTTGCTGCTAAATTCTTTGCAGGCTCACTATCAATATTCACTTCATACTGTAATTTTAAATCTAACGTCTCGGTCAATTTAACAGAGAGAGAAGACGTCATGTAACCTCGATAATCGCTAAAATCAGTGGTCTGAGGTTGATAATATAATGTTGCACTTATGCCTACTTGATCATTAATACGGTGTTTGTAAACGGCAAAGCTGTTTAGACGCCACAGTTTACTTTCCTTTTCGTACGTATCCAAATCCAGGACTTCACGCTCTAAAAAGCCACCTAAACCAACAATTAAAGAAAATACTTTATCATCTTCAGCGACGATATAGCGCATGTTGCTACCAATTAATGAGCGAGACTGGAGATTATCAAAAACATCTTCTTCCCACTGAATAAAACCTTCAGCGGCCCACTTGGTTGTTAATAGGTGTGTCCAGCGTGTGTGAATGAAGCTGTCATCATCATCTGTTACACCGTTTGTCGTACCATATGCGCGATCAAAAATACCCAGGTAAATATTATCGCCATGGCGGCTAATGACTTTCGCTGCCGCGTTGTAATGTTCTTCCGTTTTGTTGCCTGTTTTTCCATCAAAACCAAGTTCTACGTGCCCGCTCCAACCTTCTGTGGGTAAACCTGGACGAGAGTCTTCAATGTTTGAGATAGAGTGAGCATTCCAAGATACCGCTAGTGCGGTAAGTACGAGTATTTTTTTTAGCATGGGAGCGTTATCTGTGCGTTCTGATAAGTAGTGAGTTATACATCTGGAATATTAATTTGCAGCGATAGAAATCTAAATAGTCATTTAATATTTTTTGGTGGAGTTATTGAGCTAGATAGAGACGAATTAAGAAAACAGAATGATTGAAAAAAATGGTGGGCCCGCCCCGACTTGAACGGGGGACCTGCCGATTATGAGTCGGATGCTCTAACCAGCTGAGCTACGGGCCCTTACTATCGATACGAACAGGTTGTCGAATGATAGAGGTGCTATCGTTTGATAGCGACATCGATTATAACCATGCTTTACAAAGAGCGCCACCCCTTTGATTTAAAAAAGAAAAACATCTGATTCAAATAATAAAAACAGAGTATTTAAAAAACAACAAAATAGGATTTTAAAACGAAAAACCCGGCAAAGGCCGGGTTTTTGTTTAAATTTTAAACAGTAAACTATTTAAAATTTAATCATCTGATAAAAGCTGTTTTAGATTATTCGTCTAAGAAGCTGCGTAGATGATCAGAGCGAGTAGGGTGACGTAGTTTACGCAACGCTTTCGCTTCAATTTGACGAATACGCTCACGAGTAACGTCGAACTGCTTACCTACTTCTTCCAAAGTATGGTCAGTATTCATATCGATACCAAAACGCATGCGTAGAACCTTAGATTCACGAGCGGTTAGGCCAGACAGTACGTCACGAGTCGCATCGATTAGACCACCCGTAGTCGCCGTATCGATTGGCGATTCAGACATGGTATCTTCAATGAAGTCACCTAGGTGCGAATCTTCGTCATCACCGATTGGCGTTTCCATTGAGATAGGTTCTTTGGCAATTTTAAGTACCTTGCGAACTTTATCTTCTGGCATTTCCATGCGCTCAGCCAATTCTTCTGGCGTTGCTTCACGGCCCATTTCTTGTAGCATTTGACGAGAGATACGGTTCAATTTATTGATCGTTTCAATCATGTGCACAGGAATACGAATGGTACGTGCTTGGTCAGCAATAGAACGCGTAATGGCCTGGCGAATCCACCATGTAGCGTAAGTCGAGAACTTATAACCACGACGGTATTCGAACTTATCTACGGCTTTCATCAAACCGATGTTACCTTCTTGAATTAAATCCAAGAACTGCAAACCACGGTTGGTATACTTTTTCGCAATCGAGATAACAAGACGTAGGTTAGCTTCAACCATTTCTTTCTTGGCACGACGTGCGCGAGCTTCACCGATGGATACTTTACGGTTAACTTCTTTAATTTCAGGAATGGATAGTGTCACATTCGCTTCAATTGTTTTAATTTTCTTCTGCGCGCGTTGAATGTCGAACTTATAAACCGCTACTTTTTCAGAGTAAGGCTTATCCGCTGCGATTAATTCATCAACCCATGTTTCGCTGGTTTCATTACCCTGAAAAGATTTAATGAACTCTTTACGTTCCATCTTGCACTTACGAGTAAGTAGAACCATGATGGCGCGTTCTTGGGTACGAATCGCTTCTTGTGATTCACGAGTATTGTTTACCAGCGCTTCAAAATAACGAGGCGTCAGTTTAATCGGAGCAAATACTTCGGTTAATTCTGCGAAAGCCACTTCCGCTTCTTTGCTAGCGCGACCATGCTTTTCAAGTACGGCAACCAATGCATCGTAGGCTACACGAACTTCTTTGAAACGGCCTTGAACCATTTCTACGTCTAAGCCGCCGGTTTCTTCATCGTCGTCTTCGCTATCATCGTCCTCAGAATCATCATCAGAATCATCATCAGAATCTTCTTTTTCAGCTTTTGGCTGAGTTTGAGGTGGCGGTGTTGGAATTTCGTCGGATGGATCGATGAAACCATTGAATACGTCACCAATACGGTTAACGTCGTCTTCAGCTTCTTCGAACGCTGTTAATACGGTATCGACAGAACCAGGATAATACGCAAGAGCTGACATCACTTCACGGATGCCTTCTTCAATGCGCTTAGCGATAACGATTTCGCCTTCGCGGGTCAGTAGCTCAACCGTACCCATTTCACGCATGTACATGCGCACTGGGTCTGTTGTGCGGCCAATGTCGCTATCAACAGCGGCCAATGCTGCCGCAGCTTCTTCAGCAGCGGCTTCATCGGTATCGTTACCGGCCACGAACATAGCATCAGCATCTGGCGCAACTTCAGATACCGGAATACCGATATCGTTAATCATGCGGATGATGTCTTCTACTTGATCTGGATTCGCGATGTCATCGGGTAAGTGGTCGTTTACCTGAGCGTGAGTCAGGTAGCCCTGCTCTTTACCCTTGGCGATGAGGTCTTTTAAACGCGATTGTTGTGTATTCGCTGACATATAGGCCCTGTTGTAGTCGTCGCAGTCGTCTGCTCGGTGGCGAGGCAATAAACCCGAAAGTATAAACGCTAACCACCCAATGCGCTAGGCAAAGAGCGGGCTTGAGTACGATTTGTAATAAATTTCGTTAGTTAATTTGGGGGTAATAAAAAATAATTCAAGGTGTTGGTTATTTTTTATGCTTCTTTAGTTGCTGTGGTAATGCTAAATAACGTGCTTTTTCTTCTGCGGTAAGCTTGCTAATAGATTCGTTTGCAACTTTATCTTGCAAGGATTGCCATTCTCGGCGCAGTGCGCGGTGATGTAATCGTTGTAATATGCCTTCAATATCATTGCTAGGATCAATACCCTCAGGTAACTCTAGTGGCTGATTAGCGATATTTTTTAGGGCTTCTGCAAAAGGCGTTGCCGTCCATTGGATTAATAGCCCAATACTGCTGTTTTGAGGACTTTGCTTTAATTTTTTAAGAATTTCACATAGCAGGCGTTCATTTTCATCTTCAGGCTCAAAATCTTCCAATGCGTCGATGCGCTGGGCGCTTTCAGGAAATTTCACTAGCAGAGTTAGTGCTTTAAGCGTCAGGGTTGCTAGCTGTTTATCTTCTTTGCTGCTTGTTTTAATTACGGTGTTTTTAGATTGCGCTTCTGCCGATAAGTGGTGCAAACCGTCAACATCGATGAAATCACCCACATCAAAATCGTGCTCTTCATCTCCATGGTATTGCTGTTCGTCATAGTGATGTATTGTCGAATCTGGCGTCTGTGAGCTATTTGCATTCGAATTGCTTGGGCTATTTTGCGTACTGGGCTTTGCGACAGCTCTGTGCTGATTTGGCTTTTCAGTTTCGGTCGGTAGTAGCTTCGCAAGAATTTCTTGTTTGATGCCCGTTTCTTGTGCCAATTGCTGCTGCATTAATTCTTTTAGCATACCCGTTGGTAGGCGTGAGATGAGCGGTGCGGCAAGTTGGCCAAAGCGTGCTTTGCCATCAAGGGTATCAAAATCGACTTGCTCTTTTATATGCTCAAAGACAAATTCAGGTAAGTGTTTTGAATTATCTAGGCGTTTTTCAAACGCTTCTTTGCCTTCTTTGCGCACAATGGTATCGGGGTCTTCGCCGTCGGGTAAGAATAGAAAGCGTGCTTGTAATCCATCCTGTAACGCTGGGATGACGGTTTCCATAGCACGTTGTGCGGCGGTGCGACCGGCTTTATCACCATCAAAGCAAAATATAATCTCTGGCACGACTTTGAATAAGCGGCGAATGTGATGTTCGCTGGTCGCGGTACCCAATGTAGCAACGGCGTAATGAATGCCGTATTCCGCGAGTGCAACAACATCCATGTAACCTTCGACAATAATCATACGAGTGAGTTTTTGGCGAATTTTACGCGCTTCATAAAGACCGTATAATTCTTGGCCTTTATGAAAAATTGGCGTTTCAGGCGAGTTCAGATATTTGGGTTTTTCATCCCCTAATACGCGTCCACCAAAGGCGATAACTTGGCCTTTTACATTGCGGATCGGAAACATCACGCGGTCGCGAAAGCGGTCGTAGGTGCGGCCATCTTCTTTTTCGATGGTCATGCCGCAGCTAATCAATTGTTTGATTGTCTTATTGTTAGTGCTGTCGTTTTTTTCACCAGGAGCCAGTGCATTTTGCAAGTTATCCCAGCCTGGTGGGGCGTAACCAATGGAGAAAAATTTAGCGGCTTTACCTGATAGTCCACGATCTTTTAAGTAACTGATCGCTTTGTCTTTATCTTTGCTGGTGCGCAGTTGCTTCTCAAAAAAGTCGGCGGCTTTTTGCGTCAGTGCGTGTAGCTCTCGATATTGAGGCTCTCGATTTTGTTGATCGCTGCCTTCGCGGGGAACTTCTATGTTTAGATCACCTGCGAGTTTTTCTACTGCATCAGGGAATTCGAGACCATCAAATTCCATAACGAATTTGACCGCACTGCCCGTTGCGCCACAGCCAAAGCAGTAATAAAACTGTTTATCAGGGCTGACGGTGAAAGAGGGGGTTTTCTCATTATGAAAAGGGCAGCAAGCGGAATAATTCTTCCCTGCTTTTTTCAGACGAATGCGGGCACTCACCACATCGATTATGTCGAGGCGACTGGTTAAATCATCAATGAAGTTTTGCGGTATGCGTCCGGCCATCTGGCTATATTACACTATTAACAATATGAGAGAAGAATACGCTGGTCGCTGTGGAACAGAAACTAAAAAGGCAGCCGAAGCTGCCTTTTTATGCAATCAAAAGATTGTGTGTCGATTAGCCGGCCATTTAACAGGTAGCGTGGGGGTTAGCCCAGTGCCGCTTTAACCAGTTGGCTGACTTGCGCCATATCGGCGCGGCCTTGTACTTGTGGTTTGAGGACGCCCATTAATTTACCCATATCCTGCATGCTTGCAGCACCGGTTTGGGTAACAGCGTCAGCCACTAATTTGGCCAGTTCATCTTCACTCAGTGCTTCTGGTAGAAACTCAGAGATGACAGAAATTTCAAACTTTTCTGTATCGGCAAGATCGTGACGATCAGCTTGTTCGTATTGCTCAATTGAATTTTGACGCTGCTTAACCATTTTATCTAAAATGGCTAATGCGCGGTCATCATCAACGTCAATGCGTTCATCTACTTCAACACGTTTAAATTCTGAAGCGGCTAAGCGCAACGCAGACAAACGAGGTTTGTCTTTGGCACGCATGGCATCTTTTACAGAACTTTTTATACTTGCAACGATAGCACTCATAAAATATTTCTTTTGATCGACTGTATTTAGCTAAAAAGCAGCTACAAATGGTGTTTGATTAGTACAAACGAACCATTTTTTTGTTTTCACGCTGAACTTTCTTCGCGTGACGCTTAACAGCAGCAGCAGCTTTACGCTTACGTACTGAAGTTGGCTTTTCGTAATGTTCACGACGACGTACTTCTGACAAAACGCCTGCTTTTTCGCAAGAACGCTTGAAACGACGTAGAGCTACATCAAATGGCTCGTTTTCTTTAAGTTTTACAGCTGGCATCCAATATCACCTAATAAATAATTCAGTGTTAATCTTTCAGGGGCAACCACAAGAAGCCCAAATTTTGTCTTTATCTAACGTATGCTCGTCGCACACCTTATATAAGGGCGGGCATTCTAATCGGTATACGTTTGAATTGCAAAGAGTATAGGCTAGGTTAGTGAGGAATAATTGCAATTCAGCGCTTTTAAGTCAGCTAAAGCAGCAATTAGCCTAAAAACTGCACTAATTATACTTTATATAAGCAAAGTAGCGCTAAGGGTATCCTAAAATCATTGGCATCAGCGTATCATGCGCACAATTGACTTATTACAACTTTATTAGACTTTTATTATTAAAGGTATCAGAGGCTTTATGCTGATTCTTGGCTTAGAAACATCCTGTGATGAAACCGGCGTTGCTGTTTATGATAGCGAACGTGGCTTATTGGCACACCGTTTATACTCACAAATTGCTGTGCATGCAGAGTATGGCGGCGTTGTCCCTGAATTAGCGTCTCGCGACCATGTGCGCAAAGCATTGCCACTTATTAACGAAGCATTGGCTGAGTCGGGTCACAGCGTCCAGGATCTAGAAGGCATTGCTTATACGCAAGGCCCTGGTTTGGTTGGTGCGCTATTAGTCGGTGCTAGCGTCGGTCGTTCATTGGCTTGGGGTTTGGATATTCCGGCTGTTGGCGTTCATCATATGGAAGGTCATTTATTAGCGCCAATGCTAGAAGATGATCGCCCAGACTTTCCTTTTGTCGCCTTATTAGTATCGGGTGGCCATACTCAGCTAGTCCACGTAGCCGGTATTGGAGAGTATCGTTTATTGGGCGAGTCATTAGATGATGCAGCGGGTGAAGCGTTTGATAAAGCCGCGAAAATGATGGGGCTTCCATACCCTGGTGGTCCTGAATTGAGTAAGTTGGCCGAGCAAGGAGATGCAAAACGTTTTGAGTTTCCTCGTCCAATGACCAATCGCCCTGGTTTAGATTTCTCTTTTAGTGGATTAAAAACGGCAGTACGTACAACCATTCTTAAAGAAGCGATTGATGGCGTTTTAGATGAGCAGACCAAAGCGGATATCAGTGCGTGCTTTCAAGCGGCGGTTGTCGATACTTTGGCAATTAAATGCAAGCGCGCATTAAAAGAAACGGGTTTAAAGAATCTTATTATTGCCGGAGGTGTGGGAGCTAATAAGCTATTACGCCAGCAGTTGATGGATATGACGCAGAAAATTGGTGGCCAGGTTTTTTATCCCCGCCCTGAATTCTGCACCGATAATGGCGCTATGATTGCTTATGCTGGCTGTCAGCGTTTATTAGCAGGGCAACGTGCCGATTTAAGTTTGAGTGTTGTTCCTCGCTGGCCGATGACTGAATTGAGTTCTATTTCTAAAACGAGTAGTAACCAAAATGGATAAGGTCTTTATTCGTGGTTTAAAAGTCGAAACGATTATTGGCGTTTTCGCCTGGGAAAAACAGGTTAAGCAGCCATTAATTTTTGATCTTGAAATGGACTGGGATATTACCCAAGCGGCTGCAACGGATGATCTTGCTTACGCACTTAATTATGCGGCGGTAAGCGACCGTGTGATTGAATTTGTGCAATCGAATCAATACGATTTATTAGAGCGACTTTTGGTTCAGCTAGCAGAGACTTTACGAACAGAATTTTCAATTCCTAAAATTAAAATTCGTGTAGAAAAACCGGCCGTTGCCCCCGATGCTATTGCCGTTGGTTTGGAAGTAGAACGTGGTTAAAATATACCTAGGTATCGGTTCCAATATAGAGCCAGAGAAAAATATTGCGGCAGGTTTAGTCAGTTTAACAACGCTATTTTCTACCCTTGAAATATCCCCAACGTATTTGGCTCCTCCTTTTGGTTTTGACGGTGATGATTTTCATAACCTTGTTGTGTGTGCAGAAACGGACTTATCAATTTCACAAGTAGTTGATGCCTTGCGCCAGATTGAATTTGACCATGGACGGCCAGAGCAGGCGGTGAAGTTTTCATCACGCAGCTTGGATATCGATTTGTTATTATTCGGCGATTTTGTTGGCAGGGTCGGGGAATATAATATTCCTCGTTCCGATATTGAAAAATTCGATTTTGTTTTGCGCCCGCTGCAGGACATCGCGGGTAAAGATGTACACCCTGTCAGCGGGAAAATGTTTTCTGAACTTTGGCAGGTAATGAGTATGCGTGCCAGTAGCCAGCTGGAGTTGGTTTGATTGACTTCATGGTCGTCGGAATAAACCCTGACCTAACGTTGATTCTTTTTCAGATTAGCAATCACGTTAACTCGTTCTTTCGCCATGGCTTCACCAATTTCTTTGCCTAAAATGCCTTTTTCAACAAATTGTTTCGCTGTGATTTGCAAGCACGCTGTGGCTAGGTCGTTGATGTACTCAACTTGGTTATATTCAACGTTTTCAAATCCTGTGCGGCCACGGCTATCGGCTTTGCAGGCGATCAATATTTTTTGCAAACGTTCTGGCTTGCGCCACAAATCAATGTGATTAAACAGCTTTAGAATGGTTTCTGGTTTTAACTCAAAAGCACGGTGTATATGAGTATGATACAAACATACCAATCGTGATAAGTCTTTAAATTCAGTTGGAGCCTTTAAGCGTTTATTAACCTGAATAACCAGTTTCTCTCCAGATTGCTCATGCCCATAATGGCTAGGCAATATGTCTTCACGGGTCAGGCCTTTACCCAAATCGTGTAGTAAGCTGGCCCAGCGAATACTGATGTCTTTTGTCAACTTACTGGCTTGTTCTAAAACCATCAGTGTATGAATGCCGCAGTCGATTTCTGGATGGTGTTTTTCGGGCTGTGGAATACCAAATAATCTGTCGAGTTCAGGAAATATAATGGCAAGGGCTCCGCATTCTCGCAGCACTTGAAAATACACCCACGGCTGAGGCTCGCCCAATGCGCGTTCGGTTTCTTGCCAAACTCTTTCGGCGGTCAGCAATGCCAATTCACCGCTATGGGTAATCTCGCGCATTAGCTCCAGGGTATCTTGGGCAATTGTAAAACCTAAATGTGCAAAACGTGCGGCAAAGCGAGCAACACGTAAAATACGCAAAGGGTCTTCAGCAAAAGCTTCTGATACATGGCGCAGTTTTTTTAATTGAAGATCTTGCTGACCGTTATAAGGGTCATAAATATTACCTGACTCATCTTGCGCCATCGCATTAATGGTTAAGTCGCGACGCAATAAATCTTCTTCGAGTGTGATGTCAGGGTTAAAGTCACAATTAAACCCTTGATAGCCTCCGCCAGACTTTCGTTCCGTTCGCGCTAAGGCATATTCTTCTTTTGTTTTAGGATGCAAAAATACTGGGAAATCAGCGCCTACTTGGCTGTAACCTAAATTGATCAGCTCTGCAGGAGTGCTGCCCACAACAACCCAATCTTTATCTTTGATTGGAATGTTTAATAGAGCATCGCGCACCGCGCCACCGACTAAATATGTTTGCATGTAAGACTCGTAGTTAAAATAATATGCCCAAAATAAAAAAGCCTTAATCCGAAGATTAAGGCTTTAGTTTAAACCGTTTTTCTAGCTATTTCAGTAGCTATTTCAAGCGTTATTATGGCCCAGTATTAGAAGTAGAAACCGAGCTCTAGCGCGGCCCCTGCTTCTTTTTCTAGTTTGCTTGGGTTTGCTATCGCGGCAATGTCTACATGCGCGCCATAAATGGATAAACCAAAGCCAATTGACGCCACAGAGGCATCGGTATCACTTAAATTTTTGCGATAACCTGTGCGTAATTGAAAGGTATCATATAAGTCCAGTTCAGCACCAATAGAGGCATATTGTGTCGCGGACTCAAAAGCCACAGGATCATTTTCCATTAAATCAATATCAAAAGCGATAACAGACCAATCGGTTGAGTGGGAAATCCCGCCACGAAACTGGGTATCTAAACTGATTTTCGTTTTGGTTATTTCTCCGGTAGTGCTATTTCGATTACTTTCAGTTTCATATTCTTTACTGATTAAGTTTTTAGCGACAACCCCAACTTGCCATTGATTACTGGCGCCAAATTGATAGGCGGCACCGGCATCCATATTAAAAGAGGAAAATTTTTGTTCAGTTTCTGTGATGTCTTTTCTTTTTATGTCTTCGTCATCAACGGTGGCTACGTAGTTATACGTTCTAATATTTTGCAATTTAGGGGTAAGCCCTATTGCAATTTTCTCACCTGAAATTTCAAACTCTCGAGAGAATGTAAGCCCCAGTTCGGTCACGCCAACCGCTACGATTTGAACGTTTGAAGTAAGTTCATCATCAAGATCAATGTCGCCAGTGACGCTATCGGCCGATAAAATAGTACGACCATCTTTTTCGTATTCAAAATTTTGCAATGATGTTTGTTTGCTTTCAGCATTCGTTGCGGCCGCATCAACTGCATTTTGTTCAGCCGCGGTGCAGCTTGACGCCCCCGTACAGGTTTCAAGGGCTTGAGTTGCCTGTGCTAACTGTTGTGTCGCAAGGGTATAATCTTGTGTCGCGGTGGCGTACTCGTTCATGGCTTCTGCGTAGCCATTCAAAAGCGTATTATCACTGTCGGTGAAAAACATGCGCCCAGAAAAATAGGCCGCGCCGCTAACCGATATCGCCGCCGCAAAAGATTTACTAGGAATGGCAATGGCGCCATTAACCCCTAAAGTACCATTAACATGTCTGCCCGACATGGCGCTTAGCTCGCTGGTTAAATCAAAAGTAGTACTTTGTAAATCTTGAGTTTGTGCTGTTAAAGCGGTTGCTGAGTTATTCAGGTTTGTAGTTGCCGTGGTTAAATCTGCCGCGCTCGTTGAATCATCTCCGCCATTACCTGGTACGTTAGAAATTAGGGTTTCGAAATTGGTGATTTGTTGTTCTATGGATATCGTACCAGAGCCGCCAGAGACAAGTATGGTATCGAGCTGATCGGTAATGCCTTCAAAATGATCAATAATCGACTCACCCGTACTGCTACCTTCATATTTGTCTTTGCTGAGTGAATCAAATGACTCAACCATTTCATCTTCGTCGGAGGCAAGCGCTCCTAGTTGCGGAAAAATAATTGCGAAATCATCTTCAGCATCCGCCATTGATAGCAGTGCTGGGTTGTACTGTGGAGCATGAGCAAGTTTCGCACTAGCAACCCCGGTGCCTCCCATCCCCAAACCTCTAGCATCGATAGGAACCAAAGGTGCTGCTGATGCTTGTTGTGCAAACGCTATCGCGATACTGGTTGCAAGTAAGGAGCGTTTAATCATAGTTAGAATCCTTGAGCGTAGTGAATAAATCAGTTGCTGCGCGCTTGTTTAATGAATTGATGTTATGTGTATTAAGCTTATGTGTATTAAACCTAGTTGAACTTTGCAAAAAAGTGATGGCTCATGGCGATAAAATTTGAAATTAGAGTGAAAAATACTATTCAATCTGGCTGTTATATTTATTGTATGAATTTCTTGATTTTTCTTTGCCTTAAGCTACTCCAGCTCATCTTGGTTATTTTATAAAAACTTCTCACGAATTATTAAATGTTTTAAATATCAGGCCGATACCTCCTATAGATGAATAGAAATCCACGAAAGTTGAGTTGATGTGGCTGTGTATTAATACGCAGGACGCTGATGGAGTTGAGATGAATAAATTTAAGTTGAGTCAATGTGCGCTGGTGTGCAGCAGTATTTTATTAACAGCCTGTTCGAGTATGTTTGTTAAAGATGACTCAATGTCTGAGAAGCCAGAGACGTTTTTTCAGCCCGTTGAACAAGAAGTGGATCCCATTGCTCCGATGGTGCTCAGGGTCATGGGCTATGGAGCGATGGTAAAACAGAAATCACTGACGGATGCTCAAAGTAAATTAATGGCTATTCGTGCTTCTAAGTTGGATGCGTATCGTTCGATGGTTGAACGAGTATATGGCACGGCGTTGCAGGGCAGTACAACAGTACGAGATTTAGCCGTGCAGAATGATCGTTTCCGTACCTATGTTGATACTTACATTCATGGTGCACGCGTTGTCTCCAGCGATGTTATGTCCGATGGTACGGTGGAAACAATTCTAGAGATGGTTATTGATCAAGGGTTCCGCAATTGTCTTCAAACCATGGATAGCCAGCGCTTTAATGTTGATTGCCGTGCGCCTTTAGGTGCTGATGCTAATTTTGCGCATAGCCAAAGAACTCGAATTAAAAAAGAAGCCGCGATCCCAGAAACGGGTTATTACTTTATCGATTAGTTATTACTTTATCGATTAATGGTCTCTTAATTAATCATCAATGCTAAGGAACAAGGCAATGAAAATTTTATTTGTTTTACTGATTGGCTGGGCATCTCTGGCTGAAGCATTTGTGGTTGAGGTGCAAGGGCAAGCTCCTATTGCAGGATCAATAAACCATGCTCGCCAGCAAGCGTTGGAAGATGCTATGCGACAGGCCAGTCTAAGAGCGGAAGCTCATGTGGTGAGTACTCAGTTAATGAGTAAAGGTTTAATCACCCAAGATGATATTGAACTGAAAAGCCAAGCCAATATTAAAGATGTTGAAGTATTGTGGGAAGGCGCTGAACAAGGGATTTACAGCGTTACTATTCGAGCGGATGTAAAGCCGATGCAAATGTGTCAGCAAGGCAATAGTTTACGCAAAGCGGTTGCGGTAACAGGTTTCGGTTTAGTATCCGCTAAGCAAACATCGTTAGGGCAGCTGCAAAACATTGAGCAAGACCTTGCTCGTGTATTTATTAATACCTTCAATGATAGTGGTCAAATGCATGCCCTTGATGCTAGCCATATCGGCTTATACTCGAACCCCAAATTTGCACCTTCAGTGCAGAATCAACAACGACACCTAACGACCTCAATGGCCTTGGCGCAGAACTTGGGCGCTCAGTATATTGTCTCGGGTATTGTTAGAGGTTTAGATACCTTATCAACGGCCGCTGATCGGGTTGAACAAGATGAAAGTTGGTTAAGTCTGGTTGGTTTAACTGATGAACCTACTGAACGTCAGTTTGTAGTGGATGTGTTTGTTCATGATGGCTTTAGTGGTGCGCTTATCTTTAGTAATACCTATGCGACCCAAGGGAAGTGGAATCTTGATCGCATGGCAAATGTCCGTTTTGCTAGTCCTGCATTTTGGCGAAGTAATTATGGGCATGCCGTAAAAGATTTATTAGCGGGGGCTATCGATGATGTTTCAATGTCGCTTAGATGCCAGCCTTTTATGGCCAAAATTATCAGAACGGAAGGTAAACGTTTACACATTGAGGCGTTAGCGGGTGCAGGTATTCGCCCTGGGGATAAATTTAGTATTTATCGCAGTGGGACTTTCTATAATTTGGATTTAGAGCCGCGCATCGAATTAACCAATACCGATATGAAGGCAACGGTTAGTCAGGTGCAGCCTCAGTTTATTGTGGCGGAGCTTTCTATGTCGGCTCAGCAATTATCGATACAGCGAGACGACATCGTTATTGCTTGGTAGTGACCTTAAGATTCGCAGTCTTCAGGATACATGACTTTCCATTGTTCAAAGCCGCCATCCAAGCTGTACACATCTTGGAACCCTTGTTCGTTAAAATATTGTGCCGCCCCTTGGCTTGAATTACCGTGATAACAGCAAACAATGAGTGGCGCTTGTGGATCTGCTTGAGCGATAAATTGTGCAAGGTTTTGATTGTCGATACGAGTCGCCGATGTCATGTGCCCCATTTGAAAACTCATGGCATCACGAATATCAATGATTTGGCTTTTACCTTGGTTGATTAATGCTTTGGCATCGTTAGGGCTGATGCGAGTAAAACTTGTCATAATGAATTCCTATTGAAAATCTATTTATCTATGGCCGGTGTACGAAACCATTGCTCATCTTCTAAGCGAATACAGCTAAGCTCTCCACCCCAAACGCATCCAGTATCGAGTGCAAATACGTTTTTAGCATCAACCTTGCCTTCCAGGGCCGCCCAATGCCCAAAGAAAATACGCGTATCAATGGTTTTACGTTCCAGTTCAAACCAAGGAGAAAAGCCAAGGGGCTTTTGGTTTAGGCCTTCTTTGCTTAATAAATCCAGCTGGCCTTTTTGAGTACAAAAACGCATGCGAGTGAAATAATTCACGATGCATCTTAGTCTATCCATACCTTCTAACGATTTTTTCCATTTGTCAGGGCTATTGCCATACATAACCTTAAAAAATTCACGAAAATCAGTAGATTGCAAAAAAGCTTCTACTTCTAAAGAGCGCTTGAGTGCTTTTTTCGCACTCCAGTTTGGAGGGATTCCTGCGTGAACCATTAATGCGTTTAAATTTTCATCACGGTGTACTAGTGGTAAAAATCGTAGCCAGTGCATTATTTCTTCACTGTCGCTGGCCTTCAGTGTTGCTTCTAACGTATCGGATTTTCGAGGATTGTCTTCGTTAAAATAGAGGGCTAATAAATGTAAATCATGATTGCCCAAGACAGAGACGGCTTTGTCGCCAAGGCCTCGAATAAAACGCAAGGTATCTAATGATTTGGGGCCACGATTAACCAAGTCACCCGCAAACCACAAGGTATCTCGGTTATCGTCGTAATCGATAGTTTCTAACAGAGCCATTAACGAATCATAACAGCCTTGAATATCACCAATTGCGTAAGTTGCCACTCTTTATCAGCCTCACTGATTTATTATGTTAGTTATAGCGTTAGTTAAGTGCGGAAGGCACGGCTAAAGTAAAAACAGGAATGGAAGCATTAAAGATTAAATGATCCTCTAGTGCGTCATCGCTGATATCGTCTTCGGCTTCAAGGCATAAACGCATACCATAGTGCCCGCTCATGCTACCAACTTGGGTGCTTAAAACGGCGCCACTGGAGTATTGATAGCTGTCACCCGGTGCGATAATCGGGGTTTCACCGACCACACCGTCACCTTCTATCTCTTGCAGCTGACCATCACCATCAGTAATTGACCAATGACGTGTTAGCAGCTGCACGGGGTGATGACTTGGGTTATAGATATCTACATGGTAAGCAAATACGTATTTTTTTTCTGCCACAATCGATTGACCTTCGATGTATTGTGTATGCACAGAGACCACAACTTCAGGCATTTTTTCTGTTGGCAAAACGGTGCTTGCTTCGATATCAGTCATGATTATTCGCCGTCAGATTTTAAAGGGTTGTCATGAACAAAATCAGCAATCTTTACGTATTGCTCCAAGCTTAAGCGCTCTGGACGCAATCCTGCATCAATATCAAGGCTTTCAATATCGCTAGCGGTAATCAATGTTTTTAGGGTATTGCGCAAGGTCTTGCGGCGCATACTAAACGCTTGGCGAACAACATTCTGCAATACAGTAATATCTTTTGTTGGAAAAGGTAGGTTCTCATGTGGCACTAAGCGCACAATCGCGGAGTCTACTTTTGGGGGTGGGTTAAACGCACCAGGGCCAACGATGAATAGCGGTTCTACACGACACCAGTATTGCGCCATAATGCCCAAACGGCCGTAGTCAGAAGTACCCGGGCCTGCGGCTAAGCGGTCTACTACTTCTTTTTGCAGCATAAAGTGCATGTCTTGCACTAAGCGTTGTTCGGTATAGCTCAACAGATGAAAAATTAACGGTGTCGAGATGTTGTACGGTAAGTTACCAATAATACGCAGCGGTGCTGGATTTTCGGCTTCTTTATCAATGAGCTGAGTAAAGTCGTATTGCAGCGCATCGCCTTCATAGACTTTAAAGTTTGGATAATTGAAAAACTGAGTGCGTAGACGTGGAATTAAATCGCGGTCGATTTCCACAACGTTCAAAGCGCCAGCCGCTTCTAATACCGGTTCGGTAATTGCGCCCATGCCCGGCCCAATTTCAACTAAGTTTTGACCTTCTTTTGGATTGATGGCGCGGACAATTTTGTTGATGATGTTGCCATCGTGAAGAAAGTTTTGGCCAAAGCGCTTACGGGCTTTGTGGCCCTGATTGGCCGCCAATACTTTTTGCGCCGCGGTTTTCTGGCGGCTGGCTTTTTTACGGATATTGCCCGTTGAACGTGGGGCATTAAAATCACTCATTATTTCTCTACTTCTATCATGTCTGGTATTAGCGAATCTTATTTTAAGATTGGCTTTGGGAAGCAGTGGCCATTTGTGCCGCTACTTTTAATGCTGTTTCTAAGCTGCCTGCGTCGGCCGTTCCTGTTCCGGCTAAATCCAATGCGGTGCCGTGATCAACAGAAGTACGAATGATCGGTAAGCCTAATGTAATGTTAGCGGCTCTGCCAAAACCATGAAACTTTAAAACCGGTAAACCCTGATCGTGATACATCGCTAATGTAGCATCGGCATGCTCTAGATGTTTTGGGGTATACAGAGTATCCGCGGGCAGAGGGCCGATTAGGTTTAAGCCTTCGTTATTGAGTGCTTTCAGCGTAGGCTCAATGATGTTGATTTCTTCCATGCCTAAATGACCACCTTCACCGGCATGCGGGTTTAACCCTGCGACTAAAATGCGTGGATTTTCTAGCGCAAAGAAGTGTTTTAAATCGTGATCTAAAATACGAGCAACACGGCTGATGCGTTCTGGCGTAATGGCATCGGCCACGTCTCTTAATGGTAGGTGTGTCGTGACTAAGGCGACTCGTAAATCTTCCGTTGCCAGCATCATAACGACTTCTTCGCGACCACAGTAGTCACGAAGGTATTCGGTATGGCCAGTAAACGATCCGGTTTCTACTTCCTCAGAATCGTTGATTACCCCTTTGTGCAACGGTGCGGTGACCATGGCATGCCAATGTCCTTCTAGGCAGCCTTGGGTAGCAATGTCCAAAGTTTTAAGTACATAAGCGCCGTTGGCAGTATTCAATTCTCCAGCCATCGATGCTTGCGCCAATGGCACATGCTTTACCCAAAGATGACCTGCGTTATGAGGTTGTGCTTGCTTTGCCGTAAGCGATTGAGTTTCGTTAAATTCAGATATTTCAAGTGGCAAACCAAGTTGCTTAGCGCGATCAAGTAATAGCTGCTTATCGCAAATGACAACGATTTGATAATCCCAAGCTTGCTGCGCAATTTGCACGCATAAATCTGGACCAATACCCGCAGGTTCGCCCGCGGTGATGGCAAGGATTGGCACAGTCGAAATATTTGAAGGCATTAATTAAAACTCTTTAATATCAACGTAAGACTCAGAACGAATTTTACGTAACCAAATAGGCAGCTCTTCTTCAAACTGTCGCGCCTGCAACATCTGCTTTATTTGGTTACGCTGAACTTGTTCGCCCATGTCTGTTTCTTTACGGCCTTCAACTTCTAATACGTGCCAGCCAAACTTACTTTTAAAAGGTTGGCTTAATTGTCCTGGTGCGATGTCATTCATCATGTTATCGAACGCTGGCACCATATCTCCTGGATTAATCCAACCAAGGTCGCCGCCATTAACAGCGCTGCCTGGGTCATCGCTGTATTCTTTGGCCAGTTCAGTAAAATCGCCACCATTCGTCAGCTTGTTATAAATTTGGTCAATTCGTGCTTTGGCATCGGCATCGCTGCGGATTTCATTGGGCATGACTAAAATATGACGTACGTTGGTTTGGGTAATTAAGAAGGTAGAGCCCCCACGCTTATCCGCAATTTGGATAATGTGAAAACCACTCGCACTTTTAATCGGGTTAGACGTTTCACCAACGCTCATCTCGGAAACCGCATCTGCAAATAATGAGGGAAGTTGTGCTTCTTTTCTCCAGCCTAAATCACCGCCTTTTAAAGCATTTTGGCCTTTAGAGTTGGCAATCGCTTGTTTGCGGAAATCTTTTCCTGAGCGAAGGCTAGCAACAATACTATCGGCTTTCTTTTTGGCTTTTTTAATTTCTGCTGGGCTAGCTTGGCTAGGGATAGAAATAAGGATGTGGCTGAGGCGATATTCGGCTTCTGATGCCATCTTCCCGGCTTTTGAAGCAAGGAAATAATCAACGTCTTGTTCAGAAATTTTCACGCGGTTGTTTACTTGAAATTTCTGCACACGGCTAATCAGCATTTCTGTACGAATTTGCTCAACGGCTTCGCGGTACGATAGGCCATCCTTTTTTAAGGCTTGGCTGAATTGCTCAATCGTCATGCCGTTTTGCTTGGCAATACGCTTAATTGTATCGTTCAGCTGTTGGTCAGAAATTTGAACTCCGCCACGTTCTGCCATTTGTAATTGAATATTTTCAAGAATTAGACGCTCTAATACTTGTTCTCTTAAAATATTATCAGGTGGCAGTTGGCCAGCCATTTGGCGCTTTACCGAGTTAATGCGTGCATCAAGTTCGCTTTTCATAATGATGCTGTCGTCAACAATGGCGCTAACCCGATCAAGTTCAACGGGCGCAGCTTGTAATGCGACCGCCGTGAATAAGGTGATGATGGCTAATAGTGTTTTATTTCTCATACTTTTCATAGTGCTTTGCTGTCTCTTATTCGCTTTCAAAATCAAAATAGCGGCGGGTAGAATAGCCGCGTATTGATTCGCTCATTACGTTTTCTGGGTTACCGCCAATTTTACCTAAACCCTTAAGTTCAAATTGTAACAATATTCCGTAACTCTTATCAGTGCTGTCGTCTTCATTGGTCAGACGCTTGCTCTGTTCTTGGTAGAGTAGTCTGGCGTTCCAGCAACAGGATTGATACTCAAAACCGACCAAGGCTTCTGTGACCGTATCAACAGGCTCTGGTTCACCGTCGTCATAATTCCATAAATCCATCTTGCGACTGCCAATTAAAGCCCAAGAGTCATTGAGTGCCCAAAATACGCCCAGATCAAGCTGGCGTATCTTTTTGGCTTGGTTCTCACGCAAACCAATATTCGCCATATGGTTCATTTTGTCGTTGTATTCAATGGTAAACTGTTTTTGTAAAATCTCATCGGTCGATTTTTCATCAGCAACTTCTGGCGCTTTGCCCCATTCAATCATGCTGAATAAACGCCATTCTTCATAAGGTGACCAGGTGCTCTCAACAATGGTTGAAGACGTTTTGGTTAAGTCTTCTTCGCCTAAGGTATCACCTGAAAGTTGAACTTTGCGGTCTTGGTGATAAAAGATTTTACCGATACTGGCTTTAAACTGTTCATTACCATCACTGTCTCTGAGAAAGCGAGTAGTTAAACCTAGGGTCGTTTGATTGGTATCCCCAATGCGGTCATTACCATTAAAACGAGAGTCTCTGAATAATTGGTTGTAGTTAAAGGTAAGCTCACTGCTATCAAAATCAGGAATATCACTTTGGTCATAATAAGGAACCTGCAAATGCATAATGCGGGGTTCTAATGTTTGAATAAAGTCGTTATTAAACAATGCGACTGGGCGTTCAAAAAACAAGCCAGCATCAACGCTGTATTTTGGTACCGCGTAACTTGGGTTTTCATCATAGTCGTCATCGGTTAACGATTGATCGATATCGGTTAGGCTGTACTGACGTACTTTGTACTCAGCTTTTGGCGTAACGTAGGCAAAAGGCCATTCGAAGGTATAGCTAAGACTGCTATCAAATACTAAACGGTTGCCGTTTACTGCATTGATGCCAGACAAGTCGCTATTATCGCGTTCAAACTTAGTGGCTTGTGTGACAACTTTACCGCCTAATCCGGTAATTATTTCTGGGCTATAGGTTAAATTAAGCTGTGGAATTCGCTGGTAAGGGCGAGAGCTTAAGGCAATGTTGTCGTCAATCGTTTGGTAGCTTTCCCCTGTTACATCAAAATGCCATGCCGCTTTATCAAAATAGATTTCACCTCGGGTCGGTAGGTGAGTCTCACGATTAATCGTCGCGCTTGACGTCATGTCGTTGAAATATTCATTATCGCTAACACGATTGTACTGCCAGCGATGCTTCCAATGAGTGCTGATCTCTCCTAACTGCTGGTAGTTGATGGACCAGCGATCTTCTTTTTCAGTCGAGCTATTTGCTTCATCTTCATCTTGTAAGTAGCTGCGGTCATCGTTCAACATGCCGTAGTTAAATTCGCCATAGCCGAATAGGCTAGTCATGTGACGAAATTGTGCTTCCCAGAGCAAGCCGTGATCGAGAATTTCAGTCGGTGTAATCGTCGCATCCGCTTGAGGGTGCAAGTTGATGTAAAAAGGAATCGACATGATTTCTGCTTGAAACTCACCATTGAGGCTAATGGTAGGATCTAAGAATCCCGTCATTCGTCGATCATCGATGGGAAAGCGGTAATACGGCAGATACATGACTGGAAATTCTTTAATGCGCAAGCGAGCATGCCAAGCGCTACCGATACCACTTTCTCGGTCTAAATGTATCTCGCTGGCTTTAATGTCCCAATCGTTTTGATTGGGTTCGCAGAATGTATAAGTCGCATCTTTTAGGGAAATAAGCGATTGGCCGCTGCTATCAATACTGGCAGCGCTGCCACGCATGTGAGACTTTGGAATGGCGTATTCGCTATTCTCTAATTTACCTATCTGATTGCCTTCACTAATGTGGGCGTAATCACCGGTCATGACCATTTCAGAATTAAGGATAGTAACGTTGCCATTGAATTCAGCACTGCGCTGCTGCTGTGACCATATGGCTTGGTCGCTGAATATTTTACGGTTTAACTGACTGAACTCGACATCCCCTATTAACAGGGCATCACCATTTTTATCAATGGTTGATTCATTGGCCTCGATGATTATCGATTCATCGGTTCTTGGGATTAACGCGACAGGGCGGTATTTACCTGAGCAAAAGCTCGGCATGCCGTCTTTTTCTGCTGCGGTTAAATCTTCAAGCGGATACCAAGACAATGGTTTAAATGAATATCCGAAGTTCGCACTGGCTGGCACGGCATCTTCTGCCATAGCGGTATGCGTCGAAAATGTACTGAAAACTGCGATTAACAGGTAATAGGCTTTGTTCATGTTAAATCGGAGAATCCGATCGATCCTTATGCTATGGTGCGTAAATATTAACTGTGCGAAGCGCAGATTGTATACTGAATCTTTTTTTCTGCCTAACCCAAGTCAAGAGGCCAGCATGGATCCGCGTCAGCAAGTTTTAGCCCAGTGGGCCGCCGATCAGATCGAGCAACTTTATTGCCACATTATACCCGCTCAAATGGTTACCGTATCGGGAGATGCGAGTTTTAGACGATATTTTCGTATCATTTATGCTCAAAATGGACAGCAGCATAGCTGGATTGCCGTTGATGCACCTCCAGAACATGAAAATAGCCGCCAATTTGTTGATATTGCTAGAGTATGGTCTGAATCAGGCGTTAAAGTTCCTCAGGTTTTAGCGTTTGATGAAGCTAACGGATTTATGCTGTTAGAAGATTTTGGCGATACGCTATTGCACCCAGAACTGACAGCAGAGGCCGCCGATGGCTTGTATAAGTCGGCAATGGATTCCTTGATTGAATTACAGCAACTGCCTAAAACCGATAATATTCCAGCCTATGACCGAGGATTATTAGAGCGCGAAATGGATTTATTCCCGGATTGGTTATGCGAGAAGCATTTAGGCTTAGTGCTATCTGCTAAAGAAAGAGCGATGCTTACTAACGTATTTGATATCTTAGCGGAATCGGCGTTAGCTCAGCCGCAAGCCATTGTTCATCGCGACTACCATTCACGTAACTTGATGGTTTGCAAAGCCAACGGCGATCAGCACTCAGAAGATTTTATTGGCATTATCGATTTTCAAGATGCTGTATATGGGCCTTTTACCTACGATTTGGTGTCGTTATTGAAAGACTGCTATATACAGTGGCCACGAGAGCAGGTATTAAGCTGGCTTGCGTATTTTAAAAATAACAGCGCTCAGGGCCGTTTGCTCGCAGAAGATCAGCTTGTGCGTGATTTTGATTTAATGGGCATGCAACGTCATTTAAAAGCCGCGGGAATTTTTGCACGCTTAAGTCTTCGAGATGGCAAACACAGCTACTTAGAAGATGTACCACGTACGTGCGAATACATTTTACAGGTGTCTAATGTGTATCCAGAATTTGCTGATTTTAAAGCTTGGTTAGAAAATACCTTTCTTCCTGCGCTGCAGAAACGTGCCATTAAGGTTGATGTATAAGGATGTTAAAGTGAAAGCCATGATTCTAGCCGCAGGGCTAGGGTCGCGCATGCGACCGTTAACTGATCATTGTCCAAAACCGTTATTACCTATTGCGGGCAAACCATTAATTGTTCATCACATTGAAAAGTTAGTTGCACTGGGTATTAACGAGATTGTGATTAATCATGCTTATTTAGGCTTGATGATTGAACAGTCTTTAGGTGATGGCCGTCAGTTTGGTTGTCGTATATCGTATTCTGCAGAATCAGAGCCTTTGGAAACCGGTGGTGGTATTTTTAATGCGTTGCCATTATTGGCGGCGGGATTAGACAAAGAGTCTAAAAATACGCCTTTTTTATTGGTGAATGGTGATGTTTGGGTCGATTGGGATAAAATTGTATTACCTGCCGATATCCAAGGTTTGTGTTATTTGTGGCTCGTTAATAATCCTGAACACAACCCAGACGGAGATTTTGCTTTAATGCCCTCTGGCTTGATCGTTGATAAAAAAGAGCACAATGGCCAGCAGGTTGCTGCCTATACTTTTAGTGGTATTAGCTTATTAACCCCCGCCTTATTTGATGATTCTAGTGCTGGCGCATTTCCGTTAGCCCCTTTATTACGTGCGGCAATGGCAAATCAACAAGTTCGTGGTGAGCTTTATGAGGGTGACTGGATTGATGTCGGTACACCTGAGAGATTGCAGCAAGTAGAAAATTTGTTGCGCAGTAAGCGGTAAATATTCAAATAGTATTAGACCTTTAGAAAGGCAGTAGGGTGCATGAAGATTTGGTTAGGTAAAATCACAGGGGCAACATTAGGTCTATTCAGTGGCGGTCCTTTTGGCATTATTATCGGTTTGATCGTCGGTCATTTAATTGATCAATTTGTTGAAAAAAATCTGCTCGGCATTGAACAGCCCAGCAGTGCTAAAAATGAACACGTTGATAGTTCGTTGCAGATGCAAATTCAACAAGTCTTCTTTCGTACGACTTTTCGCGTTATGGGCCGTATTGCTAAAGCGGATGGCCATGTTTCTCCTGCTGAAATAGAGGCTGCCAATAACATCATGAGTCAAATGGGACTCAATGGTGATATGCGCAAGCAAGCGATACAATATTTCACGGAAGGGAAAGACGCTCATTTTGATCTTTCTTCAGATCTTAGTCGCTTAAAAGACATACTCAGCCAGCAAACATCCCTTGCTCAGATGTTCTTAGAAATCCAATTGAGTGTGGCTTATAGCGATGGTGAGTTAACCTTATCAGAGCGACGTATTTTAGATCGATTATGCCGAGACTTAGGCATATCAGCCTTTCAATTTGAATGGATTCATTCACGGGTAAAAGCAGCCGTATTTGGGGGTTGGTCTAACTCAAGCCGCTCGAACCATAGTCGCCAAGGTAAGAGCAATCGTGGCAGACAAAGCCGCAGTGCCGATTTAGCCACAGCTTATGCCGTTCTTGGGGTAAAAGCCGATGTCAGTGATAGTACTTTGAAAAAAGAGTATCGGAAATTAATGAGTCAGCATCATCCCGATAAATTGGTGGCGAAAGGTTTGCCAGCCGAGATGATGAAACTGGCAAAAGAAAAAACACAAGAAATTCAAACCGCTTACGATAAAATCCGCCAAGCTCGAAAAACGAGCCATTAAAACAGAAACTTAATAGTGCCTAACCTGACTTACCTTGCACAGCTCTAGTGCAAGGTCTATAAAATAGCCCAGACTAATAAGACCTGTTATTATGTAGCGGCTCAAAATGTCGACTTTGTTTGACATATAACCCTATTAAAGTCCTATACAATAGCTCATACAAGCAAGGTCAGCCTCGCTGGCTTGGTATGTGCTTGAGCATATCAACTTACTAAAGAAAGAAATTAAAGAGACGGTTATGCCACAAATTGTTACTACAGAAATGACCGAACTCGTGTCTCCAGGAATGGCCAACTTTTCTGGCAAGATGCACGGTGGTGAATTATTAAAGTTATTGGATAAAGCAGCTTTAACATGCGGTATGCGTTATAGCGGCTTGTATTGCGTTACCTTATCGGTTGATAAAGTGGTTTTTCGTGAACCCATTTTTATTGGCGAGCTTGTCACCTTATTATCCACCGTTAACTATACCGGTCGCACGTCGATGGAAATTGGTATTAAAGTAATTGCAGAGGATTTAAAAGGTAAATCCGTACGCCATACGAATACCTGTTTCTTTACGATGATTGCGGTTGATGACCATGGTAAGCCGACGGCGGTACCACCGTTGATTCTTAATACTGATGAACAACGTGGTCGTTGGGTAAGTGCTGAAAAGCGCCGTGCTGCCAGTATTAATCTTGAAAAAGAATTAAAAGAAAGCGCATAGCATTATTGATATTTTAGAATGAAAAAAGTCACTAACGAATCCCTCGTTAGTGACTTTTTTTTGCGCAATTTTTAAGAGCGGTTATGATCAACCAAGTCTTTTGCGATTGCCGTTTCTTGATCTAAGTTGTCTTCGTCTATTTTTGTTTTAGGCAAAAATAAGTTCATTAGAATAGCAACCAAGCCACACAAACTAATGCCCGTTAGGCTGAAGTCTGCATTACCAATCGCCATGCCGCCAATACCAAATACTAGGGTTGTTGATACAATCACTAGGTTTCTTTGGTCGGCTAAGTCAACTTGAGCTTTCACTAATATATTCAAACCAACCGTTGCGATAGAGCCAAACAGTAAGATCAAAATTCCCCCCATGACTGGTGCAGGAATGGTTTGCAAGGCAATACCAAACTTACCAATGAATGCTAAGCAGATAGCAAAGCAAGCCGCCCAGATCATAATGCGAGGGTTGAACATTTTCGTTAGCATGACCGCGCCAGTAACTTCTGAATAAGTCGTATTAGGTGGGCCGCCAAATAAAGAGGCTAAAGAAGTCGCTAAACCATCGCCTAATAACGTGCGGTGAAGACCAGGCTTCTTGGTGTAATCTTTTCCAGTAACACTGCCAATCGCTAAAATATCACCAACGTGCTCAATGGCCGGTGCGATGGCAACGGGTAACATGAATAAGATGGCGGCTAGTTGGAATTCAGGCGTGATGAAGTTAGGTATTGCAAACCACTCAGCACTTGAAACCGCTTCTGTTGTTACCATGCCCATAATGGAAGCCATGATATAACCAACAATAACCCCCGCCATAATAGGCAATAAGCGGAAGATGCCTTTACCTAACGTTGCGACAAGAAGCGTCGTCAGTAATGCAGACATGGATACAATGAGAGAATCCATATAAGGAAACAACTCGGCAGCGCCATCGCCTGTTTTACCCATCGCCATGTTTACCGCAATAGGCGCAAGACCTAAGCCAATAACCATGATGATAGGACCTGTTACAACAGGAGGCATTAAGCGGTGAAGAAAACCAGCCCCGCGAACAGCGACCAAGCTTGCAATAGCAACATAGACTAGGCCAGTAACGAACAATGAGCCCATGGCAGCAGCCACGCCCCAGGTTTGAACCGAATAGGCAATGGGAGCAATAAATACAAAAGAAGAGGCCAAGAAAATAGGCACTTGTTGTTTCGTAATAAACTGAAACAAAATGGTGCCAATGCCGGCGGTGAATAACGCAACGCTAGGATCCAATCCTGTGATGAGCGGCATTAATACCAATGCACCAAACGCTACGAAGAGCATTTGTAAACCGGCTAAAGCATTACGCCAAGCAGGTTGAGTGAAGCTGCTTTGATGATTGCTGCTTTGATTTACGGACGGATCCGACATAAAACTTCCTCAGAAATAGTGATTATTATTAATTATTTTATCGTGTGCCGAAAATCTTATCGCCAGCATCACCAAGACCAGGAATGATGTAGCCATCTTCATTTAGGTGATCATCAACTGAAGCCGTATAGATATCTACATCTGGGTGAGCGTCTTTTACTTTCTTCAGGCCTTCAGGAGCCGCCACTAAAACAAGTGCACGAATGTCGGTGCAGCCCGCTTTTTTGATGATGTCGATCGTTGCGTTCATCGAGCCGCCTGTTGCCAGCATAGGGTCAACAATCAAAGCCATGCGCTGGTCCATGTGGCTAGCCATTTTTTCGAAATAGGTAACTGGCTCAAGGGTTTTTTCATCACGATATAAACCAACAACGCTGATTTTAGCGCTTGGCATTAATTCTAAAACGCCATCCATCATGCCAATACCTGCACGAAGAATAGGAACGATGGTTGCTTTTTTACCGACTAAGCGCTGACCTGTTAGTTCGCCATCCCAACCTTCCATTTGGTAATCTTCTAACTTCAAATCTTTAGTGGCTTCATAGGTTAATAGGCAACCAACTTCTGCCGCTAAGCGACGAAAGCTGCGAGTGCTCATTTTTTTAGCGCGCATTAGGCTAATTTTATGCTGTACCAGCGGGTGTTTTATTTCGTATACGCTCATTCTCAAGCTCCAAAAGAGTAAAATAGGGTGTCTAGGGTGGGTGGCGCCTATTTTCACATATTTATAGCCTTTAGTGGTCCTGAAATTTTATATTTTTGTCTGATTAGTCAAGAAATTTAATGTCAAATAGGTCTGCCTTAATTAAAGTAGCTCATATTCTGAACGTTGCCGTCTATTTGGCCTTTTATTGCCGATAGCTACGTTGTCTGAATTGCTGGTAAAATGGCTTTTACAGTAAGATCTTGATTTTCCAAGCGAGTTTAAATACTAGGAGTTCCTATGCCTGTTGCAGGGGTACGTCATATTTTGGTGAAAACCAATGTAGAAGCTAATCGATTGCGTGATCGTATTGCTAAAGGGGCAGATTTTGCCAAGCTAGCGAAGGAGTTTTCTCTTTGCCCATCAGGGAAGAAAGCCGGTGGTGATTTAGGAGAAGTGAAACCGGGTCAAATGGTTCGCCAATTTGATAAGGTTGTTTTTAAGGGTGAATTAATAAAAATTCATGGTCCCGTAAAAACTCAATTTGGTGTCCATTTAATCCAGGTTTTGTACCGCGCTTAATGAATCATTAAGTCTCAAATATGGGGGCTATGCGTAGTCGTATTGTCCGCCAGCTTTGAGTGCTTTTTGATATTCAGGCTGGGCATGAATACGTTTGACGTAGGCGTAAATATTGGGCTGATTTTCGGCCATGCTTTTTTGTCTAGCAATTAGGGCTTCGAGTGGGAATATCATTTGGAAGTCAGCGCCGGTCAGTTGTTGACCACACATGTAGTCATGACCTTGCTGGTGGTTATTCGCTAGGTGTTGCTCAATGTAGGCGATGTTATTGCTGATATTAGGGCCTGCATAAGAAGACATGGCTTTATCAACAATGGCGTTGGCGATGGGTTTAATGAAAAAGGGCTTCGGCGCAGATTTGATTTTATCAAAGACCAGTTTCATAACCATTAATGGCATCAGCGAGCCTTCGCTATAGTGCAGCCAATATTTAACATCCCAGCGATTCTCTTTATTCCCCATTAATGCTTTATCAGCACCGTAGGTTTCACACAGATATTCAATGATGAGGCCAGATTCTGCAATGACTTGATCGCCGTCGGTTATGACTGGAGACTTGCCAAGTGGATGAATTTTTTTCAGCTCGGCGGGTGCTAATGTGGTTTTCGCATCACGCTGGTAGTGTTTAATCTGGTATTCCACTTGAAGTATTTCTAGTAACCAGATGATTCTTTGTGAGCGAGAGTTGTTCAAATGGTGAAGGGTAATCATTGTTATTATTCCTTTGTATTATTGGATTACCCTTAAATACGAATGGGCTACCACATTAGATCATCAGGGATTTGATAATCTGCATAAGGGTCGTCTTCTTCTATTTCTTTTGATGCATTTTCAGCAATGTAGATGAAGCACTGTTGATCGCGTTGGCGAATCTTTTCTGCTACGCCTAGTGGAATAATAGCGAAGGTTTTATTATCCAACTCTGGACTGGTGATTGCTAATTTACCACGACTCAGACGATCTTGAATGTCTTCGTTAACGTAGATTTTTTTAATCTTGGTGCCTGCGGTAAAGTTATACGCTAGCTCACCATCAACTTTGATGGTATTCATTTTGATCAGTTGTTTGATCTGCGCGATAACGGCTTTGGCTTCTGCTGCGGCTTTCTTCTCGTCGTTTAATGCTTTATCACGCGCAATTTTTTCTTGCTTGGCTTTGTCGGCCAATACTTTTGCTTCGTCGATAACTTCAGCACCGTTACGGGCTTCTTTAACATTTTTCTTTTTTTGCTTTTCAGCCTGCTTGGCTTTTTTCTTATCCGTTAGCCCCATGGCTAATAGCTGTTCTTGTAATGTTTTTGCCATTTTATTCTCGTCAAAATCGTCGAAATTTAAAATTATAAAAGCTTTCGTATATCGATATTAGGTGCGGCGTTTCAGGCCGTACCTAATGGCGATAGCAAGCGAAGGCGATTCGAAATCAAAAATTAATATCTTTAAATCTTTAAATCTTTGAAACTGAAATTATAAGCGGCGAACGCGGAAGCGACGGCCTTTCATGTTTTTCTCTTGAATCAATTTCAACGCTATACGCGCACTCGGGCGGGCAATGGCCACATAAGCTTGATTCGGAAACATATTAATTTTGCCAACATCGCTACCTGGAATACCACCATCAGCCGTTAATGCACCTAAAATATCACCCGGGCGTAGCTTGCTCTTTTTACCACCATCGATGCACAAAGTAACCATGTTCGGCTTCTTCGGCTCGTAAGGGCTTTTTAGCTTACTGATATCGCTCGTATCATACTTGGTATTCATATACTCATTAATTGCGAACATCTTCTTAACTTCAGAAGCCGCCATTAATGAAAGTGCTAACCCTTCTTTACCCGCACGACCTGTACGGCCGATACGGTGAACATGAACCTCAGGATCGCGAGTCACGTCGTAGTTGATCACAAGATCTAAATCGTCAATGTCCAAACCACGAGAGGCCACATCGGTCGCGATCAAAATGGAAGCACTCTTATTCGAGAAACGAACCAATACTTGGTCACGCTCACGTTGCTCCATTTCGCCAACCAAGGCTAATGCGTGATAACCACGTTCCCGTAAAAATTCTAATACATCGTAACAAGCGATTTTTGTATTACAGAAGATAACGGTCGATTCAGCCGCTTTGCTACCCAATAAGGTTAACAAGGCTTCGTCTTTATCTTTCATTTTAGGTACATCATAAAAGCGCTGAATAATGGTGCTTTTTGATTGCTCATCTTTAATCGTGATGGTTTCTGGTTCATGCTGAAATTGCTTACTCAGCGCCTGAATACCTTCAGGGTAGGTGGCAGAAAATAATAACATCTGACGATCATAAGGCGTGTGCTTGATGATGTTTGTGATTTCATCAACAAAGCCCATATCCAACATGCGGTCGGCTTCATCTAGAACCACGGTATCGACCGAGTTCAGATCTAATGTGCCTTTGTTGATGTGATCGGCGATACGACCCGGTGTACCCACAACAATATGTGCGCCGTGCTCTAAAGAACCGATTTGTGGGCCAATTGACTGACCGCCACATAAAGTAAGAATTTTGATATTTTGCTGATAGCGAGCAAGCTTACGGATTTCATCCGCTACCTGAGTCGCTAATTCGCGGGTCGGGCATAAAATTAATGCCTGGCAACCAAAGTTACGCTGATTTAGCTTGGTTAATAAACCAATACCAAACGCTGCGGTTTTACCACTACCCGTTTGTGCTTTGGCAAGCACGTCGCGGCCTTCAATGACGAATGGCAGAGCTTCGGCTTGAATCGGTGTCATGTCGTTATAACCCATTTGCTCTAGGTTATCGATCATGCCTTGCGGTAATGCAAGGGAAGAAAATTTGTTGGCTTGACTCAAGGTGAAACTCCACTGAATGTGTAAGGCTAGGCCTACTTTTGACTTATGAACTCATTAAAAGACGGCAAAAGCGGCTGGAATAGCAGAAAAAACACATTATATCAGAAGCTATATAATAAGCGTCTATCTAAACGCCTTATTAAATTAAAGTTGATGAGATTAGAGGGGCTAAAAAAACCTTTAAATGTGAATGATTCTGGCGATCACAGTAAATAATAAACAGAGATGAAGTGGCTAAAAGCCCCTGCTATGACAAATATGTGCCAGATTTCATGAAAGCCAAAGACATTTGGCCATGGATTTGGGCGCTTTGTCGCATAAATAATGGCACCTAGGGTATAAGCAATACCGCCATAAACCAGCCAATCAAAGGAGATTTCTGGCATTACCTCTTTCATGGTGGAAATACCAAAGATGCATGCCCAGCCCATCGCAAGATAAATGATGGTTGAAAGCCAGCGTGGTGCATTAATCCAGAATATTTTTAATAAAATCCCCGCAAGGGCTAATCCCCATACGACAAATAGCAGTGTCCAGCCGAAGCTTTCACGCAATGGAACTAAGCACATGGGGGTATAAGTACCCGCAATCATGGCAAAAATAGCCATGTGGTCGATGCGCTTTAGCGTTAAGATTTTTTCATCACTTCCTTGGGCAAGGTGATATATTGCGCTGCTGCCAAACATTAATATCATGCAGATACCAAAGACGGCGAATGAGGCTATTTGCCAAGCGTCACCATAAAGGCTGGCTTTGATTATTAATACGCCAGAAGCGATTAAGCCAATAATGGCCGCTATTAGATGGCTGAAGCCGCTAAAAGGGTCGCGGTAGCGAGATTTTGAAGTAAGAGAACTGCTCGACATGGTGACGTCCTTGAAAAATTAATTTCAGTGTACATTTGTTTGCTCAATAATTTTACACCTTTAGTAAAACGGCAGCAAAACAGTCAGCGAAAAAACGAATGGAAGATTCATTAAACGAGTAATGAATATATGCTAAAGAAGCCTGCAATCTGGTCATTGTACCTAGTTCGAACCAATAGTGGTGCTTTATACACAGGTATTACAACCGATGTGGCGCGTCGATTTTCCGAGCACCAAGCGGGAGGCATTAAAGCGGCAAAATCTTTAAAAGGAAAAGGGCCGCTAGTGCTAGAGCTTCAAGTAGAAGTGGGTGACCACTCACGGGCCTTAAAACTTGAATATAAAGTAAAGAAATTGAGCAAAAATAAAAAAGAAGAGCTGCTAAACAATCCTGAGCTATTAGCCGAGCGGTTTCCTAATCTTGCATAACGGTTTATAATGGTACGAATGTTCCGAAAAAATTCTAATTATAACAACAAGAACTAGGATACTTCTCATGCATAAAATTATGCGGCTAATACTCGTTACCACGTCAACTTTTTGCTTAGCAGCGTGTTCGACAGTCAAGCACATTACGGTATACCAACCGATTCCTGCTAATGTTATCAAAACGGGCACGGCGACAGCGGGTGCTGTTTCGGTCGATGTGACCCCGCCACCAGGAATGCCCATGGGTGGCTATTCCATCATGGCGAATTCAGGTAAGGGTTTTCGCACGCGCTTAAAAGCCCGCGTCGTTTATTTAAACGACGGCCAAGGAAACTCGGTTGCTTTAGTACAAACCGATTTAACCGCCGGCTCACTATTAGTTCAGCATCAGGTAGTTGCTGCGGTGGCTGAAAAAACCGGCCTTAAAGCCAGTGATATTGTCATTACCGCCTCTCATAGTCATTCTGCTCCGGTGAATCATTTTGAAAATGATTTTTACAACAAACACATGTCGAGTGGGCAGGGTTTAGAAGAACAGTTTTTAGCGTTTGCTAGCCAGCGTATTGCTGATGGCATAATGGCTGCGTATGAAAATCGTCGTCCTGCGAAAGTAGCGACGGGCCGCAAAGATATTTATGGCTATAACCGCAATCGCTCTTTGGATTCGTATGTTTTAAATGACAATGTCACGGATATCAGCTTAGAAGATCCAGAAGCAAAATTTAAAGCGATTAACCCTGCGATGTATATGATTCGCATTGATGTGGAAGATGATAAAGGTCGCTATAAACCTTTGGCCGCTTTCTCAAGCTTTTCGATTCACGCAACAGCGTTAAGCGTTCCGGTTGAGGTCTACAATTCCGATTTATTTGCCTACGCGCAAAAAGATTTAGAGTGGGCAATTCAGCGTAAATACGATACTCCTTGGCCTGTAGTGCATGCATTAACCAACGGTACTCAGGGTGACATGGCCCCTGCGTTAGATGATCATGGTGATAATACTTTTGGTCACTTTGAGGTGAACTGGAAAGCTGCGAAAAAACTAGGCCAAGGCATTGGCCAAGAAGCGATTGAGTTATTTGAATCATTATCCAGTGAGCTAACGTCGGATGTTGAAATTCTTACTGCCGCTCGTGAATTAAATATTCGCCAAAATAATACCATTGGTGATATTGAACTGTGTGAAGATCCTGCTGTTGGTGCACCTGTTGCCGCTGGAGCTTATGAACGTCGAACCCCTTTTTTAGCAGCGGTTCCATTTTTGAAAGGTGGCAATGTGTTTTCGCGTAGTTGGGTATTTACCGAGGGTTGCCAAGGCAATAAAACGCATTTAGGGTTTAAATATTTGCAGCCTCTTTTTGAGCCAACCGACAGTTTTCCAAATACTGTTTTATTTCAGTTAATAAAGATCAACGATACACTGGTTATGCCATTACCGTTTGAAGTGACAACGGAATCGGGTCGTCGTATGGCGAAGCGTGTGAGTGACGAGTTCGCGACTTTTGGAAAAAATATTAAGCATACTTGGGTAGCCGGTAATGCCAACGGCTATTTTGGCTATACCACAACCCAAGAAGAATATGCGCGTCAAAATTATGAAGGCGGCCATACATTGTATGGGCAATATTCAACACCTTATTTAGCCGCTCAGCTTGGCAAGTTAGCCAAGGATATGAATACCCAAGAGCAGGTTTTAGAACTGCTGCCAACTTGGCAATACGATATTAAGGTAAACCAATTCTACCCTGACAAAATAGCCAGTACTGGTAAGCGTACTTCCTTAGAGCAACCGGCGGTATTTAAAGCAGAAGCGGCTAACGAAGAAGATTATATTGCGTTTGAGTGGTTGGATGTGGGGGCGAGTGAAATTCAATTGCATCGACCACTGGTTAAAGTAGAAGCATTAATCAATGGTCAGTGGATTGAAATGCACAATGCTGGTGAGCCGATTAACGATGACGGTTATGATTTGGAGGTTCGCTTACTCGACGATGAAGATTTGGGGATGGCTGAATATCAAGTGCGTTGGTACAACCCCGTCGCAGGTGGTCAATATCGTTTTGTGATTGCGCAGCGCGGACAACAAGAAGAATTATTCTCTACAAGCTTTGTATTTGCGGTGGATAATGCAGAAGCAACGAATAAGGCAATATCATTCGTTGAATAAGAGACGTTCGTTGAATAAGAGACGTTAGAGTGAATAGCCCTGAGAGTATCTGGGCTATTCATCGGTCTCTTTAATGAGACCGATCTTAGATTAGCTGTCTTCTAAATCCGCATCGGTTTCTGCGTTACTTTCGCCGCGGTATTTGATTTGAATACCTTGTAAGAAATTACGCAAGATTTGATCTTTACAGATGCGGTAGTGCTTGTGTCCAGGGCGACGGAACAACGCTGAAAGCTCAGGCTTGCTGATGCGGAAATCGGCAAGTTCCATCACCTCTACCACGTCATCATCGATGAAGTTTAAGGCAATCTTAAGTTTGCGTAAGATGATGTTATTGGTCAGTTCTTTTTCAATCGGCGCAGGTTCGCCTTCTTTAACGCCACGCTTATCATTGATAAAGCCATTTAAGAAAGTAGCTAACAAGTAGTCTTTAAGGCCCTTGTAGTCTGCATGATCGTCTTTCTTTAACCAGCAGCTGACTTGCTCGCGAGTGACTGTTTCTCCCGCCAAAGCGAAAAGAGAGATCATTTTTGAATCGCTAAAATCAAAGGCATAGCGGATACGGCGCAGGATGTCGTTATTGGTCACAGGATTTGCTCTAAATAAGGTTATCTAATCATTTTAACAGAAATGATCGGTAATGACTCCTAAGACAGAGCCATTACCGAGTAAATACAGAAAAGTCAGCAAGCTAAGATCCGATTGAAATAGCTAACGTGTGTGCTCATCTTGTATGGCGGTCTCTTTTTTGCGATCTAACAACATCAATAGTGGTGGTAAAAAGAAGAAATCGACGAGCAGGGCAACAAAGATGGTAATCGCTAAGAGCGTGCCCATGTTATTACTGGGATGAAAGTGCGAAAACTGCATCACCATAAAACCGCCAACCAAAACCGCAGAGGTTACGATTAATGCATTCCCTACGGTATTAAACGCATAGCGAATAGCATCTTCGCTGCTCATGTTTTGTTCACGCTGGGCGCGCAAATATTTACTTAAAAAGTGCACGGTATCATCAACCACAATCCCTAAGCTCAAACAGACGACAACCGAGATTGCGGTATCAATTTGTCCGTTAATCATGCCCCAAATGCCATAGGCTAAAATGGCTGGCATGATATTAGGAATTAAGCTGATAAGGCCTATTTTAAATGAGCGTAATGCGAAGATGAGTAAGAATGAAATAAGCACCAACGCAATCGAAGTGCCATTCATCATGCTGGTGATATTTCTGAAGGTTAAATTAGAAAAGACAATGTCTAAGCCCGTGCCTTCAGTGACATAAATATCAGGCGCATTTTCTGCTAACCACGCGAGTGATTTTTTCTCTAATTCTAAAATATAAACCGAGTCGGCTTTCGCAAAAGAGACGGTTAAGCGACTCGCAGAGCGGGCATTATTAATCGTATCATCCAAGCCTAAACCGAGTGGCAAAGACAGTTCGTATAATAAAAGATACTGCGCGGCGAGCTCTCGGCTTTCTGGAATCTTAAACCAAGCTTCATCATTATTATGCAGGTTTTTATTTAAACGTTTGATGATGTCGGTAATGCTATCAACGTTCGATACCTTATCTTGAGTTAATAACCATTGGCTAAAATCATCGGCCTGTTGTAAGTACTTAGGGTTATTGATACCGCCTTCGACCTTACTATCTAAAATGAAAAAGATTCTATGCAGGCCACCTAATGTATCATTAGTCGCTTCGAGTGTTCGACGAACTTCAAAGCTGGTATCAAAAAACTCATGCCAGCGTTCACTGATGGTATTTTTATTTAACTGGCTGCCAATAGCGATAATAACGACCGCCATGATGATGAATAATGGTTTGTAAAAGCGAATAACAACATTAGCAAATTGAATCATTAATGAAGGCTTATTATTTTCGACCTTGCCTTTAGGTATTGGCATTAAGGCCAGCATGGCGGGTAAGAAGGTCACACTATAAAGCCAAGCGAAAAATACCCCCGTCGCAATCATATTTCCCATATCACGATAAGGCGGAGAGTCGCTGGCATTAAGACAAAGCACACCAATAACGGTGGTAATACTGGTAATGAAAACGGGAGAAAAGTTGATTCGTAAGGCTTCTTGAATGGCGTCGAATTTTGATTTTCCATGATTTAATTCATAATAATAACTGATCAAAATATGAATCGAATCTGCGACGGCAATGGTCAGTATGGCGGTTGGCACAAATCCTGTGGGGGGGGTCATGGTAAAGCCTAACCAGCCAAATAATCCCATGGTCGATAAAACCGAAAAGCTGATAATCATTAGGGTTAATAGCATGCCCGAAAAAGTGCGTAATAAAATGATCATAGTGATGATCATGACCAAATAAGAAAGCCCGAGTAAATTTTCAACATCTTGCTTAATCGCTTCGCCCATAGTGACATTTGAGGTTAATGAGCCTCCAACAAGTATGTCGAATTCAGGAAACTCAGGGCGTACTTTCTGCGCTAATTCTCGCGCCGCCGATACCGCTTCTTTTGATGTTTTCTTAGTACTGCCAGTCGGTAAAACTGTCCGCACGTTGATGCCAGTCGAGGCACCATCTTCAGAAATCAAACGGTGTAATAGGGTGGGTTCTGATAATGAAATGTTCTTAATGCGCAGCAGGTCTACTGGGCTTAGGTCGTCTGCCTCGTAAAATAAATAATCGATCACCAAGTCATCTTCTTCGACATCCGTATGCTGGTAGTTTTGTAATGAGGTCACTTTTTGAGAATAGGGCAGCTTCCAGCCTTCATCGGTTAATGTTTCTATTAAGCTTAACCCACGATTTGTGAATAAATCTCCGTCTTTTGCATGAATGTAGAAATAGACATTATCTTGCTTTGAGAACGTTCTTTCCATGCTCTCAAACGCTAATAATTGAGGGTTTTCGGGGCCAAAATAGGCTCTGAAATCACTGGTAAAGGTCAGTTTGCTCGCGCCATAGCTGATGACTATTAAAGCGAATAATAAAAGAGTGGTAATCCATTTACGTTTGGCGATGATCCAGCGGATATAACGTTCTAGCATGATGAGTCATTTTTATAATTAGTATTGGCTAATTCTAAAAGTTTAACGGAAATAGACAAGGTTATAATCAGACGAAATAAAAGAAATACGGATGCAGTAATAGGATATCATTGCTCCTTAATTTAAGAAAAACGATGCCTAAGAAAAAAACTATGACACAGAATGTTTGGATTTTAATGTTGGCGCAAGCCTTTGCCATGTGTGCTGCTCCGTTAGTTGTTTTTGCCGGTGGTTTAATTGGTAAGCAGTTAGCAACCGATAGCAGCTTTGCTACCTTACCCGTTGCTATGATGGTGATCGGTACCGCGATTGCTGTTTATCCCGCAGCCTCTATTGCAGGTAAATATGGCCGCAAATTGGTCTTCCTCGGAGCGATGGTGATTGGCTTTATCGCCGCGTTAATTGCTGTCGTATCATTGCAGGTCGCAAGTTTTTCAGGATTTGTTATCGCTTCAATTTTGATCGGAATTGTATTGGCGTGCATTCAGCAATTTCGCTTTGCCGCGATGGAAAGTGTGCATATCGATTTAATGCCGATAGCCGCTTCGCGCTTATTATTGGCGGGTATTATTGCGGCTTACCTAGGGCCAGAGCTAGTGACCATTGGTCAGAGTTTGCACGAACAAACATTTACCGGAGCTTTCTATTTATTAGGCGGCTGTTTCGTCGTCGCTTTTCTTTTAATTTTATTTGGCTATCAAAATATTGCGATTAAGGTCATAGAAGACGAAGGCAGCCCTAGAAGTTTTTCAGAACTACTCACCAGTCCAGGTATTTTATTAGCCATGGGCAGCGCCTCGGTAGGCTTTGCGGTGATGAGTTTTATTATGACAGCGACTCCGATTAGCATGTATGAATTAAATCATTACAGCCTAGAAGAAACAAAGTGGGTTATTCAAAGTCATATTATGGCGATGTTTATCCCATCGTTATTTTCTGGCTGGCTAGTTAAGAAGCTGGGCTTTATCAGCATGATGTGGGCAGGGTTGGCTATTTATGCCGCGTGTCTCTTGGTTGCTTATTGGGATCAAGCATTGGTTCATTATTGGAGTGCTTTAGTCTTGCTAGGCTTAGGGTGGAACTTGCTATTTGTATCAGGAACGGCGTTATTGCCTCAAATGCATCAAGCGAATGAAACGCATCGAGTTCAGGGACTGAATGATCTCATGGTCTTCAGTGCGCAAGCCATCGCGGCATTAGGCTCTGGGGTTCTATTGATATTATTAGGCTGGCAAGGACTGGTTTTGATTGCGTTGCCTATCATGGCAGTTCTTGTATTGCTGCTGCTTAATTGGCGTCGATTGCAGTGATATGCTGGAATGAACTGATCGTGCTATTAGCACAGCTATAGTCTGTACGAGATAAGCTGACAGTCGCAAGGAAGCCTGCGAAAATTACACCGCAGGCGAAAATTGAATAAAGCAAAATCATGACATTACCTAAGCTGTTTGAGTATTAATAACAGCTTAGATGATGTTTTAGATTTCGCTTATTCAGCAACGCTCTTAATTAGTATTTTAATCGAAGAACTTTAAAACCATTACCTTGCACAACGGTTTCTACAATATTGCAGCTTTTTTCTGCCCACTGCTCATACGCTAGCTGGCGGTTAGCCACAATCCACACTTCGCCTCTTGGTAAAAGGTGCTGCTTAGCCGTACGAATAAGTTGCTGAGCAAAGTTGTAATCCGTGTCTTTACCTTGATGGAAAGGAGGATTGCAAATAATGGTATTAAACTTTTTCGTATTGCTTAAACCATCGCTGGCAAATACTGGGCAATCAAAGCCAAGCTTTTTAGTATTTGCTTCGGCTGAATAAAGCGCCATACCATCAATATCGACCATTTCAACATACAATTCTGGCTGGCGTGACTTACAGGTTAAGCCGATAACACCACTACCGCAGGCCAAATCCAGTACGCGGCCACGCTTATTAAGAATGATATTGTCGAGCAGTAACTGGGTGCCTACATCGAGCTTACCTGCGTTGAATACGCCGGGATAGGTTGCAAACTCAAGGGCATCATTATCAAGGTTGTCGTAGGTAAACGATGAACATTCTTTTTCCCAACTGAAGTCATCAATAGGGGTTAGCATAAAAGACCAAAGAGAGCATTTACGCGCAACATCCAGCTTGGTGATTTCTTCACCAAAAGGCTTTAACGAATTGTTTAAGCTCTTACCGCCTGCGTCATTAGCGGCTAATACAAAAACCTTAGTCGGCTGTTTAATCTGACTGGCTAACCAGCGAAATAGACTGCTGGAAAAAGACTTCGATTTCGGCCAATACAATAAAGCAGATTCAAAGCTGTGCTCACTGGGTAAACCGAATTCTGTGCGTAAACCAAGCTTCTCGCAGGCTTGATGAATACGAGCATCGAAATTAATAAGTTGGCTATTGTGCGGCTTAATAAGCTGCAGCAAGCCTTGGTCTTGAGGAGGATTAACCACCAACAGTTGATCGTTGATTATTTCTGGATTACGCAGTAATAAATCTATCATGCCGGCAAGGTTCAGGTCAGGAGAAAAAAC
>PJEL010000113.1_pt1 | contig 91527 bp, 72 predicted proteins | sample 1853271 | NCBI WGS metagenome assembly PJEL01 (sample SAMN08108733, study PRJNA415343) | Invertebrate metagenome, whole genome shotgun sequencing project. | host: Globobulimina | place: Sweden: Gullmar Fjord | collected 2015-08
AGTTAATAAACTCATCATTCCATTTCTCTCCGTTTGCCAGCCTTTGTCGGAGTTTGGCGAAATCAACTTCACGATTATTTCTGGGACCTTCGTTAAACGCTCTGAAACCAAGCTTGGCTTCTGTCATCATATTACCTGCCAGCCAGCTGCGGTTTGATTCTTTATTCTTATCCCAATGCTGGAGTTTGTGTTTGCGCAGGGATTGGATCGTTTTATTAAGGCAACTGGGCATAGTCAGCATCAAAGCTGTCAGGAACTCCTCAACCTTGGCATCTAAAAGCTCCAGGCTGACTTCACCCGATTTCAAAAGCCCTTTTCCGGCTGCTAATTCATCACCGGTTTTAGATTCCCCATAGACCATATTTCCCATGCTATCGACCCATTTGTCCGTAACCACCGTTGGATTGGGAATAAACTCTCCATTGACCTTCAATGCCGGTACAATATCGGATATCAGACCCAGCCTTTTTGCTTTATGAGCAGACCAGGGGATGCAGACTGTACAGGAAAACATGGACTCTTCGATCCCGACATATAAAGGCAGAAAGTCCGTTGAACCACCATCCGGAGCAGAACCGTGCTTGGGACCCGCCTGACCGAATTTGGCCAGATCCGTTGAGATTGAAAAATCACAAGCCATACCTATCTCTTGCCCCCCGCCAATCCTCATACCGTTGACACGGCAGATCACAGGCTTATCACAAGTCAAAATGGAGGTCACCATTTCATTAAATAACCACATATATTTGGCGTATTCATCCGGTCGACCCGCATAATATTCGGCGTACTCTTTGACATTTCCACCAGTACAAAAGGCCTTATCTCCAGAAGCAGTAAACACAACTCCGACTATGCTGCTGTCCATACTGGCCCGACGAAAAGCCAGAATAACCGACTTGACCATATCGGTTGTGTAGCTATTGTACTGTGCGGGGTTATCCAGAACAATCCACACATTAAAAAGACCGTCTACTACTTCCCCTTTTTCATCCAGGGCAGGGCGTTTATCATACAAGACATTTGAAAAAGGGGCGTCATTAACCAATTCATGGTTTTTCATATTGATCTCCTTGTTGAATTAAGATTAGGGAACAAAAACAGCTCGGCTGTCGAGCCCTTCATGATGGGCTTTATGTATTATTTCGTTGATAGATGAGAGAGGGTGCAACTCAGTAAAATCTTTCAGATTTAGCTTCCCTTCAAAATAGAGTCGGATCGCCTCCGCATAGATTTCGGGACTTGCTCCCCAATTACCAATGATCCGGGCATCAAACGCCATCAGGTTGCTGATTCGCAGATTGAGCTTATCCATAGTGAAGCCGACAGTAGCCATACGACCGCCCATGTTGATCAAAGCGAAGGCCAACTCTTGCCCCGGAGCCGATCCGGAAGTTTCAAATATTTTGTGACCAAAGCCCGGAAGCCCTTCTGCTGCGCAGACCTCTTTAACCCATTTCTTCGTGGCCCTGACATCATTTTCACGTGTATTGATAGTGTGTTTGACACCTGCCAGGCGCAGCTTTTCCAGCTTACGATCATCTATATCAATCGCAATAACTTCGGCGCCATGAGCCATAGCCAGAAGAGCGCCAAAACCACCAACTCCCCCAACTCCGATAAAGATCGCCACTTCACCCTTTTTTAATTCTAAATTCTGAATTGCTTGTAAGGGCGTAGTCACTGCATCCGCGATCACCGACATCTGGGCTAAAATTTCACTGTCCACCTTCTCAGGAATAACTGCCAATTCCTGCTCCGGAACATCAATATATTCTGCAAAACCGCCATGAATATCATTGCCCGGCATTATTTGATTTGAGCAGATTCTCGGCTGTCCTGCCAGACAAGGCGCACATGTTCGACAAGGGATAACAGCAGGAATGAGTACCTGCTTGCCTGCTTGTGTCCCTTCGGTGACGGTTCCACTGATCTCATGTCCCAAAACCAGGGGAAGCTCGTGACGTATTCTGACATCCGTATAAATAAAACCCAGGTCAGTGTGACACAATCCACATCCTGCCACCTTGACTCTTGCGTAACCTGGCTTAAGATCCCCCAAAGGCTGATCCACCTTGATCAGCGGTTCGTTTCTTTTAGCCATTTGCCAAGCAATCATTTTCTCTCCTATATATTGTTATTATCTGAGAAAGATTTTCATAGTAGCTTGTCATCCCATGCTTGACACAGGCTCCAGGCACTTCACCGTTCAGCTTACCCGGACCCCGGCTTCCGCCGGGGTGACATCTATGGGTCGGCTCATAAATTAGTTCACATTCTGTTGGCAAAATGTCTAGTGCTTTGAGGACTTTTGCAAATAGATTATGTGAAGTTATTTTTGAACGATCCCTATGGCGACAATGAATTCTTCACTTTATTCTAGCCAACTTTCAGAACGAGGGCCGCAGCGGTATCTCCTGCTGCACAGCCACCAAAAAGAACGTAACCACCACCCAGCATGGCTGCCTCTTCTATACCTTCAATGATGCAACGCCCGGCTGTTGGTGCCTGGGGATGACCGAAAACCATGGAGCATCCGTAGTTATTGAAACCGTTAACATCAATCCCCATCTCCTTGGCCAGGAAAAGATCGTTGGAGGCAAACGGGTTATGGGTTTTAATCACTTTAGCGTCATTGATACCGATACCAGCTTTTTCCAGAGCCATTTTAACCGCAGGCACGACGGCTGCTGCCATAAATCCTTTTTTAGTTCTGGAATATCCGTAGGAAACCACCTGAACCGGGACATTCGAGTCGGCGCTTAACTCAGCAGCTTTTTCCTTGGTCGTAACGATAATCCCCACGTTTCCGTCTGCCGGGTAGGTCTGAGCACCAAAGGTGTGAATTCCACCTTCAAGTACCGGTCTTAGGTTGGCCAGCCCTTCTTTCGTACTTGGAGTAACCCCTTCATCCGCTTCCACCAGGATCGATTTTTTCCTGGATAACTTGATTTCCACTGGAAACATATAACGTTTCTGGAAGGCCCGATCGTCGGCTTGACTGTCAAGATACTGTTCGTAACGTCTTAGCGCCAGATCATCACATTCTTCCCTGGTTAAACCGGATTCGGCACCCACGTTTTCAGCTGTATTGATCATGGCACCCTTGGCCCAGGGATCAAATCCGAAATGGTCCATGACCCAGTCCTCCGATTCCACTTTTCCTCCCGGTCCCTTCGGGTTAGGCCAGATTGTGTGAGGACCATTGGAACACCTGTCAACCATCATGGTATAGGCGTTTTCATGATATCCGTTCTCAACTCCCAAAGCTGCCTGGTAAACAACTGTGGTTGAGGTCGAGCAGGCCTGCATGACCGTTACACCCGGGATATCTGTCGCTCCCATCATTGCCGCCGCCCATGTGCTCCCGTAAAATAGGTATGGCTGACCGATAGTCGTGCCCAGGAACAGGTAGTCGAACATTTTCGGGTCCCAATTCTTCTCTTCCAGCCATCTTTTAGATGTCTCCGAACCGAGTTTGATAGCATTTTCGTTTGCCAGACTGCCTTGCCATTTACAGAATGGCGTACTGTAATATCCCTTATAGGGTATGTAGGCTTTTTCAAACATTTATTCAACCTCCGCTTAGTTTTTGAGATAGAAACACACTGAATAAATTACATTGGATATCGATTCTCCGGAACCTACAGATTTTCTCTAAGTACTCGATGAAGGATCTTGCCTGTTCCGGTGCGCGGCATCTCATCCGGTTCGATAAAAATCACTTGTTTGGGTCGTTTAAAAGCAGCCAGTTTTTCCCGGCAGAAATTCTGGATTTCGGCTTCTGTGATGTCCGATTTTGCTTCCTCTTTAGGGACAATGACTGCCACTACTTTCTCGCCCCATTTTTCATCAGGCGCAGCAATCACAGCCACTTCAAAAATTGCCGGATGCATACTCACCACCTCTTCTATTTCACTAGGATAAACATTTTCCCCTCCAGTGATGATCATGTTGTCTTTTCGGTCGACAATGGTGTAGTAACCTTCTTCGTCGCGCTTTGCCATGTCACCCGCGCTGAACCAGCCGTCACAAAACGATTCTGCCGTTTTTTGCGGGAGTTTGTAGTACTCTGAAAAGAGCATCGGACCTCTTGAAAACAGTTCGCCCACCTCTCCGACACCAACCTCCTTACGATGGATATCCAGGAGTTTAATAGAATCTGTCCCCAGGGCTTCGTACCCAATCGAACCCAGTTTCCGCATCTGATCTTCGGGTTTGAGGATCGTAACACCACCGCCTTCAGTAGAACCGTATGCTTCGTACAGCTCTACATCGGGGAAAAAATCCATGATTGCCATCTTGATACTTTTTCGAGCCGGGGCAGAAGAGCAAAGCAGCTTTCTGATTGAGCTGACGTCAGGTATTTGATAATTCTCCGGCAGGCTTAGAATCAGGTTGTAATGAGTAGGAATTAGCGAGATAAAGGTAATTCTTTCCCTTTCGATGATCTCCAGGATTTCTTCAGGTTTAAACGATTGTGCGAAATGAATGTAAACAGAGCCGCCGATATAAAGAAATAGAAACGAAAAAAAAGTGGAATTAATGTGACATAGCGGCATGACATTCAGGCAGACATCCCGCTGGCAGAATCCGTAATCTATTGCATTGGTTAAGTAGAATGCGATATGTGACTCGTGGGAGCGAATGACCCCCTTCGGTTTTCCTGTAGTGCCCGAAGTATATATCAGTACCCAAGTATCTTCCGGATTGACGTCGGCTTGCGGTTCAGTCACGGGTGCTGCAGCAATGAAGGACTCGTACTCCTGGTAGCCCTCTATCTCAACACCTGCATCTGGATTCATGTTGACTGAAATAAAATTGGACGACTTGATATTTTTGAGATTTGACTTTATCGGGTCCACCTTTTCAGCAAACTCATCGTGCACAAACAACGCTTTTGCATCCGAATTATCGACGATATACTCAATCTCCACGCCGACCAGGCGAAAATTGATGGGGACAATTACAATACCTGTTTTTGCAGTGGCCAAAAACAGCTCAACAATTTCAACACAGTTTTCCAAGAGAACGGCTACTTTATCCCCTTTCTTCAGATCCAGTGCATAAAGCTGATGGGCCAGTTTGTTGACCCTGGCGTTCAACTGATGATATGTGAACGTTCTGATCTTGTCTTTGATTGCAATGTTTTTCGAAAATTTGACCGAGTTTACAGTCAACATTTGCCCGAGGTTCAGCCAACCCGCCATTTTAACACCTCATATTTATGATGATGATCTTTAATATAACAAAACAGTAGAGCTCGACGATTCTTCTCTTGCGAGCAAAAATTGCTCAAACTTGATTCAGGAATAAGACTGCCTGAATCGCCATCCATCACGTCTATTACGCATTTTCTTCAAGTTGTTCTATAAACGCTTCCACCTTGGTTTTGGTCTGTTCATCCGAAATACACCTCAAGTCGTTTAAATCTCCATCAATGATCAGGCTTGGGACGCCAGTTTTATCTTCTATCCGCTTCGACAACCCATAACGGCAATTGGTATTGTTCGGGCACGTTCTGGAATCATGGTAAATCATGGCGTCGATTTTATACAAATCCGCTTTTTCTTTAATATAGGCCTCTTTGTATTCTTCGGAACGGACGATGAACAACTCTGTGTACGCTCTGGCCATGCTCATAAACGGATCGGCCTTATCCAAAGCGGTGAAAATCCAGCTGCTGCAGTAAGTCGAAGCCAGAACATTGGCATCCAAGCCGGCGAACAATTTCGAATGAGCACCCAGCCTGCCCCAGACCGGCATCCCATCCCAATAGATTCGAAAACGTTCACTCTCAAGGGCACCTTCTCCGCTGGCAGTTTTTTCCTTAAGTTCATTCAGAAGTTTTTTATACAAATCCACCGCAATTTGGGTCCCTCTTCCCACTACTGCTGGTCCCATCAACGTACAACCGTCAAAAAATGTCAAAGGGGAGGGTACAGCAGCGGCTTCTTCTAAAACCGCCTTCCACGTATCGGAGCACTCTCTGGAAAGCCCGACCACTTCTCTGAGGCGGTCGATGTCGAATTTAGTACCGGATACTTCTTCCAGCGGTGCAATCAAATCTTCAATCTGGCTCGCTACTGCAGAGACAACACTCTCCGAAACATCTTTGACGCCGACGTTTCCATGGATCCCGATTATAGGTACGTTAAATCTTTTGGCATACCAACCGAACCAATCCTGAACGTCTCTGCACTGGTTGGTGTTGAATACAACAACATCAGGCCTGGGAATGCTTTCAATTCCTTTAAAAGCTTTGGACAAAGGCGTCACTCCCTGCAAAAAAGCGCCTATGTCCGCTGTCATGTACGAGCAGACTTCAGGTGAATATCCCAGAGCTGTTGCGTAGGGAATGTAGTCCGTTGCCATTCTGCTGGTCCCCAGCATGGCGGAGTGGGTTTCCGGGAAATACACAGCAAAACCCATCGCCCTCAACAACTCAGCAGGTCCGACACTGGTGCACCAGGCGATTTTTTTCTCCCCTGTCTTTGCAATACGGTCGAGTTCGTAATAATAATCGGCCATATATTGTCCCATGTCCCGGGCAGTATCAAGTACTTTCCTGCTTGTCATTTTTCCCTTTTTGATTTCAGTGGATAGTGATTTCGTCTGATGCTGTCTACTGCATCCCTTTCAAAGCATAAATAGCGGCGCCGATAGCCCCGGTCAGCTGCGGATGCTCGGTTACCAGGATCTTTTTACCCGTTATATTTTCGGTCATTTGAACGATGTATCGGTTATTGGCAACGACGCCACCTGTCATGACGACATCTTCTGTCAGCGAATCCATTTCCAAGACCCTGTTAATAACCGAGAAAAAAAGCCCTTTGACGATATCCGGTAGTTTTTTTCCATGCCTTATATTCTCCAACACTTCTGTGCCGGAAAAAACCGTACAGTAACTACCGAGCTTGACCATATCTTCAGACAGGACGGCCTGATCATTCATTTCATCGATGGGAATATTCAGACGCAGAGACATCTCTTCCAGAAAGACGCCAGTGCCAGCAGCACATTTTCGATTCATTTTAAAGCTAGTGCGTTTTCCCTCTTCGTCTAATTTAATGATTTTATTGTCCTGACCGCCAATGTCGATAATGGTTATCGCCTTGGGGAAATAGTGATAGCATCCCACGGCATGGCAACTGATTTCTGTTTTCGTTCCCTGGGTAAATTCCACATTCAATTTACCGTAACCGGTTGAGATCACGTTGCTGATATCTTCCCGAGAGGCTTTTGCCTTTTCCAGGGAAGCGTCCAAACAAATCTCTGCCGTCTTCGAAAAATCCGTTCCGGAATTCTGAACGTTGTGGCCAAGGAGTTGTTTGTTCTTATCAAGAATGGCGATTTTTGTTCTCGAGGCACCCACATCAACACCAACGAAAACCGGTTGAGATTGCATAAAACTAAATCCTTCGAAAATGGAGACTGTCAATATTTTGATTCAAGCGCCTTGACCAGATTTCTGATAGTAATATTATATGGCGTTTCAATTCCGGCCTGCTCACCGTATTCAATGAACTTCCCGTTGATATAGTCTACTTCCGTCCTTCGTCTGTTTTCTATATCCATCAGCATTGATGGTTTGTGACTGCCAGCACTTCTCATATAAGACAAACTATATGGATAGTATTCGTGCCCCAGCGAGACCTCATTGACCCTGGCGATTTTGATACATTCTTTGATCAGTGAGTCAACAATCTTGAAGACAATCGGGTCGCTCATCGCCTCAGCCATTGTAAATCCTGTCACCGCACAGACCGGATTCATGCAGGCGTTCAAGATTGACTTGCGCCAGATTTTTGAGACGATCGCATCAGTTGCTTCAGTATGAAGACCGCTTTGACTAAGCGCTTCTGCAATACCAATGGCCGCGTGTTTGGATTCCGGGTCCAGTTCCTGAATGAAGTGGGGAGGATGATGAAAAGGCATGATGACATGACCGGGTTTAATCAATCCGCATCCCCAGTTGACCACAGCCCGCATCACGTTTTTCTTTCCCAGTGCATCTGCTATCGAGTTTTCGGTATCAATCCCGTTTTGCCAACTGACAACATAGGTTCCTTCCTGGTGAAACCCTTGAATAGCTGAAGCAAGGAAGGGGGTCGCCGGGGCTTTAATCGCGACGAAAATAACATCAGGGACGGATTTGCCGAGTTCATCGATATTGGTGATCGTCCTGGTGACTGCTTGCTGGAAGTTTTCTGCTCCCTCTATAATGATGCCTGGGTCCAGAGCCGGTTCCAACAGCTCAGAGACAACATCGCAAAGAGTTACATCAAATCCGGCTTTTGAAAGAAAAGCTGCGACAATACATCCCACCGGCCCGGCACCGATAACCGCAAACGATTTGGGTTTAAATTCTTGTGTTGCTTCCATTATCAACCCCTTTTGCTTTTATTTTGATCCCTCAACTAGTTGTCTCATAAATTCCAAGTTCTTCAGCTGTCAGCAGACTTATGCCTTTTTTCTGAATGACCTCGATCGCTCTGTCGTTGTCGCCAAAATGAAAAATCATGATCGCTTTACCCGAGACCGACCCTACAATGGCGTACATATGGCCCACGCTCACTCCGTTATCAAACAATATCTTAAGAAACTCTGCCAGACTTCCCGGAGTGTCCGCCAACTCGACCGCAACCACCTCGTCCATATGGGCGGGCATATGCATTTCCATCATGACGCGTCGAGAGATCGCAACGTCGGAAACGAGAAGCCGGACGGTTCCAAAATCAACCGTGTCAACAAGATTGAGCGCCCTGATATTAACCCCTGCATCACCAAGAGCTTTGGTTATCTCATACAACCTGCCCTTGGAGTTTTCAATCGCGACGGATATCTGTTTTATTTTCACTGAGTCGCCTCCCTTTTTTTTAATATGTTTAACACCTGCAAGCTAACTGATTTGGAATGAACAAAAGTTTCCCCATTGAACTGATAAGGATTTTATTCTTAAGATTTAAGTAAAGTACCTCTTGCTTAATCCTTTTGACTTTCGCTTAGTCAGTTGCAAATGTGTTACTGGGTTTCAGGGTCAGGATACTCTAAATGAGATAAAAGTGCAGAGGGTTTTTATCCATTTTGTATCTTTTCTCGGAGATGAATATACCTTTGGATGATAACAACATAACTGCAATATGGTCATAATGTAATTATGCCAATCTAAACCGTCAAGATAATAATCATTATCTGGTTAAAAAAAAACAAAGAACTTTTTGTCTTTTATCTTGACATCCAAATCCCAACTTACCTAGTATTTCATGACGCGATTTCGGTGAACAAATTAAGTAAATGATTCTACTCTGGCTCAGGTATTTCCTGTCAATCATGTGAAGACATCAAAACTCTACGCAATAAAGCAAAATGCATTTTGAAGACGGAGATAAAAATGAATAAAGCACCTTTGGCCAATCTAAATTTCGCCCCCGCGGGCGTCGAAATTCAAAATCTGGAAGATGGGAGCCTAATCTTAAATTCCACCCAAAAGTTACAACCATACAAAAAATGCCTGGGCAGCATACTGAGATTCTGGGCCGAAAAAACTCCGGATCACGTTTTTCTGGCTGAACGAAATGCGGAAGGGGGTTGGCGAACATCGAGTTACAGCGAATCAGCCACCATAGCAAATGCGGTTTCTCAAGCACTGTTGGACAGAGGTTTTCTTGATGATGATTTTAAACCAAAATCAATGGTCATGGTACTTTCCGATAATGGCGTAGATAGCGCTTTGATTCAACTGGGCGCCATGCAGATCGGGGTGCCTGTCGTTCCGGTTTCTCCTGCGTATTCATTGATGTCAAAGGACCATGCCAGGTTAAAATATATCTCCAATCTGATTGCTCCTGCATTAGTTTATGTGGCTGACGGACAAAAATTTGAATCTGCTTTGTCAGCCCTCGAATTACCGGAAACAGAGATCGTCTGCAGTCAAAACCCTGCTGACGGTTTTTCGATTACATCATTTTCCGAACTCACTAATAATACGTTATCAGGTTCAGTTGACGAAGCGTTTGAAAAAGTCGGACCGGAAAGCATAGCCAAAATTTTATTCACTTCAGGCTCAACCGGGTTGCCCAAAGGCGTCATCAACACTCATGGTATGCTTTGTTCAAACCAGCAGGCCATACGACAGATCTGGCCATTTCTTGAGGAAAAACCACCAGTGATATTGGACTGGCTTCCCTGGAGTCATACCTTTGGCTCAAATCACAATTTTAATATGATGATGTATAATGGCGGAACTTTATATATCGATTATGGAAAACCTGCACCTGGACTGATCGAGCAAACAGTCGCCAATTTGAAAGAGATTTCACCGACCTTGTATTTTAATGTGCCCAGGGGCATCGAAATGCTGTTGCCTTTCATGGAAAAAGACAATGATCTAAGGGATAAATTCTTCCGCAATCTGGATATTATTTTTTATGCGGCTGCGGCCTTGCCCCAGAATCTATATGAAAAACTGGAAAATTTATCAATTCAGGCAAGAGGTGAACGTGTAAATCTTGTGTCAGCGTGGGGATCAACGGAGACTTCACCCATGGTGACCAGCGTTCATTTTCCAATTAGTCGCTCTTCTATCATCGGTCTTCCGGCCCCTGGTTGTGAGTTGAAAATGGTTCCCAACCAGGGAAAACTGGAAATGCGTGTTAAGGGACCAAATATCATGCCGGGTTATTGGAAGAACGAAGAACTAACAAAAAAAGCCTTCGATGACGAAGGGTATTTTTGTATCGGTGATGCAGGGAAATTTGCCGATCCGGATGACCCCAATCAGGGTCTGGAATTTGATGGACGTATTTCAGAAAACTTTAAACTCATGTCAGGTACCTGGGTTCGAACTGGAAATCTCCGTGTGTCCATTATTGAAGCCTGTGCACCCATAATTCAAGACGCAGTGATAACCGGTCACGGTAAAAATGAGATCGGCTTGTTAATCTTTCCCAGCCTGGCCGGTTGCTTATCGCTGTGTCCGGATTCTGGTGATAATCCACAGTTGAGCGAATTGATTCATCGGCCAGAAATTCAATCCAAGCTCATCGAGTGTTTGCAGGCGTACAATAAAACCCATTCGAACAGCAGTGCACGGGTTGCCAGAGCTCTCCTTATGTCTGAGTTGCCGAATATTGACGCCAATGAAATTACCGACAAAGGATACATAAACCAAAGAGCGGTTCTTGAATGTCGCGACGATTTGGTAGAAAAACTGTATTTAGCAGACAGCAATACTTCTGATATCATTGTACTGTAGATGGATTCCGGCTTTCACAGGAATGAAAATTTCCAAAAAAACGATGAAATAAATCAAACAGACCCAATTGATTCAGGAGTATTCTTGAATAGCTTTTGAAAAAAAACGACATTGTATCTGATCGCCATTTTTTTTGTAGTTATAATGTAGCTACGGAAAGCAGCGATTTTTTGTGAGCTATTTTGCATTTATCCGACTAATTTTTTCTTGACTTAGTTTTTAATTTAATGTCTAGGTGTATGTGGGCAGTAAAGTGAGCTATTTGGAGACGAACCGTATCTCCCTTTTTTTTCAAAACGATATTGAAAGGAGAAGAATGATGGCAAAAAGAATTTTATGTTTTTTAACAGCATTTACGATGATCTTTGGATTGATGGTCAGTCCTGTTATGGCCAAAAAAAGCCCCATGGATGCCTGGAAACCCAAATTCAATCCTAAAGGTGCGAAATACCGAGTGATTGTTTCCAACATATCACATCCGATATTAAAAGGGGTTTACGCGGGTATCGCGATGAGAGATGAACTCTGGAAACGAACCAACGGACGGATGTACATTGATTACAAACCGTTTGCGATTCTAGGTGGAGAGGTCGAAGTAATGAACCAGCTTCAATTAGGCGCTATTCAGGGGATGGGAGTCAGTTCAGTGGCCGCCACAAACCTCGGACCCCGCTTCGGTCTGATTAATCTTCCTTTTCTAGTCAATTCCTTTGATAAGCTGGATATGTTTATGGCGAGTGGAAAGCTACTTGATCATTACATGATGTCCATGGATCACCAGGGAATTATGGCACTTGATATCACGGGATATGGAAACTATGGTTGGTGTACGACCAAACCGGTCAAGACAATCGCCGCAGCACAAAAACTCAAGTTTCGTATTGCCGAATCCGCCGTTGGCAAACTCAGTTATAAAAACTGGGGATTCAACCCTGTGGTCATGCCCTGGCCGGACGTACCCGTATCTCTGAAGCAGGGTGTTATTGAAGGTTTGGATCATGCACCTGCGGTTTGTAACATTACAAGAAAATATGAGATTGCCAAGTATCATACACAGTTGAACTATGCCCAGGGACTGTTTATCTGGATTTTCAACAAAGCCTGGTTTGAAAGCCTTCCAAAAGACCTGCAGATTACATTTAAAGCTGTAGTACATGAAGTGGCAGCTAAATATCGCCAGGAAACAAGGCAGCAGGAAGCGATTCAGATTGGCAAAGCCAAAGCCAAAGGGATCAAATTCTTCAAGCTTTCTGAAAAGGAAATGGGTACATTAAAAATGCAGGGTGCCAAAACCCATCAAAAATTCAAGCGTGAAATCAACAGGCTCCGCTCAGGAGATACCTACCGACCGGATGACTATCTCAAGGAAGTTCAAGATTATATGGGATTTAAAAATTAAGTTTTGAGGTATTCGGTATATTAGCTGGAAGAAAAAAAGGGGAGACAGTCCTGGTGATTCACGAGGGTGTTTCCCCTTTATGTTTAACCGTTTTTGCATTTTTATAGTCTCTCACGGTAACAAAGAAAGGAAAAAATGTTTGGAAAGATTTTGGACTTCCTGGATAAGGTACTCACCTTTTTCGAGGAATGGACCTTGTTTATATCTGTGATTGTCGCAATGGTTGCGCTTTTTGCGAATGTGGTTCTGAGGTATGGATTTAACTATACACTGGCCTGGTCAGATGAACTGATCAGAGAAGTGATAATTTACACAACTCTAATTGGATGCTCTGCCGGTGTTAAACACGGACTAATGCTAAAAATTGATGCGTCTGTCCAGATTTTCCCCAGACTGAAAGTACCCCTTACTTTTTTTTCCAACCTGGCGATGCTGATTTTTGCCATCATGATGATGTATTATGGCTCAATACTGGCCAACATGCAGCTGCGAACGGAGCAGAAGACGATCATTCTTGAAATACCACTGGTTCTCCTCTATTCCTTTATCCCCTTAATGGGATTTTTAATGACCATTCGTCTAATCCAGGTCTTTCATAGAGACATCTTGGAACTGATGGATCGGAAAACTTCAGAATTGAGCGCCAGCAGCTAGACATCAATAATATCAACTTTACGTATCGGTAACAAAACAAAAGCGTTTATTTTTTAGAGCAAGGAGATTTATTTTTATGGAAACCAGCCACATTGTGATTCTGGCGGTCCTTTTGGGATGTATGGCGACATATGTTCCCGTGTATTTGTGTCTCTTTTTTACCGCTGTAGTTGGGTTTATCTTCTTTTCAAATGTGACGCTTCTGCTTTTGGTACAAACGATCTATCGCAGTATGGATAATTTCGCCTTGATCGTTGTCCTCTACTTTATTCTGTGCGGCAATATCATGACTGCCGGTGAAACGGTGAAAAAACTGATCAAAGTGGCCAACACATTGGTCAGTTGGTTACCCGGTGGTCTGGGTATGGCAGGCTGTTTAGCTTGCGGAATGTTCGGTGCGATTTCCGGATCAACAGTAGCCACAGTGGTTGCCCTGGGCGGCTTCATGATCCCGCAGCTGATTAAAAATGGGTATCCCGAAAAATACACCCTGGGCCTGATGGCCACCTCCCCAAACCTGGGTGTAATTATTCCGCCCAGTATTTCAATGATTCTTTATTGTCTGATCAGTAATGTTTCCTTATTAGGTCTCTTTGCCACCGGATTTTTACCTGGCATCATGATTATGTTTTTTGTTTGCCTCTACACCTATATCACGTTAAGGAATAACAAGAATATTGTGAGACTGCCAAGGCCCAATTTCAGGCAGGTAATAGGCATCTTCAAAGAAGGTTTTTGGGCGGTTATGCTGATTTTCATTATCTTCGGTGGGATTTTTTCAGGTGCATTCACCGCCAATGAAGTCGCGGTTATCGCTTGTGTCTATGCATTTGCGGTTGAACTGTTTATTTACCGATCCATCAATTTTGCCCAAGCCAAACGAATAACGATTGATTCAGCCGTGACCTCTGCCACGCTTCTGATTATTGTGGCAGGCGCCAGTACCTTTGGACGCATGATCACGTTTGAGAACATCCCGGACCAGATTGTGGACGCTGTGACATCCAATATTCAATCTCCAATTGTTTTTCTGTTGGTGATGAACATCCTGCTGCTGTTTATCGGCATGTTCATGGATATTATTTCCGCCACAATGATTCTGGGCCCTGTATTTTTACCCATGTTGCCGGCTTATGATGTGAATTTGATGCATTTCGGTTTAATTATGACGGTGAATCTGGCCATCGGGTATTGTACACCACCCATGGGTGTCAGTCTCTTCATCACCTGCACCATTTCCAAAAGAGATATTCTTTATATCGCGAAATCTGTCATGCCCTTTCTGATTATCCAGATCGGCGTGTTGCTATTCATCACTTATATGCCGGATTTGGTACTCTGGCTGCCAAGGGTGATGGGTTACCTCTAGTAAAATCTTAAAAGACGCAGCTTCGATAGCGAGGCTGCGTAAAAGAAGACAATTCCATTCTTTCATTCAGAATAGGTTTCTTTCATCAGAAACGTGCAAATCAGCGCTAATGCAGAAGTTATCAACAGGATCAGGAGTAGTTTTGAATAACCTTCGAACGAATATGCTCCGCTTGCCGTTTTTGGATAAAGATCCAGTACCCAACCCAAAAAAGGCATATACAGCGCTCCGCCCAAAAACGGGAACAGATTAACAGCTCCCACCGAGGTACCAGCCATAGAAACCGGAAATAACTCCTTACTGGTTGTAAAACCTATGATTACAATGGCTGAAGCGCAGACAGAAAAGATAAAAAAGATGATATATAGAGAAAATTTGGGTAGTCCGCCAGGAAATATATTCAAAAACAGCATCAAAAGAGTCAGCACAGTCGTACAAAGAATAAATACCTTTTTGCGACTTTTCAAAACTCTATCCGAAATCAGTCCCAGGATTGGACTACCTATGATCATGCCCCAGGCGATCATACTCAAAATAGCCCCCGCTTCCGCCTTTTCCAGGCCATAAACATCCATCAGGTATGGTCCGCCCCATAAACCCCCGAATCCGAAAAATATTCCGCAATCTAATAGGAACCAGATAGCCACCGGCCAAAAATATTTCTCTTTGAATACACTTTTCATCCCCTCCCACAATGGAATTTTCTGGGATGGTTCGGTACGGTTAGAGGCCTGATTACCCATCTCAATAATCGGTGGCCATCCTTTATCCTCAGGTCTGTCTCGAACAATCAACCACGCCAGGCACAGAACAACCAGCGTCAGTATCCCGATGAGTTGAAAGGAGATCCGCCATCCGAAATTCGCCGTCATCAATGCCAGGGGCAATGTTGCCGTCATAACGCCGATACCACCGATTGCGTTCAGGATGCCGGTCATAAAAGCAAACTCGTTGACCCGGTACCACTGGGACAGAATTTTCATGGTTGGGATAAAGACCATTGATACCCCTAGTCCCACCAACACTCTTCCTACAAATGCCATGGGTACGTCAGTGGCCAATCCAAAAACAATGCTGCCAATAGCGGCAATTAACAATGAAACTGACACCACTTTTCGTGGCCCCAGTGAATCCGAAAGTAGACCCGCTGGAATCTGCATCAGCGCATAACAGTAAAAATAAACGGAACCGAGTAACCCCATAACGCTGGCAGTCGTCTGAAAGTCCTTTACCAGATCGTTCGCCACCACGGAAAGGGACAGCCGATGGAAATAAACCAAAAGATAAGCCGTAGCCAGGATAGTAAAAATATATTTCCGATATTTGACCATTTTATCAAGTGCTTTATCCGCCATATCCCACTCCCTTGACCATTTTTAACACGTTATAAGTCCGCCAATAGGCGAGAATCCCGATCCAAAACGGTGACTGTCATTCACCATGATTCATTTTTTATGATGGGGAACCAAATGTACGAAGTTTTTGACTTTTCCTCTATTGCTCCCAGCAGAGTTTTTCCTGATTTTTCCAACTTGTCAATCGTTTCTTAGTAAATTCAATACTGGTGTGTGGGCAAGGTGGGAGACAGGTTGGAACAATTACGCGGCTCTGAGTCCTCTGGTGATTGACCCACTTATTGATACGCATTTTGGAAGATCCTTGTATTTGTTCATAATTTCGAGTAGATTTTCGCTATTGAAGAAGAGATTCCAGACCAGCAACACTGTTTCTATACATCCACAATTTTAAATATGATATAAGGAGGTCATATGCATGAAACTCAACTGGGGAAGGGAAGCTGTCTGTGTGGTTCAGTTCAGATTATTGCGGAAAAAATGAATCGGATATTTGGCGCATGTCATTGTGAGATGTGTAGAAAGTGGGCTGGTGGACCATTAATGAATGTGGTTTGTGGCCCTGACGTCACGTTTAATGGAGAAGAATTTATTGGTATTTATGAATCATCTCAATGGGCTGAGAGAGGATTCTGCAAAAAATGTGGCAGTGGACTATTTTACAAAATGAAAGGAAACCAACCCTATCACATTCCAATCGGTCTTTTTGATAGCTTCGAAGAAATTACGTTCAAACTGCAGGTTTGTATTGATAAAAAACCCGAATATTATCGCTTTTCAAACGATACGTATGATATGACTGAAGCGGAAATCTTCGCAAAGTATCTTGACCCGAAGTAGCCAACATAGAATTATGTCGATAGAGATGGGAGAGCAAGCTTATAAGCCGTGTATTTTAGTGCGGGATAGAGGAAACCGATTCCGCATGGGCTGGATGTTTCCTCTTAAACAGTGTTTTTTTCCAGACTATCCAGGTCTTTTATCAATCACCCGAACTGCTTTTCCCTCGCTTCGAGCTAAAGTACCATTGGCTACTAATATTACATTGGCATTGACATACAGATGATTTCGGATGCCTTCCCGCAGTTCGTTCTTTATTTTAGACATCAACGTATCATCTGAAAGCTCGATCGTGTCACACACCTCCACTTCCAGATCCATCTTGTCCAAACGCCCTTTCTTATCAGCGATGATGATGTAGTTCAAAGATAGACCTTCAACCTCGGCAATCACATGTTCAATTTGGGACGGGAATACATTCACCCCACCTATTATCAACATATCATCTGAGCGCCCGACAATACTTTCCATTCGGACAAGTGTTCGCCCACATTTACAAGGTTCCGAAAACAGTGTGGTTAAGTCTTTGGTGCGATATCGTATCAGGGGAATAGCCTGTTTGGTTATTGTTGTAAATACCAATTCGCCTCGTTCTCCATATGGTAGAGGATCGCCGGTTTCAGGATCAATTATCTCCGGAATAAAGTGGTCTTCTGCAACATGTAAATGCTTACTGTATGGGCAGCTACCTGACACACCGGGTCCCATAATTTCAGACAATCCATAGGTTTCAAAATACTGAATCCCCCACACTTTTTCAATTTCCTCTTTCAGGCCTGGACTAACCGGTTCTGCTCCAAAGACACCCGCGCGAAGTTTAAAATCGTTTTTCAAGTCATAGCCTTCCTTTAAGGCGACTTCAGCCAGATGCAAAGCAAATGTTGGTGTACTGCCCAGCACAGTTGCTCCGTAATCTTTCATCAACATCAATTGACGGCTGGTGAAGCCTCCACTGCTTGGAACAACGGTCATCCCCATCTGTTCTGCTGCAGAATGAAAGCCTAATCCGCCAGTAAATAACCCATAACCATAAGCATTGTGCAAGATGTCGCTTGAATTCAACCCAGCCATCCGATAGACTCGCCCCATGATTTCATTCCACGATTTCATATCCTCAGCAGTGTATCCGACGACTGTTGGTTTCCCTGTCGTCCCACTTGAAGAGTGTATTCTCACCACCTTATCGAGACTTACGGTAAACAAGCCATACGGATAATTATCCCGCATATCCTGTTTTATGGTAAACGGCAATTTGGAAAGGTCTTTCAGGCTTTTGACGTCCTCCGGTTTGATTCCCGCTTTGTCGAAACTTTCTTTATAATGCGGGACCAGGTTGTACACTCTCGAACATGTTTCCTGGAGCCTTCGAAGCTGAACGGCTTCGAGCTCTTCTCTAGGTAGTGACTCGAATTGAACTGAATCCATATTCTCCTCATGATTTAAAAGGAATGAAAGAATATCGGTTTTTTATGAACCGAGTAACAAAAGATTATGGGATTAAAATACCAGAACCTCAAAGATTATAGGCCAGCATATAGGTAAGCGGTTCAGTTAACTGCCTGACTGTATTAGATCCCTTTGATGATGTATTCTTTATTATTCATAAGCCGTTTTTGTATCCCTTGGCCAATTTCGTAATTTGCATCGAATTCCGACCAAAACGCTTGATGCTTTTTTTTCCAATCAGGGCCAAAACGTTCATTAAAATAACTGTCCAGTTTTTCAAACAGCAATTTCCATGGGGGTTCTCCTTTTTCAAAAGCATTCAAAAGATCACTTAAGTGTTCATCCAATTCAGACAGGGTTTCCTTGGGTAGGTAGGAGATTGCACCTTTGTGAATTGATTCCATCAATGTTTCTGGATTGATGGCGTGTGCGGTGAGCATAATCGTTGGAAAGCCCTGTTTAACAGACTCCTCCAGCAAGACGAGCCCATTAACGCCCATGATGTCAAGAATCACCAGATCATACTGATTTTTCTTTATCAACTTTGAGGCCGTCTCATAGTCACGCGCTTCATCAAGATTTGCCATAAAAATAATGTCCTTGATGGTCTCAAGAATATCTGGTTCATCATCTACAGCCAAAATCCGTTTTCCTTTAAGAATAGAATCCTCCATCGCCATTTTAATTGCTCCTTTAAAGTTTGAAAATCATCCAGGTCCAATACTGCTGTCTAATGACTTTGAAACTGTTTATCAATCTTTCTGCCATTTAGGCAGGCTTTTTTTCAATTTGAAATCATCAGTAACAAAAACCTGCTTCTAGCTTAATCTATTTTAATATGAAAGATCTTTCGGTTTTTCAATCACCATATTCAACAGATTGAACTTTTTTTATTGTTGCTGTTATCAGCATTCCATCGTTCAATTAATCAATGAAATCATATCTGGTATTCGATAACTTATATTTTGGAATGCACTCTGTCTGCATTTGTTTTTTAAAAGATGAGACTGTTCAATCAACAAAGCGCAGGGGAAGTGTTAACTGAAAAGTCGCTCCTTCTCCTTGTTTGTTGACGACTTCTACTTCACCGCCCAGACGCCTGGCAAGTATACGCGATCCGGCCAGTCCCAGTCCATGACCGTTACGCTCCGTGATTGAGTCTTTCTTCACTTGAGTGTAACGTTGAAATATCATTTCTTGATCCTTCGATTTGATACCGGGACCATCATCTGAGACGAAAACCGAAAGTCGCTTTTTGTCTTGAATCATCTTTATTTTGACTTGCTTTTTTCGATGATGGATGGCGTTTTTGATTAGATTGCCAACAATTTGCCGAAACTTGATCTCATCCTGATTGATCTCCGTGCTAATTAGATCTTTAGATATATCCAGATATATTTCTTGTGCAGCCAAAAGCTTATCTACCTCCTCTTTTCCGCATTCTTCTATTGATTCATCTATCTCTGCACCTGTCATGGTTTCAAGTGAATCGATCAAAGCCATATAAACTGAATGAACCGGAAGGAATTGACAGCTCTCAAAGTGACCAGCCTGAGATCGTCCGATCTCCAGTAGTCCGTTAAGCATATTTCGGGTCTTCTGGGAGTTTCTCAAAGTCCGTTTGATTATTTTTTTTTGACTATCTGACAATGGGCCATGTTTCTCTTTTTTATTCAATAATAACAATAGATTACTCTCGATAATTGAAATGGGATCTTTCAACTCGTGGATCAAATATTCAATGTCAATCTCCCGAAAAAACATTTTCTGGGAATCAGATGTTTGTTTTTTATTTTTTAAAAACTTCTGTGGTTTTTTCATTTTACATTCGGAAAAAGACAGACCATTGTTTATTCAAATTAATAGACTGAAGGTAGATGTTCTATTTGAGTCAAGGAAAACGCCCGTTCCTTAATGTTTTAAGCCTTCAGCCTGTTTTATTGAGTTCCAGGTTGCTTTTGGAAACCGAACAACCATTGTAGTTCCCCCCGAATTCAAACAATCCAGGCGGGACCGACAATATTTGCAGTTATCGATGTTGCCCGGACAATCATAAATACCGGGTTTGATATAATCGCATCTTATAGACCGCATATTAATTGTAAAATTGTATCGTTCAGAAAAGATTTTCATGCGCAGCAGATCGAATCCCTTCCCCCCGGCATTAAAATCATACGGAATCCCAGATGAATACCCCATTGTTTCTGGAGCGGTAAAATAGTTTTCAAAAATCAGGTGCTGATTTTCAGAAGTGATCCCTACACCAAAATCTTTAACCACAAATTCAGGGCCCTCAATACCGTTTTCAACTGAAATCTCAATAGTCCCTTTATCGGGGGTATTTTCTACCGCATTACGTATGAGACCTTCAATGATTTTTGATAAATAATCAGAAGGAATCCAAACGGGGGCCGTTTTTTCAAAACGGGTTTTTATCTGGCACTCTCGATGGGCAAATTTAGAACCGAGTTTGAGGCAGATATCACTGACAAATCCCTCCAATTGAATGATTTCAGGGGGAGAGTCACGGGGGCCGAAAATATCTTCGATATTCTTGCGGATCCGATCTATCACAGTTCCTTCTCCCACTTCATTGGCAATCAACACTTCCAGTTCATCCTTACAAGTATCCAACAGTGTCAATAACATGTAATAGGATCGAGGATTTTTCTGCTGTAAAATGTCTTCAATTTCATATTGCATATCCAGCAATCGTTGTAGGCTTCGTTCACTCCTTTCCAGAATACGGTCTGTGTCTTGATCACCCAGGATGGATATTTTTTTAGCCAGCAATTTTAAAGAAGCGGACAGGATTGAGGTAGGTGTTTTTAATTCATGGGAAAGATGGTGAATAACCCGATCCTTGGCCCGGTTCAGGCTTTTTAGATCTTCATATGACTTTTTCAGTTTCTCATCAATCCGGGCATTCTCTATAGGAAGAGCCACCATACCAGCAATGGTGGATAAAAGATCCATGTCAATTTGATCGAATTCCCCCTCTATCTTATTCACTGATGTTAACACACCGATCATGTGATCCCGGATCTGAATTGGTACCACCAACATATTTTTTGTATGAAAACCTACCTTTTCATCAACTTCACTGATAAAATATGGACTCTTTGATGTATCAAGCACTATGATTGGTTTACCCGTTTTGTACACCTCACCTGCAGTTCCCTGGTCAATCGGAAACCGGACTTTTTCAAATTTTCTATCCGTTTCTACGTCGCCATAATTGGCAGAGTAGAAAAAGAACTCCTTTTTCGATTCATCCAGCAGGATAATGGATGAACCTTCAATCGCTACCAATTTTTTTGTTTCATACTTGATAAAATCCAGAAGTTCTTTCAACCCCTTATAGTGGTGAAGTTTTTCAGAAATACGGAATATGGCCTGGTTGCTTTGAGTTAATCGTTTTTCATGGGTCACATCCTGCAATGTGTGTATGCGGCCTACCGGATTATTATTTTCATCGAACAGAATATTGCCGTTCATAACGATATCCAGCAGTCGCCCATCTTTGGTGAGTCGTTTGGATTCAAAGTCACGAATGGTTTTATCCCGACTGAGTCGTTTTAATCCTTCACGGGTCTGTTCTTCAAGATCCTTGGGCGTAAATGGAATGGGTTTTCCAATCAGCTCGTCCAGTGTCCAGCCAAAAACTTTCTCAAAAGCGGGATTCAGATAGGAAACAGTACTGTCGAGATTGAAGACATAGACAGGATCGGGTAAAAACTTGAGAAATCCCTGAAAGCGAGATTCAACAAGTTGAAGTTCCTCAAATCGTTTCTGGGCCAGTTCTTTAGAGGCAATGATGTCTTGCAGCGCTTCAATCTTTTCAGTGACATCCCGCGCGACCCCTCTGAAGCCCGTAATTTGATCGCTTAGATCTGTAATCAGATTGGCAGAGACTTCGAGGATATGAACCTTTCCATCTTTACCGGTTATCTTCCAGGTCAGTTCAGCGGAGCCTTCTTTCGCCCGGAATATTCTACTAAAATTCTCATAAGCGACCTTGGCATTCTCTGCATCCATGAATCTGGTATAGTGCTGGTCCTTTATCTCGGCCCTGCTATATCCAAATATATGGCAAAGTGAATCATTAAAGAACTTGAAATCTCCATTCAAGTTGGTTTCAAAAAAACCGTCTGCAACATCTTCGATGAACACCCGGTATCGATCCCGATCGACTTTGGTAATCTTGGCGTCTTTTGAAGGTGTCGTACCTTTTTCTGAAACCACTCGTTCTTTCATTGATTGGCCACCTGTTTTTCTGATCTTTTTTGCGCAAACCGTTTATTTGACAATTGCTTTGCTAATTTGCTTTTTCAGCCATAGCATATCCAAGGTCAAACGCTTTGATATTCATCCCGACAAACGCTTTTTTGGTTTTCGTCTCTATTGCTGTTTTGACATTTTCAGCCGTGATCGGCAGCACACCGGTTTGCATGAGCGAGCCCAGCAAGACCATATTAACAGATAAAACCGAACCCGCTTCTTTTGCTAATGAGACAGCATCCAAGGCTATGAGTTTTTTGGTTTTATCGCGAATCAGTCTTTGCAGTTCATCCAAATCCGGATAGACACCACTGCCAATTGTGACTGTGAATGGCGGCAGCGGAGCAAGGTTTGTCACTACTACTGATTTGGCATTGCATCTTCTGATCGCACGCAGTGTTTCCGACGGCTCAAAACCGACCAATAGATCAGCTTCCCCGTCCGAAATAATTGTGCTTTTCGCATCTCCAAATACAATTGCCGACTCGACAACGCCACCTCTTTGCGCCATACCGTGGATTTCACTCATTCGGACCGGAACCCCTGAAAGAAGTGCCGCTTCACCTAAAACTTTTGAAGCAAGCAAGTTTCCCTGTCCGCCAACTGCCACCAAGATCAATCTTGTTATATCCATTTTTTATCCTAAATTATCAGTAGCTAAGGATCGGCTCAAAAATTACTTGGCATTCTGTCAGCAAAATGTCCGGTCTTTATGGGACTTTTGCGGACAGTTTATGCCAAGTTATTTTTGTACGATCCCTAATCAATTATTTTGGCATAAACCTGCCACACGCGGGATGCATCTTTAGTTCAATGCTGTCGCCTCACCTAACTCCTTTTTAGAGGTACAATGGCTTTCTCAGGACAGATCTGGCTGCAGGTTGCACACCCCACGCACACATCCGGATTTATTTTAACCCGATCACCATCCAGATAAAAAGCCGGGCAGGCAATTTCATTGATACAATCACGGTGGTTTTGACATAAATCGCTGACCATGAATGATCGATCTTTCAACAAGCCAAGGGCTGCTGCGTGCAGTGAGCAGCGTTTTTTAGAGATGATGACCGATACACCCTTAAATTCCAGCGCTTCCCTTATTGTGCCTATACTTTTTTTGATATTATATGGATTAATGACCGCTATATGGGGCACACCAAGGGCTTTGACTATCTCTTCAATATCAACCCGTCCGTATCCTGTTAGGTTGAAATCCGCCATATCTACAGAAGGGTTAGGTTGATGGCCCGTCATCGCTGTGACGCTATTGTCCAGTATTACCAGTGTGAAGTTGTGCTGATTAAAAACACCGTTCAATAATCCTGAGATGCCCGAATGTAAAAAAGTTGAGTCTCCTATAAACGAAACTACCTTTTGATCGGTGGCGGTTGAAAACCCACCTGAAGTTCCGCTTGATGCCCCCATACAGAGGACAAAATCGGCCATCGAAAGAGGCGGTAAGTATCCCAAGGTATAACATCCGATATCCGAGGGGTAAATAGTGTCCAGTCCTTCCGCTGCCTTCTTAATTTCATAAAATGTTGATCGATGTGAACAACCAGCACAAAGCGTCGGTGGACGAACAGGTATTTCAGGCACATCCGATAAATCAGGCAATTCTGGAGGTGTATAAGGAATTTCGAAATATTTTGCGATACATCCTCTAACCAAAGCAGGATCATATTCAAACAGACGTGAAAAAAGGTCCTCATTTTTGCCATTGATGGGAATAACCAATCCAGCTTCCTGAGCGAAAACCTTGATCGCGTCTTCCATATAAGGTTCGCCCTCTTCAACGACCAGTACTTTCTCACAGCTTTGCACAAAATCCTTAATCATCTTCTCCGGCATCGGGTTGGAAAATCCGATTCTCAGGTGACTACATTTGTCTTCAATATTCAACTCTTTCAATGCATCGCTGACGTAACCATAGCTGACACCGTTGCTGACGATTCCAAAGCTACCGTTTCCTTCAATAAAATTATATGTGCTCTCATCCGACAGCTTCTCGGCTTTTTTTATGTTTTCAAGCAGTTTGACATGCAGTTTTCTGGATACGGCGGGTACACACACCATATTGCCGGGATCCTTTTTGAAATAACCCTTTGTAACCGGTTTTTTAATGGCACCTAAATTGATGACGCCGTTTGAATGGTTGATTCTAGTGGTGGTTCTGAAAATAACAGGTTCCTGCAATTCTTCCGAAAGATCGAAGGCATATTTTATCATCTCCTTGGCTTCGCTAATTGAGGAAGGCTCAAGAATAGAAAGTCCTGAAAGCTTGCCGTAATATCGATTGTCCTGCTCATTTTGACTGGAAAACATAAATGGATCATCGGCTGAAACAACTACCAGCCCACCTTTAACACCTATGTAAGCTAATGTTATCAAAGCATCCGCAGCCACATTCACACCAACATGTTTCATGGTGCACATACTTCGAAGACCACAATTCGCTGATGCTGCTGCAACTTCGAGTGCCGTTTTTTCATTTACACTGTATTCAAAATAGAGATCAGTTTCTCGTGCTATCTGGAAAAAATTAAGTGAGATTTCCGAAGACGGTGTTCCAGGATATGTTGTGGCGACCGCCACACCCGCTTCAATCGCGCCACGGGCAATAGCTTCATTTCCTAATACAATCATTTCTTGATCAGGATTTTCGATTAATAATTTATGCATGTCTGTTTCCTTCGTTTTATTTCAATAAACCATCAGTTTGATTTTCATCGTAGTTAATCAATTTCTTCATTCTGCCATGAGAAAAATCAAAAAAATTACCAAAGAGACTACCGCTAAATAACGTTTTTTATCTTGCCAAGGAGAGAGTTGATTCTCAGAGCCTCGCTCTATGTAACGGTGGTGTAGAGTGCGGACACAGGTTTTATAAAGCTTCAAAAAGACTTCTTGTTCATCATATAACTCCCTTGGGTTGACTGTTCCAGATCTCCATATAGGCCTCGATTTTCTCTCGATAGTTATCTGGTATGGGTATTGGCTTATAATCAGGTTGTTTAATGAAACAGAAGACTAACATGACTCTAAAACAGGCATCTTCTTCTGCGTTGTTTCCCGTAACTAACATTGTGAGAGAACTATTACCCAATTTTTGAACCTCCACATTCATACTTATTTCCTGGTCCACTTTCAGTATGAGCAAAAAATCGATCTCGGTCCGGACTATCGGCGATCCCATCCCCAAGTGCATGTTAAGCTCATACCAACTAACCCCCGGAACCTCTTTAAACCAGTTCTCCATGGCTACCATTGCATATTCCAGGATTTTAGGGGTATAAATGATACCAGCCGGATCACAATCACCCCATTTTACAGTAACAAATGACTTGAACAGTTTCGATTTTTCCATATCTTTTCTTTTTAACTCAATAAACAGTTTCAATGCAACCACAAAGTAGTCATATTTCAAATTATTTGCAACCCAAAACTGAAATATTGGAAAATGGCCTTTCATTATCAATCGCCAATGCCTGGCCATCTCTCTATTTCTTGCTCCCGCCCGGATTGTCATTCCCAATTTTGCCTGCTGATAATTAAAACCAGGCAACCCATGAGCATGATGAAAACCCACGAAAAAGACTGGCTATAGACCTGTAAGTCTTCGCAGATCAAAAACAACCCGCCGGCAACCAAACTCAATCCTGGTGCCCCTTTTTGTAAAGATACACGATGCCAGGCTTATCAACAGCCCAGATTAGCATAACCACCAGGTGTATTGCCATTAGATTTGCCCAAAAAAAACAATTTCAAAACTCCACTAGGGATCGTACAAAAATAACTTGGCATAAACTGTCCGCAAAAGTCCCCTAAAGACCGGACATTTTGCTGACAGAATACCAAGTAATTTTTGAGCCGACCCTTAAGCCAATACAGGAGGGAAATGTATCCCATAACCATGCGAAAAGAGTCCGCCATTGAAAAACAGATATCATTTTATTTTATACCCAAATTTTCGACAGCATAGAAATGGTTGAAGAACTTGATTAGTCGCCTTTAGTATCTTATGGAAATGAATCGTAAAAATTGCGAGTTGTATTTTTTTTTTAAATGGGAAAGACTGTACGCAAAAGATTATTCTCTTCTTTGGCATAATTTGAGAAGCTGATTTGTTTTAACATTCACGAAGGACAATTCCTAACAGGCTTGCGTTGTTGTTATTTGATTCATAAGAGTCAATTTTTCGAATGGTCATCGGTTAGTTTAGAAAGAGAGGACTATCAGCTATGAATTTAGACTGGACAGATTTTACCAAACGTCATCGAGACAATTTTATCTCAGAATGGGTAAAAAGACTGCGGACGGAAGTTGGAGAACACTATGCAACCAGACCCATAGAGGAACTAACGGAGACTGTCGAGCAGGCTTATGAAGCCAATTATCAAATCATCGCCAAAAAAGACTTTGCCACGATCAATCATTTTATCGACAAGATCACCAAACTACGCCTGGAGGAAGGGTTTCCTCTCCACGACGTTCAAAACGCCTTTGAACTCTATCGAAAAATAATAATACCACTTTTAGCTGATGAATGTGATATCGATGAGTTTCGACAATGCGTCGAAAGTGTCAACGATAGCCTGGCTTATACCATCCACCGGTTCAGCTATCATTTCCAAATGATGCATAAAAGACGGTTGCAGGACTATGCCGATCAGCTGGAAAAGGAGATTGAGGCCAGAACGGCAGAGTTACGGGAATCTAAACGCAAATACAAGACCATGATTGAGGAGATTAACGACGGTTACCTGATTATTCATGATGGGCGAATTGCATTTGGAAACCCGGCGTTTTGTCGAATGCACGGTTATGAACGGACAGAAATTATTGATAGATCTTTATTAGATTTTGTTGACGATCAGAGCCATAATAAGATTAAGGAGATTTTTAAGCCAACCCGTAGAAATAGAACAACTCCAACAACTCTTGAGTACATTCGTCTTAATATTGACGGAAGCGCTTTTCCAACGGAAATAACCGTCAAACCCACTATCTACGATGACTCTCTTTTCTATTTCTGTATCTGTCGCGATATTACCGAGCGGATTAGAATGGAGGAAAAAGTCAGGGAGGCTGAAAAGATGGCTTATATCGGGCAAATTACAGCCTCTCTTTCCCATGAAATTAGAAATCCTCTATCTGCAGTAAAAATGAATCTGCAAATTCTCAAAAAGAACGTATCGTTGCGTGGCAATGATCAGCGCAGACTGGAAATATCAGTCGGAGAGGTGAACAGATTGGAAGGCATCCTGGCGGAATTACTGGATTTTGCTAAACCGTTGTCTTTTAAGCTTCAGCCCGCTCCTGTCAACAGAATACTTTCTGAATGTATTGATCTGCTGGAAATCAAGTTTGTTGAAAAAAAACTGGCCCTCGACTTGGTATTGGATAATAGCATCCCGGAAATCCCAGCGGATTACGGAAAAATGGAACAGGTTTTTATCAACCTGTTGCTGAATGCCATAGATGCTTCTAAAATGGGAAACAGAATCCAAATAACCAGTCAGCACAAGCCAAACGGCAGGCACCCAAGAGTTGAGATAACTATCGATGACAATGGATCGAGCGTACCCGAAGAGCATATGGATGAAATCTTTAAACCGTTTTTCACAACCAAGGCCAAAGGAACAGGACTTGGACTCCCCACCGTAAAACGCATTGTAGAAGCACATGGTGGTCTGGTGAAAGTAGAAAACAGAAATCCCAGTGGGGCTTCTTTTCAGGTAAGTTTGCCTATCGGAGCGCAAAATGGCTAGCATTCTTGTGGTGGACGACGAATATCCGATTCTGGAAACGATTGATATGTTTTTGGGTGAAAAGGGACATAAAGTTTATACTGCGGGGACGGCGGCCGACGCTTTTTCGATATACGAAAGCAACCGGCCGGAGGTCGTCATCCTTGACATTCGTTTGCCCGATGAAAACGGTCTCGATTTGCTGAGGAGAATGCATGAAGTCAATGATTCCTCCAAGATAATCATGATCACCGCCTTTCATGACATGGAAACAACTATCGAAGCCATGAAACGAGGGGCATACGATTACATCCATAAACCCCTGGATGCAGATGAGATAGACAAAGCTGTGCAAGGAGCCTTGTATCATGTGGATGCCGATCGCGAAACTCCCAGCCAACCTGAAACGGCTCAAAAACCTGGCAGCAGTGTCATTATTGGAAAAAACCCGTCGATCAGGGAGATCTTCAAGTTAATCGGACTGTTATGCCAAAACAAAACCACGGTCCTGATACAGGGAGAAACAGGCACCGGAAAGGAACTGATCGCAAGAGCCATTCACAAAAACAGCCTGTTCAGCAACGAACCTATGATCACATTGGATTGTTCCGCTATTGTTGAAAACCTGTTGGAAAGTGAATTGTTTGGTCATCAAAAGGGCGCATTTACCGGGGCTGATCACAACAAACCGGGGAAGATCGAATTGGCCGGAGCCGGCACTCTTTTTTTAGACGAAATCGGAGAATTATCTCTGAATCTACAGGCCAAATTTCTGGGTTTCCTGGAACGCCGCGAGTACATGCAGGTAGGTGGCCAAGCCACTCTCAAATCCCGCTGTCGAATCATCGCTGCCACAAACCGCGATTTGGCGACAATGGTGCAACAAAAGCTTTTTAGAAATGACCTTTTTTATCGACTTAAGGTGATGACACTCCAGGTTCCACCGCTTAGAGAGCGACTTTCCGATATTCCTGACCTGGTTAACCACTTTCTTCAAAAGACGAATCTTGAATTAGGGACTTCGGTTTCAAAGCTGCAGGAAGGCGTTCTCGATCGTTTGAAAGCCCATCCCTGGGCTGGCAACGTTCGGGAACTGGAAAACGTTATTGCCGCAGCCATAGTACGCTCACGCGGTAAGGTTATTCTACTTGAAATTATTGAAGATATTCTGGCCGCCAACCAATCCTTACAAGATGACGAGGTTTCCTCTAATTCCTTGGCCTATATGGAAAAGAAACACATTCAGCAAACCCTCTCCGAGGTGAATGGGAATCGCACCCATGCCGCTCGGTTGTTGAAAATTTCACTTCCCACCCTGCGCAGTAAAATAAAGAAATACGGAATTGGTTCCAATAAGAAAGTTTCTTTCCCCTCCTGAAAGTTTCTTTCTACCGCATTTAGGATGTTTGTTGCTAATTCATCCGCTTCAATGTTTTATTGTCCTTATATTACAAAAGCATATATAGTTTTGTGTAAGCTATCTAAGTCGGCACGGAGTTTGCGGTAATGCTGTGTAAAGAAAAAGTTTGTCCAGATTGTCGTAAGAAAAAGTATGAGTTGCCCTTGTAAACTATACTATTATCGGATATGGAACAAATAGGGCTGTTATGAAGACCAAAACACTGCTGGAAAAAGAGTACGATCTGATTGAGAAAGTCCTTACGCAGACTGACTGGAATTTTGAAAAAGCAACCCGCCTTTTGCAGATTCCCATTTCTCAACTAAAAAGGAAGATCAAGAAACATGGTATTAAACAAAAGGGTCCCACTGATTTCTCTAAACCCAACAACGACCTTGAATCAACAAGTTGAAGTGCTGCTGTTATTTCAATGAGCAGATTCAAAAGTTGATGTAATCGAAAAAACAAAAATTCGGAGCGATACTAATGGAAAATCATAGTGTTTCTATTACCGATTCCCAGAACGGTCTTCAATTCCAATTTTCGGAGATCTTCAATGTAGCAGTGCCATTTATTGACAGGCACCAGAAAGAAGGAAGAAGCGGCAAGACAGCCATACGGACTACTTCCGGTGAAGTCATAACTTATGGTGAGTTGGCTGCCAGCGTAAACCGTTGTGGAAATTATTTCAAGTCGATAGGACTCTCCCAAGGCGATAGAGTCATCATGATAGTCAAGGATTGTCCGGAGTTTTTCTATATATTCTGGGGAGCGATCAAAGCAGGAATTGTTCCCATTCCCATAAACACGCTCTTAAGAGCCAAGGACTATAGTTTTATCATTGACAATTCGGAATGTTCGGCCGTGTTGTACTCACCCGAATACAAAGAAGAAGTCAAGCCCGCACTGGAAATGGCGAAAAACAATCCGGCTCACTGCATCTGTATTCAGGGGGAAGAAACGAATTTAGTAGAATTGATCGCCGAAAGTGCTGCGGATATAGAAGTGGCAGAGACTAAGGCTGATGATGAGTGCTTCTTTCTTTATTCTTCAGGATCAACCGGAAATCCCAAAGGTGCGGTGCATTGTCACAAAGACATGGTATATACCAGTAGGAATTATGGTGTAGAGACCTTAGGAATCAAGGAAGATGATATTGCGTTTTCTGCCGCTAAGCTGTTTTTTGCCTATGGACACGGCAACGGCATGCATTTCCCGTTGTGGGTGGGTGCCACAACCATTCTTTTCGATGGCCGACCGACACCTGAAACGACATTCGATACGATTGAAAGATTCAAACCGACAATCTATTTCGGAGTACCAACTCTTTATGGAGCCCAACTCCTCGCAATGGAAGACCAAACTCCGGATCTATCTTCAGTCAGGATTTGCGTTTCAGCAGGAGAGGGTCTTCCGGCTGATCTGTTCAAGCGCTGGCAGGAGAAAACCGGTTTGATTATCCTGGATGGGATTGGGTCAACTGAGATTCTGCATATCTTCATTTCCAACAGAAGTGACGATTATTGTTTGGGAAGCAGCGGCAGAATGGTTCCGGGATATGAGGCAAAGATAATAGGAGAAGACGGTAACCCGGTTAAACAGGGGGACTCCGGAAACCTATGGATCAGGGGTGGTTCCAACGCAAAATACTATTGGAACAACCCGGAAAAAACCTCGCAAACGATGCAGGATGGATGGCTCAATACTGGAGATACGTATTACCAGGACGAGAATGAATACTATATTTACTGCGGTAGAAATGATGATATGCTGAAAGTCGGCGGAATTTGGTGCTCACCTTTTGAAATCGAAGCGAAACTGATCGAACATCAAAAGGTTTTGGAAGCCGCCGTTGTCGGAGCCCCGGACGATCAAAATCTGATCAAGCCGAAGGCTTATCTAATTCTCAAAAACGCCGAAGACAAAAGCGAAGAACTTGAAAAGGAGCTGTTGCAGCTCTGTAAGAAAGGGCTAGCTCCATACAAGTACCCTCGCTGGTTCGTTTTTAGGGACGAGTTGCCGAAGACCGCAACCGGTAAGATTCAACGATTCAAATTGAGGTGACTTCCCGACAACACTTCAGTTTTTGACCGAGGCCGAATGGCCCGGAAACCAAACCTTAGGAGGAAAAAATGTCAAAGCTCGGTAGAAAAGATGTGACACGTCGTGAATTCGTCAAAACTGCTTCAACGGCCATCGCCGTAACAGCTGCATCAACCGTTATTCCGACATTTGCCATCGGTGGCATGTCCAAAGTAAGGGTGGGCGTGTTGCTGCCATTCACAGGTACATATGCCAAACTGGGATCCCATATTCTGGACGCCATGAAGTTGCGCATTGCTCAAAACGGCGACAAATTGGGCGGAAGAAAAGTGGAATTCAACGTGATTGACAGTGAAATGAACGTTCCCAAGTCAACCCAGAGAGTGAATAAACTGGTCAAGAAGGAGAAGTCACATTTTATCGTTGGACCGGTGCATTCAGGCATAGGCATCAACATGGCGAGAATGCTGAAAAACAAAAAAGTGATCATGATCGTTCCCAATGCGGGAGCCAATCAGATTACCGGCCAATTCTGTGCGCAGAATATTTTCAGGACCTCTTTTACCAGCTGGCAAACGGCTTACCCTGCAGGTCAGGCCATGTTGAAGGCTGGTCACAAAAAGGTGGCTCTGTTGTACTGGAATTACGCATTTGGAAAACAGACCGCTGCCGCCTTCAAAGAGTCATTCATTGCCGGTGGTGGAGAGGTAGTGGCAGACATGCCGACGCCTTTTCCGAAAACAGAATTTCAATCCTTTTTCACAAAGGTCGCAGCCATAAAACCGGATGCAGTTTTTACTTTTTACTCAGGTGGTGGTGCGATTAAGTTTATGAAGGACTACGCTGCAGCCGGTCTGCAAGGGAAAATCCCACTTTGGGGAACATTCCTGACGGAAGGAACCGCTAAAGGTGCTGGCTCGGCTTCTGAAGGGATCATCAGCACCCTCCACTATTCCACCGAGTTGGAAAACCCAACCAATGTGTATTTCAAAAAGGACTTCAAAAAAGCGACCGGAGATGATGCGGATGTATTCGCTATTCAAGGTTTTGATACCGGTAGCTTGCTGATCCAGGGAATGAGCGCGGTAGGAGGAGATACAGATGCAACCATGGATCTGACAAACGCCATGAGGAGCGCCAGAATAGCGAGTCCACGCGGCAGTTTCACCTTCTCCAAGGCAAATCATCCCATCCAGGATATCTATCTCAGGGAAGTTCAAGGTGGTGTCAACAAGGTAATCGGTGTTGCGGCGAGGGCGCTTGAAGATCCAGCAAACGGATGCAAAGCATAGAAAAATGTTTGCTCTGAATTCTTATGCAGTTTCGAAAGGATCTGCATAAGTATCTCAAAACGACTCAAAACCGAAATCAAAAAAGTGGAACTTTCATTTTATTTAATTCAATTGCTGAACGGAATCCAGTATGGGTTCCTGCTTTTTTTAGTCGCCAGCGGTTTGACGTTGGTTTTCGGCATTATGGACGTCATAAATCTGGCGCATGGTTCATTTTATATGATCGGTGCCTATCTCACCTATTGGTTGACAGGAATATTCGGCAGCCTGTTTTTAGGGGTTGTGCTGGCGATTCCATTGGCTGTTATGGTGGGACTAATCGTCGAAAAACTTGCCATTGCCTATCTCTATACCAAAGGCCACCTACATCAGGTTTTGTTGACCTATGCGCTGATATTAATTTTTGACGAGGCACAAAGATTTCTTTGGGGAAACGATTCCCATGGCGTTGACATACCGGCTTTTTTATCTGGTTCAATTCCGTTAACAGACATTCAAGTCTACCCCGTTTATAGATTGTTTGTATCGTTTATCTGCATACTGATTGGCATAGGAATGTTTTATGTCATCCAGAAGACCAAACTGGGGATGACGATACGGGCTGGTGCCAGTAATCGCGAAATGACCCAGGCGCTGGGAATAAACATCAATAGGCTATTTACGATTGTTTTCAGCCTTGGAGTCGGTCTGGCAGCATTTGCCGGGATGATTGCAGCTCCGATTGATTCGCTTTATCCGGGCATGGGAGATAATATTCTGATCATTTCCCTGGTCGTAGTGGTCATAGGGGGAATTGGTTCAATAAAAGGGGCCTTTGTCGGAGCGATGCTAATTGGCGTTTCAAGTATCTTCGGCAAGACTCTGTTTCCGGACATAGCCAGTATCATTGTTTATGCCATGATGTCAGCAATACTGATCTGGAGGCCCCAGGGTCTCTTTAAGTCAGCATAAATGCATCAGTAGACGACTCAGGGATTGTTAAAAAAAGACCAACTAGACGATTTGATAATATGCAAAATATTTCGAGACCGGTAAAACTGTTTTTAGTACTACTTCTGGGATTTATACTGTGGTTCCCAAGTGTTGCTGATGAATTTTACATGGAGCTTTTGACGAACATTATGATCATTGCGATCTTCGCCATGAGCTTGGATTTACTGGTTGGTTTTACAGGGCTGGTCAGCCTGGGACACGCTGCATTTTTTGGGATTGGGGCCTATTGTCTGGCCATTTTTTTTGGTGAATTAGATCAATTTTCAATATGGGCGGCTTTGCCGGTCAGCCTTGCCGGAGCCGCATTGGCAGCTCTCGTAGTCGGATGGATATCCATTCGAACTTCTGGAATTTACTTTATAATGATTACCCTGGCTTTGGCTCAGATGTTCTATTTTTTCTTTTTTGAATCGAAGCATTTCAACGGTGACGACGGGATGTTCATGCTGGCCAAGCCTGAAGTAAATCTGGGATCAATACAACTATTGGATTTGGGAAACGAAGTTACTTTTTACTATTTCACCCTGGGAATTTTGGTGGCAGTCTTTCTTTTCCTGGTTATGATTCTGCGCGCTCCATTTGGGCAGATAATCACCGGTATTTGCGCCAATGAATCCCGGGTACGAAGTCTAGGTTATGCAACGCAAAGATACAAACTTGTTAGTTTCGTTATTGCTGGTACTTTAGCAGGACTGGCCGGTTTTCTGGAGGCTGCCCACACAGGATTTATCACACCTTCCTATTTGAGCTGGCACGAATCGGGCGCTATTCTTGTCGTGGTAATACTGGGCGGAATGGCGACTTTCTATGGCCCCATTATCGGGGCAGTTGCCTTGGTTCTTCTGGAAGATTTTCTCCCGGAGATGACGGAACACTGGAAAATTTTGTTGGGAGTAATTATTGTACTTATCGTTCTGTTTCTTCCAAACGGGATTTCCAGTCTTTCAGGAAAACTCTTGCGCGCACCTTCCCGCCTGATCAGGAACCGCCGTGGGAAGAATCGACCAAAACAGTGACCAGGAACTAAAACTCTGGTCGAAAGGTCAGCTGAAATTTATAATGACAAAGAACAATATTATCTTAAAGATTCAGGGACTTTCCAAATCGTTTGGTGCGCTGAAAGCAGTCTCAAAGGTTTCTCTGGATTTCGAATATGGCGCTGTTCATGCCATTATAGGCCCTAACGGCGCAGGTAAGACAACTCTCATCAATCTGCTGTCAGGAGAGCTTCAACCGACTGAAGGCAGTATACACTTTAAGGACCACGACTTAACCCATGCACCACCGAACAAAATATCTCAATTGGGTATAGGCCGCAGCTTTCAGAAAACCAATATTTTCCCCCAGTTTACCTGTCTACAGAACTGCTGGATAGCCTCGCAATCCAGACAGAAGACTTCGATGAAATTCTTCAGATCCGCACATCGCACCAAAGAAGTCATGGAAAGGGCTGAGAAAGTGCTTGAATTGACGCATCTTTCCCATCGCCCAGAAATGGTAGCGGCCGCCATGAGCTACGGAGAACAGCGCCAACTGGAAATAGCCATGATGTTAGCCACCGAACCGGAGCTGATGTTGTTAGACGAACCGCTTGCCGGAATGGGAAGCGAAGAAGCTGTAAAAATTCTGGAATTGATGAAGGAATTGGCCAAAACGCAGACACTTATCCTGATCGAACACGACATGGACGCAATATTTGCCATAGCTGACCAGTTGACGGTTATGGTCGACGGTATCGTGTTGGAAACTGGAACCGTTGATCAGATAAGAAACAGTAAGGCGGTACAAGAAGCCTATCTGGGAGAGGAAGAGGAGGAACAATGATCTTAGATAGAGTTGAAAACGGTACGCCTCTAATCGAGGCGAAAGGGCTTCACACCTATTATGGTGACAGCCACATCCTGCACGGAATTGATTTTACCATTCACCGCAACGAAACCGTCAGCCTGATAGGCCGCAACGGTATGGGAAAAACGACGACGCTGCGCACCCTTATTGGACTTACGCCCCCAAAGCAAGGAACGGTAAAAATCTGCGGTCAGGATATGACAAAATCCCATGTGCATAACATCGTCCATCAAGGGATTGCCTACGTGCCTGATGACCGCGGGATTTTCCCAAACCTGTCAGTGCATGAAAACCTGATCATGGCGTCTAGACCCGGGCCTAACGGGAAGGAGAATTGGAAATTGGACCGAGTGCTAGAGCTTTTTCCTCGGCTGACAGAAAGGATGGGAAACATGGGAAACCAGCTTTCTGGTGGGGAGCAACAAATGTTGACGATCGGAAGGGCACTGATGACCAATCCGGATCTGATTCTATTAGACGAAGCTACTGAAGGCTTGGCTCCCAAGTTGAGAAAGGCTATCTGGACTGTCGTGAGACAAATCAAGGAAGCAGGCATTGCTACTATACTGGTCGACAAAGACATACGCACCCTTTTGGACCTCGCCGATCGCAATATCATTATTGAAAAGGGCGTAATTATTTACGAAGGCGATTCGGAAAAACTCATTGCAGAACCTGAAATTCTTCAAAAGTATGTTGGTGTTTAAGACGCGGATAACTGAAAGCCAATTGCCCAATTCGAGGAAGAAACTATGAAAACACTGGCAGCAATTTCTTACGAGTCCGGCAAACCCTTGCTGATCGAAGAGTTGGAATTGGACGAGCCGAAAACGAACGACGTCCTGATTAAAATGTCGGCCGTGGGTTTATGTCATTCCGATTATCATGCGTTGGTTGGAAACAGGCCGGTTGGCATGAGGCCAATGGTGCTTGGGCACGAAGGAGCCGGTGTTGTCATGAAGGTGGGTGATGGCGTGGACAATATTCACCCCGGCGACCACGTTTTGTTAATGTTTCTCCCGTCATGCGGTAAATGCCGATGGTGCCTGGCCGGCAACCCTCATGCCTGCGTTTTAGGACCGACTATTGCGAAGGGACCTCAACCGGATGGTGGGTACCGTATGCATACTAAAAACGGTCTGGATGTCGGACAGTTCTGTTTGTTAGGAGCCTTCAGTGAATATACAGTGGTGCACAAACAGTCGGTTTGCGTGATCGATAAGGACATTCCTTTGGAGACAGCTTGTCTGGTAGGTTGTGGTGTGGTGGGCGGCTTCGGGGCAGCGGTCAACCGTGCCCGGGTCACACCGGGAAGCAGCGTCCTGGTTATCGGAACAGGAGGAATCGGCACCAATATCATTCAGGGAGCTGCGTCAGTGAGTGCTTCCATAATCATCGCAGCCGACCGTTTCGATCATAAACTGGAATGGAGTCGTTTGTTCGGTGCAACGCATACCATTAATGTCGAGAAGGAAAACCTGGTTGAAAGAGTCATGGAAATCACGGACAACATCGGTGTCGACTATGCCTTTGAAGCAATATCCAGACCTGAAACCATTGCCATGGCGTTCGACGCTACCGCTAAACTGGGCAAAATCGTCATTGTGGGATTGACACCATCTAAATTCGACAGTCTCCCGATCAGCCCTTTGAACCTTGTATTGACGCAGAAAACGCTAATGGGGTCGATCTATGGAACCAGCAATGCCAGGGTAGAGATTCCCAAACTCCTTTATATGTACAAAAATGGGCAAATCAAGTTGGACGAACTTGTTACGAACCGTTATTCCTTAAACGAAATAAATCAAGGCTATGATGATCTGATGGCAGGCAAGAACATCAGAGGGATCGTCAAATTTTAAAACGATTCAAGGTCTGCTAAAAAATGTGCCAAGTGTTTCCCAGAACACCTCAACATCTCTAAAACAGTCATCCATCCACTTGTGCCTGGGTATATTATTTTCGTACAAGATAATTTATCCAACTATTATTGGATTGCAGTGAAAAAATTTGGCTTGCGAAAATGGGTTTCCAAAAATTAGATCAATTGCAAGGTTTGTGGTTCAAGGCTAGCCTCTTCGAAAAACTCAACCCATGAAACTTCTTAGATTCTTATTTCTTGAATTTGCTCAAACCCGTCCCTTTAATTCAGGTGGAGTAAGTCTAAAATTATTATTGTTTTAAAGACTGATACTGAATAAAGTGATATTGTGAAATCCATTCAGTTGTACCCTGAATGGATTGTTCCAAGACTGATATTTAGCCCATGTCACTGTTAATCAAAGAAACGGATATGCGATTCAGCCAGACTTCAACATTCAGTAACTATTTATCAACATCCTCTAGTTAAAGGATTCATCATGTTTAAGAAAATACTTCTTCCAATCGATTTGAACCATGTTGAGACCGCAAGGAAGGCACTAGCCATCGCTACTGAACTATGTGAGTTACATGGAGCCAAATTGCATGTTATTACGGTAATTCCGGGATTTGGAATGCCACTGGTTGCAACTTATTTTCCCGAAGACTCTATAGGAAAAGCAAAAGAATCAGTCGCAGATAGGTTATCAGACTTTATTGCTGAGAATATTCCAAGCGACGTTTCTGTAACTCAGAGTGTTGCTGTTGGTCAAAGTTATAAGGAAATTCTTGGTTATCGTCGGAAAATTGAAGCAGACCTTGTTATAATTCAAAGCCATAACCCTAAAGGTGTTGAAAAAGTCTTGATCGGATCAGTAACTTCGAAAGTTATTGAAAATGCCAAAGTTTCAGTCTTGGTTATCCGCGCATAAGAAGCTTTGAAATCTTTTTTTTGGAATTTATTTGGCAGTATCAGTGAATTCCAAATAAAACAAAAGGGATCGAGTCTGCTTTTGGCTTTTGTAAAACGTTAGATTCAGTCAAGTGTTTCCCATTCCGTTTGCAAAATGTCCAGCTTTTAGGACTTCAGGGTCGGCTAATAAATTAATTCACATTCTGTTTGCAAAATGTCCAGCTTTTAGGACTTTTGTAAATAGATTATGTGAATTAATTTATTAACGATCCCTATGCAAATAAAACATGTGAAGACATTTTTTAGTAATCCCTCAAAATCACCAACATCACCAATAATGAACCTTCCCGAATTTGACTATATAACACCGGCGAGCAAAAAGGAGGTAGCAGACCTGCTGCTTAAATTAAAGGAAGACGCAACCATCTCTGCCGGCGGAACGGATCTGATTCCGAATCTGAAAAACGGAACGATCAGTGTGAAAACCTTGATCAGCCTGAACGGCCTGTCAGCTGAAAAAGAACATTTAACGGAGGATGGGTCCCTAAGACTTGATGCCTTATCTACTCTATCCGAGATTGCGGAATCCTCTTTAATAAAAGCGAAGGTTCCCACACTTGCCCAAGCCGCATTTCATGTGGGTGGACAACAAATTCGCAACCGGGCCAGCCTGGGGGGCAATCTGTGCCAGGAAATGCGTTGCCTTTACCTGAATCAAAGCCACGACTATCAATTCGTTGAGCCCTGTTATAAGAGAGATGGAAATTGTTGTTACCCTTATCCGGCAAGTGCTAAAAGCTGCCGCTCCGTGTTTATGTCGGATATGGCACCAGTATTGATCACTCTGGGCGCGCTGTTGGTAATCTTAAGCGACACAGGTGAAAGAGTGGTCAACATAAAAGATTTTTATACAGGAGATGGGTTACAACCGCTCAACCTGGGCTCCACTGAAATGATCACCTCCATCCTGATTCCCCCGGAATCCCACAGGATGCGATGCCATTTTGTTAAAGCGACGCCTCGTGGAGGTTTGGAGTTCGCCATGATTTCAGTCGCAATAGCATTAAAAATCGATGAACAGGAAAATAAGTGCCGCAAGGCACGTATCGCCATCGGATCGGTAAATACCAAACCCTTGCGAGCATTCCAGGCTGAACGGGAAATTGAGGGTCACAAACTCAGTGAGGCCTTCGCCATTAAAACTGCCCAACGGGTCGCCAACGAAGTTAAAATATTACCTCATCACGGCTATTCAAAAGGGTACCTGCAGCAATTGGTCGAAGTGCATACAAAACGATCCCTGTTGGCCATACACAAGGCCCCTGGAAATAATCCGACTCATCAATCCGAAGGTTAAGGTCTGATCATGAAACAAGCGCTTGAATTGAACATCAATGGAGAGCTTCACGATTTGCTCCTGACGCCAAATGTCACCTTGTTGGAAGCAATCCGGGATCATGTCGGGCTTTGGGGAACAAAGGCCGGTTGCGGAATGGGGACTTGTGGTGCCTGTACCGTTTTGTTGGAAGAAAAAACGATTTTATCTTGCATTACATTGGCTGTCGAATGCCATGGCAAAGAGATTACAACCATAGAGGGGTTAAGTGATGGGGTAGCTCTTTCAAATCTACAGGACGCCTTTGTTCGAGCAGGTGCTGTCCAATGCGGCTTTTGTACACCAGGTATGATTTTATCCGGGACCGCCTTGTTAAGGAAAAATCCCCAGCCGAACGCTGCTGAGATCAAAAAAGCCCTGGAAGGCAATCTGTGCCGCTGTACGGGCTATAACAGCATTATTGATGGTGTTTTGGACGCTGCTACTGCCACGTCAACTCAGCTGGGTCAGGGAGAAAAAAAATGAGCGACTTGAAGCTGATCGGTAAAAGCGTGTTGAGGAAAGACGGGCCAGACAAAACAACAGGTAGGGCCAGGTACACAGCAGATAGACAACTACCTGGAATGTTAATTTGTGGCATACTACGGAGTCCTCACCCTCACGCGAAAATAATAGATATTGACTGTTCCAAGGCTGAAAAACTTCCAGGGGTCAAAGCGATCATCAGTGGTAAAGACACGCTGGGAATTAAGCATGGATTTGTTGAAACGCCCCGTTATCCGCCAGATCAGAATATATTGGCCTATGACGTGGTCAGACATGTGGGGGAAGAGATCGCCGCGGTGGCCGCGATCAATCGAAGTGTTCTGGACAAAGCTTTAAAGCTAATTGAGGTGCAATATGAGATTCTGCCTGCGATTTTTGATGTGGCAGATGCGATGAGCCCCGAATGCGAGGTCCAGATTCATCCCAACAACGCGAGAGTGAATGAACCGTTTTGTAATATTGCTGGAAAAACGGAAACCCAGTGGGGTGATATCGAGCAGGGTTTTGAGCAGGCGGACCTGATCCAAAGCGATCGGTTTGAGAGCCATTTGCGGACCCATGGTTATTTGGAGCCCCAGACGACCATTGCGGACTACAATGCTGACGGCACCCTCCATATGTGGATCTCCTCAATGGGCCCCTTTGTCAAGCGGAGCAAACTGGCCAAAGCCCTGAACCTGCCTTTCACCTCTGTTCAAGTTCATAAATCTTATGTAGGTGGCGCTTTCGGTGGTAAAATTGATCTCTTTTCACATGAGTATTGTGCGGCCGCGCTCTCCATTAAGACAGGCCGACCGGTAAAATTTATTGCTTCCCGTGAAGACGTGTTTGCAGCTTACCGACATGGCCAACCGCTAATTTCAGAAATAAAAACAGGGGTCAAAAAAGATGGAACTATCGTGGCCCAGCAGCTGAGGATGATTAACAATGCGGGAGCATACAAGGGCAGCGGCGTTGTTGTTATTTTTCTAGCCTGGGCTTTCAGCATGATTCCTTATCGGGTTGAGAATTTCAAATATGACGGTTATTCCATTTTCACCAACAATCCACCCAGGGCTCCATTGAGGGGTCATGGGGCTCCACAAGTGAGGTTTGCTCTGGAATCTCATATGGATATTATCGCCGAAAAACTACAAATTGATCCGATAGAATTCAGACTGAAAAATGCACGTGTGCCAGGGGAAGAACTCCCCAACCAGGACAATGTGCACAATTGCGGCCTGCAGGAATGTATTCAAAAGGCAGTATCAAAAACTGACTTTTTAAACAAGCGACGCGATGATTCAAATCCGGAGACTCACTCCTCTCACAATCCGCTTAAACGCGGAATCGGACTGGGGGTCAGTTCATACTTCGGCGGTTCTCTGATTTATCCAAACAGTTCCAGCGCGATCGTTAAAATGGCCGATGACGGGTCGGTCGATCTCTTAACCGGAGCCATCGAAATGGGACAGGGATCAGAGACGGTTCTGTGTCAAATTGTGGGGGAGGAGCTACAACTTGAGATGGCGGATATCAGGATCACTTCCGCAGATACGGCCACGACGCCCCATGATATCGGTGCCTGGATCAGTGGTTTGACTTATGTTACCGGTAATGCCGTCCGGCAGGCAGCCGGCAACGTTCGGGACAAGATTCTACAGGTCGCGGCCGAACAACTAAATGAAAGTGTTAAAAACCTAAAATTGAAAAACAAATCTGTTTTTGTAACTTCTACACCAGAGAAACGCATCAGTTACCAGCAAGTTTTTGCTGCCAGTGTCGGTACCCATCGTGGAGATCCCATTATCGGAGAAGGACACTGGCGCACTATGCGAGACGAGCCCTTTCACCCCAGTCTTGCCAGTACCAAGGGTCGCTGGAGCGAGAACTATGCCTTCAGTGCCCAGGTGGCAGAAGTGGAAGTGGATACTGAAACCGGCGAAATAAAACTGCTGAAAGCGACTACCGTTCATGATTGCGGCTTTCCTATCAACCCCCAATTGGTCAAGGGGCAGATTGACGGCCAGGTGTCTCTGGCACTGGGTCACGCTTTTATGGAGGATGTCATGCTGGAAAAGGGCTACACCCTGAATCCCACCTGGCTCGATTATCGGATGCCGCTGATTCATAATGTGGCCGATTCAAAAGATGTGGATGTCATCACAGAAAGCTACCAGGTTGGCCGATCATTTCGGACTAAAGAAGTAGGTGAAGGCTTGGTTTCAGCCATACTGGCAGCCATTGCAAATGCAATATATGATGCCACAGGATTGAGAATGTACAGCACTCCCTTTTCCCCTGAAAAAGTCCTTAAAGGTCTCAAATTACTTCAACAAAAGAGAGGATCGCGATGATGGATACCCCCTATTGGGAAGAAGAACTGGAGACGATGAATCGACCGGATTTGGAAAAACTTCAACTCTCCCTGTTTAAGCAGAAAATGCAGTACGTCTATGACAATAGCCCCATGTATCGGAGGAAATATGATGAGGTAGGCATTAGGCCCGCTGATATTCACTCCCTGGACGATATTCGCAAGGTACCTTTTACTGAAAAAGAGGATCTGAGGGAGAGCCAGGATAGGCTTCCACCCTGGGGAGATTTTATCTGCATCCCGCCCGAAGAGGGCGTCCGAGTTTTTCAAACCACCGGAACGACGGGAAAACCCGTCAAAATCCTGCTAAACAACAATGATTGGGAGAAGCATTTCTATCGCCAATTCATGCACCACATGCAGGGTTATGGCATTACCAGTCATGACATTCTTTATGTTCCTTTTAACTATGGGTTGCACATCGCCTGGTGGGGATTGCAAAGCGCTTTTGAACGCGCAGGCGTGATGGTCATTCCAGGAGGAGGACTCAGCTCGGAAAATCGCATTAGAAACTTGCTGGAATACAGAGCTACCGTTATTTGTGGCACTCCTACCTACATGCTCTACCTGGGGGAAACAGCCCGCAAAATGGGGGTCTCCCTGCAGGATAGCGATATTCGCATCCTGATTGTGGCAGGGGAACCAGGAGCCAATGTGCCGGCAACCAAAAAATCTCTGGAGGAAATGTGGGGCGCCAATTGTTATGATGATATCGGCTCCAGTGAAATCTCCAATTTTGGTTTTGAATGCAGCAAGCAGGCCGGAACCCATGTCATTGAAAGCATGTTCTACGTAGAGTCCCTGGACCCTACAACCCTGCAACCCGTTGCAGACGGAGAAGTGGGAGAGTTGGTAATTACCAACCTGAACACCGAGACCGCCCCCCTGATCAGATTCCGCATCAAGGATCTGGTCCGTTTCGATCGATCAACCTGCGATTGCGGTCGGACGTTCCTGCGTCTAAACGGTGGTATTTTAGGCCGTAGTGACGATATGTTTCAATTTGCCGGCATCAATATTTTCCCCTCGGCACTGGAAAACACCATCCGCGAAATTGCAGAATTCTCCGAAGAGTATCAGATCCACATTCCCAAACAGGGGAGCGGTAACCATCTGCTGATTAAAGTGGAACCAAAAGAAACCAGTATTACGCCCACAGAGTTGCAGGAAGCTAAACAAAGGTTGATCAGTCAGATAAAATTGAACATGACCATTACACCGAAAGTGGAGATCGTGGAAATGGGTGAATTGCCTCGATTCGAAGCCAAAGCAAAAAGAGTAATCCAATTATGACCTGAAAGAGAAAGGAGATCCTATGAACGAGGGTACCGTTAGAATTAGACTCATGCAGGCTGATGATTTTGACGCTGTGGTTGGGATTGATGAGAAAGTACTCAAGGTTTCCCGGTCTGAATATTATGAATTGAAGTTTGAAAGGCTCTTTGAATCCAAAGAGTATTTACCCACGTCGCTTGTGGCGGAGGAAGAAGATGGAACAGTGGTGGGATTTATAATGGGGGAACTCTTTATGGGAGAATTTGGTATTTCCCAAGAAGGTGCAACACTGGATACTATCGGCGTTGATCCTTCTTACCAGCGGAAGGGTGTCGGTGAGCAATTGATTAATGATTTTTTGGATCATTTGAGAGAACTCGGAGTTAAAAAAATAAACACCCTGGTAAACAGTAATGACTCCAAACTGATGCATTTTTTCAGTGCGAACCAATTTAGCAGCTCCACAACCGTGTTGATCATGGAACGAAGCCTTTGAAGTTCAAGCTCACCCAGAAGCAGGAATGACCATCTAGTCCGCGACAAAACCGGCCCAGCTACTCATATAAGTAATAAACTTTTCCGACAAACCTTCGCTTGCCAGGTACTCGCGCGTGACCGGTAACTCAACAGGTGAGAAGCTCTTATCATTAGCGTAACGTGCCGGAAAATCATGATGCAAAATTGCTGCCCGGCCCAGCATGATCCAATCCACACCTGCTGCCAGTGCTTGTTCAGCCCCCACAGCTGTTCTGATGTTTCCAGCAACACCCAGTCGCACATTGCCTCGATCCAGCTCGGTAAAGTAGGTGATCAAGCTACGCCCCTTGAACGCATCCTCTTCCGGCTCCTTAAAGATATCCCAGAGCGACATATCCAGAAAGTCGATCTTGTCTTCCGCCATGATCTGCTGAGAGAGCGTTATCATTTCAGCCATCACCATTCCAAATCGCTCCGGCGACAAACGTAAACCAAGCAAAAATTTAGAAGAAGTCTGAGCCCTGATCCCGTCAATAATTTCGTTGACGATACGTGCCCGGTTTTCCAAGGTGCCTCCATATTCATCTGTGCGCTGATTAATCTCTGCACTCAGAAACTGACCGAGTATGTAACCATGAGCTCCATGAATTTCCACACCATCAAAACCCGCTTTTTCGGCACGAACCGCAGCGGCAACAAAGTCCTTAACCAGCTGCTTGACTTCACTGTAGCTAAGCGCCCTGGCACCGGATTTTGTATTATCCGAGGGGCAGACCGGAGTATCAGCGATAAGCTCAGCCGGGGACCGCATCCCGGCATGATGTATCTGTAAAATCGCCATGCTTTCTTGTGCCTGGATTCCTTGCGCGAGACGCGTCAGTCCAGGTAGGTGATCATCGGAAAATACTCCCAGCTGGCCGGGAAAGCCTTTACCCACTGCCTGAACATGAGCAGCGCATGTCATGGTGAGGCCAAACTGACCTTTTGCTCTCATTGTCAACCAGTGATACTCCTCGTCAGAGAGAACACCGTCTTCATGGCTCTGGGTGTTTGTCATCGGGGCCAGCATAAAACGATTTTTCATCACCTGTCCACGTGAAAAGGTGAGTTGTTGTAACAGATCGCTCATCAAATTCCTTTTTTTTTGTTTAGTCCTGTGGTATTAAGTCATTAAAGAGCTTCTCAGAGACCACTCGAATTCCTGGTGGGCGGTACTGTAGCAAAGTACCTGCTTCAGTGTCTGATGGGCTGAAAGAAACATATTCGTTATAAAATTTTGTCATCTGCGATTTATTTTGTCAGCTACTTTTTTTCTAAGCGATGATAATATGAGCAAAGTATCGGCCACAATAGTGACTCTTTATTTGACTCTGGGAATTCCCAGGCCTCATTCAAGCTTATGGTCTTTCCTTAAAAATCTTGCCTGATTATCACCAAAACCTTAAAATTGATGAGAGATTCGATGATATCACCTAATAATTTCTGTAGAATGAATCTACCATTTTTCAGGCAAGTTTCAGTTGAAAACCCCAAGTCTCATAGATTGATAGCGGAGAAAAGATGAGAACTCAAGTTGGAATAATTGGATCGGGACCGTCCGGTCTGTTGTTATCGCAACTCTTGCATTTAAATGGAATCGATTCTGTTATTCTGGAAGCAAAAAGTAGATCCCATGTCGAGGGACGTATTAGAGCCGGGGTTTTGGAACAAGGAACAGTAGACCTGTTGCGGACAGCTGGGGTCAACGAACGAATGGATCAAAACGGAATCATTCATGGCGGCTTTTCTCTGGCATTTTCGGGCCGTCAACAGCGTATTGACATGCAGAAATTGACTGGTGGCAAAACGATTATGATATACGGACAGACTGAAGTCACCAAAGATTTAATTGATGTTCGACTGGAAGCAGGAGCCAGAATTGAGTTCGAATGCCCTGCTGTCGATATTGAAGACTACGATAGCAGGGCTCCCTGCATAATTTTTGAGAAAGAAGGCAAGACGCGTGAATTGGTTTGCGACTTCATAGCGGGTTGCGACGGATATCACGGCATTTCACGAAAAACCATTCCTCAAGACAAAATTCTTCTTTTTGAAAAAGTGTACCCTTTTGGTTGGCTAGGCATCCTTTCCGATGTTCCACCTATCGATGAAGAGCTGGTTTATGCTCATCATGAACGTGGATTTGCCCTCTGTAGTATGCGATCAAATACCCGTAGCCGCTATTACGTACAGTGCAGCCTGGATGATCATGTTGACAACTGGACTGATGATAAATTTTGGGACGAACTGCGCTATCGCCTGCCTAAGAGTCTCGCTGACAAAGTGATTACCGGTCCGCGGCTGGAGATGAGCATCGCCCCGTTACGTAGTTTCGTTTCGGAACCGATGCGATTCGGCAATATGTTTCTGGCTGGAGACGCATCACATATTGTGCCACCCACCGGTGCCAAGGGTTTGAATCTAGCAGCTTCTGATATTTATTACCTTTCACGGGCTTTGACTGCATTTTATTCCGAAGACCGAAAAGATTTACTTGATCGCTACTCAGAGGTTTGTTTGCGACGGGTTTGGAAAGCGATACGATTCTCCTGGTGGTTTACTTCAATGATGCATAAAACTGATGAAGATGCCATTCATCAACGTTTACAAATATCTGAACTGGATTATTTATCGAGTTCTGTGGCCAGTAGAACATCAATGGCTGAAAACTATGTGGGTCTCCCTTTTGAACCTTTTGCATAGACCTTGGGATTTTTAATATTGAAAAACACAGAGACTTACATTATTCATGTCGCTTAAGTTTCTGTTCCAGCTCATGGAGAGTCCGGTAGCACGGCAGCACCTTCCCCACACTGGCATTAGGTTCCCGTCCTTCACGAATCGCGGCAATAAATTCACGGTCCTGGAGTTCGATTCCGTTCATGGAGACATCCACTTTGGAAACATCAATGGGTTCTTCTTTCCCGGACATCAAGTCATCATAACTGGCAATATAGGTACCGTTGTCACAGATATAACGGAAGAAAGTGCCAAGCGGACCATCATTGTTGAAGGACAGAGACAAGGTACAGATTTTACCCGATTCTGTTTTCAACTGGATTGACATATCCATGGCAATGTCGAGGTCGGGATGCAGGGGCCCTTGAATGGCATTAGCGACAACCACTTTTTCACCGGTCTGATACTGGAACAGGTCAACGGTATGGGCTGCGTGGTGCCATAGGAGATGGTCTGTCCAGGACCTTGGTTCACCCTTGGCATTGATGTTTTTACGACGAAAAAAATAGGTCTGAACATCCATCTGCTGGATGGAAATGTCACGGGCTTCTATCCGTTTATGAACCCATTGGTGGGATGGGTTGAAGCGACGGGTGTGACCAACCATACAGACAAGACCCGTTTCCTGCTGCATCGCGTAAACAGCCTCAGCGTCTTTCCAATTGTCAGCCACAGGAATTTCTACTTCTACGTGTTTACCAGCCTTCATGCATAGCATGGCCTGCTCTGCGTGCATTTGCGTCGGCGTGCAAAGGATAGCGGCATCCACCCCAGGTTGTTGAAGGGCTTTTGACAGATCTGTGGTGACGTGGGGAATATCGTATTTATCGGCTATTTTCTGAGTTGCCGCCAGATTACGACCGACAATGGAAACAACTTCCACCCCATCAATATTCTTCAAACCATCCAGGTGCTTATTGCCGAATGCGCCAGCTCCGGCGAGTATAATTTTCATCGTAATCCTCTTTTTTGTCAATTAAAGTTGGTTTTCAAGAACTATGTGTCCAACAGCGGTATTAGAGGCTGGTACATGATAGTGACGATGGATTTCTTTGACCTTGTCATTCAGCGCACCACGCATAATCAGCCACATCACAAGTTCGATGCCTTCGGAACCGGCTTCACGGATATATTCTATATGTGGAATTTCAGCCAGTTCCCAGGACTTGTCTGCAATACGATCAAGGAAGGCATTATCCCACTCTTTGTTGATCAGACCTGCACGAGGCCCTTGAAGCTGATGACTCATACCCCCTGTACCCCAGATCTGCACATTCAAATCTTCATCAAAACATTCAACCGCATTGCGGATTGCCCGGCCAAGGTTAAAACAACGGCGCCCGTTGGGCACGGGATAAACCACCACATTCACTGCCAGCGGGATGACCCTGCATGGCCATGCCTCGGGCTGGCCGAATATCAACGAAAGCGGCACTGTCAGACCATGGTCAACATTCATTTTGTTAACAATCGTCAGGTCAAAATCCTGCTGGATAACAGATTGAGCGATATGCCAGGCAAGATCCGGAGCTCCCTCGACAACGGGAACAGGACGAGGACCGAAACCCTCATCGGCGGGTTTGAAATTTTCCGCGCACCCAATGGCGAAGGTGGGTATCATTTCAAGATCAAAGGCCGAAGCATGGTCATTATAAGCCAGAATAATCACATCCGGTTTTTCCTGGGCAATCCATTTTCTAGTGAACTCATATCCTTTGAAAAGCGGTTTCCAGTATGGATCCTCAGTTATACCGGTATCAATAGCACGACCAATCAAAGGAACGTGCGAAGTAGTGACACCCGCAGTTATTCGTGCCATTATGTCTTCTCCCCAATATAACGGTTGCCGTTCGGGCTGCGGCCACCCTTTAACATCATTTCAGCATATTCATCCTGGGTCATTCCGGTCATACTGGCGGCAGCATACTGGAAGCTAAGACCATCACAGGAAAAAATCTTGGCCAGGAAATAGATATTTCCGCCTAAGGAAATCATACGGTTATAGTCTCGATCGAGAACTGCCTGTTTCTGCTCATCCTTCATCGGCCATTCTTCGAGGTAGGCCTGTTCATCAGCTTTAAATCGATCACGATTCTTGGCCTTCATCAGGGACATGCAGAATTGGTTCAGATGAAAACCTTTGCGGGCCATGTCTGAATCAAATATTGTTGTCCCTGGGACATCTGTGTAGGGTTTATCGAGGGCCATTGTTAATCTCCTCAAGCCAGTAAAGTCGCATGGGATTGTCAATAAGAAGCTTGTGTTGAAGCTCCTCTGTGGGCGCAATATACGGGATTACATCAGCAAGCCAGGCATCGTCGGGCATATGCGATTTAAGGTTGGGGTGAGGCCAGTCAGTGCCCCAGAGAACTCTGTCTGGAAATTCCTTCACAATCTGACGGGCAAACGGGACTACGTCGCTGTAAGAAGGTGGTCCTTCTACAGACAGCCGTTCGGGACAGGAAACTTTGGACCAGAAGTTCTCATTTTCCCGCAAGAGTTTCTGGAAAAGAGAGAATTCCCGTCCTTCTACAGGTCTGGTTACATCCGGACAGCCCATATGATCAACCACCACTGTTGTCGGCAGAGATGTGAAAAAGTCATAAAGTTCAGGTAGTTCCTGTGATTCGAAATATATCACAATATGCCAGCCTAACGGTTTGATGCGGTCGGCGATTTCCATCAATGGTCCCTTCGGCAAAGCATCGACCAGGCGTTTGACAAAGTTAAAGCGCACTCCACGGATGCCGGCTTCATGCAGGTCATTGAGTTCTTCATCGGTAACGTCCGGCTTTACTGAGCCAACACCACGCGCCATCCCATTTGAATGGGCGATTGCATCCACAAGCGCCCGGTTGTCAGCACCGTGACAAGTGGCCTGGACAATTACATTGCGGGAAAATCCCAGATGATCGCGCAAAGCAAAGAGTTTGTCCTTGGACGCATCACAGGGCGTATATTTTCGCTCCGGTGCAAACGGAAACTCTGCACCGGGGCCGAAGACATGACAGTGAGCATCCACGGCACCCGGTGGAGGAGTGAATTTTGGCAAGGATGGATTTGGGCACCAGTCAAGCCAACCGGGCGTTTTTTCGAATATTTTCTGTGTTTCAGTCATTTCCTGTCATTTTCCTTTCGGCTTTAAATAAACTTTCAGCCTCGAATCAATCCAGCCAGAGGGAATCGCAGGTAAGGGGCGACCCCAACGTTTCGTTTTATGTTCACAATTTCCGGGATTTCTTTCGATCAACATTATTGATGATCCAGAGACTTGCAGGTCTTCTTTAAATGATAAGAGTTTAAATATCAGAGGTCAAGGTAATACGCCAATTTCAGCGTAGATGTCAGGTTCGCAATCTTTTTACTTGGCATTGTATAAAATCGAACTTTCAATCAATGCGGTGCTGGGACACTTTATTAATATTGTTAAGAGGTTGGTTCACTTTTTATTTGATAAGGCGTATTATAAAACCTATGGTTCAATACAGCGCCGGGCCTCTCCAATCCGCATTTCTATAAAGCTTTGTAAGACGGTGCCCTGTACGCTATTCCGTTTCAGGTAGCGATCTGGTGAAACCGTTGACATAACGGGCAGAACGCTGAATTTGGTGCAGATGAAAATATCAATGCAAAGAGCTATTCCCTACATGCAAATCCGTGGTGGCAGTTCCAAGGGGCTTTACTTTAAAGCATCTGATTTGCCGAGTGATCTCCTCACCAAAGACAATGTGTTGATGGCAGCCATGAGTGGGGTGGGCCCGGAGGATAAACGGCAGATAGACGGTCTGGGAGGAGCAGATCCCCTGACCAGCAAAGTCGCGATTGTGGATCGGTCATTGCTGGAGGATGCTGACCTTGATTATGAGTTTGTGCAAGTGGTAGTGGGTGGGCAAAAAACGGATCGCACCCAGAATTGTGGTAATATTCTGGCTGGGGTCGTACCTTTTGCCATTGAAAACGGCTTGATTTCCACCGACAACCTGGAGACCACAGTTCGAGTATACATGACGAACAGCGACTCAATCTGCGAAGTGATTGTTCAGACCCCTGCCGGGAGAGTGGCGTACACCGGTGATACAAAAATAGATGGCGTGCCGGGGACTTCGTCCCCGATCATTTGTAACTATATGGATCTGGCGGGATCTGCCTGTGGTTCATTGTTACCGACAAATCGCCTCATCGATGTAATCGACGGCACCAGCGTCACTTGTATTGATAACGGCATGCCTATTGTTTTGATCAAAGCTGAAGACATGGGCTGTACCGGATATGAAACTTGTGAACAATTAAATACAGATAGTAAGTTGAAAGCCAAACTGGAGAGCATCCGTTTGCAAGCAGGGCCAATAATGAATCTGAGCGACGTCAGAGAAAAGGTCGTACCTAAAATGACCTTGATTGCCAGGCCGTTAAGCAATGGTATCATTCACACACGAAGTTTTATCCCCCACGTCTGCCACGCTGCCATCGGAGTTTTGGCAGCGGTTTCAGTCGCAACAGCCTGTGTGATCCCGGGGACGGTAGCTGACGGTCTTTCCGTTTTGCCGCAAAGGAGTGAGACCTATGTGGTGGAACACCCCAGTGGAGGCTTTTCGATAAATCTGGAAATCGATTTCAGTGGTGCACAACCACAAGTACGTAAAGCAGGATTATTGCGTACGGCCAGATTGTTAAGTCGTGGTGAGGTGTTGATCCCAGCCGGCATCTGGTCTGAGAATTAATTGTTGTGTCGCATCGGTTTAATTTTAAAAACCAATGAATGGATATTAGCATAATAAAAACATGAAAACAGTCGCAGTCAGAAATATTAAAAGAGTAGAACACGAAATTATTGCAGGCCTGGAAAGATTAGGTGTTGCCACAGTCCATGAAGCTCAGGGCCGCATCGGGTTGCTGAATCCATATATGAGACCTATTTATGCGCGGGCTCGCATTGCCGGTAGTGCAGTAACTGTGCTGGTGCACCCGGGAGATAACTGGATGATTCATGTGGCGGTCGAGCTTTGTCAACCAGGTGATATCCTGTTGGTAGGTTGTTCTTCAGACACTGATGATGGTTTTTTCGGGGACTTACTAGCCGATTCCTGTAAGGCCCATGGCATCAAAGGACTGGTTATCGACGCGGGTGTACGGGATGTTCGCGACCTGGCGGACATGCAATTTCCTGTCTGGTCTAAAACCGTTAATGCAAAAGGAACAGTCAAAGAATCAGTGGGTGCTGTTAATGTCCCTATTGTCTGTGCCGGGCAGTACGTTACACCGGGCGATGTAGTAGTGGCTGATGACGATGGTGTTGTAATTGTGGAGCGAGAACAGGCGCCCAAAGTGCTGGAGGCCAGTTTAAAAAGGGAAAAAAGTGAAGTCGGAAAACGTGAACGATTGGCAGCCGGGGAACTCGGTCTCGATATGTACAATATGCGTCAGCGCCTGGCTGAAAAGGGTCTGGTTTACCTGGACAACCTGGATGAATATGCAAAATACAATATGTAATGTAAGAGGTTAAAGCATGATTATTGATTGTCATGGTCACTACACAACCGCGCCACCTGCTTTAGGTGAATATCGTGAAAGCCAGAAAGCTGCTTTGCAAGGAGATCCACATCACGTAGGGGGAAAAGGGATCATAAATATTACCGACGACGAAATCCGCCAGAGTCTCGAAAACAGTCAATTAAAATTACAGAAAGAACGGGGCACGGATCTCACCATCTTTTCCCCCAGGGCCAGCTGGATGGGCCCCCATGTCGGTAATCAGCACACCAGTAAATTCTGGACAGAGCATACCAATGAACTTATTTACCGTGTCACGGAGTTATACCCACACAATTTTATCGGCGTCTGCGCCTTACCGCAATCACCCGGTACTCCATTAAAAAACAGTGTGATAGAACTGGAACGGTGTGTCACACAATTCGGTTTTGTCGGCTGTAATCTAAATCTTGATCCTTCCGGTGGCTACTTCAACTCGCCACCATTGGGAGATAAATACTGGTACCCCATTTTTGAAAAGATGGTGGAGTTGGATGTCCCGGCTATGATTCACGTGAGTGGCAGTTGCAATCCTGCTTTCCACGCAACCGGTTCATATTATCTCAGTGCAGATACCACAGCCTTTATGCAGCTGATGCAATCGAGCGTGACCAAAGATTTTCCCACGATAAAGTTCATCATTCCCCATGGCGGCGGCGCGGTTCCTTATCACTGGGGCCGATTCCGGGGACTGGCAGACATGCTGAAGCTACCACCGCTGGATGAACTGCTGCTTGATAATGTTTATTTCGACACTTGTGTTTATCATCAGCCCGGTGTTAATCTGCTGCTGGATGTGATTCCCAACAAAAATATCCTATTCGCCTCGGAAATGGTGGGTGCGGTTCGAGGTGTCGATCCTGAGACCGGACACTATTTTGATGATACGAAACGATACATAGACAACAGCGAAAAGGACGAGACAGACAAGGCCAACATATTCGAAAACAATATCCATCATGTCTTCAGTCGCCTCAAAAAGCGTTTAAAAGAAAAATGAGGGAATAGTAAAAATGAAAATTACCGTTTTTGGTTTAGGAGAAGCCGGTTCGTTGATCAGTGCTGATCTGGCATCTGCAGGAGCATTTGTTATTGGTTATGATCCGGCAAAGGTGGCTACACCTCAAGGGGTCAACCGTGTAGATACGCCAATCGAGGCCGTGTCAGGGACAGATGCTGTCATTGCAATAACCCAGGGATCAGAGGCCATTGGCGCGATCAAGCAGGCCCTGGCCGAGATTCCAACCAATGCTTTTTATGCTGATTTTTCCAGCAACTCTCCCCAAACGAAAATGATCTTGGCTGATATGGCCACCAGCCGTGCTCTGGATTTTATCGATATTGCATTGATGGGAACTGTGCCTGGCAAAGGTCTGGGGACTCCTGCCCTGGCATCGGGAAGCGGGGTTAAACGATTTGTGAAGTCGTTTTCAAATCTGGGAATGCCTGTCTCAGAAGTGAGTGAAGTAGCCGGCGATGCCGCCATGCGCAAATTGCTGAGAAGCATTATGATGAAAGGGCTTGCCGGCTGTGTGATAGAGGCCATGCGAGCAGCTGAAAAAGCGGGTTGTGCTGATTGGTTATGGGGTAATCTGGCAGATGAAATAACAAAAGCGGATGAACGCCTGCTTTCACGACTCGTTCGAGGAAGTGGCACACATGCTGTCCGACGTTTGCATGAAATGGAAGCAGCCTTAGCCATGTTAAAGGAATTGGGTGTTGATGACGTTATTACCCAGGGCACTGTGGAAAATTTACGCCGGACCCCGCAGCAAGGTTTACCTCGGATACCGGTTTTACCGGACTAGAAAGGAGCCCATTTCCCGAGAGATCAACGTATTTTATGACCTTCTCTACTATTCAAAATCAACATTAATCTTGGGAATAACACCCGACTAACCTAAAAACTTGGGCGAAATTTTGGCAAATCAGGTTACAGGAAATTTCTGAAGATCGCTTTAGATATTGATACTGGGTTGGGTGAAGTGTTCGCACTGACTGCTTTACTTAAGCCATATTATTAGCCACAAGTTCGGCGATATCCCGGGTCGTGATTTCCGCTTCTTTTCCCAGTTCTTTCATGCCGTCTTCCAGCATAGTCAAGCAGAACGGACAAGCGACGGCCACATTTGTCGCCGGCTGACCGACAATTTCTTCAGCTCGTTCCAGATTAATTCTTTTGCCAATGGTCTCCTCCATCCACATTCTCCCACCACCAGCGCCACAACAGAAACTTTCCCGGCCATGTCGATCGAGTTCTCTGAATCCATTTTTTGAGATGGACTGCAAAATTGATCTGGGCTGATCATAAACCGAATTGTATCGCCCCAGATAACAGGGATCGTGGTAAGTCAAAGCGCCTTCCAATGACTTGTTCAATGTGATTTTGCCAGCCTGTACGAGCTGATCGATAAACTCTGCATGATGGATCACCTCGTAATTGCCACCCATTTGAGGGTATTCATGTTTGAGTGTATTGAGACAATGGGGACAGGCAGTGATGATTTTCTTCACCTTGTAACTGTTTAAAGTCTCGATGTTTTCCTGGGCCATCATCTGGAACAACATCTCGTTGCCGACACGCCGGGCAAAGTCACCGGTGCATTTCTCCTCCACGCCCAGGATTGCAAAGCTGATATTGGCTTTTTGCAGAATTTTAACCAGGCTGGTTGAAACCTTTTTGGTTCGATCGTCGAATGAGCCGGCACAACCAACCCAGAGCAGATAGTCAACATCGCTGTCATCCGCCATCATTTTGACATCGAGGCCGTCTGCCCAATCGGCGCGTTTGTCATACCCGATGCCCCAGGGATTGCCATTCCGTTCAAGCCCTTTCAGGGCCACATTCAACTCTTTAGGGTAGTCTTCGGCCATCAGGGTTTGCCCTTGTCTCATGGCCACTATACGGGGTACGTGTTCGATGGTCACAGGACAAACTTCTTCACAAGCTCTGCAGGTAGTGCAAGCCCAAAGTGTATCGGCGGTTATCACGTCACCAATCAGCTGTTTCTGGCTGTTGAGTTCGGCCATTTGGCCTTTGATTTCTTCAATCTGTGCGGGGTCACCATCTTGTTTAATGAGCGCAGACAGGGCTGACCGTTTTATAATATTGTCTGCATTCGCAAACAGCTCAAACTTCAGGCTATCATTGAAGTCATGCAGATTTAGCGGTTTATCAGTGGTATAAGTGGGACAAACCTCTTTACAACGGCCGCACTCGGTACAGGTATACAGATCCAATCCCTGTTTCCAGTTGAGTTGGTGGATGTGATTGATTCCCAGAGATTCGTCTTCCCAGGCAGCTTCGTCTTCCAGATCCAGAAGTCTTGCTTTTTCATGGGGATATTCCAGATTCTTCAGGAATACGTTAGGAAGCGCGGTAATGATATGAAAGTGTTTTCCGAGAGGTAGGAAATTGAGAAATGTTAACTGGGTGACAATATGTAACCAGAACATCCCGACCAGAATCACATGGTTAGCATCCTCACTTAGACCTGATATGAGGGAGCCTGCCCAGACACTGATGGGGGTCCAAATGAACTCCGGGCCAAACTGATGATTATTAAAGAAATGGAGACTGTCCGGGTTCTGAAACGACGTAATCAGGTTGAAGCGGGCACCATCATACAGAAGGTCGGAAGCCATCAACACCCCGATCATGCCAAGAACGAAGTAGGCTTCCCATGTATTGTGCATCCGTTTCGGCTTCAGAACCGCCCTGCGAAAAAGGGCGTAAAGAACCATCAACAAGACGATGGCTTCGGTGAAATCCTTTAAGGCTAAATAGATGTAGCCTACTATGTACTCTTCACCCAGAAAAGGGAGTTGGAACCCTTCAACAAACCCTTCTCCGTAGAGGTTCAGGCTACGAATTAGCAGAATACAAAAACCCCAGAATATAAAGGCGTGCATGATGCCCGGGGTTCGTTCTTTTTTTCGTCCCACCAGACGCTTCTGACCGATGGCTATCGTAACCATATTCTGTAATCGCTCAAAAATATGATTGGCCCGGTTAGCGGGTTCAAGAGCCAGCAGTAGACGGATTTTTTGAACCATGGTACGACTGAACAATGCCAGCGCAAGAAAAAGCAGAAAAGACATCAAAAGGGGATTCACAATAGCCTCTTTAACTTAACTTCTAATTTTTTTAATCTCTTCCCGAAGAATAGGTACTACTTCGAACAAGTCCCCCACGATACCATAGTCGGCCACGTTAAATATGGGAGCTTCAGGGTCTTTATTAATTGCCAGAATCACTTTTGAGCCGTTCATCCCCGCCAGATGCTGAATAGCCCCGGAGATACCAATGGCCACATAGAGGGAAGGTGCAACGATTTTACCCGTCTGTCCCACCTGCTTATTGTGGGCCATTAAACCGCTATCCACCAACGCACGGGAAGAACCATATCCCGCTTGCAGGTCATTGGCCAATTCTTTGACCAGATCGACGCCGGCCTGGTCTTTGGCGCCTCGACCTACCGAGACGACGATATCGGCATCAGCAAGATCGATATCGCCACTTGCATCTGAAATAAGCTCCTTGATCACCGCTTTTAAATCAGTTGCCGGTGGGGAGAGCGCAACGCTGTTTTCAGTTCCTGAAATACCTTGATCAGCCTCAAAAGCACCGGCTCTGACAACTGCTACCAGCACATCCGTATTAATTTTCACACGCTGCATCACCTTGTTGGCGATGGCAGGTCTGATGATTTCGACTTGATCACCTTCCAGGATCACCTCTGTAATTTCAGTCGCACATGCTGCCCCCAGTTGGGCTGCAACTCTCGGAGCCGCGGCTTTGCCACTTTCTGAAAAACCAAACCAGATTAGATTGGCGCCAAACTGATTGGCCGCGTCGACGACACAAGATGCATAAGGGCCGGCTGAAAACAACTCCAGACCGGAATCATCAGCAATATACTGTGTATCGGAACCAGCATTTGCCAGCCCGGGAATGAGCGATTGAATATTATGTCCAATTGCGACGACGGCGGTTTCAGCTCCCAGAGCTTTGGCCTTAGATAAGAGTTCAGTGGTGCTACCTTTCAGCACACCCTGTTTGATGTCTGCAACTACGAGTACTTTAGCCATGAGTTTGTTTTCCTATTATGAATCCGGTGAGTGTCCGGTAGTATGAATAATTGATATTTCAGATTCGTTACAACACCTTTGCTTCATTAGCTAGAAGTTCGACGACCTGGGCCGTGATTTCAGCGGCTGCGCCTTCAAACTTTTGACCTGCCTGACGTGTTTCCGATTTCATAAATTCAACAATTTCAGATTTCAGTGTGGCACCTTTGATTTCATCTATGGAAGTCCCCAGTGCCGCCAGATCCATCACCTCGATTTTCTTTTTCTTTGCCAGCATAATACCGCGCATAGCTGGTAATCGCGGCTCATTAATACTATCGCTAACTGTGACCACAGCGGGTAAGGTCAGTTCAACCACCTCCGTTCCGGTATCCCCCAGACGGGAAACTTTCAGATGCTGGTCGTCCACCACTTCAATGGAAATCACATTACTGACACAGGGAACGCCCAGATACTCCGCCAAGATAATTCCGGTCTGACCGTTATCGGTGTCCTGGGCCTGCTTACCACTGATGACAAGATCATAGTCGCCCTGTTCAAATACTTTTTGCAGTACTTTGGCATAAGCCGATGCATCGGCGTTATTCAATGCCGGATCATCAATATGAATTCCGTTCTCAATTCCCATGGCATAGCATTTGCGGATCATATCGGTGTTATCACCACCGCCAATGCTGACCAGGGTTGTTTCGGCACTATTGTTTTCCTTAAGCTGGACGGCAGCTTCCACCGCATTTTCATCCCAGGCGTTGATCACGTATTGCAACCCATCTTCAACGATGGCACCCTCTTTCACATGAATGGTCAATTCCACGTCAACTACTTTTTTAACCGTTGTGAGAATTTTCAATTTGTCCTCCTGATTATTTGTGTTCGGAAGAATCGCTTGGAAACGAGAAGGATTCGGTCAGAACGAAAGCTGCCTGGAGATAAGATGTCGGGCAGAGCGGAAAACATCTCTTGCAGGCGTTGCATTCCTTCGAGGCTATTTCCGGAACAAAACTGATTTCTTTCCTCACCCCTCTGTCAACAAATCCAATTGCATCCTTCTTTTCGACCTCGGCGCAATACCTGACACATAAACCACAGTGCACACAGAACGAGGTTTCTTTTTCATACCGGTCTCTGTCTGCGCCGTACTCCTCGGCCAGTTCAATCAATGCTGGGGAATCCGGAGCATGGGCCATCAAGAGTTCCACAAGCGATTTTCGAATTTTATCTATTTTCTCAGATCTCGTCTTGACGACCATTTTTTCTTCTACTGGATAGACACAGGAAGCAACCATCATTGTCCTGCCGCCACTTTCTGCTTCCACGATACAAATCCGGCACCCCCCAAATGGCTCCAATTGTTCATGGTGACAAAGGGTGGGTATGACTATCCCCGCGCTTTTGGCTGCTTCCAAGACGGTCATCCCTTCCTTGGCTTTTACTTCTTCTCCGTCAATCTGTATCAGAATTTCACTCATATTATTTGCTCTTTTTGCTGATCATTCGTTCTTCTTCAGGGATGGGAGGCGGAACCGGCACGCCCGAAAACTTCGTAACTGCATCAAATTTTGAGGGGCAAACGTCGAAGCAGGTTCCACAATTCGTGCATTCCACCTGATCAATGATGTGGATCGTTTTCTTGGCACCATCGATTGCATCAACCGGGCACTTCTTAACGCAAATCATACATGCGGTGCATTTATCCGGATCAATATAAAACGAGATCAACTCCTTGCAGGATAATGCCGGACACCGCTTCTCCTTGATGTGCGCCTCATACTCGTCCTTAAAATAGTGGAATGTGCTTAAAAACGGGTTGGCCGAGGTCTTGCCCAGTGCGCACAACGACGCTTCTTTGGCTGTCTCAGCGATTTCCTGCAGACGTTCGATATCGCCCTCTTTCCCCTTTCCTTCGGTTATTCGGGTCAAAATCTTGTGCATCTGCCTCAGACCTTCCCGACAAGGGACGCACTTGCCGCATGATTCATCTGTAAGAAAGTCAATGAAGTACCTGGCGATATCGACCATGCAGGTATCTTCATCCATGACAATCATTCCTCCAGAACCCATCATTGAGCCGGCCTTGCTGAGTTCATCAAACCCGACTTTCAAATCGAGCAGGTTCTCAGGGATACATCCGCCAGAGGGTCCGCCAGTCTGCACTGCCTTGAACTTCTTGCCTCCAGGGATGCCACCGCCTATCTTGTAGATAATATCCTCCAGGGTGATGCCCATGGGGACTTCCACCAGGCCGGTATTGTTGATTTTCCCGACCAGTGAGAAAATCTTTGTGCCTTTGCTGCTTTCGGTGCCGATTGAGTTTAATGCACCCGCTCCTTCATTAATTATCAGCGGAACATTGGCCCATGTCTCCACGTTGTTGATATTGGTAGGCTTACCCCAGAGTCCTTTTATAGCGGGATAGGGAGGTCGTGACATGGGTTCACCTGCCCTGCCCTCCAGGGACATCAGTAGAGCTGTTTCCTCACCACAAACGAAGGCCCCGGCCCCTCGATGCACGTGGACGTTAAAATCGAATCCAGAACCCAGGATATCCTTCCCCAAAAAACCCAGTTCTTCAACCTGACCAATTGCAATATCCAGATTCTTACGGGCCAGAGGGTACTCCTGGCGAACATAAAAATAACCCTCACTGGCACCGATGGCATAGGCTCCTATTAGCAATCCCTCAAGTACCACAAACGGATTTCCTTCCATCAGTGACCGGTCCATGTAAGCACCCGGATCCCCTTCGTCACAATTGACGACAACGTACTTTTGATCCCCCGGTGCATTCCGGGCAAATTCCCATTTCTGTCCCGCAGGGAATCCGCCGCCGCCTCGGCCCCGTAGATTGGCTGCTTTCACTTCTGCGATAATCTCATCCGGTGCCATCTCCAGCAACGCCTTAGGCAGGGCCTGAAAACCACCAATAGCAATGTAGTCTTCAATACTCCTGGGGTCAATCCGTCTATTGGGCCCGAAAACATTCCGTTGCTGGTGCTTGTAAAAGGGAATTTCTGATTCAAGGGTTGTTTTTTCTCCGGTGGTTGCGTCCGTATAAAGTAAATGGTCTAAAACCTTTTTCTCCTTGATGGTCTGACCTATGATATCGGGAACGTCTTTGGGCGTTACCTGGAGATAACATATTTCTTCAGGGTCAATAATGACAATCGGTCCTTTTTCACAAAATCCGTGACAACCCGTTTTTCTAAAATTAATCTCAGTCTTCATGCCTTGCTGTTCCAATTCTTGCTCAAATGCGGCAGCAACTTCCTTACTGCCTGTCGCATGGCAGGCAGTCCCAGAACATAGCGTGATACTGGGCTTTGATGGATCCCTATTTGACAAAACGTTCTTCCTGAACGCTTCCAGTTCGGCTGGCTTTTTTATTATTGGCATGTGCTTTCCTTACTCATAGCTTTTGAACAGCTTTTCTGTTTTGGTTGGTGAGATCTTTCCGTGAGTTTTCCCATCAATATCCATGACCGGTCCAAGAGCGCAGCACCCAACACAGTTGACAGTTTCCAGGCTGAATTTCAAGTCCAAGTCTGTTTCACCAGGTTTGATCCCGGTTATCTCTTCCACTTTCTCGAGAACGCGTCCTGCACCACGAACGTGGCAGGCAGTGCCCATACAAATGTTGACCTCGTGACGTCCTTTAGGAACCAGGCTGAAAGTTTTATAAAAGGTAGCGACATGCTGTACCTGGAGCAAGGGAACCTCTAATTTTTCACTGACTCTCTGCAATGAAGCCTTCGGCAGCCAGTGATTCTCACTCTGAATATCCAGCAATACTTGAATGAGTGAACTGGCAGCGCCCTCATGTTTCTCAATGATCTGATCTATTCTATCAATATCCATAATTGCTTTCCGTATTTTTCGCTTAAGTCAACGCATAGCGCTTGTGTTCCACATCATAGCTGACCAGTCCGTGCTTTGATGAACTGATCATGTATTTTGATATTTCGGATGGGCTCAGACTCAGAATTTCAGAGATTTCCCCGGTTGAAAGCGGTTTTTCCCCAAGCAGTAACAATATTTGACTGATTGTCATTTTATCTACAATCAGCTCATCAAATATTCTATTCAACTCGTCACCGGTATAGAATTCACGATAAGCTTCTTCCGATTTGACCGGAACTCTCAACTTCTCCCGTTCCACCAACTTAAGGTAGGGGATTATTTTTCCGATGGCTTCAAGCTTTCGCTTTAAATCCTTTTTGTCCAAACCTTCGGCCTTGCCAAGGGGTCCCAACGCTTTGACCTTTTCAGTAAATTCGTTAATAACGGAGACCAGAATATTGCCATCACTTCCAGACATAAATTCGATGCCCAGTCGCTCAGGTTTCAGACCGATGTGCGCCATTAATTTTCCAAAAAGGTAAGTATTGCTCAAGGCATCGTAATTGCCATGGGTGACGTAATTACACTCATTTAAGCGGCAACCGCCAATCAGCACCCCATCCTGTCCATTCGAGAAGGCTCTGAGTATGTGTTCCAAGTCAATTCTTCCGGAACACATGACTCGAATCAGCCTGATATTACTTGAATATTGTTGCCTGGAAACTCCAGCCATGTCAGCAGCACCATACGCTCACCAATGACAGACAATACCCAGTATTTTCGGTTTAAATTCAAGAGCTGCGCTCATTTATTTGTATCTCCTTTATATAGTGATCTTTGAACATTACCTAATTTGCGGTATCAATCTGTTCCATTATTTCTTCCTCAGTCATTGCCGCATCGATCTGACTCAACAGGGCATCATCGGTAAAATGTTTCAGCCCAATCGCCTTGGTAGGACATTTTGCACTACAGACTCCATCCCCTTTACAGAGAATGGGATTTACCCAGGCCTTTTTCCCATTTGGTGTGTCTATAAAGTCAATGGCCTCATAGTTACATGCCGTAATACAGGCGCCACATGTAACACAATCGTTTTCTACAACCTCGCAGACGGAACCGGAGGCTGAGATGGTTTCATGCGAAAGAAGTGATACAACCTGTCCGGCAGCACCATACGCCTGGTTAATCGTTTCCGTGATGTGCTTGGGGTAATGGGCCGTTCCGCAAAGATAAACCCCGTCTGTGGCAAATGCAACCGGCTTCAATTTGACATGCGCTTCTTTGAAGAATTCGTCCGGACTCAGGGTCACCCTGAAGTGTTTCGCAACCTGTTTCGTTGATGAAGAGGGAAGAACAGCTGCCGCCAGAGAGAGGTAATCGGCATCAATCGCCAGCTTCACACCCATAACGGCATCTGGCAGCGTCACCCTGATAACTGGCTTGCCCTCTTCCTCTGTCGCTTCGACTTCGGGTCCATTTTCCGGTTCATAACGGATGAACTTGACATCATTCTCTGAAGCTTCCCGATAATAATCCTCATTGAATCCGTAGGTTCTGATATCCCGATAGAGAACATAAATCTGCATCTCGGGGTTCAGTTTTTTCAGCTTTAGTGCGTTCTTGACAGCATGGCTGCAACAGACTCTGCTGCAGTAGTTTCGATCCTCATTTCTACAACCGACGCACTGGATCATCACCAGGCTCTCGGCTTCGATGATCGCCTCTTCTTTTTCAGCGATCCGCTCTCCCAGTTCAAGGTGAGTCATGACTCTCTCATCTTGCCCATACAGATACTCGACAGGTTCATAAACATCAGCCCCGATGGCGATGACAGCTGCACCATGCTTCAACTCTTTGATCCGACCTTCTGTTTTCACCGTCGTGACGAAGTTCCCCACATACCCGGCAACGCTCTTGATGTCAGCTTCGTGAGATACATGTATCAGGGGATTTTTATAAACCTGGGCGATCATATCATCCAGAACCGCATCAACATCCATACCATCCAGTGTCGTGTGAATTCTGCGAGCCATCCCACCGAGTTCTTTAGCCTTTTCCAAGAGGTACACTTCATGCCCTTGTTTTGCTATTGAAAGAGCGGTGGTCAGACCGGCTACACCGCCACCAATAACCAGTGCCGACTTATTGACCGGCAGATCAAACTCCTGCAATGGTTTTAAGTACTGGGTCCGTGCGACCGACATGCGAATGATATCATTCGCCTTTACAGTGGCTTCCTCTTTTTGTTTGGAATGGACCCAGGAGCACTGTTCCCTGATATTGGCCATATCGCAGTAATACTGATTCAGTCCCGCCTCTCGCAGGGTATCCCGGAACAGCGGTTCCAAAGTCCGAGGAGAACAAGCTGCAATTACAACGCGATTAAGCCCTTTTTCTATTGCCAGTGCTGTAATATCCTTGGCAGAATTTGTTGCGCATGAAAACAGTTGTTCTGTTGCGTAAACAACGTTGGGCAGGGTTTTTGCTTCTTCAACCGCAGCTGGAACATCGACGACACTGCCGATATTCGTCCCACAGCGGCAGACAAAAACACCGATTTTTGGTTCCTCAGTGGAGACATCTTTTTCGGGTGGATAGAACCTTTCCTGGGACAGCTTACCACGCCTATAGTCAAGGGATTCACCACACTGGGAACCGGCACCACTGGCGCTAAAAACAGATTCGGGAATATCTGTAGGTCCTTGAAAGGCTCCACTGACGAAGATCCCGGGCCTGGATGTCCCGATCGGATTTTCGGGTATTGTTTTGCAGAATCCATGAGAATTGAGTTCAATCCCAAAGGTATCAGCCAGCCTTTTGGTTTCAGTTGGTGGATTCAGTCCAACTGAAAGGACCACCATCTCAAACTCTTCTTCTATAACACCCTCATTTGGCGTCGCATACCGGATAACGACATTTTTGTTTTCCGGGTTTTCCCTGACGATTGAGATGTAGCTGCGAATAAATTCAACTCCCGGGAGTTGCTTTGCCCTATCATAGTAACGCTCAAAATCCTTGCCAAAGGAACGGATATCGTTGTGGAAGACTTTGCAATCTACCTCTTCATCATGATCCTTCGTCAGAATCACCTGTTTCTGCGTATAGGTGCAACAGACACCGGAACAATAACTGTTCTCATCCGGCGTGACCTTTCTGGAACCGACGCATTGCAGCCAGGCAACCTTTTTTGGATGCTTCTTATCAGAAGCCCGCAATACCTCACCTTCATAGGGTCCGGTAGCAGACAGCAACCGTTCATAATCCATACTGGAGACCACGTTCTGCATCTTTTGGTAACCATATTCCTCTTTCACCATCGGATCATAAGGTTCAATACCGAAAGAGAGAATGATCGCCCCGACATTCACTTCTTTCTTCTCAGGCTCTTGATTGAAATCTATTGCATCCGTTTTGCAAACACCCCTGCAGATGTCACATTTTTTTTCTTTGAGGTAAAGACAGCTCTGATCAATGTATGTGACAAGGGGTATCGCCTGGGAAAAGTATACGTGGACCGCTTTATTGTCCGATATTCCCTGGTTATACTTATCCGGGTATTCCATGGGGCAGTACTCCACACAAATCGCGCATCCCGTACATTTATCCTCAATGATATACCTGGGTTGCTTGACCAGAGTGACCTTAAAGTCTCCAACTTCCCCTTCAACGGTGACAACTTCGGTAAACGTCAGAATCTCTACATTTGGGTGCCGGCCGACCTCGACCAGTTTTGGTGAGAGAATTCAAGTGGAACAATCATTGGTGGGAAAGGTCTTGTCAAGTTGGGCCATATGGCCACCAATGCTCGGCCCTTTCTCGACCAGGTAAACCTTGAAACCTGCATCCGCCAGATCAAGTGAGGCTTGAATACCACTGATTCCTCCACCAACAACGACGACATCCCCAAAATTACTTTCTCCAAGACTGCTGGAAAATTGCTCAACCACGTTTTTTGGTATCACTGCATTGTCCACTTTCTATCTCCTCAACATATTAATAGGGTCTGTCGTACCCGAAATGGATCAGTTTAGACCCTTTATTTCAATGTACCTTTCTACAATAGATCACTCACAATTTCTGTAATGTCCTTGATCTCCAGAACATTCTCATACGCCAGGTTCAGGAGGCTCTCTTCAAAATTGGTGATGCAGTATGGGCATGCTGTTACCAACACTTCAGCACTAACCTCGTGGGCCTGTTTTAATCTAAGGTCAGAGAATCTTTCCTCCTTGGGTGTATCCATCCAGATTCTACCGCCTCCGCCGCCGCAGCACAGGCTGTCTCTGCGGGATTCGATCATTTCAATCAGTTCCAGACCTGGTATCCTTTTTAAGACGTCCCGGGGTTCATCGTAGATACTATTGTGTCGTCCCAGGTAACAGGGGTCATGGTAGGTTACTTTTTTTGAAAACTCCCCTTTCAGTTCAAGTTTGCCTTCATTGATCAGTTCAAAGATATACTGAGCCATATGAACGACTTCAAAATGGACCATAAATTCGGGGTATTCGTTTTTAAAGGTGTGATAGCAGTGTGGGGAGGCAACAATAATTTTCTTTACACCGTTATCAACAAAGGTTTTAATGTTATCCTTCGCTAACTGTTTGAAAACTTCCTCACTACCCGTCTTGCGAATGCTTTCTCCGCAGCAGACTTCCTTGTCACCCAGTATCCCGAATTTAATTCCAGCCTTGTTCAGAATATTGGCTGTGGCAACTGCCACCTTTCGCATTCTCGGGTCGTAGCTGAGATAGCAGCCGACAAAGAACAAGGCTTCCATCCCCTCCTCGTAAGTTTTTACAGGTAAATCCTTCGCCCAGTCAGCCCGGTTTTTTCGATCTCCTTGCAAGGGATTTCCTTCAGAAATCAGGCTGGCCCTGGCGGTACGGGCCGATTTGACAGAAGCCGGAAAGACTTCATAATTGGATGCTACCCGCCGCAGGGATACTCCCACTTCAATCTGTTCTACACCCCTCGGGCAACGTTGTGGGCATCTTCCGCAGGTTGTACAGCGCCATAAATCTTCACTCTCAATCTCGGATAAGCCGAAGGCCGCTTCCCGGACTATCTTACGTATGCTGAAATTTCTGACATTGTTCCACGGGCAGACGGTATCACACAATCCGCACTCAAAGCAGCGTTTAAAACCTTCTCCACCCGCCTCTTTGATCTCTTCAATGACTTCTATGAAAGGAGGTACTGTTTCCACAAATTTTATCTATCCTCTTTTTACGGTCGATTTTTTTAGTCCTTCTTCGTCAGTCGAGCAATGGCATCCTGTAGTTTCTGCAACCCATATTTATCTGCCAGTGACTCTATACCGATATCCAAATCCTCCTTTGTTTCCTGTTCCTCGACTTCTACTTCTCTTATTTCAAGAGTCAAGGCATCATCAACACACCACTTGACACACAATGGCTCTTCTTCGCCTTCGCACATATCACATTTCAATGGCAGTCCTGAATCGGGCTCGATGAACTCTGCCCTGGACGGGCAGGAAGCGCGGCAGAAAGCGCACTCATCGTATTCCTTTCCGTTAAGCGTGTATTTATTTCTACCTGCACACTCGGAGACAGTGTATTCCCCCGCGTAGACGGGAACATAGATGTCTGCCAGAGGTTCACGAATGACACGAATACGCGCTCTGGCCGGATTATTGCTGCTATATTTCGGCGTTGCATGAAATGCGGAACAGATTAACTCACATGCCCGGCAACCATTACACTTGTCAGCATCAATTTTGACTGTCTTAACTATTTTCTTTATTTTCTCGCCTTCCACTGTTCAACCCCCTTTCGCTTAATAACTTTTTTTATGCCGAAGCATCTTCAGACGCAGCATTTTCACTATCTGTCAAGATTCCTCGCTTGATAAATTCTTTACTCACGTAATCCAATCCCAGCTCATCTAATGACTCTTTGGTCGGAATACCGTCGTTGTTCCAGCCCTTAAATTTATAATAGGTATCCAGGAGTTCCTCTTCCAGTTCAGGAAATCTTTTCTTCCAATGGTCATCTGGTGGCCTATCGTCTTTCCTTCTCATACCTCTGCCGATATTGAATGCTCTGACCAAAGTTCGATATCTTTTAGCCGCCTGGGATATCTTTTCTTCATCCATATCGAATCCGGCTCCAGCAGACATAAGTTTCGGGAAATTGTGAATATGATATGGCGGCTTTATGTGAAACGATGATAATCCGGCGCATACCCCAAGGGCATCGTCGATGTAGTGCATCTTCTCCATCCAATCAACAATTTCACAGGATGCTTGTACAGACGGGTAATAAGGATTGGAGTTTTCTCCACGAGGCTCCCAATCTAAAAAGTAGGTCTTGAATTTTTCATCAGGAACCTGGAACCAATCCTTAACAAACTCTTCTCTTGCTTCTCTTTCAGGAAAAGGTGCCTGGGGGAACTGACCTTCGATTTGGGTGATGTTCATCTTCTCACCGGTAGCATACATCAGGAAATAAATGGGATTCAGCATTGACAATTTGAGGGGTAATTGCTCAAGTTTTTTAATATTATTATGCGCATATTTCTCTGCACCGTTGCCAATCGCTTCGGCAGCTGCATGAGTACCATTGGCCAGAATATCGCCTATTCCTTCCCGCCGGACAATTCTGTCAAGCAACCAGTAAAATCTCCCTTCAGTATCCTCGGGCATTCCCGGGAAGTCTTCGTCTGTTAAAATGCCGTTTTCCAGTAGTTCCAAGGCAAAAGCCATCACTTGCGGTGCTGAGTATCCGTCCACTCCATATTCAGTGGCACGTTGGGCGATGCTTAACCCAAATTCCAGGGTTGACATAGCCCCCAGGGTATATGTCAGTTTCGTGAAGCACTTCATCATGTATGTTGGAAGTCCTGGCATAGAAATGGTGGCGCCACACTTCATCGGGCAGTTATAACAGCTGATAAGCCGGGTTCGTGCAGCTTGCATAGTCTCCAGCCATTCCTTATCTATTTCATCAGTCCAAAAACCTTTTCTGCGTAAACGGGCATTTCCCCACATGAAATTCTCGGTATGCCACTTCTCATCATGTATTGCCATCTCCTGCGGCGATCCCAGCACAGCTAAAATCGGTATTACCCCTTTTACAGGATTATCTTCCCGCCACCTAATATAGTCGTTGACTTCGTTGCAGAGTTCAAAGTATTCAGCCGGTCGGGCGACAGAGATGTCCTGTGTACCACGAACAACGATGGCCTTCACACCTTTGTCTCCCATGACTGCCCCTATTCCGCCTCGACTGGCGCTGGACCTACCCTGCTCGATAGAAGCATAATGAACTCTGTTTTCACCCGCCAGTCCAATCGAAACGACCTGGCATTTTGGGTCATCCAACTCCTTCCGAAGCGCTTCTGCAGTCGCAAGAGAACCCATTCCCGCCAAATGAGAGGCATCACGGATTTCTACCTTGTCATTGTTAATCCACAAATAAACAAGGTCAGGTGATTTGCCTCGCAGGATCAATTTGTCATAACCGGCATATTTTAATTCCGGCGCCCAAAAACCACCCATCATCGAAAATGCCAGTAAATTGGTCTGGGGAGAAATGGTGGATACAATGGTACGATTACAACCGGTTGCTGTTGTGCCGCATAAAAGACCCGTGGCGAATACTAGGAGATTATCAGGAGAAAAGGCTTCAACTTCAGGGGGAACTCTTTCCCAGAGTATTTTTGCACTTGTACCAAGCCCCCCCAGATAAAGCTCAGTGTCTTTTGGGTCTGATGCTGATTTCTCAATGTTTCCTCGGGTCAGATCAATTTCTAAATCAATCCCTGTCTCTGCATATCTCATTTTTTCCCCTCTAATTTACATCAAAACACTGGATCTAACTCGCATTAGCGACTAGATCTCTCGTTCAAACTGACTAAAACAATAGGATTCCGCTTAAATTATGACTCACCGGGTTACCCCAACTTCTTATTGAGATTGATAAACCGACTCCGTTCAAAACCCAGAGTCTTAAAAAAGGATAAAAGATCGGTGGAATCCCAGAGTACCGAGCTGTAAACGTCCTTCACATTGTTTTCCCGATAAACCCGGAACATCTCTTCCGCTAGTTGTCTCCCGATTCCCTGGCCCATGTAATCAGGATCGACGCCCATCAAGTTGATCCAGGCGCTTTTTTTTATGCCAAATCCCCCAAAAATCAATTGGCTGATCATAAAACCGGCCACCTGGCCTTCTACCTCTGCTACAAGGCTGACTTTTTCCAGCTCACCGATCTGATTTTTTAACTGTTGGCTGAATTCCAACAACTCATCATCCTTGGTAATGGCAGCTTGTATCCGACTGATGGCTTCAACATCTCCTGCTTCCAAATCCCTAATTCTTAATTTATTCATATTGCGAATATACCTGGTTAGCTGATGAATTAAACGTAACTATTTTACGAAATCAAAAAACCGTGCTTTTAAATCCAAGGCCCATATTTCCCGGCGTAAAATTTCCACAAAAGTCTGGCAAAGACATTGCGGAGCAGATCAAATAGCGGGGAAGTTCACTAATCGATTCTGATAATTTTGATTTTATGACCAATCCAATTTGGCGGCAAATACACCCTGCCACTGTGACCGGCCGCTTTAACCTCCTTCTCGAGCATCTCTTCGCCCCAAACCTCAAATTTGACTTGTGAGGTTGGTTTCTGAACTACGGCTTCTTTCTTATTCATCCAGATAATTTTAGTTGCTGGTTAGGGCGGATCAACCAATGTAAAGGAAAGCCTGCCGCCTGTTTACTAGCGATAAAGATCAATGGGAGAATATAAAAAAAAACGGCTTTTCTGCCGATTCCCGTTGATTAAATGATAAAAACATAACTGCAATATGGTTATAATGTAATTATGTGAACTCAAACCGTCAAGTCCATAAACGTTGTCGTGAAAAAAAATTCTTACCTTGCTATCAGCCTGTTATAAACACTCCACCCTGATTTACTTCCTTTAGTCTGCTTTTTTTCTGACTACTTTTCTGTTTTTCTAAAAAACACCTTGCCATTCAACCACATCTAGAAGTGAATATACCTGTCCTACCCTTTTAGGAAGATAGATTTTTCAGAACGATCTTTTACGGGCTGAAAACTTCTTGTCTCGGGTCTCCACTCTTAAATATATTGAGAGTACTGATTAAAACCGTAAATGAGCATTCGAGCAACTATTCACACGCTCTGCCAACTAATCCGCTGGTCTGGGTGCTACTTACATTCGAGGCCGCAATTTTCGTCTCATATGTTGTCGCCTGAATTCGATCATGCACAGCATAGGCTCAGCTTTATTGGTTCAACTGATGGAAGTGTTGAAAAGTTGGGCTTTCGATTGGATTTTCACTGGTTGCCACCTACATTTTACTTATGGTTTTCAAACTATTTATTGACTAATACCAAAAAAGATTTCTTAATGAAATTTCTTAAGGGCACCTTGAATAATTACCAACACTGTTGATAATCGATCCAGGAGGTGGTTATGGTTCCGGGCTTAATTACCTGATATTCGCTATTATGTATTTGGAAAAGGACACACCATGAATCTCAGGATTTCTGTATCCCAAAAGCTTCTGCTTTTTATACTTCCGCTGGTTTGCTTACCTATCGCCACTGTTGGTTATCTGACCATGAAAGCTTCGGTGAAGCGAATCGATCGCCTCGTGCGGCAGGAACAAATTGTCAAAGTTGAGGCTGCGGCCCAAAAGATCAACGACGTTTTTTATTATTGTCGGCTGGACATGGAGACGATTTCCAGCCTTCCGATCCTTGAAGATTATAACATTGCCAGATCATTTCGGTTAAATGCTGAGACAAAGTTTAATTATGACAATATTGTTCGGCTGTTCAAAGATTTTATTGATCGAACACCATACTATTACCAAATCCGTTACCTGGACCACAACGGCACAGAATTGATTAAAGTCGGCCGCCAGGGAGAAATGAAAAAACTTTATAAACAAGGGAATAAAGATTTTTTCCACCATTCAAAAAAGCTGGCAGGAAAGGAAATATTTGTTTCAGATATTGTGAAGCCCGCTACAGATATCGGATATGTGATTCACTGGGCTCGGGCTGTTTTCAGCAGTTGGCGGGAACCTTCCGGGGTGATTGTGATAGACCTGGATTTTGAGAAGATCTTGAATATCGTGAACAGCATCCGAATTGGTGAGAATGGTTATGCATTTATGGTGGACCAGCTTGGTCGAAATATCGCGCACCCCCGATTCGATCCATATCGCTACAATTTGAACAACTATTCGGAACCCAGTCTGAAGGATCTTGTCATAGAAATGATGTCCGGCAGTAGTCAATGGAAAACTTACTCTTTCGAAGGTGAAGAAAAAGTGGCGGCCTTTGCCCCAATTCCCAACATGAATTGGTCATTGGCGGTTAGCATTCCTGTTGGAGAGTCTCAGCAGGAGGTTCGCGCCATACAGATGCAGGTCATACAAGTTGTCGGGATCACGTTGATTCTGACGGCCCTGGGCGTCATCGTTCTTTCTTACTATTTATTGCGACCTATTCGAAACCTGGTGACCGCGACAAATAGAATTTCTGAAGGAGATCTTCAGCAGGAGATTCCGATTCAATCTCATGATGAACTGGGAGACCTGACCCACTCCTTTAACCGCATGGTTAAAAACCTCTTTCGGATGCAAAACGAGCTTGTGCGATCAGAAAAGTTTATCGCCCTTGGGAAACTGTCAGCCGGTGTGGCCCATGAAGTTCGAAATCCATTAAATGCCATGAAAGGCGCCATTGTTTATCTGCAACGATGTCGGGCAAAAGATTCACTGATTCAGGAGTATACCCAGTTGGTGATGGAAGAAATCGATCGCTTGAATATATTCGTGACCGAATTCCTTGATTTTGCAAAACAGTCCACCCCCAAGAGAGTTCCGACGAATTTAAACAAGCTGATTGTTTCAACCCAGAACCTTTTCATGGAACAGGCCAGAGAGATGGCAATTCATATCTACAATAACCTTGAACCGGGTCTACCGGAAATACTCATCGACCCTCATCAGATAGAACAGGTTATTGTCAACATCTTGATCAACGCTATGGATGCCATGCCAAGTGGCGGTGAAGTTGTCTTCTCAACTCTTTTTAAAAAAGACGAATCCCTGTTCGAAAAGGTCCAATTTATCAAAATAGAAGTCCAGGACACAGGAACCGGCATCCCCAAAGATCAATTACCAATTATATTCGATCCTTTTTTCAGTACGAAAGAAGCCGGTACAGGAATCGGGCTGCCTCTAAGCCAGAAGATCATCGAGAATCATGGTGGGAGAATCATGGCCAACAGCCAGGAAGGCAGGGGAACCAGAATATCTTTGGAACTGCCAGTCAAACCAGGCGGGCAAATAGAAATGGACTGAACTACCTGGACCGGGAACCAGCCGGGGTATCAGGATGGAATGCAATAGCGATGTATTTTTTCATAAAGGGCCTTTCGAGATATACCCAGATAACCCGCTGTCAAGGATTTGTTACCGGCACATTTCTTCAACGTTTTTTCGATCAGTTCCCGTTCGATTTCTTTGATATAAACACCGTTTTCTGGAATATCCAGAATGTATCCTGATTTCTCCCCGTTGACGGACTTCAGAGCACGGTTGACGATTCTGGTGGGAAGATCCGTTTTCTTGATTTCATTTCCGGGACAAACGATGACAGCTCTAGCAATACAGTTCTCCAGCTCCCTGATATTTCCCGGCCAATCGTGTTTCAAAAGTAAATCCAGTGCTTTAGAATGTATTTTGGTAATTGTCTTTTCGTATTTTTTGGAGAATTTTTTGACAAAATGATCAAGAAGCAAGGGTATATCATCGTCTCTCTCCCTCAACGGGGCGAGATTGATGGCGATGACCTCGATGCGGTAGAAAAGATCACTTAAAAAGCGCCCTGCTTTAATCTCTTCCTGGAGATGACGGTTAGTTGCCGTGATCAGCCTGACATCCACTTTTCTGGTTTCAACACTGCCCACCGGTTCAAATGTACCTTCCTGAAGAAATCGAAGTAATTTGGCCTGCAATCTTAAGCTCATTTGACCGATTTCATCTAGAAACAGTGTTCCCTGATCGGCCATTTCCAGTCGCCCTTTTCGGTTAGCCACTGCCCCGGTAAAAGAACCTTTGACATGCCCGAACAGCTCAGCTTCCAGCAGATTTTCCGCCAAAGCAGCCGAATTTATACAGATCATGGGGCGATCTTTTCGTTTACTAAGGGAGTGAATTGCTTTCGCCATCAGCTCTTTACCGGTCCCTGTTTCACCATTGATCAGTACAGGTGCATCAGTAGGCGATACCGTTTTCACCAGTTTAAAAATCTCCTGCATCAGCCGACTATTGCCGATCATATGCTGGAAGCAACTGGTGTCACGAACCTCTTGCCGCAAATCAGCCAGTTCACGGCTGATCGCCTTTTCCCGGATAGCTCGCTCAAGCACCAGGCTTAGTTCATCGTAATTAAGGGGTTTGATCAGGTAGTTGGTAACACCTTCCTTCATGGCAGCTACTGCAGACTCAATGGTGCCATGGGCAGTCATGATAATGAAGGGAATATCCAGGTTCATCGCATTCACTCTTCTGAACAATTCCAAGCCATCGATACCTGGCATCTTCAAATCAGCTAAAACGGCATCAAATCCACTATTTTTTTCCAGTATATTCAGCGAGCTCGAGCCACCATGGGCCTTAACCACTTCATAACCTTCATCCTGAAGGATTGCTCCCACAACCTTTAAGGTATTGGCTTTATCATCAATAATCAGGATTTTATTTTTCATCGGTCTTTGCCTGATATAGGTGTATCGAGTATTTCAGTGCCATCAGTCGATCAAAAACAGACAGAATCTTTTTCAGTAGGAGCTATTGTTCACTCTATTCCCAGGACCTGATTATCCGATTAAAGTCTTTTTGTCCATTACATCTTTTCGCTCCTTCTTTCTTCTTCGTTCCTGATTTCACGTCTGAGCAGTTTTCCGACCTTGGATTTGGGCAACATATCTCTGAATTCGATGTGTTGGGGGATTTTATAGGGTACAAGGATTTGGCGACACCATTTTAGCAACTCGTAACCCGTGATGCCTTTGATATCTTCTTTTAACACCACATACGCTTTTATTCGCTGACCGGTTTTTTCATCATCCACACCAATCACACAGGATTCCATCACCGCTGGATGTTCCTGCAGCACAGCTTCGATCTCGGAGGCTGAAACACGATAGCCTTTATACTTGATTACGTCGTTGGTCCGATCAACAAAAAATAGATTCTCATCATTGTCCATCGAGAGGATGTCACCTGTTCGATACCATAATTCCCCATCTAACTCGATGAACGACTCATTTGTTTCCTGGGGTTTATTAAGGTAAGCCGTGACCATGGGATCGGACCTGACAATCAGTTCCCCTGCTTCCCCAGGTTCAACAGACTTAAGACTCAACAAATCAACAATCCTGACTTTTTTGCTGGGCACGATCCGACCGACACTTTTCGGCGGATTTTCAATATCAACCGGACACATTGCGACCCCACCGCAGGTTTCCGTGGCACCATAACCCTGATAGATCGGCTTGCCAAATCTTTCTCGCCATCGTCTTCCGACCTCCAGTGGAAGCACGTCTCCTGCACTAAACCAGAAATCAACCGAACTCAAATCATACTGATCCAGCCTTTCGTGCTCCAGTATCATGCGATACAGCATTGGCACACCGATCATGGATTTCACTTTAAACTGGGAAATCCCTTGCAGGGCTGCATCAAGATTGACCTTGGGAAGCACGAGCAATGTACCACCGACTAGCAATGTGCTTAAGCTGCATGTCTGGCCTAAAATATGAAATAGTGGTGCATTCCCCAGAATAATATTTTTATCTGCCGAAAACAGGGGTTCACTGATTTTGATCTGTTCCCGGGACGAAACAAGGAACAGGGAGTGGGTGATCGGCACTCCCTTAGGAAATTTGGTAGTCCCGCCGGTATAGATGATTTCAGCGACTGCCTGACCATCATTGTCTAATTCCGGCAGTTCTGTTTGTGTTTTTTTCGAAAGCAGTTTCTTAAAATCGAACGTGTTTTCATCCAAAGCGATTTTACCCTTCGGGATGATATCAAAAAGAAAGCCAAAGTAGCGTTTCCACCAGGGGAGAAGATCCACCAACGTGGTGATGATCACATTTTTCAAGCCTGTTTCCGGCATGACCTTCAGGACATATCCATAGTTTGTATCGGCACAGACAATGGCATCCGCCTCACTGTCCATTGCAACGTATTTCAAATCGTGGGGGGTGTAAATCGGTGTAATCGGGATGCAAATACCGCCAATTCTCTGGACTCCCAGCCAGACCACGATCCAATGAATACTGTTTGGTATATAGATGATGACCTTGTCGCCGCGTGAGATACCCATGTCTTTCAGGGCAACGGCAAATTTTTCGGATAGTTTTTTGAGTTTTTGATAGGTAAATTGGGTTCCCAGGTAGCTAACTGCGGTATGCCCTGGCATTGTCTCCGCAATTTTTTCAAAAGCTGCATAAATATTCAAATTTTCATTCATCAATCATACTCCGAAATAAGCCGCTTTGATCTCAGGATTGTTCATTAGTTCATCCCCGGTGCCGGTCAGCGTAAGCATCCCGTTTTCAACTACATATCCTCTGTCAATCACCGGTAGAACCGGGCGGGCAAACTGTTCACTTAATAACACGGTAATCTTTGAATTCCGATTAAGGCTCACAATGGCGTTAACCACAGACTGCTGCATCATAGGACTTAAACCCAATAGTGGTTCATCCAGTAATAATAAACTTGGCCGGACCACAAGTGCCATACCAATGGCCAGCATTTGCTGTTCCCCGCCGCTTAAAAATCCAGCATTTCGTTTTTTGAGTTTGGTCAGAACCGGAAAGAGCTCAAATACATATTCCATCGATTCCTTGATCTCGCTTTTTTTTCTCAGATAACCCGCAATTCTCAAGTTTTCCAGAACACTGCTTTCCGGAAAAATCGGATGCCGCTCCCGGGAGAGGACAATTCCCATTTCAACCCTATGATTTGGGGGGCTCTCGGTGATATCCTTTCCTTCGAACAACACCTCTCCATAGACTGTAATCCGCTCGCCACCCTTTCTTTTTTCTTTGATTCGCATATCAACGATCAACCCCGAAATCGTGTTCATCAAGGTTGTTTTTCCAGCACTGTTTGAGCCAATCACCCCAATGATCTCTCCTCTGTCCACCTCCAGACTTAGTCCGTTCAGGGCCAGGGCGTTTTCAAAAAAAACCATCAGATTATTTACTTCCAGCATTTTCATCATCTATTTATCCGGGCTGTTCCGGGTTTCAGGTTGAAGAACAATTCGCTAGGCTTCAAATGTGTTACGATGGGGCTGGTTTTGTATCCTGGATCAACAGCACGTCATGAACCAGACCACCTCCTGGGCTTTGATGCAGCCAGAGTCTCATTCATCCGCAATTAACGGTAACTCCCCTGAAACGGGATTGTGGATGAAGCATATTCAGGAACTTTTTATCAACTCTCTACAAGCTGCAAGGGGTTATCATTCTTCGGTTTCGGTACCAAGATAGGCATTTTTGACACCGTCCTGCTCCATCACTTCAGCTGATTGCCCATCCGCGATTTTTTTCCCAAAATTCATCACGATGACTCGATCGGCAATTTTGAACAGCTCCCTGAGGCGATGTTCGATCATAATAATGGTAATCCCCTGACCACGAAGTTTTTCAATAATGGGGAGGATACCAGCCACCTCCGCCAGGCTCAGCCCTGAAAAAAGCTCATCCAGGATCATCAGCTGTGGCTGCAAGGCCATGGCCTTGGCCAGCTCAAGCCTCTTCAAGTATCCCTGGGGCAGGGCCCCGGCAGATTTATACGCCACAAAAGAATCCCGTTCAAAACCCACCTCTTCGAGATAATCCAGGGCCACTGCGTCTCTATCACCATACTTGCCTCCGATTATTTTTTTAACTCGCGGCGAATACAGTGGAATAATCATGTTTTTATAGGCTGGCAACTGATAGAAGGGCCGCACCATCTGAAAAGTCCTGGCTATCCCCAATTGGACAATTTTGTGAGGTGGGAGACTATTGATTTTTCTCCCCTCAAAGATCACCTCTCCTGCGCTCGATTTTACAAAACAGGTAATCAGGTTCACCAGGGTTGTTTTGCCTGAACCGTTAGGCCCGATCACGCCTAAAAGCTCTCCCTGCTTCAAATCAAAACTAACATCTGAAAGGGCCTGTACCCCGCCAAAATTTTTGCTGAGACCCTTCACTTTTAGCAACACCTTTTGACTCATTTATCCACCTCGACCCATCGTTCGAACTGATTATATTTGCGCTGAATGTAGTGAAAAATCCCCTCCGGAAGTGTCACAATGAACACAACCAACAAGATGCCGTAGAGCACGATACGCAGACCCCCGACTCCCCGCAGAACTTCCGAAAGCGGTACCAGGATGAATGCCCCCAGTGTCGCCCCAGCCAGCGTTCCCGGTCCACCCACAACTGCAGCGGCAATTGGTAAAATGGAGTAATCAAGCGCAAAAACCGGCATCCCCACAAACATGTAAATATGGGTCATATATGCCCCGGCAAAGGCGCCGATGCAACCGGAGATGAAAAGTGCCTGGGCTTTAAACCAGTATATATTGATGCCAGCATTCGTCACTGACCGGTCATTATCGGCGATACCTTTTAGCACCAAACCGTAATCGGAGTCCAGCATTCTTCTGAAACCGAAGAGAACCCCCAGTAGTACGCCAAGCACCAGATAGGCCTCAATCCATTTTGAGGGCAGGGGAGACATGCCGCTCAACCCTTCGGTTCCACCAAATATGCGGGTGGCCTCAATGATTCTGACCAGCATAATTGGCAGAATCAGGGTCACCATGGAAAAATAGATACCACGCAACCTTAACACCGGCAGAAGCAGAACCATACAGATAATCCCACCGGCAACAGTGGCCAGGGGGATTGTTAAAAAAGGTGATAGCCCCCAATAGTGGTTCATTATGCCGGCGCAATAGGCCCCCATTCCAAAAAAGAGAGACTGTCCCAGTGAAATCATCCCGGACTGAGCCAGAATGTCCCAGCTGATTGCCAACAGGGAAAAGACAGCCACCGAAAGCAGAACCTTTTGCCAGTAAATTCCCAGCACAAATGGCAGCAGAAGAAACAAGACAAAGGGGAAAATTCGTGGCCCTGATAAATAAAGCATTTCCTGCCAGGAACACAGGGCAAAAATATCACTCGACCTGGCTTTAATCCCCCGATTTATTCTTTCTTTTCGTTTTTTCATATTCTTTCTTCCAACTCCTTCTGCTTCCCGAAAAATCCTGAGGGTTTGATCAATAAAACAATCAGTATGGCTGCCAGGCTGACAATCATCGTCCAGTGGGTGCCAATATATGAATCGGTGAACCGCTCCGCGAATCCGATCAGAAAACTGGCCGCAATCACACCGCCAGTACTGCCCAGACCACCAATAATGCAAACGGCCAGAGCCTTAATCAAAACGTCATAACCTTCAGCAGGGGCAATACTTCCCAGGGGAATAATCACCGATGCAGCAACCGCCGCCAATCCTGCACCAAACGCTACCGCCAGGGTGGCAATTTTATCTGAATCCATGCCAAAAGTCAGGGCAGTACGTTCGTCCTGAGCGATTCCCCTGAAGGCGAGTCCCAACGAGGTATAATGTGTAAAAAGCCACAAAAGCAGGATGACCACTACCGCAACGATGACAATCACAATCCGCTGCATATCAAGGTATGTTCCGAGAATTAAATGACTCGAATCGAAAAATGGGGGCAAGGTATATTCAAATCCCACCAGTCCGAAATAACGGAACAGTTCCAAAATAACCAGCCCGATACCGAAGGTGGCAATGACCTCAGCCAGTACTTGTCCGCGCAGCCTTTTCAATATCAGCCAATACATCACAGCCCCCAGGACCGCCATCGAAATAATGGAAACAGGAACTGAGATCAAGTACGGCACCCCGAATTGATTCATCAAAATCCAGGTGGTATAAGCAGAGAGGATATAAAACGCCCCGTATGCAAAATTGGCCACACCGCTGATTCCGAAAGTCAGGTTGAACCCGATGGCTGTCAACGCAAGTATTACACTGTTGATCAACGCATAAATTGTTGTTCCGACTAACATCGAACTTACCTCAGGTAAATCAGTTAAAACGAATTTTGACTCGAGAGTGAAAAAGTCGATACTATTATTGGCAAACACCCGCTTGAAACTGGATCAAAAAGGGTGCCTCAGGGAAGACAAGCGCCGGCTCCAGATTGCAAGCCAACGCACCAGTCATTAGGAGCCCTCCCCTGGCCTTCAAACTCCCCGAAAACTACATCAAATGGAGTGTTGGGCGGGGACAGGTTCCGTCGTTTACTGTCCCCGAATTCTTATTTGGCCGATTTCAAACCTGGTGGTAATTGTATTGTACCTTCCGCAAGGGCCGGTGGGAATACAATTTTTCGCTCACCATTTTGAGTCCATTGAAAAACAGCAGCTGTCGCAGCTTTTTCGGGATCCATAGCGTATATAACCTGGTGACCTGCATCAAACTTGATTCTGCCCATAACGCCATTACGATCTGTTTTCTCAAGCGCAGCCACAATCGCATCTGCTTCCAGACTGCCGGCTCTTTCAATCGCTTCTGCCAGGATGTAAACAGATTCATAAGAAGGAGCAGGACCATGACCGGCTTCCAGAAACTTCCCCCACCGTTTTTTGTACGCCTGATAGAAATCCTCGGATAATGGCATTTTTGAAGATGAAATGGCGCTTCCGACTTCAAAAATGCTGTTCATAGCACCACCGATTTTACCGTTAAAGGTTTTCCAGGCGCCAGGGCCAGCCAGTGGAGAAATAAATCCGGCCATCAACGCAGGAACCTTCATCGAATTCCATTGTTTGACCAGGATTCCGCTCTGTGGCATGTCAAAAATAGGTAGAATCACCTGTGCACCTTTATATCGCACTTTCAATAAACCGGAAGAAAAATCGGTAGAACCAGTGGGATAAGCTTCCTGCCCCACAATTTCCCAACCCGCCTTGTTAAAATAGACTTTGGTTAGAATTTCAGCTGTTTTACGGGCCCAGGCCACATCCTGGGTCATGATATAAACCTTGTTGAAACCAAACTGCTTTTTAATAAAACCCATCGTCCCGGCCAGGTATTTTACCAGGTAAACGGCATTCAAACCAGTTCTGAAGATGTACTTATATTTTTCTGGATTTTTCTTTACTTTTGCCTGTGACGCCGGTGTCATGGCAATAGTTCCCAGAAGAGGTGTTTTATATTTGGCAATCAAATCCATGGCTGCCACCAGTGCTTCGGATCGAAACGGCCCGACCAACAAAGCGGTGGGTTTCTGCTCAAGGATGATTTTTTCAATCCCCAGTAAGGCTTCCGGTACCGGTACGCCGGGTGCCGCATCACGAATATCGATCGTTTCAACTTTAAAGGGTCTCATCTCGGACCCGACTCTGACACCGCCTTTGGCGTTGATTTCCTCCACAGCCATCTGGACTGCTTTCACACACTCTTTACCCTCCAAAAAGCCGGTTGAGGTCGGGACGCCGATGATAATGGGTTTATTCGCCCCATACACCATCAAAGTGGAAAAAACTAAGAATACTAGAGACATGATACTGATAAATGGTATTTTATGCTTCATGACCATACTCCTTGTTTTTAAGGCATCTATTGGTCTATCCAAGAGGGCCCCATGTTAAAGCGGTATCCAAATAAACGGCCAATCGATGGCCGGAATTCTGGATGGGAATAAAAGTGTAATCCATTCTGCAATGACTATACCAGTTCTAATAAAAACTCAATACACTGAAATTACAGTTTAAAATAACTTGTAAGAACCGAGTGTTCCAAACCTGTGTTACTTTTAGTAACACATACAAGAAGCAGAAAAGGAGAAAAAGGGACAATACGAGGATATTATCTAAACATATCATAGAAGAACTTACGTGTTACAAAAAGTTACACTCGTACGGTTCAATCCCGTACGATTGTGTTAACTTATTCCCCACTTTTAACAAATCTGCCAAAAACATCAGACCCGGCGCAGTGTCAAGGGGAAATCAGGCCAGCGGAGGTACTTAAAAAATGATAAATGACGACGCTGAATTGAGCACTAGAGCGGTAACAACGGTGGTTTCTATTGAAGGTTGGGCAAGTAAATCCCAATATCTGCAATTGAGGGTGGGTAAACAAGATTTCGCTTTCCGTCTTTCGTCCATTGAATGATGCAAGCCAGTGCATCTTTGTGGGGGTCATTCCCGAAAATAATCTGGTGCCCCTGATTGAATCGAGTTCGTCCCATCACTCCGATTCTGTCTGTTTTTTCCAGGGCACTCACAATCTTGTCCGGATCCAGTGAACCAGCCCTTTTAATCGCCTCAGCGAGAATGAAAACGGAATCATAGGACGGGGCGGGGCCGTGCCCGGATTGGATGTCCAACCCATATCTTTTACGATAGGCCTGATAGAACATCAAAGCGGGAGAGTGCTTGACCGATGGGATATTCCCCAGTTCAAAAATGATATTCATGGAACCGGCAATGTTACCTTGAAACCTCTTCCAGGCGCCGGGACCTACCATTGGTGAAATGAAGCCGAACAACATTGTCGATGACTTCATCTGATTCCATTGCTTAACAAGATTGCTGCTTTGTGGCATATCAAACAGCGCCAGAATGACATCTGTCTTTTGAATTTGTGCCTTTTTCAGCCCTTCCAAAAAATTTTCGGTGCCCGACGGGTAGATATCCAAACCTTTGATTTCCCAGCCGGCCTTTTTCAGATAGATTTTAATCATCAAAGAAATGCTGGTTCTGGTCCAGGCTACATCCTGATTCATGATGTATACTTTATTAAAACCAAATTTTTTCTTTAAAAAGCGCATCGAATTAATGAGATAGTCGACCAGGTACTTGGAATTCAACCCCACTCGAAACACATACTTATACTTGGGATCTTTCATGATTTTTGAGTCGGAAGCAGGAGACATGGCAATGCTTCCCAACATGGGGACCTTGTATTTTGCAAAGATGTCCATCGCGGGCAATAGAATTTCAGATCGAAATGGCCCGACCAAAATGGCATGCACCTGTTTCTCTTTGATAAAATGTTCCAACTTCCGGAGCGTTGTCGGAACATCTATTTCTTTTTGACTGTCGCGCAAATCAATGGATTCAAGCTTCACAGCCATTCTCACTTCCCCAACTTGAATTCCACCGTTTGAGTTTACCTGATCCAATGCCATGGCTACAGCATTATAACTCTCACGCCCCTCCATTGAAGTCAGGGAGGTAGCCACCCCGATGATGATTTTATCTGCTGCCTGTCCGCTATGTGAAAAACAGATCAAAAAAAGTCCCAGAAAAAAGACGGGGTATTTCCAAATTTTATTTTTCATATTGTGAATCAGGAAGAGGAGTCAAACATGGGTGTTCGCATAACATTTCGATTTCTTTGCTTCCCCGCTTTTCGGCTGAAATTCTAAAAAACGGGGATCGTGCAGACGGTCCCTCCTTTATGAACCTGTATATTCAACTTTTTTCCGATAGATAACCCCTTCCAACCCGACTCTGGCATCGGCAGTCGAGAATATTTCATATAAAGAGCCCATCTCAAGTTCAAGGGCCTTGGAAAGATCCAGATCCGCACCCTGATCCACCAATGCCAATGCTTTCTTCAATGCCAGGGGCGCTTTTCGGCTAACACCTTTTTTATATTTTTCTAAATCTGGCTGATCGAGAAAATCAGAAGCCAGGTCGCCATCAAAATCTGCAAAGGCACTCTCCGGAAAACTCTGCTGCGGTTTTTCCAGTTTTTCATAGGAGATTTCCGCCAACGCGTCCAGACTCGTCAGCTGCTCAACCACTGCATCTACCAGTCCATATGACAGAGCTTGTCCGGCAGACACCATCGCGCCAGTACTAAGCATAAACTTGGCCAATCCCTTACCGATCAAACGGCTTGTCCGCTGTGTACCGCCCAGCCCTGGATAAATTCCAATACCGGTTTCCGGAAAGGCCATCAAAGCGCGTTCAGTACAGATTCGTTCCTGGCAGGCCAAGGCTATTTCCAGTCCACCGCCCAGCGCCAATCCGTTTATGTATGCTATTGTTTTGACTTTTGAGTTGGATATGCGCTCAAGTACTGCCTGACCTCCCGCTGTGAAATTGTATATATTGTCCAGAGTTTTGTTGGATATGTTGGTCACAAAAAACTTTATATCCGCCCCGGCTACAAACGCTTTACCCCTTCCGAAAAAGATAATCCTTTTGACTTGTGAATCTTTCTCCAGTGCGTCAAAACAATCTGAAAGCTGGTCCACCACCACTTCATTCAGTGCATTCATGGCGTCCGGCCTGTTAAACTCAATAATGCCCGTAGATCCGATCACATGCTTTTTAACATGCTCAACCGTAACCTGCTGATCTATTGTATCAAACAGAGCTGGCACAGGCACGTTGAATTTTCCAAATTCTCTGGAAACCATGGCTGACAAATCCTTAACGCCGATCTCATTCATCAATTCAAAAGGGCCGATTGGCCAACGAAGCCCGATGCGCGCTCCCAGATCAGTACTGGAAGTATCCCCGACACCCTCACTAACCAGTTGCGCAGCGACACCCAGTGTCATGGCCAGTAATCTTTCCCGGACGACCTCCTCATTGTTTTCTTTGCTATCCGTTGCGTCTAAATCCCAGTCGACACCAGCGTCAACCTGTCTGCGTAAAATATCCGTGGGCGTATACAGGGAACCGAAAGCGTCAGAAAGAGTCTCAGCCGAATGCAAGGCAATTGGAACTCCCGTGGCATTCATTAATGCGAAGGGTCCTATACCAACTTTGAAGGTCTCAACAGCTACCTGGTCAATAAAAGAGATACTCCCAAAACCCTCTTCCAGTAGTCGAGTCGCCTCTGTCAGCCAGGGGACGAAGAATCTGTTCACCACAAATCCAGGAGCGTCTTTGACAACAATGGGCGCTTTATCAATAGAGAAATAAAGATCTTCCAACCGTTTTACCATTTCAGTGGATGTTTTCTGGCCGGGAATAAGCTCAATAAGTTTATTTTTTGCCGCATGGAAAAAGTAGTGAACTCCGATAAATCGTTCCGGGTTTTTCAGGTCGGCGGCCAGTTCGGTGATTGGAAAAGAGGATGTATTGGAGCCGATCCAGCACTCAGGGGAAACAACTTTCTCAATTTCAAGAAACACTTTTTTCTTGATCTCAAAATTCTCAAAGACCGCTTCAACAATAAACTCACGGTCGGCTAAATCCTGATATTGGGTGGTTGTAATTAATCTGGACAGGATGGTCTGTTTCTCCTGCTCTGTAATAATCTTTCGTTTGCTGGCTTCGGCCAGTGAATCATCTATTTGTTTCCAGCCTTTATCCAGCATTTCTTGTTTGATATCCAGTAGTACCACATCCAAACCTTTCATTAAAAAATGCTGCGCAATGGCCGAACCCATCGTACCAGCACCGATCAACGCAATTTTTTTCGCTTGTGTCATGATTTTCCCTTTTTGATAATAAAAAAAAATTTAACTGCTTATCTCGACAGAGAGTATTCAGATACCAAAGGGGATTGTCAATTAAGGGTCGGCTCAAAATTTAGTCAAGTGTTTCCCATTGTAGGAAAAGGAAACACGTTGCTGTCACATTCTGTTTGCAAAATGTCCAGCTTTTGGTACTTCAGGGTCGGCTAATAAACTAATTCACATTCTGTTTGCAAAATGTCTGGCTTTTAAGACTTTTGCAGACAGATTATGTGAAGTTGTTTATTAACGATCCCAATGCTAACAGATTATGTGAAGTTATTTTTTATCGATCCCTAAGTACATCCTCATTATTGACACTATCATTTAAAATGAGAACCCTTTGTTCAGTTGCTCCTAATAATTATTGAAAGAGAAAAATAAGTCAAGATCATGATTCGTTATAAGAGACTTCGATTCCAAAAAAAATATAAACGTGCCTGGGGTTTATCAAATGCCTCAGAATATCTTTTTGGTGCACCCACCCAAGAGTTGGCACTTGAAAATAATTCTTCAGTTTGCTAAATTTTTTCAGGAAGTTCCTGATAAACAAAATTAGTATCAGATTTTCTATTAATCCAAGCACACGGAGTTGTCTATGCCAACACCCGCTTCTCAAGCAGCGCTGGAGGGTCTACGAGACCTGTCAACCCTCAAGTGGTACGTTATCCCCCTGCTGGCTTATACTTTTTTGATCTATGTCAAAGAGATTAAAAGCTGCCGAAAGTCAGGGGACTGGAACGCGCTTTATGCAGGATTGACCGTTTTCGGTATGGATTTTTTCAACGAAACCTGGAACGGCCTGGTATTCCATTTCACACAGCGATCCGCTTTCTGGACGACACCTGGTGAAACCGCCTTGAGAACCATGGTGGGTTGGAATATTGAGATAATGTTTATGTTCGCCATTGTTGGAATCATCTATTATCATACCTTACTGGATAAAAAGGAGGATAAAATCCTGGGAATCCCAAACCGCTGGGCGATTGCGATTGGATACGCTGCATTCTGTGTGTTCATCGAATGCTTTCTGAATGCAGGTGGCCATCTGGTCTGGGAATATCCCTGGTGGTATCGCTCCTTTGCCGGCGTCTGGTTGATCTTCCTGTTCGGTTATTTCCATTTCTTTGTTGCAGCCCTGTTTGTGATCGGCATGAAAACCAACCGTAACAAGATCATTACCATTTCCATTATCTATGCGGTGCCTACCATCACCAACATTATCTGCCTGGGATTTCTCGGATTCAAATATTAAACCCGCAAAAAATCCGACCAGGATCTGACATTCATAGCTAAGGGGACACGCTACAGGTATCGCCCCCTTAGCTGCTTCGATTTGGAAAAGACTGAATTAAAAACAAATAAGCCAAATAAGCGAAGCCTGACCCCCTAGACGGAGTTACCCATGATCTACACCCAACCCTTCCCCAATCTTTATCTGATGGATCTGGAACAGAGCATGACCGGCTTCCGCAGTTTTATCAGCGCCTGGTTGTATCAAAGCGAAACACTGACCTTCCTGGTTGATCCAGGCCCCCTGAACTCTGTGCAAAAACTGATCGAAACTTTGAAAACACTCGATGTAAAGCGGATCGACTATATCCTCCTCACCCATATCCACATCGATCATGCTGGTGGAACCGGCCGGTTGTTGGAAGTATATCCTGATGCTATTGTTATCTGCCATCCCGGGGGTATCGAACACATGATCAATCCGGGGAAATTGTGGCTGGGCAGCCTCAAAGTGCTGGGTGAAATCGCAGAGGTTTACGGTGAGATCCAACCGGTCCCTAAGGAAGCGATTCACTTTCAGCAAGAGATCAACACGGGAGGTCAGTTGATTAGGGCGACCGAAACGCCCGGGCATGCACTGCACCACCTCTGTTTTTCCTTCCGGGAGTTTCTGTTCGCAGGTGAAGTAGCAGGGGTCAATTACGTCATGGATGAGAATATTTACGCCCGGCCAGCCACACCACCCCGTTTTAAATTGGAAATTTCACTGGCGTCACTGGACAAAGCCATCGCCTTAGCACCCGATGTGATCTGCTTCGGCCATTATGGATATCGAAAAGATGCTCTGACAGCCATGAAAAGTGCACGGCAACAGCTCATTCTCTGGACAGAGACCGTCAGAGAAGAACTTTTTCAGGGTCCTGAAAACCTGAAAGCCCGTGTCATTCGCACTTTAAAATCCAAAGATCCTACCTTTGCCAACCTGGAACTGGTCGATCCGGATATCCGCATCCGAGAGGAGTACTTCATTGGCAACAGCATCCGCGGCATGCAGGAATACGTCGAAAAAGAGGCTGCTACTTAGAGGCCGGGAACAAGCCAATTCAAGATCCGACTTGGATCAAGGCCGATATCGTCGACCGCTACATTTCCCGAGTAGACCCCATCCAGGCGCTTGGTGATGACTTACAATCAATTGTAATTGTGATTGACCAGCCACCCACATTCCTGTACGTTCAGGTCTGAAAAATTAATGCCGGCCGGGTCTTCCCTGCAAGACCATTCGATCCAGACAGCTCTCACAACAAGGATCTTCCCATGATGAAACTGTTGAAAAATATTCCTACCTTCTGGTTTATCGTCCTGCCCATCACCATCACCATCATGGTCCTCTTCTGGATCCTGCCTGGTTACCTGGAGTCCAACGTGACCCGGATCACCCGGCGCGAGATCAACCGCTCATTGATCGATGTCAGTAGACGTGTTGAGACCACCCTTCGTACACTGATGATTAATGACCCTGCAAAAGTGAAAGATTTTCACCGTTTTCTGGACAGTTTGCGTGGAGACCGAAAAACCATCGATGGTTTGAATCAAATGGGCCAGGCCCGTATCAACCAACTCGGTAATGCGTTGCGCCTCATATCGAAAGAGGAGAGTCTTCAGCCTGTTAAAAGCAGTGTTATTAAACAATTATGGCAGAAATATGCCCATCGAATGCAAAAAACCACTCTTCTGCCCACTCAGCCGGAACTTCGCATCACCATCATACCAGCCCCAATCGTTCGGGAAGAAATGCTGGAAAACGGCATAAGCCTGCATCCGGAGCGATATCCACTTCCTGGTGAAATTGAAACTCTGGTCATCGCCACAGGCCGGCAATACAGTGGAGTAGTCACGATCAACCAGCAACCCTATTTACAGGTGACATCTCCAGTATTAGCTGGGGCTGTCTGCATGAGTTGCCATCTTTCCGCTATTGAAGGTCAACCCCTGGCGGCTATCACCGTCCGGGCAGACCTGGCAAAAAACCGCTCGGCTATCGCCTCTCTCAGTAAACGTGTGTTTATGTTCGGAGCCCTGATCATTCTCTTAGTCCTTCTGGTCGTGCTTCTGGTCTCCCGCTTTCTTGTGGCTGCTCTCAACGGGTTAAAGCACCAGATTCTACGCTTTGATGAGGGTGACACCGAAACACCGATCAGTTCAAATGTGATTCGGGAGATTGTCTCGCTGGCCAGCGGATTTGAGCGCACTCGCATTCGAACACACGGTTTGATCAATAATATTTTGAAAAATCACACCTCCTTGATTTTTGTGGTGGATGAGCAAGGTAAAGCTTCGCCAAATTACTCTCAGCGGGTACAGGACCTGTTTGGGAAGATTGAAAATCAAAACATCAATGATATCATTTTTCAACCCCAGGGAAGGGACCTGACACCCATCCTGGAGATGGCTTTTGCGGAAAACACCTCCATGTCCTTTGAGGAAGTGACAGCCTTGGCACCCAGAGATCTGGAAGTCAATGGAGAGGTCTTCAAACTTGTTTTTCACCCCGTTTATCAGGCGGAACCACAGAAACTGGCAAAAGTCCTTATCATTGGAGAAAACATTACTGCTCTGAGGCAGATGGAAGCGGACCGGGATGCTGAACGGGCACAAAACCGGGTAATCATCAAGATCATCAAGAATCCGGTTGGTTTTCTGGAGTTCTACAACGAGAGCAAGCGCCTGATCGATTCAGGCCAGACAATGATGAAACGAGATGATGGCTTATTAACGGAAATTGAACTGATTGAAATTAGGCGCATTCTGAACAGCATCAAAAAATCAGCCCAACCCTTCCAGATTCAGAACCTTGTCCCCCTGACCAAAGACAACGGAGATAACCCTTTGGATTTGATGAACAGTACTCAACCGGTCGGCCGAAAAACAGTTAATCCCATTCTCTCAGACATGCTCATTGAGCTGGAGAAAAACTATGAAATATATCAAAAATATGTTGGGGACAAAGAACAAAAAGATCTGATTACCATTACCCAAAATGAAGCTCAGCAACTGTCGAGCAGGCACCCCGATCTGCAGACCGAAACGGACACATGGCAGCAGCAGTTGCAGCTTGAATTCATCCGCCGTAAAGCCACCAGCGTTGTTCAAGAAACAGCCGATCAACTGGGCAAGGAGGTGACTCTGGAAGTTGATGGGGAGGAGGGCCGGATCTCTGAGCAGACCGCCAAAACGGTCAGCCTGGTGTTGACCCACTTGATTCAGAATGCAATCAGCCACGGTATTGAAGATCCGATGATACGGGAAGATGTCGGTAAATGGCGACAGGGGAAAATCAGCATCCTGGTTCAAAACAAGAGAAAAAATATCCAAATCAGGATTAAGGATGACGGTAAGGGGATCCATCCGGATGATCTGATCAAGGCCGCTATTGAAAGAGGACTCTTAGTACCTGGCACGAAGCTGGATCCACAAAAAGCCTTGAACCTCATTTTCAGGCCTGGATTTTCCACTGTCAAAAAAATCAGCCGCACCTCAAGACGTGATATGGGTCTGGATACCGTCAAGAGTGTCGTTAATAGAAATAAGGGCATCATCACAGTCCGTTCGGAAGCGGGAGTCGGCACCGAATTCATTGTCATTATTCACCGCGATCCATCCTAGGGATCGTTCATAAATAACTTCACATAATCTATTCGCAAAAGTCCCCAAAACACTGGACATTTTGCAAACAGAATGTGAACTAATTTATGAGCCGACCCTTAGCTTTCTACTTGACCACCAGGAAGGGACTGCCGGAAAGACATTGTTGGGTATATAAAGCGTTACTTGAGCTGCCGAATATCAGAGCGACGGAAATAGACCCCAGCAATGACCAAAAACAGAATCACACCCCCTCCGGCAACAACCAGAGGCGCACCAAAAACCTCCGCCAGAGCTCCCGCAGGCAAAACCGCCAACGGCATCAGGCCAAATGTCATCACAAAGATGCTCATCACGCGACCCACATAGGCCTCAGGTGTATTTTCCATGATGAGTGAATTTGTCAAAGTCATAAACATGGCACTGCCCGATCCTACAAACAGGAGGCAGACAGAGGCAATCAGCAGTGAGGGCGCGTAGGCAAACAGAACCAGGAAAATGCCGAAGATGGCACCTGCTGCAAGCATCAGCAACCCTTTATGGCGATAGTTACTCAAAATCGCCACTGCGGACGAGCCCAGCAAGGCCCCCACTCCCACCGATGACATCAACAAGCCCAGGCCGGTTTCACCAGCCTGGAAGACAGACTTGGCAAATACAGGAAGGAGCATCTGGTAAGGCATCGCTACCAGAATGGGGATAAAAGCGATCACAAGCAAAGTGAAGATAATCCGGTTTTCCTGAACATAGTGCAAACCATCCTTGATATTTCGAACCAGTGGCGCCTTTGACTGTGTTACTGTTTTCCCCCGATCCTGAATGGCCACCAGGAAACAGAGCGATATCAGGTTGGAGCAGACAATAATCCAGTAAACCCCAGGGATGTCCAGCAGCTTGATTAGCACTCCAGCCAATGCGGGAGAAGCAATGCGGCAGATATTCATGGTCACCGAATTCAAGGCAATCGCGTTGGTCAGATCCTTTTTACCCACCAGATCCATCAAAAATGCTTGACGCGTCGGGATATTGAACGCAAGCGTGACTCCTCCGGCAAAAGCAGCTGCAATCAAATGCCAGATAGCGATCAATTCGGCTTGGATCAGCAAGACGATGATCAGATTTA
>PJEL010000114.1_pt1 | contig 90328 bp, 66 predicted proteins | sample 1853271 | NCBI WGS metagenome assembly PJEL01 (sample SAMN08108733, study PRJNA415343) | Invertebrate metagenome, whole genome shotgun sequencing project. | host: Globobulimina | place: Sweden: Gullmar Fjord | collected 2015-08
AGAATTCATATTGATATTGTTCAGACGGTGCTTGTTCGCGTTCCATAAAAAGAAATTCGCTACGGACTAACCCAACACCTTCGGCACCGCCGTTCAGTGCTTGTTCCACATCTTCTAAAGTGGCAAGGTTAGCAAAAACATCCACTGATGCACCGTCTAGCGTATACGCTTTTTCCATCACCTTTGTTTGGGCTTGTTCTTTCTGTAACTGCTGCTTTTTAAGCTCTTTTTGTGCACTTTCTAGTTGCAGCGGCGTAGGTGATAACCACACATCTCCGCTGCCCCCATTAATGACTGCGACATCGCCTTCTTGGCTACGAGACATCAAGTTATTGAGTCCTGTAATCGCTGGAATACCTAATGCCCGAGCAAGAATAGCAGAGTGTGATGTACTTCCTCCTTGCTCAAGGATAATCCCTTTGATCATCGCTGGATCAAGTTGTGCGGTATCTGATGGTGATAAGTCAACGGCAGCTAAAATTACTGGCTCAGTCAGTACGATTTTTTGTTCAGCTTCCCCGATGAGTAATCTCATTACGCGACGACCAATATCGTAAATATCCTTGGCACGTGCTTGCATATATTTGCTAGAAGCGTCTTTGTAAGCTTGTGCTGTCTGCTCAATAATTGATGACCAAGCTTTTTCTACATTGATTTGATTGCTGAGCTGTCGTGCAATTTGATTGCTGAGATCAGGATCTGCCAACATAGCGCTATGAGCTGTAAAAATATCACTTTCTGATTTTGAGCCCGCGAGGGCAGTTCGGTCCGCCAATTGGGCGAGTTCTTGTTGAGCGGCATCACTGGCTTGAGTGTATAACGTCCATTCCTGCTCATAACTTAGATAGCGACGATCTCGTGCTTTAGGCATTGTTGCGCGGTAGTGCCAGATTGGAGCGATAGCGATTCCTTCAGATATACCTATGGCTCTTAAGCATCCATGTTCATCTTCAATGATATCGGTGACTTGAGCAATTGTATTAACGCGATTTTGCTTATTAATGATATCGATTTGCTCATCTATCGATTCATTGAAATTGTTATGTGCGAGCAATTGGAATGCTTGTAATGCCTGTTGCGCTTCTTTGCCACTGGCTATACACGCTAAGGTGTCGCCTTGTTTTACATCTAATAGCGCAATACTGTTAATGCTCTTGGCGCTAACGCGTCTGTCATGGCAACGTAGCCATATTTGGGCATCAAATGGGCTGATAGCACCTACAATCGCAGAAGCCGGTCTGGCATGAATGCCATGGGGGTTTTGTACCAGCCATTCAACCTCTGTCTCGTTTTCACTGTCAGCGGGAGTTGGTAAAACATCTGCTGGTATACCATTCGGCAGCTTCGCGCTTTGGTTCAACAGTTGATATTTTGCGAGTAATGCATTGTGTGCTTCATTAGTGACGTCTTCGAGAGACATGCCAGCAGCGGCGGCAACACTTGCCGACATTGCTCCTTCAATGAGCGGCGCAGCACAGATGTGCACATTCGCAGCTTGTTCGCCGCCTATAAGCTCTAAGGCCATGTCAGTACTTAATATTGCGCTACCCATATCCACGAGAACCAACACACCTTCGGGTGAATATACCTCTTCAATCGCCATCATGATGGCTATCGCATCGGTACCAATTGGATTTTCAGGATCATCGACGCCAGCAGCGACAGCGATTTGGACTTTCCCTTGTGTCATCTGTTCAGCCAGCGCATGAACGCCTTTGGCTAAATCTGGGCTGTGGGAAACAATTACAATACTGACCATAATTAAACCTTAAAGTGAGGTGGTGTAATACCACCTCGAACAGAAAAAAAGGGGGAGAATACTATTGCGCTGAAGCGTTACTTAGCGCCGTCAAAAGTAGGTAGGAAGATGTCGCCCCTGGGTCTTGATGACCAATAGAACGCTCCCCTAAATAGCTTGCCCGTCCTTTTCTTGCTTGCATTGGAATTGTGCTTTTCATTGCGACTTCAGCGTTGGCAACGGCTGTATTTAGTGCATCATAAACACTGATGTTTTGGTCTTGCTTTAGGCTTGTCATAATACCGTTCCAGGTATCAATCATGGTTTTATCACCCACCTCTGCTTTTCCGCGTTGAACAATCCCATCCATACCGTCTTGAAGCATTTTGGTGAGTTCAACAAGGTTGAGTTCTTCTTTAGACATTACACTGGTTGCTGCGCGTATAAAGAAAGTGCCATATAATGGACCACTGGCTCCACCTATGCTTGATAGCAGTGTCATTCCTGTGGTTTTCAAAATAGTGCCAATGTCTTTATCGGCAACACTTGGCAATTTCTCTTTTACTTTTTGAAAACCACGGTTCATGTTGAGCCCATGATCGGCATCACCAATTTCTCGGTCTAACTCCGTTAAGAAATCTTGCTCGTTTTGGAATACGTCAGCTGAATCTTCAAGCCACTGAACGATTTGTTGTTTGGTAATTGTCATCAGTTGTTCCTTAACGTTTAGCAGCCCCAGCGCATTGCTGGTGTGTTAACGGGCATATCGTACAGAGATAACATTTCATCATCGACTTTTAGCACTGAGATAGAAATCCCTTGCATATCTAATGACGTGCAATAGCTACCAATAAGGTTTCGCTCAATTTGTATCTCATGGTTTTCCAGTATTTCAGCAACTTTCCGATATACCATATAGAGCTCAGATTGTGGTGTTGCCCCTAGGTTGTTCACGAGCACAATAACCTTATCGCCAGAATTGAGAGATTCTGTGACCCAAGATTCGTCTTGCCATTCACCTAGATTATTATCCCAGCGGCGAACAATACGTTCATAGGGAGTGTTATCTAATATTTCACTCATCATATCGGTAGTGATAGTGTCGCCATCAGTAAAGGCGCGACGTTCGATACCGGGTTCCCCATGGATACCGATACCAAATTCAATTTCATTATCAGCTAAATCAAAACTTGGTTTACCAGCGGCAGGAACAGTACAAGCAGAAAGTGCAACACCAAATGAGCGTCCACGGTTAGCAATATGTTTAGCTAGAGCACTTATTTTATCGAGGTTGTAGCCCTCTTCGGCAGCTGCCCCTAGGATTTTCTCTGCCAGCACTGTAGTCGCAACACCCCGTCGTCCTGCGGTATACAGGCTATCTTTCACTGCTACATCATCATCAATCAGTGTCGCTTGTACTTTTAATCCCTCACCGTGAAGAAGCTCTACTGCTGTTTCAAAGTTCAGTACATCCCCGGTATAGTTTTTAATAAGAAAGAGAATACCTTCACCGGTATCTACCTTCTGTGCACATTCGTACATTTGATCGGGTGTAGGCGATGTAAACATTTCACCAGGACAAGCCCCATCAAGCATGCCTTTTCCTACATAACCACCGTGCATCGGTTCATGACCGCTTCCCCCCCCAGAAATAAGTGCAACCTTGGTTTTTTCCCGTTCTTTTCGCACGATATACATAGGGTCTAAGTGTACGTCGAGTTCAGAATGAGCCTTCGCAATACCTTGAAGTTGCTCTTTAACCACTTGATCAATCTGATTAATCATCTTTTTCATCGTTCTATCCTTATTATTCTGCGTTGGAGCAGTTTATTTATGGGGTAAAAGGAAGTCGTAGCAAATCGCTGTTGAGCTGCGCAGTAGGCACAATCCAGCGGTTGTGTTTCGCCGATGTTTATAAATTTACCTGTAATGTCAAAGCTGATGGTATGCCAATAAGAGAATAGGCGTTACTCCGGTTATTGTGTTTCAAAATGGAACTGTTTGGAGGTGCTTATGTTCCGTAATGAAACGCAGATTGAGTTCAGGGGGCAGATTCTTGAGCTAAAGCATATTTTAGGCTTGTTATCTGGAATAGAGAGTGATGATAGTTAGTCGGCACTGAGCTTATTGGGGGGAATGGATGTGAAACTTTGCGGCTAGGATCACAAATAATTAGGTGACAGGAAGCAGTAAAGAGTCAGATTTAGCCAAAAATATAAGCACTCTTAAGCATATGAGCTACATTTGATATATATAAAATAAATCTAATGTGAAGATAGTGATTATTTGTGATGACATGTTGCAGCTGAAAATGGAAGGCTGCTTATATCGTCAGCTTATGGAAGAGGGTAAACAATGAAAAGCAATCAGTATACTGTCGATAGAGAACTCCCTTTAGAGCATAATGCCCAACTCGTGACAACCACAGATTTACAAGGCGTGATCTCTTACGCGAATGATGACTTTATTAAAATAAGCGGGTACACCAGCGAAGAATTGGTGGGTCAGCATCATAATATTATTCGCCATCCGGACATGCCTCCTCAAGCTTTTGGCGATTTATGGAAACATTTGAAAGAAAATAAGCCTTGGCGAGGAATAGTGAAAAATCGTTGTAAAGATGGCAGCTTTTATTGGGTCGACGCCTATGTTACACCAATATATAAAAATGACCGGGTCTGTGGTTATCAATCTGTTCGACGCAAGCCGACACCCGCAATGGTCACTTCAGCGACTCATATTTATGAGCAACTTAATCTAAAGAAAAACCCATATTCATTTCAGCTTTCAATACTTCAAAAATTTTTATTAGTCACTGCCATCACACTGATTACCATTAGTAGCGCTCATTTCTCATTACATGAATTTGCTGAATTCAGTGCTTTAATCCCACTTGTGCTGTTTATTCTTTTTTATCGGAATGAGTTGTTTAAACAGCCACAGTATTTTAAAAAGCTCAAAGATGATTATGATAGCTTAACTCGCATTATTTACAGTGGTGATTCAGTTGAATCCATTGCTGATTTTCATTTACAGCTTTGTGATGCACGGATTAAAACGGTTCTCGGGCGAGTTGATGATGCCTCTTCGACATTAAAAACGGTAAGTGGAGATTTACAGCAAGCGGTTGTGACAACCAAGCAGTCAATTACAGTACAAGATCAAGATACTCAGCACATTGCTACTTCGATTACCCAGATGTCTGCAGTTGCCAGTGAAATTGCGCGAAATACACAACTAACATCCGATAAGGCTTTACTCGCACAAGATCAGTGTGCCAAAACAACAATGATCCTCAACACCACCCAAGATAATATCAATGAACTTGCGATTGAAACGGAAAATACGGCTGAAACGGCACAATCTTTAGCCAGAGTGTCTGACCAAATAGAAACCATGATGGTCGAAATTCAGGGAATTGCGCAACAAACTAATTTACTTGCACTTAATGCTGCCATCGAAGCGGCGAGGGCGGGTGAACAAGGTCGGGGATTTGCCGTTGTGGCTGATGAGGTCCGTGCATTGTCTCAACGAACACATGGGGCAACCGAAAAAATTCAATTCAGTATTGATGAGATCAATAAATCTTTGGGTGACTGGCAATCCCGAACCACTCATAGCATCCGAAAAACCCAGCAATGTGTCGAGAATACAAGCCTAACAGCACAGAACATTAAGAATGTAGTCGCTATGGTGGATGAAATTGCAGAAATTTCAACACAGATTGCAACAGCGGCTGAAGAGCAAGGTACTGTCGCTGCTGAAATTAGCCATAATGTCCATCAAATATCCGATTCTTCCGCAAAAAATATAGAACAAATTGAAGCGATGGAAATCTCATCAGAACGAGTACGAGACAATGTAGCCTCACTGGATGCTTTAGGCAAATCGTTTGGTTAGCCGCTGATTTATGAGGAGTAGCCTACTCCTCATATTTAGTTATCCAAGATCATTTAACGTGCTTGTTCAGCATGAATTCATTGATTTGGCAATTAATCGTGCGTAAGTACAACTTTACCTACGGCTTTCCCTGCTTCTAGATGGGCATGCGCTTCAGCAACTTGCCAGATAGTGAATGCTGACTCATCAATTAATGGGGTGATTTTCCCTTGATCTACTAACTCTGCTACTGCGGCTAAAATCTTGCCATGGCGAGCACGATTGATGTTTTCAATCATAGGAATCAGCATTAATACACTGTGGAAGCTGAGGCCTTTCAATGCGATCTGAAGTGGATCAGCAATAGGTAATGTTGTTGCTACACGACCATTGAACTTAACAGCTTCAAAACTGCGTTGGATATTCTCGCCTGCAATCGTATCGAAGATGGCGTCGAATCCATGGCCATCAGTGTATTGGGCTACATACTCAGCAACAGTGTGCTCTTCTACATTAACTACGTTGTCGGCGTTAAGTGTTTTGGCTACGGCTTCATTTTTAGATCGTGTTGTTGTCGTAACCGTCGCACCAAGGTGCTTACCAAGTTGTACCGCGATATGACCAACACCGCCTGTTGCACCATGAACAAGTAGGTTGTCACCCGCTTTAACATCCATTTTTTCGCACAGTGCTTCCCATGCTGTGATAGAGACAAGCGGTAGTGCTGCTGCTTGCTTCATAGTAAGCGAGGTAGGTTTGTGTGCCATTAAGTTGGCATCGACCAGCATATAATCAGCTAGAGCGCCGTTAATGCCTGCAATGCCGCCAGCACAGCCATACACTTCATCACCGACTTTGAAGTTGCTGATAGAGTCACAAACTGCTGTTACAACACCCGCTACATCACCATGAAGAATGCTTGGTAGGTTTTCAGACCATGGCGTCTGTACAGAGCGAAGCATGGTATCTAACGGATTAACACTCGTGGCTTTCACTTCAACAATCATATGACCTAATTGCAGTTCAGGCATTGGTTGCTCTGTAAGGTTAAATGCGTCGTAGCCGCCGATGTTGCTAATTGTCATTGCTTTCATTTTTTTACGCTCCGGTTTGGTTTATACGGCCATTTTAGTCATTGTTAGATAAACAACAATACATTGAAAAACAAGATAGCTTTGCTTTTAAGACAAAAGTGACTGCGTTATAGTGAGATAATAGAGAGGCATGTAACGAGGTGACAAAAGATATGGCCACATTTAATAAATTGCATTACTTCAATTGCGTTGTAGAAACGGGCAGCATTTCAAAAGCCAGTAAAATTTTTGATGTCCAGCCATCATCGATATCACGTCAACTAGCGTCATTAGAGAGTGAACTCGGTATTCGCCTGTTAGAGCGAACGACGCGAAATATAGGCTTAACGGAAGCAGGCAAAACGTATTATGATTATTCAAAACGTATTATTTCTGAACTTGAAGAAGCCAAACGTGCAGTGGGTGATCTGCAGCTTAGCCCAATAGGTAACCTCAAAATCAGCACTACAGTGGGGTTTGGTGAAAGCCGCATTCTGCCCCTATTACCTAAATTTCGGCAGGCTTATCCTGATATTCGTATCGAAGTTGAGCTGACCGAACGGATTGTGGATCTAATCGAAGATAATGTTGATATCGCGATTCGCAGTGGTCGTTTACCCGACTCTAGTTTGATCGCGAGAAAGCTGGTCGATAATCATTTTATTTTATGCTTAAGCCCTGAATACATGAACGAGAATGGGCTACCGGATTCTCCTAAGCAGTTGATCAATCATGATTGCGTGGTGTACGGCTACCATGGTTGGAAAGATTGGTATTTGGTTAAAAATAATTTTCAAAAATTAGCCATCAAACACTACATGACAGTTGATTCCGTTAATGGACAAAAACAACTTATTCTTCATGGTGGTGGTATTGCACTTATCCCTTATTGGGCAGTTAAAGATGAACTAGACTCTGGTCGGTTAATTCAGGTGTTACCAGAACATCAATTTAGCCCGTGTCTCCATTTAAGTTCAACTTATGCGATTTATCAAAATAGAAATCTAGTTTCTTCAAAGATGAGGGTATTTTTAGATTTTTTGCGAGAAAATATGTAGCCATGTAATGCTGTATTCGTAGTAAAGCGTATTGATTTTTCAGTCTTGCTAGTGGCTGAAGAATCAGGATATCTTGTTTTAAAATATGAAATGAACAAATCGTAACAATTTGAATCAAAACATCGGTAAGTAAAAAACCAAAGCCTGTTAACATTCAAACTATGACGGTGAGTTATCGCTTGCCCCTGCATGCCCGCTTAAATACAGTGCTCTCTGACATGGAGCGAAAAATTGATGGAATATGACGACTTTACTTCGACAAGCTAAACAGCGAAAAGCCCTGTCTTTAGACACATTAATGATACTCGATGCGATAGACACAAAAGGCAGTTTTTCTGCCGCTTCGCAACAACTTAATCGTTCAACTTCAGCCCTAAGTTATCAAATTCAAAAGCTAGAAGATGATTTGGATGTATTAATCTTTGATCGCTCGAAACACAGAGCTGAATTTACGCAAGCTGGCAGACTATTACTGGAAAAAGGACGACTACTGTTATTGGCAGCAGATGAGATCATTCAAGATGTGTGTGATACGGCCAATGGGTGGGAATTAGACTTATCGCTTTGTTATGACGGTATTATTGATCCTGCTATGTTTTTCCAACTTGTCACGGATTTATCCGAAAAGAGTCGAACACGATTAACGTTTAAAGAAGAAATTTTATCGGGTGGGTGGGAAGCATTATCTACTGGGCGTGCGGATATTCTTATTTCGTCAATGCCTAAAGTAGTGCCCGTCGATATGAAAATCAAAAAAATTGGTCAGATTGAGATGGTATGGGTAGCGGCACCTGGTCACCCTATATTTCAAGAAACTGACCCATTAAAAGATGATGTAAGGTGTCAATATCGAATCATTGCGGTATCAGATACTGCACGCACATTACCAAAAGCTAGCCGTAATATTCTTTCCGAGCAAACCGTATTTACAGTCAGTAGCATGAAAGATAAATGTAATGCGATTAGATCGGGTTTAGGCATTGGCACGTTGCCTTATCATATGGTTGCACCAGCCATTGAAGATGGCGAGATACAGCAAATAGGAAAAGGCTTGACTGTTGATATTGTGATTGCTTGGCGGCGTACGAATATGGGCAAAGCAAAACTCTGGAGCATTAAGCGATTAGAAAAAATGTGGTCGGTTTAGTTTTCATCTATTTGGTGATGCGTATTTGAGCCTAATTGAAGGGTGAAAACGATTATGAGGCAGATCGATCTAAAAAGCGTTTTCGATAATCCTTCGGAGGGAATCCGGTTAATTTTTTAAAAGCTCGCGAGAAATGAGCAATATCAGCATAACCTAACTTGGCTGAAATATCGGTAAGGGAATAACGAGCATCTTCCATTAATCGACAAGATGTCGCGAGCATTATGTTCTCTCGTATTATCTTGAATGTAGTATTTTCTTTCGCCAAGCGACGTTGTAATGTACGTGCGGAAGTATTTAATACCTTAGCGGCTTCATTGACATTCATTGATGGCTGACCAAGATAGGGGGTTAATGCGAGGTAGACGGTTTCTATGTATGTTCGTTTTTTTGGGGCGCTAGAGGCTTTTTTTTCTCTAAAGCTTGCAGGCAGTATAACGGGAGTATTAAGAATAGAATCTGATAGCTCAATGGCAGTTACGTTGCGATCTGAAACAAACTGAATAGATTGCCCTTTAAAGATCTCAAGCATAGGTTCGATGTTTGAAGACTGAACGGCAACCGAGGTGGGTAACCAGTGAGTCTTTGCCATAACGTTGATAAATTCGATGGTAAATAATATCGCAAATACTTCAGCCCAAAAAAATCCCTTGGTATCTTCTTTCGTTTTATAGCGGCAAAACCAAGGTGTTCCTTTAAAATGCTCGATAGAGATTTTTGCTGACGGTGAATCGTGAATAATGGCCGTCGCAAGAGAATTAAAAGCCTCTTCAAGATTTTTTGGAGCATGGATATGGTGCAATAATTTTGGGATGAAATACTCCCGAATGACTATGCGTAATAAATTGCCATAATGTTCTGGATCCGCTTTTTCTGCCATTAGCGCCAGTAAGTGTTTAATGGGCTCTTCTGGCATAAATTCACTTTTCGAACGCAATATATCCTCAGGTAATCCCGCAGTCTTGAGTAATGGGTAAATGTCTTTTTCGAAATGTGTCAGCAATTCAACCAATGTGGCGGCATGCACGGTTTTGATTAGAGGTGTGAGCTGGTTGGCTGCCATAATAGAGAAGTATCCTTATTACCGTCATTGGTATGAGTTCCATTATACAGGTTTTGTTAATAATAAAATGATGGGATTATCTTCAGAAAAAAGGGAAAGGTAACGGCTGCTTCCATGCAGCAGGAATAATGTTGCTTGGTTATGATTGTACATGCTCTATGTCAGCTTTCTTTATAAGAGGTGTTGCCTCTGATTTTTGGGATGGTTTAAAAATATTAATAATCGCTTTTATGGTGAAGTAAGCGCATATCACTGTAAATATTGCAGCACTAAAATATTCACCAGATTGAATCGATGCCCCTACGATGTTGAATGCTTCTCCACCAAATTCTTTCACATAGGTTAGCGCCCATTTATAGACAAGGTAGAGCTTGGTGAGCGTAATTAGCACGAGATATGCCTTACCGTAAGGTGTTAGAAGAAACTGCTTTACTTTATTCCACATACTTTTCATTAATATTTCTCGCTCTGACTATTATGGTTTGTGCTTGTTGAACGAGATTAAGTTTACGAATTGAGGGGGGTATTTTTGATCATTTAGCGCCAAGGCTTGCTGCTGTTCCTAAATGTCTTCGGTGGCGTTAAATGGTAACAAATGAAGAGAGATGACGATTAGTATTAGAATGATTTCAATCATTAGTTCGATTTATTACGTTGCATACGCAGATCAAAATTCTGTTTTGTTTACTACGAGAATAATCGAAGAGGATAGACATGAACCAAAATAAACAATCGTCTCATTCTGAAAAGCCACAAGCCCCACAGTTAACTGAGCAGCCTTTAGCATCTAGTTCTCTGCCCTCTAAAAAACAACTTAGTATTCAAGCTATTACGCAGAGTGTTTTATGCCTGTGTATTGGGCTATTTGTTTTCTATTTAGTCGCCGATCGCTTTATTCCTAATACTGATATGGCGCGAGTACGCAGCCATGTGATTCCTGTTACGCCATTAGTCTCTGGTTCAATTATTGATGTATTAGTTAAGCCCAATGATGTTGTAGAAGCTGGCGATGCACTTATTCGTATTGATCCGAGTAATTATGAAATTGCGCTAAAAGAAGCAGAACAAGGCTTAAAGCGAGCTGGAAAACAGATTGGTGTGCAAACGGCTTCAGTTGCGGTTGCTCAAGCTAAATTATCAGATGCACTTGCCCATCAAGAAAATGTGAGAAGCCAAGCATCGCGGGTTTTGGCTATGGTTGATAAAGGCATTGTTACTAAAGCGGATGCGGATAAAACCCGAGCTAGTCTGGCGAGTGCTAAAGCGCAAGTTGCATCGGCTTCAGCGAATTTAGAGCAAGCCAAAGAGCAGTTAGGACAAACTGGTAGCGATAATATCGATATACAGTCGGCATTATTAGCATTACAAAAAGCGCAGTTAAATGTAGAGCGTACAGTCGTTCGTGCACCTGCATTTGGTGGTGTGTCTAATTTTCGCTTAGATGAAGGGTATTATGCGCGAGAAGGGCAACCATTATTAACATTTGTGTCTGGTGAAGATATTTGGTTAGAAGCGTATTTTCGTGAAAACAGTTTAGGTAATGTGCAAGCCGGTAATAACGTTGAGGTTGCCTTAGATTATGCACCTGGTGATGTGTTTAAAGGACAAGTTATTAGTATCGATTATGGAGTTAATTGGGGAGAAAGCAGTCAGGCCGGTCAGCTTGCCTCTGTTGGGGTTCAAACGGGTTGGTTGCGTCAAACTCAGCGTTTTCCAGTGATGATCCGTTTTGATAATGAGTCTGCTAAGGGGTTATTACGTGTAGGCGGACAAGCTGATGTGATGGTGTATACCAAAGAACAATCCATTATGAACATATTTGGCCGTGTGTGGATTCGACTATTAAGTTGGATGTCGTATGTCCGATAATTCGATGTCTTTAGTGAGTGTTAATGCAATACAACCTTCGGTTGATCGCCGTATTACCCGTTTTGTGTTGGGAGTCACCGTTGCCGCAGCACTTGCTTATGGCATAAATTGGGGATTGTCTTTTGTCATGCCCGTTTTCTTGGCAAAATTTTTAGTTGATAAGCCTGTATTAACTCGCCAGATCTTTGATGAATTGTTTTTGGCTATGGTTGCAACAGTATTAATTGGTTTAAGCATTAGTAATGGGGTGACCCATTACCCATTAGTTCTGTTGTTACTCGTTGGGCTATTAATGTTTGGGGCATATTATTTATTCATAGATCCTGAATGGAATTTATTTGCCACTATTCTTATTATTTCAGCCTTACTCATTCCTTATATGGGCATTATTAACCCTGCAGCGGCATTATTTTTAGGTAAAGGGTTAATGATTTCAGGTATTGGTGCCGTTGCCATGTTTATTTTAATGCACTGTTTATTGCCCGATAAAGCGTCACAATCAGTAAAAGCTAAAGCTAAACCCGTTTTACCTTCATCTTCCCAACGCACGAAAGAGGCATTACGTGCGTTGATGATCAGTTTTCCGGTTATTGCTTTCTTTTATTATTTTCAGATAAACGGTGCACTGCTCACACTCGCCTTTATTGGTATATTGTCGTTGCAAATAACAGGACAAAAAAGTGTGAAACTCAGTGCTTTCTTGTTACTGACTAACAGTATTGGTGGCATATTAGCGGTTATTGCCTATGAGCTTTTAGTAACAGTACCTTGGTTCCCATTTTTGGTGGCACTAATTGCGTTATTTACGTGTATATTTGCGAACAAAATCTATAGTAACCCATTAAAAGCGCCTATCTGGAGTGGTGCTTTAACAGCATTGTTAGTGGTGTTGGGAACGGCACTGTCGAGTGAATCCAAAGAAATTGATGTTGGTTTTTATACTCGAATTACTCAGATATTTTTAGCGGGAATATACATGATATTCATTTCTTTTTTATTGGAAAGTCGTAATAAATCCAAACACGATAGCTAATGTTTGATTGTTTATTAATTCAATGTTTGCACAATCCCTGAACTAACATCACAATATTTGGCGCATCTCTCTGATTAATAATTCTGAGTTAATTAATAGGTTTATTAAACAATAATTGAGGTGAAGGTCATTCCTTCATAAATAAGAAAAGTTATTCATTTAAAAGCGAATGCTTCCAGTTGTAACGATGGATTTCGTTTACTAGTATCGTTATTAATGGATTTTATAATAACGTTTTTTACAGGGATGAAAGTAAATGAGTAACACGGACAAACAGCTCAAAAACGTGGATCGTCGTCAATTTATAAAAGGAACGGCAAGTGTTGCTGTTGCAGGGCTCAGCACTTCAATGTTTGCAAATACGGCAAATGCATCCACTTTGCAGACAGATTGGCAGGCGGTTAGTCGGAGTAAAAACGACAAGAAGTTTTGGCAGAAAGTACAAAAACAGTTTGTTTTAGATAAAAGAACAACATACATGAACGTTGGCACAACAGGTTCTATGCCAAAGCATGTGCTCGCTGAATTTAATGATAATAATAAAACGGTTGCGAAATACCCATGGGATATGGACGGAAAGTTTGGTTCTTGGCCATATGTATCAGACATGGTGAATGATATTGCTTTGGGCTTTGGGGCCGATTCCCATGAGATAATACTTAGCCGTAATACCACTGATGGTATGTGCTCTATAATTAACGGTCTTCATTTTGAAGAAGGCGACGTTATTCTTACTACTCATCATGAGCATGTTGCAGCAACATCCCCAATGAATGTTGTTAAACAACGTTTTGGCGTCAACATTGTTGAAGTGCAACTTCCTGTCTATACCGGCTCAGAAACAGTGTCTGAAGATGATTATGTTGAGGCGTTTGCAGCTGCTCTTAACGAAAACAGCAATGTTCGCCTGATCGTCTTTTCTCATATCACATACAAAACTGGTACAACATTACCTGCAAAGCGTATTTGTGCATTAGCAAATCAATATGCTGTACCCACTCTTGTGGATGGTGCACATACTGTGGGTATGTTTGATTTGGATTTTCACGACATTGATTGTGATTTCTATGCTGGTTCAGGTCATAAATGGCAATGTGGACCTGGTGCGACGGGCATTTTATATGTTCGTGATAATGCAATACGCTTAGATGAATATTGGAGTGACTGTATTAACCCACTTTGGCTTATTAACTCCTCGTTGTCTCATGCTGGCTATCTTGGTACTCAATTGCAAATGCAGTATATCGGTAATGATAATTACCCTGCTAAACAAGCATTGGCAGATAGCTGCAAGATGTGGGATGAGATAGGTAGGCATCGAATTGAAGAGCGCGTATTACATTTAGGCGCGTTGTGTAAATTATTATTAGCAGAAGCTTTACCAAACGCGAAATTCTTCTCACCGAATGTGAAAGGGTTAACGAGTGGCCTTACTACATTTAATCCTTTTGGATTTGAAAGTGGTGACTTGCTTACAGAGTTTAGAGATCGGCTACGTAATGACTATGGTTATATTATTCGTACGACTGATTTTAGATTATACAAAGATGATACCGTCGAAACACATGCACTAAGAATCTCTACACACCTTTTTCATGATGAAGAGGATGTGAAAGGGTTAGTCAATGCAATCCAGGAATTGTATGAATATATGAGTTGATGTTTGAGCGCTCTATAACAGCGCTTTCTTGATGACAGAGAATATGTATCGAGTGTGTTGATGACTGTAAATAAACTAAGAAAAAAGATAAGCCATATTGTGTTTGTTGGTGCTGCGATCATTTTCAGCCCAAATACCTTGGCAACTGATCTAGCCGAAATTAAAGAGAAAGGTGTCTTACGCCATATTGGTGTACCTTACGCAAACTTTATCTCTTATATTAATAGAGATGATTTTCAATTACTAAGCGGCTTGGATGTCGATATTGTAAAAGGTTTTTCTGAGTCAATAGGGGTTGAGTATCAATATGTTCCGGCAGAGTGGAATAACGTTATAGGTAAATTAATCGGTCAAAATGCTCAATTTAAAAATAACCAAATTGTATTAGGCAAGAAAAGCCCAATTGAAGGCGATATTATCGCCAATGGTGTGACAGTTTTGGATTGGCGATCTGAACTTGCTGACTTTTCTGACGATTATTTTCCTTCCGCGGTATGGCTGGTGGCGCGTGCCGACTCTGATTTGGAACCCATTCAACCAACTGGTTCGATTGATAAAGATATAGAAAAAGTAAAAAAACTCATTAAGGGAAGAGATGTGCTGACGATGGAGCAATCTTGTTTAGACCCTAACTTATACAACCTCTATGAAACAGGGGCAAACATCATAGAGCCAGAGCGTAGCCGCAAATTAAATGAGATGGTACCTGCAATCCTTAACAAGGATGCAGAAAGTACATTGCTTGATGTTGCTGACACCTTAATTGCACTTGAAAAATGGCCTGGTGAAATAAAAGTGATAGGTCCTATTTCACAAGATCAAAGAATGGCAGTGGCATTTAGAAAGAGTTCTCCAGAACTTCGTAAGGTATTTAATCAATATTTGGCTACGATTAAAGAAGACGGGACTTACCAAAAGTTAGTTGAAAAATATTATCCGTCGGTATTTTATTTCTATGGTGATTACTTTAAGGAAAGTAATCAGTAGAATTGATAAAGATAGTAATAAAAGGATTTATGAAAAAACGGAAGCAGAAACTATCGAGTAGTCGTTTAATCATTATTGCAGCGGTATTGCTTGCTGCATATTTGGTGTTGATTTTGGCTGTGACTAATCTTGGTCAGACACGGCTAAAAGAGTCTCAGTACCGAGAGCTTAATCTCAAGGTACAAAGCTACACCAGCATGCTGGAGTATTTCTTCTATGTCACTAATGATGAGATAACAAACCTCGCCAGTGATAAAGAAATGCAGACATTTTTCGCTAATTTGGCATCAGGTATGTCAATGAAATACGGTCTCGGTGCGAGCTTGATCAATCTTGATAGAGATCTTATAACGCTAAAACAGTCGACTACAATAAATCAAAAACCGGTTTATCGGCGCTTTATACTTATTGGTTATGATGGGTCCATCATTTCAAACACTACGCCACATCAAGACATTTCTTTTGATATAACTCAATACAAAAATATCAAAGATCCAGATATGATAATCCGTACGGTTAAAAAGTCTGGCGATATCAGTATTCAATTGATCAAGCCCGTTAAATATGGGGGTAAACAGGTTGCTTTTTTGGTTGCTGATATCAATAAGCAAGTTATCATCGACCAGCTTACAGCTCAGGAATACGCAGAAAGTCGAAGTAAAGTAGATTTAATCGCCGATAGCGGAAATATTTTCATTTGGGATTCATTAACAATCAATCAACAAGCAGAAGGGCGAAAAACGCTCGCGAATAGCCTTTATTTTGAAATGCAGATTAAAAATACGCCATTTAAGTTAAGGAGTTGGTTTGAACCAGTAAATGAAAAAGATATTTTTACTTCTGGGTGGTTTATCGCGAGTCTTTCATTTCTTGCATTTCCTGTTATTTTTGGACTGTTCTATATCTTTAAAATTAATAGCGCTAATATTATTTTGAGGACTAAATTTGAAGAAAGTAATAAACAGCAAGTTATTTTATCGATTAAAAATAGACGTTTGACTGAAGAAATTGATAAACGAAAAATATCTGAAGAAAAATTGGCTTACCAAGCATCGCATGATGCATTAACAGGTTTACCTAATCGAAAGTATGGTAATGAGCGATTAGAACAAGAGTTATTCAGAGCGAAAAGAAATAAGAAGAACGTATTAGTCATGTATATTGATCTTGATAATTTCAAACAAATTAATGACACCTTGGGGCATTTAGCGGGCGATCAAATCTTGAAATTAAGCACTTCAAGGTTGCTAGGGTCTGTGCGTCACTCTGATACTCTGGCGCGCTTAGGTGGCGATGAGTTCTTATTAGTTATTCCTGATCTGAAAGATCTGAAGTCAGCCAAACTATTAGCGACAACGATTGTATCGTTATTTAATAAACCATTTAGTTGGCAAAAACAGGAGTTTTTTGTATCTGCCAGTATTGGCTTATCGGTATTTCCGCAAGATGGCGATAATGCTCAACAGTTACTCGCGAGTGCCGATACTGCTATGTATCGAGTAAAGCAAGATGGCCGAAATGCATTTAGCTTCTATAGCACAGACATGAATAGGGATGTGCAACGTACATTAGAATTAGATGGACGATTGCGACAGGCGATTGCGAATGACAGTTTGGAACTCTATTATCAGCCTATTATTGAATTAGAATCCAACCAGATTATTGGGGCTGAAGCACTTATGCGTTGGAATGACGCAAAGTTTGGTTTTGTTTCGCCTGAAGAGTTTATTCCTCTTGCCGAGAAAAATGGACTAATACACCAGCTTGGTGAATTAGCCATTAATAAAGCCTGTATGCAAGCCGCAGAGTGGCAAAAAATATCACCGCTACAAATATCAATTAACTTTTCGAGTGTTCAGTTTAGGTACTGCGATAAACTATTTAAGCAAATATGTAATGGGTTAATCAAATCAGGTTTACCTGCTGATAAATTAGATATTGAAGTAACTGAAAGTTTGTTGATTGATCACAGCGATGAGGTCGTTACATTATTGAATAAATTGAAATCCATGGGGGCACAGCTCACCATTGACGACTTTGGTACGGGCTATTCATCGCTGAGCTACCTACAGAAATTCCCGTTTAATAAACTGAAAATAGATCGAGCGTTTTTGCGAAACATGCATGCTAATGATGCTGACCGTGAGCTTGTAAATGCGATTATCGCGATGGCAAAAGCACTTAATTTAAAAGTGGTGGCTGAAGGAATAGAAGAACAATGGAATGCGGATTATCTGAGATTCATTAACTGTGAATATGGGCAAGGTTATCTATACAGCAAACCTGTACCCGCGAAAGAGTTTGAACATTTGTTGTCGCATAAGTTGAACCCGGTGTTGTGCGAGCAATTGAATGTCTGAATGTTTTTTGAGCAGTCAATAACGTTGGTGAAAAATAAATGTCTTTTTATTTGGTTTTTAATATCTAGTTATCCTTACCCCTCCGTTACATAACTTACACTACGGTTAATTATGTTTTAGTTAAAATTTTAATCGTTAATACAGACGTCTTTTTTTGCTAGTAATTTAGACCTCTATGCAAAGAGTAGAAAATCTATAGAGACCTTACTGCCATTTTTTATTCTTATTAGTAACGAATAAAGACATTTCATTAGTGATTCCCTCCAACTTAACTAATCATTCTGTGCTGTTTGTATTGCTTGGCTGTAAGTTTTAATCATTTATTATAAGTATGAAAATGCCACTATGCTTTTTGAGTATATTTTTGTTACATAGGAAAAAAGATGCTTATTTAAGTAAAAAATGATTTGTGATTCAGATCTATTTTACTTAAATGTTTACTAATTATTATCTTCCCGATTTTTACTTTTAGTGCCAAGAACTTACAGAGCTATAACAAAGACAGCATGTAGGTATAGATAAATAATCGGGGGAATAATGATGGTTTTTCGTAAGACACTTTTAGCAGTCCTTATTGGTTCAGTAGCCGCACTGGCGGGTTGTAATAGCAGCAGTAACGATGTGGATGATAAAACAACAACACTACCAACGAGCGATTACACCAATATTATTGATCGGGCAGGTAACCCCGATGCACTGCGTGATTATGACGAATACGACAATTTAAAATACAATGCTTTTGTCGATAATGGCGCGTGGCATGGCCATCTTTTACCTGCTGATACTAATGGTTATGGTGCTTTTGGTGGCATCATGCAAGTTACCCAAGAATATGCGAACTTCATGTCTGGGCAAACATTCGATAAATTGCACCTGCTTGATAAAACATCGGGTAATGTGATTGATCTTGCCAATGCTACAGCCAATATTTACAGCACCCCTGGCGCGTTGGTTCAAATTCTAAAAACAGATCAAGTTGAAGTGCAGATGTTCTTGCGCTTTGTGACTGACCGTACATCTTTGGTTGAAACTAAAATCACTAACCTGACTTCGAATGATTTAGATTTGGAACTAAGTTGGGATGGTGAATTACTGCAAAATGCTTACGAAAAGCCTAATGATAATGGTGGAGTAACGACGAAAACCGTCGATGAAATGTACCCAGAGTATAAGCGCACGATCAGTGCGACAGATAATGGAATTAAAATTAACTTCAGCGATATGAAAGAGAACTGGGCTATTCGAAATGATAGCGACGCTGAATTCCGTGTTACTCGTTCTATACCGACAATAACAGCAGCAAGCGGTTTAACATTTAAATCGGTAACTGCTGCTGAAATTGACGAACATGAAAGCATGACTTTCTACAGCGCGTATTCCAACCTGCATAATGCAAAAGAAGTGCAATCTGAAACGCAAAAAGTCCAAGCTATTTTAGCCAACCCTGCAAGCTACATGAATAAATCTCAAGCTCGATGGGATGAGTATTTAGCCAAAGGTCTAACGAATGCAGAAGCCACACCAGAGCAAGCACGTGTCGGTGTAAAAGCCATGATGACTTTGAATGGTAACTGGCGTTCAGCTGCGGGTGATATTACGCAATCAACAGTGACCCCTTCTGTTACAGCACGCTGGTTCTCGGGCAACCTGACTTGGCCGTGGGATACGTGGAAGCAAGCGTATGCAATGGCACACTTTAATCCAGATGTGGCGATGGATAACATTCGCACTGTGTTCCAATTCCAAGTACAAGGTGATGATGAAATTCGCCCACAAGATGAAGGCTACTTGCTTGATGTCGTGACTTACACCAAGCCGGAAAGCCGTGGCGGTGCAGGTTCAGAGAATTGGAACGAGCGTAATACAAAACCTTCATTGGCTTCTTGGGCTGTTATGGAAGTATATAACGCCCTCATTAGTGAGTTTGACCGCAAAGATGATGCGCAAGCGTTTATCGATGAAATGTACCCTAAGTTGGTGGCTTACCATAACTGGTGGTTAACCAACCGTGACCATAACGGCAACTCAATTCCAGAGTACGGTGCGGCTGTTGATCCAGCACACAACACCAGCAAAGCTGAAGGTAATGAAATCTTTGTCAAAGTATGGTCAGCAGATGATTTGACTGATGCAACGTGGGGCTTTAATACCGCAAAAGTCGAACAGCTTGAAGATAAGCCAAATACAGCAGGTCAAAAGCGCTATAAAATTATCTCGATGGATAACTACAACACACTCTTAGATAACAAAAAAGGGTTTGATGTTGGGGCTGTGAGCAACGGAGCGAAGACTGCGACATCGTGGGAATCTGGTATGGATCATGCCGCTCGCTTTGGTGAAATTTACGACCTTTCTCGTGTTAATAGCTCGGGTGATCCCGAAATGGATCAGCTGGGTCGCTACGCCAATGAGCACTATAGTTTCGATAATACCTTGACTCAAAATGGCGAGGTATACGCTTATACTGATAGTAGTGCCGCTAACTTAGCGAAACTGCTTGATGCACGTTTGGACTGGGAAGTGCGTTTTGCTGAAAACCGTACAAACGATAATGCACCGTCAGGTACTTTGTTAGGTTTCTCGATGCTGCAAGAATCGGTCGATCAGGCATCGTACATGTATTCGGATAATACTTATCTTGTACAAATGGCGAAGTTGGTATCACCAGGTATTGCTGCGGAAGGTGATGTAAAACGCTTCACAGATCATGCGACGTTCATTAAGGACTACATCAATACCTGTATGTTCGATGAAGGTACTAATTTCTACTATGACATCCGTATGGTAGACAAAGACGGTAAAGATTCAGCTTACGAAAAGAACGGCATTACATGTGCGGGTAAACCTTTAGTTGAACGCGGTCAAGCGCCAGACGGTTGGAGCCCATTATTCAACGGTGCTGCAACGCAAGAGTACGCCGATCGTGTTATGGATGTGATGTTAGACGTTGATAAGTTTGATGCTTCTACCAAATACCAAGCTAAAGGTATTAGCTTCCCAACGGCATCAATGGATAACCCTGCCTATGAAGCCAATATTTACTGGCGTGGCCGTGTATGGCTAGATCAATTCTATTTTGGTATATCGTCATTGGATAAATATGGACGCGCAGATGATGCGATTCGTATTGCCAATGACTTGTTCAATAATGCGGAAGGTATGACTGGGGACGGCGCGATTCGTGAGAACTACAACCCTGAAACGGGTGCAGTACAGGGTGCAACTAACTTCTCATGGAGTTCAGCACACACGTACATGCTTTACCGCGGCTTTTTTAAGTAAGCTTGAAGTAACGTTCCCCTGCATCAGACTCTTGTCGTAATACGAAAAGACAGATTAGCGTGATGTCATCCAAGCCTGCCCTTGAATTTATTCTTTAAGGGGCAGGCCTTTTATTGTCTACAGTTTCGCTCTACTGCCTGTTATTTTTCTTATCAATCCTCACTTTCAAGCCATTAAAACACCAATCTGTCGACAATCTAGACTAAGGTCTAATACATATTGTTAACAATTGGCTTGTAATTGTGCGATTTTAACGCTAAATTTTGATTATTAACTGACCAATTGTTGACAATGTAAATGAAAAAGAACGATGCAACACTACAAGCTGTCGACACTACCTCGGTGCCTTCGAAAGATATACAGCTAATGCCTATCAAGGCAGAGTGTGAATCAGGTGTAAAAGAGCTGACTAAATCTGAAAACCTTACCGAGCAGTTGATTGAGCTTATCGTCAGCGGTGAATACCAAGCTGGTAGCAAAATTTCGGAGCCAGAATTAGCCCGTAGCTTTAGTGTCAGCCGTGGGCCACTACGTGAAGCGATTATGCGTGTCGAAGCCTTGGGTTTGGTGGAGCGAGTGCCGCATGTTGGTGCGCGGGTTGTTGAATTAAGCCAAGCAAAACTCATCGAAATTTATGCGGTACGTGAAGCACTAGAAGGCATGGCAGCAAGGCTTGCCTGTATTAATATTACCGATAAAGAAATTGATGCCCTACAAGATCTATTAGAACAACATCAACGCCATATTGAACAAGTCGACGGTGCCTCTTATTTTCACCAGCAAGGGGACTTTGACTTTCATTACCGAATTATAAAAGCCAGCCGAAACACCAAGTTAATCAGTTTATTGTGTGACGAGCTTTACCATTTGTTACGCATGTACCGCTTTCAATCACCACGCAAGCATTCGAGGCCGACTACAGCATTGAGTGAACATATTCACATCCTGGCTGCTATTAGAGAGCGAGATGGTGAGCTCGCAGAACTATTAATGCGCCGCCATATTATGCGCAGCCGCCAACTGATTGAAAATCAGCTTACAGAAGATATAAACAAGTGATTTTTTAGTGTGGGATGAAACACAATATAACGAATGAAGAAACGAATTCAGGAAGAGAGATATCGAATAGGAATAAAATCACAAGGAGATAGCACCATGAGCCCAGGAAAACGCTTCCGCCAAGCGGTGGCCCAAAATAACCCATTGCAAATTGTTGGCACCATTAACCCTTATTGCGCAATGATGGCTGAACAAGTTGGTCATCAAGCCATTTATTTATCGGGTGGGGGGATTGCCAATGCATCGTACGGCTTACCTGATTTAGGGATCACAACGTTAAATGATGTACTGGAAGATGTTCGTCGTATAACTGCCGCCACTCAATTACCATTATTGGTTGATATTGATACCGGTTTTGGGGGCGCGTTTAATATTGCGCGCACAGTGAAAGAGATGGAGCGCGCAGGTGCTGCAGCTATTCACATGGAAGATCAAGTGGCACAAAAGCGCTGCGGGCATCGTCCCAATAAAGCCATTGTTAGCCAAAGCGAAATGGTTGATCGAATTAAAGCTGCTGCCGATGCGCGGGTAGACAGCGATTTCATTATCATGGCGAGAACAGATGCATTAGCTGTCGAAGGGATGGATTCAGCCATTGAACGCGCAATTGCTTGTGTCGAAGCGGGAGCTGATATGATTTTCCCCGAAGCGATTAATTCCCTTGAGCAATACCAGCAATTTTCAGATGCTGTGAATGTCCCGATTTTAGCCAATATTACAGAGTTTGGACAAACGCCCTTATTTTCAGGTGAAGAGTTAGCGGAATGCGGTGTCGATATGGTGCTTTATCCACTGTCTGCTTTTCGTGCCATGAATCAGGCTGCTTTGAATGTTTATCAGCATCTTAAATCAGATGGTCATCAACGTAATGTGGTTGATCAAATGCAAACGCGTGAACAGCTATACCATTATTTGGGATATCACGATTACGAGCAAAAACTAGATCATCTGTTTAAAAAAGAATAATCAGTAATAACTGAACCAATAAAAATAACAATTAAGTAAAAACAAATAACGAATTAAGTAGTGATTTATTACGACACTTTTTTGTACTTTGACATCTCTATATTGTTATCGAATAAAAAGTAATCAACCTAATCCAATAATGTGAAATACAAGGAGTCCGTTATGTCTGCAATAGCCGTAACTGATAGTCAAAAGGATAAGAAAGCCCTGAACGGTGCTGGGTTACGTGGTCAGAGTGCAGGCACAACCTCGTTGTGTACTGTCGGTCAATCGGGTACAGGCTTAACCTATCGAGGTTATGACATTACCGATCTTGCTCATCATGCTGAATTTGAAGAAGTCGCTTACCTGTTGTTAAAAGGGAAATTACCCACACAAAGTGAACTGGATAATTATAAACAAGCATTACAAAGTGCTCGCGGTTTACCCCCTGCATTATGCTTAGTATTAGAAGCGATTCCTGCCAGTGCACACCCTATGGATGTGATGCGAACAGGTTGTTCAATGCTCGGTAATCTAGATCAAGAACTCGACTTTTCAGAGCAAGGTGAAAAAACGGACACCTTATTAGCATTATTGCCCGCCATTATTTGTTATTGGTATCGCTACAGTCACCATGGTGTACGAATTAATACCGCAAATAGCACACAAGACAGTATTGGTGGCTACTTCTTAGAAATGCTGACAGATGAAGCACCATCGGAATTACATAAAAAAGTGATGCATTGCTCGTTGGTTTTATACGCCGAGCACGAATTTAATGCATCGACGTTTACAGCGCGTGTGTGTGCGTCCACCTTGTCGGATTTACATTCTTGTATTACGGCGGCAATCGGGAGTTTACGCGGTCCGTTGCATGGCGGAGCCAACGAAGCGGCGATGGCAATGATTGAGCAATGGCAAAGCGCAGAACAAGCAGAAGCCGGCACAATGGAAATGCTCGCGAATAAAGACAAAATCATGGGATTTGGCCATGCTATTTATCGTGAATCTGACCCCCGTAATGCGCTCATTAAAGAGTGGTCGCGCAAGTTATCTCAAGATGTGAATGATACCCACTTATTTGAGGTGTCAGAAAAGGTCGAGAAAATTATGAAGCGTGAAAAAGGGTTGTTTCCTAACGCTGATTTCTTCCACGCGTCGGCTTATCACTTCATGGGTATTCCTACCAAACTGTTTACACCTATTTTCGTGATGAGCCGTGTAACAGGATGGGCGGCGCATGTTTTTGAGCAGCGAGAAAACAATCGAATTATTCGCCCAAGTGCCGATTATCAAGGCCCTGAACATCAAGACTGGTTACCGATAAAACAACGTCTTTAGATTGGATATACCAACGGATTAACGAATATAAAAGGATAAAACCCATGAGTACAAATGTAGAATTGAACGAACGCCCAGCACCTGACGAGTTATTGGTACAGATTGCCGATTATGTTGCCAACACACAGATTGAATCTGTGGAAGCTTATAACACTGCCCGTAACTGCTTAATCGATACCTTAGGTTGTGGGTTATTAGCGTTGCGCTTTCCAGAGTGTACTAAGCATCTTGGTCCTATTGTACCGGGTACAACCGTACAACATGGTGCGCGTGTACCGGGCACCTCGCACGAGCTAGATCCGGTTATGGCCGCATTTAATATTGGTTGTATTATTCGTTGGCTCGATTTTAATGATACCTGGCTAGCTGCAGAGTGGGGACACCCTTCCGATAACCTTGGCGGTATTTTGGCAACAGCAGATTACCTAAGCCGTGTTGCCGTATCTCAAGGTAATCCAGCACTCACCATGCGTGATGTGTTAACGGCAATGATCAAAGCACACGAGATCCAAGGGGTGTTAGCGCTTGAAAATAGTTATAACCGCGTTGGGTTAGATCATGTGTTATTGGTACGAGTCGCATCGACGGCAGTTGTCACTAAAATGCTAGGTGGTAATCGCGATCAAATCATTGATGCAGTATCACAAGCATGGGTAGACGGTTGTTCATTACGCACATACCGTCATGCACCTAATGCGGGATCTCGTAAATCATGGGCTGCGGGCGATGCAACATCACGTGCTGTGCGCCTAGCGATGATCACCATGAAAGGTGAGATGGGTCTACCATCGGTTCTGACAGCACCGCAGTGGGGGTATTACGATGTGCTATTTAACGGAGAGCAATTTAAAGTCAATCAGCCGTTTGATAGCTATGTAATGGAAAACGTATTGTTTAAAATCTCTTTTCCTGCTGAATTCCATGCGCAAACTGCCGTTGAATGTGCAGTAACGCTGCACGATCAGGTGAAAGATCGCATTGATGACATTGAGCGCATTGTTGTTACGACGCATGAATCTGCCATTCGGATTATTTCAAAGTCGGGCGATCTTGCTAACCCTGCAGATCGTGATCATTGCTTGCAATATATGATCGCCGTGCCGCTTTTACATGGTGATTTAATCGCAGAGCATTATGAAGATAATTTTCATAAAGGCGATGCACGTATCGATGTATTACGCGACAAAATGGAGATCAAAGAAGATCCTCGATACAGCGCCGAATACTTAGAAGCCGATAAGCGTTCTATTGCGAATGCGATTCAAGTGTACTTTAACGATGGGTCGTCAACGGAAAACATTGTTGTGGAATACCCAATTGGCCACCGTCGTCGCCGTGAGGAAGGTATTCCCGTATTAGAGAATAAATTCCTACGTAACCTACAAACCCGTTTCCCTGTCGGAACTAGCCAAAAGATATTTGATCTATGTAGCGATCAAAATAAATTGGAATCAACCTCAGTTAATGAATTTATGGAATTGTTCGTGATTAATTAACGGTTTGAACTCTGCTGGTAGGTATGTCGATATTACTTACCAGCCCACTTGAATAGGCGAAAGGAGACCACTATGTCAGCCTATCAGGATGCATTTGATTTTGCCGCTACCGAGCCAGAACTCTTTTGGAAACAACAAGCACAGTTAATTTCTTGGTTTCGATTTCCCGAAACAATATTAAGTAATGATGAGCATGGTATAGAGCGATGGTTTGCCGATGGTGAACTCAATACCGCGTACTTAGCATTAGATTATCATGTCGATAATGGGCGAGGTGATCAAACAGCCCTTATCTATGATTCCCCCGTTACAGGGAAAAAAGCACGTTATAGTTACCGTGTATTACGAGATCAAGTAGCGAAAACGGCTGGTATGCTGGCAAGTTTAGGGGTCGAAAAAGGCGATCGAGTTGTAATCTATATGCCGATGATCCCTGAAGCGGCTATGGCAATGTTAGCGTGTGCTCGATTAGGGGCGATTCATTCCGTGGTATTTGGCGGATTTGCACCCAGTGAACTTGCTGTTCGTATCGAAGATGCTGAGCCGAAAATCGTATTAACAGCATCATGCGGAGTTGAAGTCAGTAAAGTTATTCCTTATAAACCGCTGGTGGATCAAGCGGTAATGGATAGCCGCTGGAAACCTGACAGTGTCGTAATCTTTCAACGAAAAGAATGCCTTGCAGATTTAAATCAAGCCCGAGATATCGATTGGGTAACGTTATTTAACCGTTCTGCACCTCATGATTGCGTGCCAGTAAAAGCGACAGACCCGCTGTACATTTTATATACATCAGGCACAACCGGAAAACCCAAAGGTGTGGTGCGTGATAACGGCGGACATGCTGTTGCAATGAAATACAGTATGGAATCAATTTACAATGTAAAACCGGGTGAAGTGTATTGGGCGGCATCTGATATAGGGTGGGTTGTTGGGCACTCTTACATTGTTTATGCGCCGCTTATTCATGGCTGTACCACGATCATGTATGAAGGGAAGCCGGTAAAAACACCGGATCCTGCTGCATTTTGGCGAGTGTGTGAAGAGTATGGTGTAAGTATCTTATTTTCTGCCCCAACGGCATTTCGTGCGATTAAGAAAGAAGATCCAACTGGTGCATTGCTGGCTGCATTTCCGATGAAAAAACTGCGCACTATTTTTATGGCTGGCGAGCGGTTAGATCCGCCAACCCTTGAATGGGTAGAAACCAAAACCCAACGCCCTGTTGTCGATCATTGGTGGCAAACTGAAACGGGGTGGGCAATTGCTGGCAATCCTTTGGGGCTAGAAACATTTGACTTAAAGCCGGGTTCAGCGACCAAACCGATACCGGGCTATCAAGTTGAAGTGCTTAATGAATTAGGCGAACGACAAGCCAAGAATGAGCAAGGCTATATCGCGATAAAACGACCGCTACCACCAAGTTGTTTACCGACCGTATGGCGTAACCATGATCGCTTTGAATCAGGGTATTTAAGTCAGTTTCCTGGTTATTATGTATCGGGTGATGGTGGTTATATTGATGAAGATGGCTATCTGTTTGTGATGGGGCGTATTGATGATGTGATTAATGTGGCTGGTCACCGCTTATCGACTGGAGAAATGGAAGAAGTAGTCGGTGCTCATGAAGCTGTTGCCGAGTGTGCTGTTATTGGTATACACGATGATCTTAAAGGCCAGCTACCATTAGGCTTGGTGGTATTAAAAGACGGTTATGTCTCTGAAAATGGCGCTATTGAGGCAGAACTATTGCAACAAGTTCGCGCAAAAATAGGTGCAGTGGCGTGCTTTAAACGTGCGTTAATTGTCGATCGCTTACCGAAAACCCGTTCGGGTAAAATACTGCGTCGTGTTATTCGCCAAATTGCAGATGGAGAACAATATGTCGTGCCATCGACTATCGATGATCCATCAAGTTTGAATGAAATAGAAAAGGCACTTTATTAACTTAACCTCAGCTCGGGATAATTTAAATACACACTATCTACAATTATTTTTAGTAAATAGTGTGTATTTTCATTCCGTTATAAGTATTTATCGTCATGTTTCACTGTAAGTGTAAAGTGGATGAATTATCTTTTCTTAACGCTTTGATTTAAAAGGGTTTAGGCTAAGCCTATCTGTTGCAGCATGCCCATTTGATCCCATTGCTCCCAACGTTCAACAACTTGACCTTCAACGACACGATCTAAGATTAATCCTTCGAATTTCGCTTTATTTCCTGATGGCGGTGAATCCCCTAAAGGGCCGGTATGGGTGCCTATCGCAGTCCAGCGTGTTGCGACCTTGTCACCCGAAACCATCTGATCATTCACTGAGAAATGTAAATCTGGAAAAGCCGTTAATAAGCCACTGACCAACTCTTTGAATTCTGAAACTGAAAGGTTTGGATCTGGTGCGCCTGCCATGTGGATAATACAGTTTGCTGCGAACGCTTCATCTGCCCCAGATACATCGCCCCGATTCAGACCATCGACCCATATTTGTTCATATTTAGTTATTGTTACACTCATCGCTCTTTTCTCAACAGAGGAATTCATATGAAAATATAGACTATCTAGAAAATAGGGCGAAGGTGTTTGGGTTTATTTCCCAATTTAGAAGTGTGATCTAATCGATAAAATCCTACTTAATGCTTCGGATGGAGAAATAAATTCTCTATTTTATTTATTTAGTAGTAATTAAAGCGAAAATTTTCCCTGAAAGAAGGCTTATTCTAATCCCATATTAAGCGAGTGGTTAACTGCTGGTTAGTTATCTTGGTATCGTGCGCATTAAGGTGAATAGAATGAAAACGAATTTATGGAATGGTTTTATTGATGTCGTTAAACGTGAAGTCGTACCGGCTTTAGGTTGTACCGAGCCTGTGTCTGTCGCTTTAGCTGCTGCAATTGCTGTTGAAAAACTTAATGGTACGGTAGAAAAGATCACGGCATTTGTTTCACCTAATCTGATGAAAAATGGCATGGGCGTAGGTGTACCGGGAACAGGAATGGTTGGTCTGCCAATTGCCGCTGCTGTCGGTGCGATAGCAGGTGATGCTAAAGCCCAACTAGAAGTGTTAAAGAATATCACTCTAGAAGATGTTGCTCATGCCAAAACATTGATCGATGCAGGCAATGTTCATGTTGGTGTAGCGGATGTAAATAACATTTTATACGCTAAAGTGACTGTTACCAGTGGTGATGAGTTTATAGCCGTGACTATTGCTGATAGCCATACCCATGTAATGGCTATTGAAGAAAATGGCATCACAACTTATATTGCTGAACCCGCGAATACGGCGACTTCCGTGAAGAAAGCCAATCCGTTTGACTGTGCGTTACTAGAAGATATTTACGATTTTGCCTTGAATGCACCGATTGACGATATTCGCTTTATTGAGCATGCGTCAGAACTTAATGATGCATTATCTGAAGAAGGGTTAACGGGAAAATACGGCTTACAGATTGGCGCAACCTTTCAACGCAATGTAGACCGTGGTTTGCTTTCTGGTGGTTTGCTAACAGACGTATTACGTCGAACTGCAGCAGCATCTGATGCTCGTATGGATGGCGCAATGAAACCCGCTATGAGTAATTCTGGCTCAGGTAACCAAGGTATCGCCGCAACAATGCCTGTGGTAGTTGTGGCTGATTTCTTAAAAGCAGATAAAGAAACGACCATTCGTGCGTTAATGTTATCTCATTTAACCGCTATTTATATTAAGAGTCATCAAAACAAATTATCGGCTTTATGTGGTGCAACAACCGCATCGATGGGGGCCGTTGCAGGAATGACGTGGTTACTGGGTGGCGACCTTAAAAAAATCAATAATGCTATTTGCAGCATGATTGGTGATATTGCAGGCATCATTTGTGACGGTGCTAAAACCAGTTGTGCAATGAAAGTATCGTCTTCAGCGGGTTCAGCGGTTAAATCTGCATTAATGGCACTTGATGGCATTCATGTTACGGGAAATGAAGGTATTGTTGCTGATAATGCCGATACGTCTATTCGTAATCTTTCTGCATTAGCAAATGGCTCAATGACTCAGACTGACGTACAGATTTTAGATATCATGGTAAACAAATAAAATAGCAACGCGTATGTAAGATAGCGATTCTAACGTTATGTATTCTCGTTTAAATGGTATAGAAGGTAAGTAGGACATCATGGTAGAAACAATTAATACAAATAACGCACCAGCAGCTGTTGGTCCTTATGTTCAAGCAAAGAAATTCGGTAATATGCTATATACATCAGGTCAATTACCGTTAAACCCTGAAACGGGTAAAATGCCTGAAGATGTAGCAGAACAAACAAAGCAATCATTGGCAAATGTTGAAGCAATTGTGAATGAAGCGGGTTTAACAAAAGCAGATATCGTGAAAGCAACGGTATTTGTAAAAGACTTAAATGATTTTGGTACAGTGAATGAAGTGTATGCAGCATTCTTTGGTGAAAATTGCCCAGCTCGTAGTTGCGTAGAAGTTGCACGATTACCGCTTGATGCAAAAGTAGAAATTGAAGTGATTGCTGTCTCTTAATAGAGTGTTATTTCAGCAACAGTCAGGTAACTGCCGAATAAGCCCGCATTTTGCGGGTTTTTTTATATCTTAGATAAAAAAGTCATTTAATAACTAGAATTCTCCCACCTTATAATCTTGCGGAATAATATTGTTCCTTAAGCTATAGTTAAAGATAAAATTTTATTTTCAGGTTTACAAATGGTTTTTGTTGGTTATATGTAATTATAATCCACACTCTTATTTAAATGATAAATATGTGAGCCTTATCTTGATGTTAATATTATGTGTGTAGGTTTAATGACGAATATAAAGTTGATAAATTAGAGTTGGGTCATGTATTTAGTAGTTACTCAGTAATACTGGTTTGATTCGAATCAAAAGGAGAAACTCTTTTTGTGTATTACCGTAAATGTAAGTAATAATTTCTATTTTTGGTTGATAGATTGAAATAAATGAAATGTTTTTCTCTAAAGCGAAGCGTATGCTTTATTCAGAAAGAAGATAAATAGTAAAATTATCAATAATAAAAATAACCTCATCAACTCTACAAATAGACTGGGAATATATAATGGCTGATATAAGCAGTGCTGAGCATTCAGCAACAATAACAAAACAATCTGCTTTACACGAAAAAGCAAACATGACAGAAAGTGAATGGAAAAAAGCAATTAAATTCGACAGTGTTGATGTCGGTTGGATTGTTATGAGTATAGGAATGGCAATAGGTGCTGGTATTGTTTTTTTACCCGTACAAGTTGGCGTTATGGGTTTGTGGGTATTCTTATTGTCTTCTGTGATTGGCTACCCAGCAATGTACTTATTTCAGAAGCTCTTTATTAATACACTGGCAGAGTCTAAAGAATGTACTGACTATCCTGGTGTTATTACGGGTTACTTGGGTAAAAACTGGGGGATAGCACTAGGTGCTCTTTATTTCATCATGTTGGTCATTTGGGTACTGGTTTATTCTTTAGCAGTAACGAATGATAGTGCTTCATATCTTCACTCTTTTGGCGTTACACATGGTCATTTAAACGATAATATTTTTTACGGACTAGCATTAATTTGTATCTTGGCATTTATCGGTTCGAAAGGTGAAAAGTTGCTGTTTAAGTTATCCGGCTTTATGGCGGTAACAGTACTTTCGTTAGTTGCGGTAATGGGCGTGCTTTTGATTGCTCGTTGGGATATGGTGAATATTCCACAAATGGGCACTTGGGGCACCATGCTTAAAGATGCGATTATTACCTTACCATTTACGTTAACCTCTATCCTTTTTATCCAATCTTTAAGCCCAATGGTTATTTCGTACCGTTCTCATGAAAAATCCATTGAGGTGGCACGTTATAAAGCGTCACGTGCAATGAAAATTGCCTTTAGTATTTTGTTTGTCATTGTGTTTTTCTTTGCAGTGTCATTCACCTTGGCAATTAGCCAAGAACAAGCAGCTGAAGCAATGCAAAAAAACATTTCAGCTTTAGCCATTATCGCGCATTACTTCCCTGGTAGTTGGGCAACTATTGCGGGTATTGTGATCAATATATTTGCTGTTGTTACTTCATTTTTTGGCGTGTTCTTAGCTTTTCAAGAAGCATGTCGTGGTTTGGCGATGAATATATTGTTACGTAAATATAAAGAGTCGCAGGTAAATAAAGCACTAGTGAATAAGATGGTAACAGTATTCATTATCTTATTAGCATGGGGAGCTATCGCGATAAATGCACCTATTTTATCTTTTACTTCGATCTGTAGCCCTGTGTTTGGTTTGGTTGGCTGTTTAATTCCAGCTTATTTAGTCTATAAAGTACCGCATTTGGCGAAGTATAAAGGTGCTGCAACAAATATGATTATCATTACGGGTATCTTGCTATGCATTTCGCCATTGCTTGCTTTTATCTAACGTATTAGATTGAGATTTGAATAATAAAAAAGCCTGTTATACAGGCTTTTTTTGTATCTTTTGTTTAATTTGTTATTCGATGGTTCGCTTATACCAATCTAGAAAAGTATCTGGTTATTTCCTTATCTAGATTGGCGTATAACGTTATTGGAAAGAAAATATATCGAGTGTGCCTTTCAATATTTGTTCTGCGATGACTTTATGGGTTTGCGTAGTCGGGTGGGTGACTCCCCAGAACACATAACTGTCAGAGCCATAGCTCGCACAATCGTTAGTGAGCGCATGGCTCATTAAATAGTCTTTAGATGAACTTCGGTTGATGTTTAAACATGCATCAGATGCATTACGGAATCCGTATTGTTCAGGTTTACTGGTCATTGCATCAAACAAGGCAAACGTGTCATATAGCGCAATATTTACACCTTGCTGCTTATACATAGCGACTTGCTCAGCCACAAATTGATTAAACGCTTCAATCTTTTGTTTTATGATCACGGCTTCTTGTGGATCGCTGTACTTAAACTGTGGTGCTTTGGTGGCATCAGGTAAATTCAATACCAAGATATTCTCAGCGCCGTTACTGGTGAGTGTTTCCATCGCGCGACGAAAATCTTCGCTGACGTTTGCAACAGAACGATCGTAATTAACAAAATCATTTAGACCGAACTCAATAGTAAATAAGCTACTTTTTGGCTGATAGTTTTTGGTGTATTTCATGTACGTGAGATAAGAGTTTACTTGGTCATGAATACCGGATAACACAACATATTGGGTGTCACCAGCAGCACCGCCTACAGCCCAGGTATATAGAGGGAGTTGTTTGGCTTTGGCGAGGTACTCTGTCCATACAAAACCGTTGCTGAAGTGCCCAAGAAACCACGAATTACTGTTAGGGAAAATCCATTGTGAGCCATTAAATAAGTTACCAGTGTCGGAAATACTGTCTCCAAAACTGATGATCTTATTGATGGCTGTTGATGGTGAGATTGTATCTTGCGTCCAGATTGAGTGGTTATACGAGAATCGGGTGTCTGACGCGAAATAGGTAATATCTGCCGTATCATGCGTTACCCCTAGGGTATCCTGACAGCGTTCTGCAATATCTGTTTGTGGGGTGGTCGTGAAGAACATGTTTTTCAGAGAAATAGAAGAATACCAATACCCTTGAACAGTAAAGTAATCCCCATTCGGCTGCTTTGCCCATTCCCAATCTGTAGACGGATCGTCATGGGTATAATCGGGACGATACCAGCAACGCACGTAAGTATAAGTTGGTGAGCCTTGCTTTGCCGTCATGGCGGCAGGAGTGAGCGTATTGGGTGATAGATTCTCTATTACAGGAGCGTCGAGCGGTTGATTATCGGCGCTCATGGCTAACGTAGAGAAAAAGAAGGTGAATAACAAGAGTGTTTTTTTCATAGAGTTGTCCGCTTCTGTTGAACGTAATGATAAAAGACGACCATTCCCGCTGAACTCAAGAATGGTCGAGGTGGTTTATGGTGGAAATGAATCGAATCGTTATGGGTTTACTTGGCTGAAATCTGAAAATTGACTGGTATAAATCGTACTGTCTGGCATGTTGCCATTGTCATTGACCGTCAGGATACTCGGAGGAGTCGTCGAGGCGTCGATAGCATTGATAGTGCGATCACTGTTGATGGTAAACAGCACATCATTGGCAAAATTATTAGGTTCTTGCCACGACCATATCTGAGTGTTTTTCGCATAATACGCTGAACAGTCGTTGCTAAGTGTAAGCACACCGTTTGTTGTATCTAAACATTGTTCAGTGTTGGCGACGCTGCGATAACGGTGTGCTGCATCAAATACAAAAGATTGAGACTTCGCCCCTTTTATACAATCAGTAAATGCGAGGCTATCGCTTTGTTCTTCAGCGTTATTCACTACGGTAAGGCATTTCGGAGACTCTTGGCTTAAATATGTCGATTGAATCGTGACAGAATCGGCACCGAGGAACCATGGGCTGTTCCAATCAACGGTGATTGGGAAGCTATCTCGGTACGTTAGCTGCTCGTAATTACGGTCTTCTTTCCAATTAGAGTTTGCAGAAGTATTGGATGTATAGAGCTGGCTGCCAGATTTGTAACGACGACCAATAAAAAAGCGGTTATGACCAAATAAAGCCAAGCTTCTTACTGTGGTGGTTAGATCGATGGTTGAGATGCCTGATGTTGATGGTTTAGCCGCTATTTTGGCAACAAAGTCAGGGCGAAGACCACTCAAGGCTAAGGAGTTATTGTTTTTTAGCTTATCGAAATTCCACGGATTGCCGCGGCGTTCGTCATAATCCCAACACCACCCGTCTGCTGTACCAAGATTACAAAAGCCATTTTCCGGATCGAGTTGTGACCCATATTTATTGTTTTCGTAGCGGATGTTGTAACCGTCTGGGCGGGTTTGAGTCACTAAACCAAATTGCTTTTTATTGGTGATGCTGTATTTGTCGGTGAAACTGTATTCAATATCTTTAATCGGAAACTTGGGCGATATTGCACCAAGACCAATTTTGATGCTAGTGCTGGTCTCTTTATCAATTTTTGATTCCACTTGATCCTGCATTCTAGGGTACAAGTCGTTTAAATAGATTTGTCCCGATTGCAACTTAGCTTTGTCGTTGATCTGAATATCGACATCGATGGTATCCAAGTACTCGTTATACACATAGCTGGTGTTGCTATTGCTGTTCCAACGACGGTAGATATCAGACCAACTGTCAGCCATTCCCATATCAACGCCCGATCCTTCAGCCAATACGATCTCGACATATTTGTCTTTATCACCGGATGTTGCATAAAAAGGTGAGTGACTGTAATAACGGACTTTGTATTTTAGCGTCACATTTCCTTTATTTTGACGCTCCACATTGAAACGACGGTGGATCACAAATTCCATGATTTTAGGTGCATTGCCTGCTGTAGCGGAACGACGCACACGTGTATTTTTGCTGAGGTCATTTATCACTCGGGATTCAATATAATCCAGTTCACTGTCGGCCAGTTCATTATTATTCAGTGGTGCATCAAGTAAATAAATTTCACGTTTACTAAGAACGTGTGGTCGAGTAATCAAGAGATAGGGGCTTTCTACTCCCATACCCAACAATGTCAACGTGTACGTACTTCTTGCCGCAGGATCAAGATGAGTCAGATTTAAAAGGGCGTATTGGCAATCGGTTGGAATGGCACTGTTAGTGTCAGTTAAGTGGCACTGAGCTTGGAAGTACGAGGTAGATGATTGCAGGCGATCTGCAATACTGTCGGTTTGTGACGAGGAAAGAGGCATGGCATTGCTGGCTGCGCAACAAGTCATGATCCCCAAACTGATCAATGAGCGTGGGAAGCATTTCATGGGTATTCCTAATTGTAGAGGTGAAAAGGTAAGTAACAGCAAGAGTGTAAAAGTGAAATGTATGCATATCTATACTGAATGTATAGATATGTGTTATTGAGCCGAGAAATAGTGCCAATTTCAACAGCATGGTATTGGATTACTGGTTCTGCATTGAGGCTAGATAAAATAAACTTATAAATCAACAGACTATACCTATAGGTTTACTCGCTTTGATGCATGATTTTCTGTGTTTATGCATACTGCTATTACATTAGTAAACTAAGATTGTTTTTATGTATTGTGATTTCTGATATTTATCGATTCCCATCCTATTGCACGCTGTTCATAATCCAACAAGTAAAGTATTCATAAATGTTATGATTTATGTTTTATATGTGATGATTAACTGACTTAGATAGCTTGGGTATAGAACCGTCAAATTGGATTAAATATGAAATTACGCGTTAACAGTATTATCTATACATTGATTATTGCGGTGTTTTTTACGCTATTACAGAACCTAGCGTTATGGGTACATCTTAAAGATTTATTTGCCATTACACCTGCAGCGAGTACTGGGTTTGTTATTTCAATTCCTATCGTTGTTTTAGCAATAATGAATGCTATTTTCACCCTGCTAGTTTGGCCTTATGTGCATCGTGTGATTATTGCTTTAGTCATTATATTATCGACCTTTGCGACTTACGCAATGTATAACTACGGGGCATATTTTAACTATGGAATGATAGTGAATGTGTTTGAAACTAATTCTGGCGAGGCAGGCAGTTACTTCTCTGTCACATTGCTGCTTTGGATAATCACACTAGCCGTAATACCTATATTTTTGCTGAGTCGTTTTAGAGTTGCGTTTCAACCATCAGTTTTTAAAGAAGTGGCTGTAAAGGTTGTGAGTATTTTAGTGTCTTTGATTGTCATCGTTTTTATTGCGATGATTTACTACAAAGGCTATGCCTCTTTAGTCAGGAATCACAATGAAATAAAAGCCCTAATCAATCCAACTAACTATCTAACATCTGGCTTTCGGTATGGTAAATATCAACTCGTAGAAGCTGATATGCCCTTTACTGAAATTGGCAATGATGCTACTGATGAGCACAACAAGAACGATAAAAAGAATGTCTTAGTATTAGTTGTTGGCGAAGCATCGCGTTCAATGAACTATTCCCTGAATGGTTATAGCCGCCAAACGAACCCTCAATTAGCGCAACAAGATGTGATTAGTTTTAAAAATGTCAGTTCTTGCGGTACTGCGACGGCAGTTTCACTGCCATGTATGTTTTCTGATATGACTAAGGCCACTTACAATGCCACCACTGCCCGTCATCAAGAAGGGTTATTGGACGTATTACAGCATTCAGGCATCAATGTATTGTGGAAAGATAATGATGGTGGGTGTAAAGGCGCTTGTGATCGTGTAAAGCACATCGAGATGTCAGCCGAAATTGACTCTAGTTTATGTCATTCAGGTTCGTGTTATGACGGCATTTTACTTGAGCAACTCAAAGAATATATCGGATCTTTAGAACAAGATTCAGTCGTTGTATTGCATTTAATTGGCAGTCATGGACCGACCTATAATGATCGTTATCCTGATGAATTTAAAGTCTTCAAACCCACATGTAATACGAGCGAAATACAAGGTTGCTCAAAAGAAGAATTATTAAATACTTATGATAATTCGATTTTCTACACCGACCATATTTTAAATAGCGTTATTACTATTTTAAAAAATGACGAAAGTAGCCATAATACCGCCATGTTCTATCTCGCTGATCATGGTGAATCTCTTGGTGAAGAGGGTGTGTATTTGCATGGTCTTCCCTATAATATCGCCCCTAAAGAACAAACCACAGTGCCTATGATTATGTGGTTATCGCCACAGTTCCAACAAGACCGACATATCGACAGCGAATGTCTTAGTAAAGAAGCTGAAGTGGGAGGATATTCACAAGATAATTTATTCCATTCTGTTCTTGGTATGATGGATGTGAAGACTGCAGAATATAAACCTGAACTCGATATATTTTCAACATGCGAACAGTCGGCGAAGTAACGTGGGTATATATTTACGCGGTTCGATGATTATATATCGAACCGTATTTGATAGTTAACAAAAAATGCTCGTTGGTTTTAATGAGCATTTATACCATTATAGATTGGTATTATTCATAATAGAGAGTGTAATAATGAAACCTGGCGCTACAGGGATAAAACGCGTTATTGATGCTGCTGGTTATTCTGTTCAAGGATTGAAAGCAGCATGGATAAATGAAGCAGCATTTCGTCAAGAGTTAGTGCTGTTAGTCGTGTTAACAGTAGTCACTTTCTTTCTTCCAGTGACTAAATTTGAGCAGCTGGCAATGATTGCAAGCATGTTTCTTGTGTTGATAGTCGAGCTAATTAACTCTGCCATAGAAGCCGTTGTCGATCGTATTGGTTCTGAGCATCATGAATTGAGCGGGCGAGCAAAAGATATCGGATCTGCTGCGGTATTTGTATCAATGTGTTTCGTCGCGATTACATGGTTGGTTATTTTACTCTAAAGATTGTTTAACCGTGTTTTTATGCAGTTAAATAATCTTGTTGTTCTACACATAAATAGAATGGTTTTAATCATCACAGGTCAAATATGACTTGATTGCGACCATTCCTTTTTGCTTGGTAAAGTGCACGATCTGCTTTGAAATAACTTGATTTAAAGGTGGTATTTTTCATTATTTTAGTTAATCCAATGGAGACGGTACATGAAATTTCAGAAGGGACATTATGTGTTGATAAAACGGATACTTTTTGATTTTGAATCGTATCTCTTAGTGTTTCAAGACGAGAAACTAATTTAACATGAGAGCTTTCTTTTAGTAATAGTACGAACTCTTCTCCTCCTAATCGTGCAATATGCTCACCTTCATTCATAGACTCTGAAACAGTATTTGCGATGTGGATAAGCATTTTATCACCCGCTAAATGACCGTAACTGTCGTTAACATTTTTGAACAAATCAATATCAACAATAGCCATTAAATACTCATGAATACTCCCAGATTTGATAAGAGTATTGTATGTTTCAATGAAGTAGCGACGGTTAAATAATCCGGTTAATTCATCACGAGCGGCGAGGTTAATGAGCTGCTTTTCTCGCTGGATACGATCTGTGACGACACTAATAAACGTGCAGAGTGCCTTTTGACCTTCCCAGTCAATCACGTTGTCTGTAATTTCTGCGATCATTGGGTTGCCGTTCATATCGGTGTGATTAATGGTTTGACGCGGACTAGGGAGACCCAATTTAATAACGTTGTGGTAGCGCTGATCAGCTTCAGCCCAATGGGATTTTTCAAATAAGACTTTAATCGTTTCTAAATTCAATACGTCTTCGGCCGTTTCAAGACCACTAAAAACAGCGAATGCATCATTGGCATATTTTGGCACGAAATTGATATGAACGACACAAGGGTTTGGATGTGCATCCAATATTTGACGAAACGTTCCCATGTGTTTTTTTACCTGAATGGATATATTTTTAGCAATGATACCATTTGCTTATTGTATAAAAACACAAATGCAACAAAATTTTGGAATGATGATCATACTCGGTCTGCTAATCTTATCTTACGTTATTCCTTAGGGGTATATATCCGAGCTATTGCACTTGCTGTAGTTATATTCCACATGATTGATTTGTACATTCTGTTGTTAACGCAAGTGTAAAATGTCACATTAGTGTCCAAAGTAAAAATGTCAAAGCTCATCTCCGTGAATTACTGGCTGATTCAACAAGTCGGCCTTCATCTCATTATTTAAGGACAAAACCACGATACTGCCCGTCACTGAATGGCTATAAGTAGACTTTCACTAGCATCAATCAAAATCGATAATCAAAAGTCCCTCATCAGCTCAGAAGATAAAAATTTAGTCGATGTAGCCGCAAAACTGAAAATCAATATCCCAGTAGAACGCAGCCGCTTATTAGTTATTAGACGTAGAGTGTCAGCCTAAAATGTTTAACACTGGCAAGCATTCCTCATACGTGAATATCATTGCTCGCTTGAAGAAAGAGGAGTGATTTCGAGCGGATGTCAAACAGTGGCAAGTGAAATATCTCAATAATGGTATCGAAGCTGACTGTCACCACTGGTGGATTCAAAATACGAAAATGCGTGTGATCAACGCTTCAGGGATTTGAGTCATTACGGATGATAAATAAAGGTTAGCTTGATTTATGGTTGCGCAATGATGAACAAAAAAGCTTTACGTATTGCAACAAAGTGGATCCGATACATAATAAATGTAACATAGCTCAAGTGAATAAAATGCATGTATTTCAATGCTAAAGGATATGTATAATCATGCACTATATTACTTTTTGTTACTATGGGTTACAAAAAGTTACATAGTGAAGGTGGGAGATCAGACCAGAAAATAATAAAAATGTGATAGATTTCACAAATAAATTCATTGACTTAACAAAAGGTTTCACTGTGATTGTATTCAATATTGATTCTGCACATTACATTTGCGATATACTAAAAAATAAATCAGAACAACTAAATATCTCCCTCTTCTTTAACGATGGATTACAGTTACAACAAGTTACAGGGTTTAAAAAAATTGAAGATTACTTTGATGTTAGTGGTATGACTCAAACTATTGTAACTGGATATAAAATTCAGCTTAAAGACGGTAATGAGTTAACGTTAAAATCAGCGGGAAGTAAAAATATAACAATGCCATTTAGTAGTAAATTAGATTATGGTATTAGCAATAAAGTATCTGAATATTTATTTTAATTTAAAAGACCCATCCTTTGTATGATTGAAAATTAATTCTTCTTACAAAGAGTCGTGTCAATTACCAATTTATTTAATGAAATAAAATTATTTGCTAAGTTGATTATATTATTTAACGAAATGTTTTATGAGCATGAGACGCAGTAACTATTAATTGTGATTTTGTGTATGGACATAAAATGGAATTTTTAAAAAGGCAATGTCGATTAAGAAAACTTATCAGAATATGTGGTGTTCTAGAGTTTGATATATATGATGATAATGTAAAAGCATGCATTATTGCCGTGTTAATGTGTGAAGATGTTGACGATAACAATCTTGAAGTTAGATTGATGGCAACATACAAACATCAACAGACTATTTTCATTCTAGCTCTTGAAAATACGAGGGAGTTTCAATACATATTGAATCTCCTTAATTTTGAGATTAATAACCCACATTATAATAATCAAATGTAATTTTTTTGTGATATGTGATGAATAATAAAATGCCATTGTTTTTGCTATTTATAACAATAACTTATGCTGTATACTCCTTTTTTAGGGGGTATACAGATTACAATCTATCAAGTGTATTAACGCCATTGATATTATTACCGTTCGCCCTCATTCATGGTGGTATTTACTGTGGGGCAAAGAAAATAATTTCTTTCTTTATCCTTGTTTTTGTTGTCAGTGTATTTTATGAAGGTGTCAGTGTTTTAACAGGATTTCCTTTTGGTAATTATTACTATTCTGAAAGGTTAGGAGTTAAACTATTTGATGTTCCATTAGCTATTATGCCTACCTATTTTTCTTTAGGGTATGTTTCATGGTTTATATCTAATGTTCTGTCACAGCAGGTGTTTAAAGAAATAGAAAGTAAGCTTAAAGTTTTTATTATTTCAATTGTTGCGTCATTTATTATGACTTCATGGGACCTAATTATGGATCCTGTTAATTCTTTGGTGAAATCACTGTGGTTTTGGACAGATAATGGAGTCTATTTCGGGGTGCCATTGACTAATTTTTTGGGCTGGCTTTTATGTGTGTTTACCTTTTATCTCCCATTCACATTCTGGTGCTATAAAGATAAAGTGCATTTGAAAACAAAGCCACCTTATGGGTATTTATACTTACCTTCAATAATCTACATTACCATTATGGCTAAGTATATTTTGTGTTTCTTTTTCAAAGAAGACGTCATTGTCACATTACAAAGTGGAAGAATGTTTAGTACTAATGAGATTTATGGAACTATTGTTTTAATCGGTTTTTTTACTATGCTCCCGATTGGTGTTCACTCCTTATACAAAATCTACACTTATTCATGCCCTAACGAATTGATCACGAAGAAGACGTGAATATGCATGTGAAATTATACTTTAGTATCTAAGGGAGCAGTAGTGTTGCCGGTTAACTTAAAATTAACATTGTTGTGGTAAGTGATAGCATGAAAGTGTAAAACACTGCCTTATGTTTGTTTATGAGAAATATATAATGACTCATGAGACTTTATTGCAGCTTGGTGATGATGCTCTCATAATCTTGCACATAAAATAAAGTCGCAGTAATTATCGTCTTTTTCCAGTTTTGTTCGTCTTATAGTCAAAGCTATTAATTTACCCATTGACGACTCGAGAAACTCACCATGAAACTCTTTTCACTTGCATCAATCAAAATCGATAACCAAAAGTCCCTCATCAGCCCAGAAGATAAAAATTTAGTCGATGTAGCTGAAAATCAGTATCCCAGCACCTTGCCAGTGTTCTGGCTCTTGCTAGCAAATTAGTGTTGGTTAATGCTATAAACAACAAAACCATTGTCCGACTGCCTTTGCAAATTTTAGGAGATCACCGATGAAGCTTGAAGACGTTTGGTCTGCTTATCGAAGTCAATTGAAAGCATTTCTACACTCAAAAGTTTCAAATTCAGCGGATGTTGAAGATTTACTCCAAGAAATATTAATTAAAACGCACAATAGCCTTGGTAGTCTTCAAAAGGGAGATAGTATTCAACCGTGGCTGTTTCAAATCGCAAACAGAACAACGATTGATTTCTATAGAGAAAAAGGTCGTACCAAAGAGTTAGAGGCGGAAGAACTTTGGTTTGGAAAAAGAGAGGGAAATGTCAAAGCTGACCTTGTTCCCTGCATTGAACCATTTTTAAAAGCATTACCTGATGACATAGCGCATCTATTGCGCGCCATTGATTTAGAGGGACAATCCCAAAAAGCCTATGCTCAAGAATTAGGACTCAGTTACACCACGCTCAAATCCAGAGTAAAAAAGGGAAGAACAGCATTAAGAGGGTTATTTGAAGGATGCTGCCACTACAGTTTAGATCAGCATGGGAGCTTGATAGATTTTGACCAAAAATCGAAGAAATGCAAAAAGTGCTAAATAATTTCGTCTTTTTCGTTCCTCCTCCGTCTTATATAGGAAACGCATTCACTATAAAAAGGCTTAAAAAATGTTGAAAGTAGTTAGCTATGTAATCTGTCCATTTGTCCAACGTATTACGGGGTTACTTGAAGCAAAGGGGATTCCTTATGACATCGAATACATTAGCCTTAAGGATAAACCGAAATGGTTTCTCGATATTGCACCTAACGCTCAAGTGCCACTGCTGATCACAGAAGATAATATTCCATTATCTGAGTCGGATGCTATTGCTGAATATCTAGATGATGAATACCCATTGCTTAGACCAGAGATAAACAAGTCAGCTTGCCGAGCACGACAGAGAGCTTGGGTTTATCAAGGCACTAAGCTTTACCTTAAACAGTGCAGTCATATGCAAAGTGGCAACCAGCAAATTTTTGAAGAACGCCAAGAATTCATGCGTAAACAGTTTGCTAAGGTTGAAAACTTCCTCAAAGGTCACACTAAAACACAATATTTCTGCTCCGATATCCTAGGTAACATAGATATGGCTTGGTTGCCTTTATTTCACCGTGCTGCGCTGGTTCAGAAGTATTCTGGTACTAAATTGTTTGAAGGGTTTCCACTTTTACAAATTTGGGCTGATAACATAATGGCTACAGGTATTGCTGAAAAAACTGTTCATGATAGCTTTGAAGAAAGTTTCGTTAACTTTTACTTAAGTGACAAAACTTATCTTGGTAGTGGAAACACAGCGCAGGATAGCGGCTGTGGTGATTTATCTAGCTCTTGCTGTGACTAGCCTTGTGCTGCAAGTACAAAGTAGCGAATGGCTACCGTAGATATTAAAAGCCTAGATAGGTGTTGAACAGGCCCCTTTACGGCTAATATTTAGGGGCTTCATTAATTGATGAAGGGAAGCTTTTTACGGCCATCGAATTCGGCTGGGCGGATTGAGGAGCTACTAGCTCATTTGTGGACAAAACCTTGCCAAAGAGTTTGCTAATTTAGTAACGGATGAATTAGTTCAGGTATGGGAAAGTCACTTAACTGTGGTGTTCAGTTTTAGTAGTACAAACCAACAACCATTTCTGTGAGATTTTAATCGTTTTGTTAACTAACTTTTTCCATAACAAAGTTGGTTAATAGCAGCCTATTCACTTCCATTTGCTGCTCTTTGACTACACGGAATCCGTAGCGCTCATAGAATGGTCGAGCAGTTAGACTAACTGAGGAGTAATAACGTGATACACCATTTGATCTCCCAGTAGAGAATATATGCTCCATCAATGCTCTACCGACGCCAATACCTTGGTAATCTGCATGACAGAAAAAATGGTCAATATAGCCATCTTGTTGTAAATCGGCGAACCCGACGACTTGATCATTTAATTCGGCAATAAATGGCTTCATGTCATCGACCCGTTTTAGCCAAACATCCATATCAAAGTTAGCGGGAGCCCATGCTGTAACTTGTTCTGATGAGTAGTCACGGATGTTGATATTTCGAATGGTTTGAAATTTAAGCTCCCATGTTACATGTGCATCTTTTCTTTCGTAGTTTCGGATGGTTATCATTGTGTTAGCTACTGGTTACCCCTTGAAAGTCGAAATTTTACCCGCTAACCATATTAGTGTATAGCAACTTCATGTGTAGTGTGAGTTCCGAGAATACCTATGTAATAAGAGCATCAGCACCGACTAATTGTGACATACATACAATTAGGAGCTTCTGAGCACCATAGTTCAGCTGCCAGATATTAGAAAATGTCTGGCAAAATTCAGAACAATGATCTGCGCTGAGTATTTACATTAACTGATGTAGGGGCACAAATGAGTCAACCATGAACTGGCTGACTCGAAGATGGACAGAAACACTTTAAGGGTTACAGCTCTATTCTGGAACTTCGGATAACCTAAGCTAAGACAAATCAGTATTAGTCTAAGTATCAGTAGATTAGCACTCTATTCTTCCTTTCCTCTTTGCCAAAGTCGTATATGCCTGAGAGATTATTGTCATTACGCAGACAGAAAAAAGTATCCGAGCCCATAGAACCATATTTAAGTCAGCACCCAGAAGCAACACCAATGCAGTATCCTCAAGAACACTGTGTAGCAAATTGAGCAACATGACTGTGATAAGTGCATCTTTGGTGGTTAAATTGCCTTTTTTTGTTTCGTTAATGATTAAGCCCCCGCCATAGGAAAGACCTAATGTAATGCCAATTATGGCTAAATTCGAGGCTTCTTTGCTCACCTTCAGCAGCTTTAATAATGGCATCATTAAAAATGCCATTAAATGTTCGATTCTCAACAGCTTCAATATTCGAATGATAGTGATAAGAACGGAGATGACCAAAAAGATACTAATTAGGTTCTCTACTTGTCCAATTGCCCAGTCGAAGTGATTTTCATAAACAGGAGATGCATTCTGCCAAAGGATCTGAGTAGCATGCTGATTAGTCGCCGTAGATGTATAATAAACATTCTGAAGCCATGCAAAAAGAACTCCGCCGCCAACTCTTAAAAGTAGTATTGCCCAAATGGGAACACCTGCTTTTTTAGAAATCATTCCTTCTATTGGTAATCCATGACTTAGCAATAACAAACTACTTAATACGGTAACCTGAGCAACAGTTAATGTCACATCTGTATTAATAAGGACTAATATCCCTGCATAAAGGTTAGTCAGCATCGTTGTTGCCCAAACTAAAGCCATGGAACTTGGAAGTCCAAGTATGTCCATAAATGGCTCTAACAGTTCACCGAGTAGCGTTACGCCCCACATCTCATCAGCTACTTTGACCAAAATAATCATCGGGATCATTATTTTAAATAATGAAACTGTCGTTGAAAATATGTCACTGCTTAACTGCTTGAGCTCTACTACGACTCGACGCATTGATGGTCTCCATATTTGCCTATTTAGAGTGTATTATGATAAAACAGTCACAGTTAATAGTATTTCTTTAATGGTAATAAAAAGTGCGCAAAGTTTCTTTTTTATTTAATTATTTGACGTAAAGTTACGTTTTTTGAGGCATTAAGAAATTATGACTTTAGACCGTAATATTCTCATGATTTTACAGAAGAACAATAGAGTACCCAATATTGACCTTGCAGAAGAAGTGGGCCTTTCTCCCCCAGCTTGCCTTAAGCGAGTAAAACGTTTGCGTGAAGGTGGGGCGATAACTGGGGATGTTTCTCTGGTTAACCCTGAGCTAGCTGGAAATATAATAACCTTTGTGGTTTCCATCGAAATGGACAGCGACAGAGGGGACATTTATCACAGCTTCCGTACCTCGATTATGAAATACCCCGAAGTCACTCAGTGTTATCAAATATCGGGTAGTTATGACTTTTTACTCATCGTTCGTGTTCATAATATCCCAGAATATGAAAATTTTATCGAAGGTTCCTTACGTAAAGACCTGAATATCAGAAAATTCCACACCTCTATCTCTCTACGGACTGTTAAATTTACCACAGAGGTGAATTTGAGCAGCCTCGATTTAGATTAAAATACTCATTAGAAAGTGTATTGAAAAATCACATAAATAGAATATAAATGAGTATTTACGTTACATAAAGGGGCAGAACCGAGTTAGAGACGGCTTCGTCAGGATTCAGATGTAAGTGTTAGGTCTAAGGCCGCGTTTTCCATAGAAGTACCGAATACACTGATGTTATTGTGCAAAAATAGTGGCAAATGAATAATGTCTGTAAATTCCAACGATCAAGAAATAGCCAAGTAAGGATGAAGAAACCAAAGAACTTCACCAAGACGTAATAGCGCTTAACCTTCAAAACTAGTAGCCGTAAACTTGAGGGCTAGCTTGTAGATAATACATTTCATCTGTCGCCATTTTATCGCCATTGTCTTGGTGAAGTATTTCTATGCTGTTGTTTTTAAATTTGGAGTCTCATCACCAATAAAACCACCAGTTTGATGTGCCCATAATTGTGCATAAATACCTTTTTGAGCAATCAGTTCTTGGTGTGACCCTTGCTCTGCAATTTCACCTTTATCGAGCACAATTAGGCGATCCATTGCTGCAATGGTTGATAAACGGTGGGCAATGGCAATCACGGTTTTACCTTGCATCAGTTCATACAGACTTTCTTGAATGGCAGCTTCAACTTCTGAATCTAATGCTGAAGTTGCCTCATCTAGCAGTAAGATAGGGGCGTTCTTCAATAGTACTCGAGAGATCGCAATACGTTGGCGTTGACCACCTGAAAGCTTCACACCACGTTCACCTACTTGAGCATCATACCCAGTATTACCGTATGGGTCTGATAGCGAGCCAATAAACTCATGCGCATGGGCTTGTTTGGTTGCCGCGAGCAACTGTTCTTCCGTTGCATTAGGGTTACCATACATAATGTTTTCACGAATAGAGCGGTGCAACAGTGATGTATCTTGCGTGACCATACCAATTTGTGCGCGGAGTGAATCTTGCGTCACGTGTGCAATGTTTTGACCATCAATACTGATAGAGCCAGATTCGACATCGTGAAAGCGCATTAACAGGTTAACCATTGTGGATTTACCTGCGCCAGAGCGCCCGACCAATCCTACTTTCTCACCCGGCTTAATATTGAGGTTCAGCTTTTCAATCACCCCTGATTTTTCACCGTAATGGAAATTAACATCGTCAAAGTGAATCGCCCCATTGTTTACAGCAAGTATTGGCGCGTCTTTTTTATCAGTAATATCAACAGGTTTAGATAGTGTACGCATACCGTCAATGACGGTGCCAATATTTTCAAATAGCCCACCAATCTCCCACATAATCCATTTAGACATGCCATTGATACGTAATGCCAAACTTACTGCAACAGCGATTGCCCCAATAGTGACGGCAGAGATGGTCCACAGCCAAATAGCAAGACCAGCAATAGAGAACACAAGCAGGTAGTTAATGATCTCTACACTGATATTTAACCCTGTAACGAGGCGCATTTGGCGGTGTACAGTGTCAAGAAAGCCTTTCATTCCTTGCTCTGCGTATTCGGTTTCACGATCAGTGTGGGAAAATAATTTAACGGTTTGAATATTGGTATAGCTGTCGACTATACGTCCTGTCATGGTAGAACGTGCATCAGCTTGTTCTGTTGATACTGTCTTTAGCTTGGGTACGAAATACAGCTGAATACCTACATAAGCTGCAAGCCACAACAGCATTGGTATCATTAAACGATAATCAGATTGGGCAATCAGCACCACCATCGCGGTGAAATACACCGAAATATAGACCAATACATCCAGTAATTTCATTACCGTTTCTCGTACCGATAATGACGTTTGCATGACTTTAGTGGCAATTCGACCTGCAAAATCATTTTGATAAAATGACACGCTTTGTTTTAACAGGTAACGGTGTGCTAGCCAACGAATAGCCATTGGGTAGTTACCCAATAATGCTTGATGCAGTAACAATGAATGTAGAAAAACCAGTGAAGGCACAACAACCAGCACAATCAGACTCATTACAATGAGCTTTCCACCTTCTTCGGCAATAAAAGTGTCGGGGTTATGTTGTGTTAGCCAATCGACCAGTTGTCCCATAAAACCAAATAGAGACACCTCTACCACTGCGATAATAGCACTGAGTAATGACATCGCAATGAGTGGGAGTTCAAACCCTTTGGTGTAGTGGCGGCAAAAAGCAAACAGACTTGCTGGTGGCTGATCAGGATCCTGTTTAGGAAAAGCTGAGGTCAGTTTTTCAAAGCGTTTGTACATAAAATGGTGCGTCCAATAAAAGCATATGATTGCTAGGTAGCAGAATGTAATGCGCGCTTATAGCGTGTATTTGAACGTGTAAAAGCGCCAAGTTGATTATCTAATGTACGACCTTGAAGGTAAAGTGTTGTGTCTTATCAACCTAAACAAGTATCTGACCATTTACTTAGCCTTAGTGACGGCTACTGGTCTTTTTCCATCACATGCGCCTTTCTCTAACTGGTGAATGGGGCTGCTGCCTTGCAGTGCCCATCGGTGATCGTCACGACTCAGTTTTCTATACTGTGTGGGCGTTATACCTAGGTAGCTTTGAAATGTCTGGTAAAAGCGGCTGCTAGAGTTAAACCCAACCGTCAACGAAATATCAAGAATGGTGCGTTCTGTATCGCTTAGCAAGGCGCGCGCATGGTTCATTCGCATGGCTGTTATGTACTGTTTGATCGTGAGCTGCATCATGCGCTGAAAAATCCCCATCGCATAATTGGCATGCAGCCCGACGTGATCCGCAATCTGTTTTACCGTTAGTGGTGTGTCGTGGTGGGTGGCAATGTATTCCAGCATCTGGCTAACATAAAACTGTGAATGTTTAGAAAGCCCATTCTGGATTGTTTTATCTGTGCGGCTGGTTAGCATTTGAGACCAACCATCGAGACAAACTCGTTTCAGCATCAGACCTATTTCATCGGAAGCCAGTTGTTGGCGGCTTTCTGCAACGTGTGTCAATTCCGCTTCCCAGCGAGCAATTTCAAATTCACATACCAAAGATGGTGCTGTCGATTGTAATACTGCCCCGTGGGTGATCTGATTAACTAATTTTCTGTTTAATGGCCATGATAAAAAGTGATGGATAGGGATATTGATAATACCCATATTTTGGCTATCACCAGGATGTGTGAGTCGGTGCGGAACAGAAGCCCAAAATAGCCCAATGTGACCGTCTTTTAATATAACTGGGCTGCCATTAATGATGTATTCCACATCACCACCAAACGGGATGTTGACTTCAATCTGCCCGTGCCAGTGGTAGCCGGGCATGTCGTGGGGTGGTCTTAATTCGACATCAATTTTTTCGTGTGAAGAATAGAGCGACAAAGGGCTGACAGACACATTGTCTTGCGAATAGTTTTCTTGGGGGGTCACCAACAACGCATTTTTGTCATGTTGTTTCATGTCAGCTCCTTAGGAAATACACCATTGTCCCAAAACCTTCGAAATGAAACCCAGATCCTTGTCATACCTCAGTTATTACTCATTGATAAATAACTAAATACGGAACAGAGGTTACAAAATAAAAGGATTATGCTGGCGAAGTATTTAAGAATCTCACTTAATTACCTATTTTTGTCCTGTTTTCTCATATTGTACCAATACGGAGTGAAAATATTAGGAAACAGGACAGTGATAGCACTTACCGAGACGATTAAGGTGATAGAAGGCGTGTAATGTTTCACCATCACATTACGTTAGTTTTATTGAGATTAAGGATATAAATCGCATGAAGACTCCACAAATCACCTTCATCGGTGCGGGTTCGACTATTTTCGTTAAGAACATTCTTGGCGACGTTTTCCATAAACCAGCACTGAAGCATGCTCATATCGCATTGATGGATATTGACCAAACTCGTTTAGAAGAATCTCAGATTGTCGTTAGAAAGCTCATGGAATCTGCTGGTGCGACAGGCAACATAACCTGTCACCTGAATCAAAAAGATGCTCTGCAAGATGCCGATTTTGTCGTTGTTGCATTTCAGATTGGTGGTTATGAGCCGTGTACTGTTACTGATTTTGAGGTCTGTAAGCGTCACGGTCTAGAGCAAACCATTGCTGATACCTTAGGCCCTGGTGGCATTATGCGTTCATTACGTACTATTCCTCATTTATGGCAGATCTGTGAAGACATGACCGAGGTTTGCCCAGATGCAACCATGCTTAATTATGTGAACCCTATGGCGATGAATACTTGGGCGATGTATGCAAAATACCCAAATATTAAACAGGTTGGCCTGTGCCATTCAGTGCAAGGTACCGCTGAAGAATTGGCGCGCGACTTAGATCTGGATTATAACGATTTACGTTATACCTGCGCCGGTATTAACCATATGGCTTATTACCTCACATTAGAGAAGAAAAACGCGCAAGGTGAGTATGTAGATATGTACCCAGATTTACTTACGGCCTTTGAAAATGGTCAAGCACCTAAACCTGGCCAACATCATAACGGTCGTTGCGTAAACCTCATTCGTTATGAAATGTTCAAAAAGCTGGGCTACTTTGTGACTGAATCGTCAGAGCATTTTTCCGAATATACACCGTACTTCATTAAACCAAATCGCCCTGATTTGATTGAACGTTATAAAGTGCCACTAGATGAGTATCCGAAACGTTGTGTTGAGCAAATAGCTGATTGGAAACAAGATTTGGAAGCGTTTAAAAACGCAGATAGTATCGATGTGAAAGAATCGCATGAGTACGCAAGTACCATCATGAATGCAATCTGGACGGGTACGCCGAGTGTGATTTACGGCAACGTAAAAAATGACGGTCTGATTGAGAACCTGCCACAGGAATGCTGTGTGGAAGTTGCCTGTCTGGTTGATGCTAACGGTATTCAACCGACAAAAGTAGGTCGCTTACCAAGCCATTTGGCGGCATTAATGCAAACAAATATTAATGTTCAAACCCTACTGACTGAAGCAATTTTAACTGAAAATCGAGATCGTATTTATCACGCTGCCATGCTGGATCCGCATACTGCGGCAGTATTAGGGCTAGAAGAGATTTATGCGCTAGTTGATGATCTTATTGAGGCACATGAAGGTTGGCTGCCTGCATGGGTTCACAAACATTAATAGCGAATAAAACAACAAAGAATAATCAATATAAAGAAAGAATATAACTAACCAATAACGTGAAACTAAATGGAATGATGCCCTCTCGAATGAGGGGGCTAAAGGAGCCACAATGAGTGTTTCAATGAACACCAAGCTGAGTTATGGATTTGGCGCGTTTGGTAAAGATTTTGCGATTACCATCGTTTATATGTATCTAATGTTTTACTACACCGATGTTGTGGGTATTTCTGCTGGCGTCGTCGGAACGCTTTTCTTAGTAGCTCGAATATGGGATGCAGTGAATGATCCGATTATGGGGTGGTTGGTTAATAACACTCGTACTCGCTGGGGAAAATTTAAACCCTGGATTCTTATCGGCACCATCACCAACTCTGTCGTGTTGTTTATGCTGTTTAGTGCCCACTACATTGAAGGTCCGTGGCTTATTGCTTATGTCACAGTAACTTACATTTTATGGGGTATGACCTACACCTTAATGGATATTCCTTTTTGGTCTTTGGTTCCGACTTTGACGCTAGATAAGCGTGAACGTGAAGAGTTAGTACCTTACCCGCGTTTCTTCGCCAGCCTAGCGTGGATTGTGACAGCAGCTATAGCGATGCCATTTATCAACTATGTGGGTGGCGATGACAAAGGCTTCGGCTTCCAAGTATTTACCTTATTGTTGATTGTTTGTTTTGCGGTATCGACGTTCATAACCCTTCGTAATGTAAAAGAACGTTACTCGACCGATCAACTAGACAGCACAGCAGTCGAAGAGAAAGTATCGCTGAAAAAAATGCTCGCGCTTATTTACAAAAATAGCCAGCTTACAAGTTTGTTGTGTATGGCGTTATCGTACAACCTCGCGACCAATATTATTATGGCGTTCGCGGTGTACTATTTCACCTACGTGGTTGGTAATGAAGATCTGTTCCCGTACTACATGGCCTATGCGGGTATCGCGAACCTTATTACTCTAGTGCTGTTTCCTAAACTGGCGAAGTTTTTTTCTCGCCGTGTGCTTTGGGCGTGTGCATCAAGCTTTCCGATTCTTGGCAGTATCGTTCTGATTTACATCGGTATGTACGATCAGCAAAGCATACTCTTAATCTCTACTGCGGGTGTACTACTTCAAATTGGTACGGCGTTATTCTGGGTACTGAACGTGATCATGGTCGCTGACACCGTTGATTATGGTGAATATAAGCTTGGGATCCGTTGTGAAAGTATTGCTTACTCTGTTCAGACGCTAGTGGTAAAAGCTGGCTCTGCGTTTGCGGCATTCTTTATCGGTATTGCCCTTACTGTTGTAAATTATGTGCCAAATGTTGAGCAAAGTGCCGATACCATCTTTGGTATGCAGTGCGTCATGATCGGGCTACCAAGCTTCTTCTTTGCTATTGCACTGTTCATCTATTTCCGCTTCTACAAACTGAATGGTGCATACCATCAGAAAATTCAAAATCATCTGACAGAAAAATACGATCACATCAGTACTGAATCAGATGAAAATGGTAAGCAACCTGAGACAGGAAAACCCATTCAAGCTGTTTAATCTTACCCTAAGGCCATTATTTAATGGCCTATTTAAAAAATAATAATAGCCACTATAAAACAGCTTATTTAATTATAAATTTATCTGATAACGACATATTCAAATGGAAGAGAAGTAATGAACCTAAAACTACTCGTGCCAGTTATTGCCGGTACACTTGTATTATCGAGTAGCGCTTTTGCGTTACAGGCTAGCGACAGCATGAACGCGGCTGAAATGGCATATAAAAAGCCGAAGATTGAAAACTTATTGACGAACCCTGCATTTGAAAACAAAGGGTTGGGTTGGAGCTACTGGTTTGCAAATTTTAAAGATGATAACGCATATGTAGGCCGTTACCGGGGAAGAATCGCCACTGGTTCTAGCCATAGTATTAGCCAAATGGTGGTTATTCCAGAAACGGGTTATTACGATTTATCTGCTTATATCATTAGCCCAAGCAACGATGCGATTCTATCTTTGACTAATATGGCGAATGAGGTTTTGGTTCGCACCGAAATTAAAAAAAGCAAAAAATACAAACGTACAGCGCTTAAACATATTCCACTTGAACAAGGTGAGCAGTTAAACGTTTTCTTTACTGGTTCAGATAAAGGCAGTGTGAGTGTCGATAATGTCACGTTGAGTAAAAGTCCTAAGAATAAAGCCCCAGCGTTTAACCAAGTGATTGGTTTCAATGTGACTGAACAATCTGGTTTAACTGCTATCAATAAAAATAGCAAAACCATTGAGTTTCATTTGCCATTTGGCAGTGATTTAGAAAATGTGCAGATAGGGGATATTACGGTTTCATCTGGTACTTCAGCATCGCTTCGTACTGGTGATGTCGTCGATTTTAGCCAACCCGTCACCATTACGTTGACTGATGAAAAAGGTGGTATAGAGCAGTGGGTAGCAACTGCTGTCGAGAAAGAAAAAGAAGTGGTTGTAACGTCTTCAAACCAAAAGCTTGAAGCATCATTTGAATGGGCGATTGATAAAACCCGCCAGTTCGTGATGACAGGTAAGCACGATTTGGTCAATCGAGATGAAAACAATAATGACGGCAGCGGAACCGCCGATTATATCCCTTCTTACTGGGCTGGTTATTTTGATCGTACTGCATTTTACTCACGCGATTTTCTTCATCAGGCTGCGGGCGCTAAGCTTGCAGGGCTAGATAATGAAAACTTTTCAATGTTCAAAACCTTTGCGCGCCATTCAACTGAATCAAGAAAATGGTACACCTTGTGGGCCGTTAACTTTGATGGTTCACCGCATACCATCGATTATAAAGACGACGACTGGTTTGTGCGTGAAGTACCTGCTCAGTTCGAGTTTTTAGAAAAAGCCTACGAGCAGTATCAGTGGACGGGTGATAAACGTTATATCGAAGATGAAGATCTTTGGCGTTTTTATACCAAGGTGTTAACTGATTATATTACTTTGCATGACTCGCAGGATCCTAACGGTATTGCCGAAGGTTACGGCGGTATTTTCGAAGGCTCAGCGACTTATAATGAACGCGGGGAGTTTCCGATTGAAGCGGGCGATGGTATCGGTTCACAATATCAAGCGACTGTTGCCTATGCGGCAATGCTTGAAGCGCGTGGTGACGACAGTGATGCCAAATTGTGGCAGGAGAAAGCTCAGAAACTCAAAGATTTTTTCAATCAAGATTGGAGCATTGCCGATCCAGAGAAACCATTGGCTAACTACGTTAATATCGCTCAAAAAGACGGTTTACGTTTGAACGATTTTGGTAAGGAAAATAGCTGGTTCATGCCAATGAAGTTGATCACCGAACCGGGCAAGCGCAATCACAATTATTTGGATTTTATCTCACAAAACCTAGGTGATGGTATTGGTACCACTCCAGAAGCCCCTAACAATATTGAAGCTTATACCTATATTCCAGAAACCTATTTCCCGTATAACTGTAACGAGGAAGCGTGGAAGTGGATGCAATACATCATGGATAAGAAAGATTTGCCTCATGAACGTCCGACCCAAGGTACTAATGGTGATTATCCGGAAATTTCTTTTACCTTCATATCAAATACCGTTGAAGGGTTAATGGGTATTAAACCGGATGCGGCAAACAATGCGGTTGTTACGGCTTCTCATCTAACAACGGATATTGATTGGCTGTCGGTCGATTACCTACCAATGGGAGAGCATGAACTCACCATACGTCATGATGGATTAACCAAAACCACACTCACTAATACATCAGAAAAAGCACTGAATTGGCAAGCATGGTTTTACGGTAACTATGAGGTGCTAAATGTCGATGGTGTATCGATGGCTGCTGAGCATAAATCCGTAAATGGTCAAACCGTGAGTTATGTAGAAGTCCCTGTTGGAAGCAATGTAACACGGGTTGTTGAACGTAAGAAGAAACGCTTAGAGCACCCTCTTTAGATTTTTTTGGAGAGGAGCCTGCTCTTTTTATACTGATTTCCCCCGATTATTGACTCGTCATTGTCGGGGGCTTTTTTATCTTAATGAGAGGGAGGGAGCAATAGACGTGCACGTAGTCCAGGATTATTATCGCTAAAAGCAAGCTTGCCGCCATGACAGGCAATGACCGCTTCTACTAACGATAACCCCAGCCCAAAACCTTGATGTGTTCGGCTACGATCAACACGAAACATCGGTTCGCGAATACGTTCTTTATCCTTATCTGAAACCCCATAACCGTTGTCTGTTACAACTAATCCAAAGTTATCGACAATAACGATGATCTCTCCGCATTCGGGGGTATATTTGATCGCATTTTCAACTAAATTATAAATAGCGCGAAATAGTAAACTAGGTTCTCCTTGTAAGTGATAGGGAGCATCTTGGCGTAGGTATAAATTTTGTTTTTTCTCATCGGAAATGGGCAGTAAAAACTCAATAACATCTTGGCTTATTTTACTCAGGTCAACGTACTCTTTTTCTATATTTTGCTTACCACTATTCAAATTGGCGATTTCCAACATGCCGTTGAACATACCAAGTAAGATTTCAAGATCGTCGTGACAGGCTTCTAATTCATTTTGATGAGGGGAGTTATTGGTAACAAGCAAGCTTTCTAAACGTAGCTTCATGCGTGCAATAGGGGTACGCAAATCATGCGCCATACCGACTGATAATGATTTTAGTGAATTCTCTTTTTTCTCAACTTGCTCGATGAGGAAATTTAAGTGGATGGCTAAAATATCAAATTCATCATCATTACGGCTAACGGGAAGCTTTACCCCTTTTTCACCATAAATAACTCGATTCATCCCTTGGTTTACTCGGCTGAGTTTATTGAGTATTGAAACGGCAAATAATGTTGCCCCTGCTAGCATTAAAATAACTGGTATAGCGATACCTGTAAGCAACATAGGGGTGACGGTATCGCGGTATTCTTGTAATAACTCGGGATTAATACCAATCACCAATTGTTCTTTATTGGGTAATAGAATAATGCTTTCGGGTTGAGTAATATTTTGTGCGCTGACGTTATTGCCTGCTAGTGCAGCAGGGTATGAGCTATTTGTCGCTTGATACGAGGCACTGCTAATACGATAGGTAAATGCGTTATTCTGTTTACTTCTGTTTGCGACAGATTGGCGGATGTTTTCAATATTTCCAGTGTCGGCTAGCATTGAGAAAGTACTCGTTTCACTATTGAGTTCACGTTTTAGTTGTTTATGGTAAAACGTTTCAGAACTCACGAAGACTTGGTGAACAAATAACATAAAAATCATTGCCACACAGGCAATGAAGTACAGCAATACTTTGAATATTGAAGAGCGTGAAAGGTTATCAGGACCTGCGAAGGACATAGCCTGCACCTCGGATTGTATGGATTAAACCTAACTCACCATTTTCTTCTAATTTCTTACGCAGGTTTGCAATATGTACATCAATCACATTGGTTTTAGGGTCAAAGTGATAACTCCACACTGATTCAAATAAGCTCATTCTAGAGACAACATTTTCAGCGTGTTCCATTAAGTATTGCAGTAATAAAAACTCTTTCTGTTGTAGATTAAGTAAACGTTCACCTCGCCATACTCGGTGTGATTTCATGTCTAATCGTAGATCATCGTAGACATATTCAGTCACGACTTTTGTTGAAGAGTAGTGGCGTTTTACTAATATTTGAGCGCGAGCAATTAACTCTGCTAAGGCAAAAGGTTTAGTTAAGTAATCATCGCTACCCGCTGTTAAACCGGTTACGCGATCTTCCACGCTATCCATTGCACTGAGGATCAATATAGGTGTTTGATTTTCAGTTGCCCTTATAGCAGCCAAGACCTTTATACCATCTAAAATAGGCAGCATTCGGTCTAAAATGATCAGTTGATATTCGCAACTGGTCGCCATCATTAAGCCTTTATGACCGTCGTCTGCCTCGTCAACGACAAAGCCATGCTCACGTAATCCTTTCGCGATAAATTCACGTGTGGTCAGATCATCTTCGATAACCAATATTTTCATTTGATACCTAATTTTAATGCTAAATGCTTGGTGATGGTATGTCGCATCGTTTTGTCGCCATTATAGATGCATATATCCAAGACACCTAAAAATGCAGGGCTCTCGATGAACGAGCATCTTGAAGTGACTTGGGTATATAAAAACGGCCTACCAAGGGCAGGCCGTTAAGCAACTCTAGGGGGTAAAGTTACTATTTCTTTAATATGTTGCTTATAGTGATTTCATTTGTGTCGCTATCGACTCAGCCTGTGGGCCTAAGATAACTTGTAGATTAGCAGAACCAACATTAACGACAGCTTTAGCACCTAAGTTTTTCAGTGTATCGTCATCAATAATGCTGCGGTCAACTATGCCTAAGCGTAAACGAGTGATACATGAAGAAATATCGGTCAGATTATCTTTACCACCAAGTGCTGCTAAGTATTCTTTTGCAAGGTCACCCGCATCAACTTCTTTGTTGTCTGTTTTAGGTGCATCTTCACGACCCGGCGTTTTTAAGTTGAATGCACGAATAACAGTGACAAAAGTGACGAAGTAAACAACACCTAAGCCAAGGCCTAATGGAATAACCATCCAAGCATTTTTAGCTGCTGGGGCATTAAAGTTGATTAAGTAATCAATTAAACCAGAAGAGAAACTAAAGGCTAAGTGAATATCTAACATCGATGCTAATACTAAACTCACGCCCATTAAGATTGCGTGAACTAAATACAGTGCAGGTGCTAGGAACATGAACATGAATTCGATAGGTTCAGTAATACCAGTTAAGAATGCTGTAAACGCAACACTTAATAGCATACCGCCAACACGCGCTTTATTTTCTTTCTTGGCTGTTACATAGAAAGCTGCAGCCGCTGCAGGTAGGCCGAACATGATTACAGGGAAGAAACCACCAAGAATTAATCCTGCGTTTGGATCGCCAGCCATAAAGCGAGCAATTTCACCTGTCGCACCGTTGTATTCACCAAAGACGAACCACACCATGGTGTTCAAAATGTGATGAAGTCCAATAGGAATTAGTAAGCGGTTAGCAACACCATAAGCAAACTCACCTGGTGTACCACTGCTTAAAATCCAATGACCAAGGTCGTTGATCACAGATTGGATTGGTGGCCAAATAACAGAAAAACCATACGCTAAAATTAATGCCGCAAGACCCGTAATAATAGGTACGAATCGCTTACCAGCGAAGAAACCAAGGAACTCAGGTAATTTGATAGCGTGGAAACGGTTATACAGGTGACCTGCAGTCAAACCGATAACGATACCGCCAGCAACCCCAGGGTCGACATTAGGATTTAGCGAGCCGATAGCGGCGGTCATAATGAAGTAACCCACACAGGCTGCAATTGCAGCAGCTGCCGAATTATCTTTTGAAAAGCCACCTGCAACCCCCATTGCAAATAACAGTGCTAAGTTGGTAAATATCGCTTGTCCGCCAGCAGCTATAAAAGGAATGTCTAATAAGTCTGGTTGACCAAAGCGTAACAACATACCAGCAACCGGTAGTACTGCAATTGGGAACATCAATGCATTACCAAGCTTCTGGAAATAACCAAGTATGTTCATTTCCCTCTCCATATCGTCTAATTAAAAAATGACGACAACAATTGTGTTGTCGAAAAACATAACTTGGGTATAACGATACAGGTAAGCATCTAAAGTAAGATTTATCGGAACATTAAGGATCCTTAATGTTTCGGCGTAAATGGTATTTTCAGTGTGATTTCAATCACACAAATGGAAAGATAATAATTTGCGCGAATTATTTGCTATTTTTCGTGGTTTATCGAATCGCGTATTCGTTCGCTTTATCACGTCATGATTATACAAGATTTGTTCATTTTCTATTCTGTTAAAATCATACGCTACAAAGCGTGCTATTCAGCACGGTTTGTAGTGCCATGGTTGATCTACTCTGCTGCCAGATTTCTTAATTGTGAATAAGATAGAAATATTATGCAGCCAGTGATTTTTCCATGTGGTATTCAAGCCTTGCCAGTGTCTGCTGAGGTGAGTTGTTCATTTGTCGGTAATGAATTATTCCCTCAGTTCATTGCAACAGACAATTCGGTATCGTTCTGTGATGAACAATATGCGATGTTGGAATTTTTATTACCCATAAACCCTGACACGCAAGTGATGGGTGATGGCTTTCAAATGTTGGCACAAACAGCGGGTACGTTGAATCATCCTATTGATGTTGGACGCTGTCCTGATAATAACGAAAGCTATCGGATTTATTCATCGAATGCCTCAAAGCGCTATTACAACTACTTAGTGATTGAGTCCCCTTATTCGGAATTTACGCTATTTGGCTTTACATCGTGTCATCGTTTTTCTGGTTATTTTGAATATAACAATGGGGTGATTAAAGCTTATATTGATGGCGAAAGTGTGGCGATTCTTACGCAATCTTATCAAGAGAAAAGCACGCTAGAATCGATCACTGTGCTGCAGGGCAATGATATTAATGTTTTATTCCAGCATTTTTCGGCATTAATTGAAGCAAACCATCCTGCACGTTTAGGGGTTAGCCAAAAAGCACCTGTTGGGTGGTGTTCGTGGTACGCCTATTATGCAGGCGTGTCTGAGCAGAACATTCATCAAAATGTTGATCAAATGCATGGTGAGCTTGAAGCGCTTGAGTGGGTTTTACTTGATGATGGCTATCAAGAATTTATGGGTGATTGGTTAACACCGTCAGATCGTTTTGCTGGTGGTGTTAAACATTTAATCCAGCAAATCAAAGCCAAAGGAAAGAAGCCTGCCATTTGGATGGCACCTTTTATCGCTCAACCGGAATCTAAAGTGTTCAATGATCACCCTGATTGGTTTGTTAGAAATGAACAGGGTGAGTTACTAAAAGCGGAAGACATTACTTACGGTGGCTGGCGTTGTACACCTTGGTATATTTTGGATACTAGCCACCCTGACGTACAGCAACATTTAATCCATGTTGTGCGTACTATGCGTGAAGAGTGGGGTGTTGAACTTTTTAAGTTGGATGCTAACTATTGGGGTACGTTGAAAGGATCACGTTATAAGAAGGGTGTAACGGGTGTTCAGGCTTACCGAATGGGAATGGAAGCGATTGCCAAAGGTGCTGGCGATGCTTGGCTATTAGGGTGTAATGCTCCTATGTGGCCGTCGCTCGGATTAGTTGATGCAATGCGAGTGTCTGATGATGTAGAGCGTCAGCCACACCGTTTTGAACAAATTGCAAAAGAAACCTTTAGCCGCGCTTGGCAGCATCAACGGTTATGGCAAATTGACCCTGATTGCGCAACGTTGATCTCGATAAAAGGGCAGGCGACATCAAGTGAAAACTACCATTTTCATCGTGATGTGTTATTGGCTTGTGGTGGCTTATTGTTATCGGGCGATCCGCTTTATCATCTTGATGATTTTGCTCGAAATACGCTACCAGCATTGATTGAAAGACAGAATGTTACGCAATCATCGGCTGTTTTTGATGATCTATTAATGCGGCATGCAGAACTTGAGTATGGTGAAAGCGATAAATTACACGTGCTGTTTAATTTTAGTGGTGATGAAAAGGGCACAGTCATTTTAGAAAGCCAGATTGAAGGCGAATGGTGTGACTACTGGACGGGTGAACAAGTCTCTTTAGCAACGAGTACTCAATGTAGGGTTGAGCTCAATGCCGGATTAATGAGCCGTGCTGTTCTATTTAAAGCAAAACGCTAACACATATTGCTCTATACCCAAGCTATTCGTAAAAGCTTGTGATGAAAAAACGTGTGAAATGGATTCTTATGTACTCGTTATTAAAAGAGATAAAAATAGAATCCATTCTTTTGAGCGTAATTTATTCCGTGACGATTAAGTTACGTCCATTTTCTTTCGCTTTATATAAACACTTGTCTGCGCGGCCAATAAGATCATGCACGTTACTGTCAGCGTTGACGACCCCCGCACTAATTGTATAGCTAATTGAATTATTTAGGATATCGAGTTGGCTATCTGCAATATCATTTTTTAACGCTTCAAGGCGTTGGTTGAACACTGTTGGTGAATTGCCATAAAGTATGCAAAATTCTTCGCCACCAAATCGTGCGACAAGGGCGTCTGAAAAGTAAGTTTTCAATGTGTTAGCAAATTCAATCAACACCATATCGCCAATGTGGTGGCCATGAGTATCGTTGATTGTTTTAAAACTATCGATATCAAGTAATGCTAAACATCGAGGACCCGAATGATTTTTTGACAATGGTTGGTCAAAGAAATAACGACGGTTCCACGTTTGAGTCAGGTAGTCTTTATTCGCCAGATGAAAAAGGTGACGCTCAGAATCTAGCGTGTTTAATGTACTGTGTAAACGACAATAGAATTCTTCTTGATTAAATGGCTTGGTTAAAAAGTCATTTGCACCGGCTTTAAGAAACTTCGCGGTTAATGCTGCTTCATCACTGGCTGATAACCCTATTATTGCGACTTGTCCGGAGCGGTGACGCTTTCGTATTTCTTTAATCAGACTAACACCGTCACGTTCTGGCATTGAATAGTCGGTAATAATTAAACTAATGTCTTTGTGTTGTTGGAAGACTTCTAATGCGTGCTCACCATTTTTAGCTTCTATCACGGTAAGATATTGGCGTTCAAGTAAACTGCGAATATAACGACGAGCCGTTGTTGAATCGTCGACAACGAGTACTTTATGATATCTGTTACTTTCCAGTCGCTTTAATATGGGAATGATCGACGCGATACAAGCAGGGCTATCTTTAGGAATATAATCAATAACCGTTTTTGCCAGTACTTTTTCGCGTGTCATTTCATCCATTAAAGCCGTGAGAACGATAACTTTAATATCAACAGATAAACAAACATCAATAATCTCGCCATCTTGTCCATCTGGTAGACAATAATCAAGAATTGCGCATAGGAAGTCAGTTGTATCATCAAGTATTCTTTCTGCTTCAGCGATAGTTTCGGCGAAGACTGGGAAAAAACCTGACTTTCGAAGTTCTATTTCAATCGCTCTTCGAAAAGGGCGGCTATCTTCTACAACTAATATTTTTTGTTCCATTGTTACGGCAACCTTGAGGAGATTATCTAATAGTTGAGTGATGTATCATTATGTGTTTTTAGGCGAAAGATTATGCGCTATTTTACAATATGATACAAATAAAGATGTCAAAAAAAAGTCTATAAATGAAGGTGATAACGGGAGGGTGACTATTTATTGACGGTTTTAGTTATATAGTATGCCATTCATGCTTTGGTAAACAATATCTTAAGCTTTAATGTTAATTCTTTATTCTCAATCTGGTCGGTTTGTATGTCAATTACTCGCCAGTGTTCATTGTTACTGATGGCCAGTATTGATAAAAAGCATATTAGTTATCATTCTGTTGTTATGTTTACTGCGAGTCTTTAAGTAAAATTAAGCTGAAGTGATACGTAAAAATATAAAGCAACAAAAGTTAAACGCAGATGAATAGTTATCTTATATACCCAAGCTACCTTGGGCATAAACCTGCCCCCTTTGATGTTCCCAAAATGAAGATTCAAAGGGGGAGGGTGTTGTACTTAGTTCATGAATTCGGCAGTCATAATTTTATGACTTATGAACCTTGCCAAATTCTTTCACACGTTTGACTACCATCTCGTTCGAGTGGTTTTTCGATTAACCAGCGAATAGGCGACACAACGGGACTTGTTGTAAAGCGAACCGAGGTTTCGAAAATGGCAGACCAAGGTACATCAAGGTTAAAGTCTTCAAACTTGCCATGTACCTCAACTGGGGTTTGCAAGCTGAATATTTGTGCCTTCTTCGACTTAGGGCTTAGATATAAATCAAATGCACGGTCTGCATAGCTCGCATTGAGCAGGCCATTGACTTGAATGCGAGTGGTATCAAGCAGCAAGTTACGTTGAGTCATTGTTCCCTGTTTAATATCCATGCCCGCTGCAACACAATTTAATACCGATGGGTCATCATTGGTAAAGTTGGGTAAAATGGCATCGGTTAAGCTGACAGCCCACAAATCAATTAAGTTGGCTTCAAATGTTTTAGGCCAAGCAGCAAAACCAATGAATCCGTTCGCATTATTCATCAGTGTATCTGGGGTGTTAGCGATGCTTGTTAGGCTGAATTGCGTACTGATTTTACCGTGCATGTCTGTGTTCGGATCGAGTCGACGCGCAAGAATGCCATAATCAAAATTGGTTACTCTACCTTGCAGGTTAATATCAAACATTTTTTGTTTGGCTTTCACTTCACCATGGATATTGATATCACCACCGGGTAATTTCACATGCAATGGTTGCAGAGTGAATTGCCCTTGCTCTAGTTGCCAATATAGCTTGCCCGCGCCCAGCCAGTCAGCTCCTGACCGTACTTCATCGACATTGAGCTTGAAGTTAGCGTTCACTATATCTAAACCTTCAGGGCTAATAACGGGCACTGCATCACTGTCTTTGCTATTGATAGTAGTACTTTCAATAGATTGATCTTCAGCTAACCATGCTTGCCAGCCTGTAGCCTTAAAGTCATTAATTTGGATAAATGGTGCATGCAAAGCGATATTAACAGAAGGACGATCTTGTCCTTTTATTGGCGGAATAATGTCACCTTTGCCCATTAATTTACTGTCACCCACTTGTACCATCATATCGCGCAGGTGGTAGCCGATATCATCCATCGACATTTGAGCTGCAAGCTTTATCGGGCCATAAGGGGGCAGTTCAACACCAGTAAAGAGGTTAAAGCGATCTAAGTTCGGTGTGTAAGCATCAAAAGCGAGATTTAAACGTTTAATGTCCATTGGCAGGGTAACGCTAGATCGCGCATTGAATGCCATATCACCCACATTAACCGCTAAATTAACGGGCATTGATTTGCGTCCGTCATTGGCTTGTTTCAGTGACAGTGAATCCAATTTTATAGAAACTGCGCGTTCAGATGCTTGCCCTGCGATTTTGAGCTGTGTTGCATCATTAGGACCCGTAATAAAGTGTCCATTATCAAGTGAAACATTAATGGCTTTTCCTGTGTAGACATCAGCGATTTTTAGTCCGCCTCCCGACATTTTAGCTTCGATTTTGGCTTGTTCCATTAACTCGATAATCGTGCGACCCGATAGGTCAATGGCAAGCTGGGCTGATTTAAGCTTCATGCCCAAATCATCGGTTACATCAAATTGCGATAAAATACGACCAATATCGGGATTATTAACGCCAAGATTGAGTTGCGTACTGATGTTTGCATTATTTAAGTTAAACGCAATATCTCCGCTATAGCGACTACCGGCATAACTAGCCCCAAAAGGGGAAGCTGGCATTTTTCCGTTTCGCATTTTTCCTGTGAAGTTCACGTTATCGACATGTTGATCTGCCCATGTCATTGTTTTTACGCTAAGTGATAAATCAGCATCTGCAATAACAAGATCATTGCCTAATAATGGCACATCTAGATTCACACCTTGTGTCGGTACTGCTTGTTCTACTTGGGGTAATTCATCATCGTTAACAAACTGACCAAATTGCGTGAAATCCAATTGATCGAATTGCATGTTAAGCACTAAAAATGGGTTACCGTCTTCTGGTCGCCATTTTGCTTCAAATTGCCCTTTGGTGTTCATTAAAGATAAAGTGGGTATATCAAGGTTGATCCACTTATCTTGGTAAGTCAGCTTACCGTTTAATGCAATTTCACCATTTACGTTAGTTTGCGTGCCTAACCAAGGACTTAGCTTGCTAGCATCATCGCCTTGAACGGTTAAGTTGAGCCAACTACCTTCTTGCCATTGAGTTCCGACTAATAGGCCTTGTGCTTTTACATCTAATACTGAGCTATCGATATGTAATTGTGTTGGCCAATCGCGACCATTAATAATGTCACCGAGCGTGCCAGCTTTAGCAGTTACATGGGTCGGTATACCCATGAGCTCGCCTTGAATATCTGAGCTGAAAGGACGATTCATTCCTGCTGCTAATTGGGCGGTATCAATTGCAAATGTTGCTTGGCTGCCCCAGCTAACGTTGGCATCATCAATTGAAAGTGCAATTTGGCTGTTATCTAACCATTCTTGCAGTTTGGTGCCTTGCGTGGTGATTGTTAACTCAGACGATGTAAGGTGACCAGAGGCGTAAGGAATACCAGTTAACCAGCCAGCAATTTCTCCTAGAGAAGAATCTTTTGCCCCCAGGGTAATATCGACATTCGATGTCCATTCTGTTGCATCGATTCTTGCATTACCACGAAATGGAACATTGGCAATGTCTGCGGTCATTGGCGCTTGTAGTTTTCCGTCGATCCCTTCGATATTTAGCGATAAATTGGCGACGTTTGTACCTAGTCCTTTAACTTCGCCAATATGTACGCCGACTTTGGTGGTGGTTTTCATTAGCCATTGGTCGAGTGCCCGCTGTAATGGTGACTGTTGTGGTGCAGCACCATAAGCCGACATCATCATTGGTTGGGGCTCTTCTGGTTGTAACCATGGGCGTAAATCAATCAATGGAATATCGAGTTGCCCTTCAATGAAGTTATGACCGTCTGTGTATGGCACATCCAGCTTAACGTCAAGGTTGCCTTTGGCTTGGGTTATCGGGCTTGTTAGGGTAAGGTCGGTAATCGCGAAATGATTCATAGAAGCAGTGACATCAGCGTTTACGCTAAGTGGTGCGATAGGTTTTACATCAAGCCCTAATAAATCTTCAATGGGGCGAGTATCTTGCCAATCAAGCTGCACTGTAGCGTGTGACTCGCCTTGTTGTAGCGGTACGATATTCGCGTCGATGTTAAGTTGTGCGCCTGCAAACTCTCCCTTCGCTTTCAGTAAACCCTGCTGCTCATTAATTAGGGTTTCCAGATCGCCTTCAAGGGTTAAATCATAATTTTGCCCCATGGTGTGACCTTTTACATCAAGCTGCCATGTATCAGGTTTGGTCAGATTAAGGTTTTCTAAAAACAAGCCAATATATTGATTTTGAGTCTGATCTTCATAAGCGAATGTAATATTTTTCGCTGAAATACTGTCACTTAAACGTAATGAGAAAGGCAATCCGGAATTCGATGGGTCTTGGTTTTCATCATTGGCATTTAGGTTTACTGCGCTTGCTGGTAAGGGTTGCTCATTAAATTCCCAATTCGTTAGGCCATCCGCTGTTTTGGCTAAATTAAGCGCGATATCCTCAAACTCAAGGTGATCAATTTCCAAGGTATTATTTAAAAGCGGTAACACTGATATTTTGGCTTCTAAGTAACCCGATGTCAGCATTGGTTGCCATGGAATATCCTCAATATTGCCTATCATTACTCCTTCAAGTCGAATAGCAGGGCTGAATGAGATCTCGAGTTCGATATCGCCTGTTATTTCAGCATCGCGATGAAGGTTATCGGTTAGCCATTGATTAATGTAAGCACGGTGTGGCGCGAGATCTAAATTAACGCCGTAACTTAATACGCCTGTTATAAGGATCATTGGACTTAAAAGGCCAATCGAGGTCCATTTGGCAATTTTTTTTAATCGGCGCGGCTTAATAGAAGGCGAAGCGTCTGTTTGTGAATGCGGTTGAGTCATAAATTAAGCGCTTTAAATGTCCAGAGAGATAATAAATTGGATGATGTTTTATTGCTTAAGATACCATGAATAGGGGCTTTACAGATATGAGTTAACCATAAAATGACAGTACAAATCACCTGTGTTTGTAATCTGTTTTGCTAAAGCTAAGGTAGTATGTCGGTGAAGCATCTCCTTTGCGTTAGCCTGTAAAACAGCCATGTGTGGGTATTGATATAGGATATGCGTGTTGTTGATAAATATAAAATTCCCTATTATCTAACGCTACATACCGATATTGAGCCAATGCCATGAAAATTGATTTAACCAATCTGATCACCGAAAGCCGTAATACAGCCAGCCAGCACATCGATACCTTATCAACTATCGATATGTTGAAAGTGATCAATGATGAAGATAAAAAAGTGGCGTTAGCGGTTGAACAAACATTACCAGAAATTAGCCAAGTGGTAGATGCCATCACTGAGGCATTAAAGAAGGGCGGGCGTTTAATATATACCGGTGCTGGTACATCTGGTCGGCTTGGTATTTTAGACGCGAGTGAGTGCCCACCGACTTATGGTTCTAAACCTGAACAAGTGGTTGGCCTTATTGCTGGTGGGCATACCGCTATTTTACGTGCAGTAGAAAATGCAGAAGATAACCGTGAGCTGGGTGAAGGTGATTTAAAAGACCTTAATTTTAATGGAAAAGATGTGCTCGTCGGAATAGCTGCAAGTGGACGTACTCCTTATGTTTTAGGGGCGATGGCGTATGCCAAATCGGTGAATGCTACTGTTGCTTGTATTAGCTGTAACCCCAATAGCCCTATGACAGCAGCGGCTGATATTAGTATCACGCCTGTTGTGGGTGCAGAAGTGGTAACGGGTTCTTCCCGCATGAAAGCAGGCACTGCCCAGAAGTTGGTGCTGAATATGCTGACGACGGGAGCAATGATTCGTTCGGGTAAAGTGTTCGGCAACTTGATGGTCGATGTTGAAGCCACCAATGCTAAGTTGGTTGAACGTCAGAAAAAGATTGTTATTGAAGCAACAGACTGCAGCCGAGATGAAGCAGAAAGCGCATTAGCGGCATGTAACGGACATTGCAAAACAGCAATCGTAATGGTGTTGGCACAGCTAAGTGCAGTAGAGGCAACGCAGTTATTAGATAATAACAACGGCTTTATTCGTGCTGCGATTGCGGTAGAAAAAGACGTTAAAAAGTGAGGTGTTTATCAGCCTGCTTGTAACAAACTTATGCACTAGGTTCTGCCTAATCAGTTCTAGTTATGGATTGAATTTCCTAACTATAAATTAACAGGTCTATCATCTCTGACAGACCTGTTTTACGTTAGCCTAACCACTCAAGGTAGTTTCAGATAGCGTGTTCTTTTTCCTGAACCTTCTCCAGTTCCATATGATAGATTTCAATGATTTTTTCTGCAGAGGCATCAATATCTTGTGCTGTGGTATGGCAGCTCAAAACAGAGAACAGCATAGTTTTTAGCCCTTTATAGCCAGACGTCGAGGGGTAACAAAAACCATCTTGCTGAAGTTGATGAACAATACGAGCAGTTAGCTGATCACGAAATGCGACATCTCCCTTGCCAAACTGAGCAGAGAAACGGTTTGATACCACATCATTTAGAATGGTGATGCCATCAACATTACGGAGCTTATCAGCCATTCGTTTCGCTAACGTGCAGCAGTTATCTAGGTGATCCTGAATACCTTCTTTGCCCAAGCTTTTGATAGTTGCATATACTGGTACTCCTCGAGCTCGACGAGAGGCAGATATACCAAAGTTAATGGCATTTCTATCCGGTTTTGCAATGGCGTCAGTGAGGTAGTCTCCCATATTATTCCCCCCCATTGCCTTCGCCAATAAAGCTGCATCTTTTACTATCACCATGCCGCTGTCGTATGGCATGTTGAACCACTTATGGCCATCGGTATCCCATGAGTCTGCTTTCTCTATTCCTTTCAATAAATGCTTTTGCGTATCACTAGCTGCCGACCATAAGCCGATAGCACCATCAACGTGAAGCCAAGCATTCGGGTGGGCTTCAACAGTAGATGCAATTTCATCAAATGGATCAAAAGCCCCTGAATCGATACACCCAGCCTGAGCACAAACTAAGGTTGGCCCATCACATTCGGCTAGGATCGCTGGTAATGTATCTGGAATAATTCGGAGGTTCTGATCGGTGGGAATCGTCTTGATGTCTTTAAGCCCAATGCCAATCATTGATAAAGCACGCTTAATAGTCGAATGAATTTGATCACTCATTACGACATGAATACGGGGCGCGCCATATAAGCCATTCGCAGCAACATCCCAGCCTGCTTTTTCCAACAAGCTGTTACGCGCAGTGATTAGTGCAGTGTAAATAGCCTCTTGAGCGCCAGAGGTAAAACCCACACCTGCGGTTTTCGGTAGGTTGAGTAGATCCAGCATCCACTCTGCAGCCGTTTCTTCAACAATGGATGTTGCGGGGCTTGATACGTAATAAGGTACATTCTGATCCCATGCGCTCACGAGCCAATCAGCCGCTAACGCAACAGGGAACGAGCCACCAATTGCATAGCCAAAATAGCGAGGTCCACCTGAGCCGATCAATCCTTCTTCAACATCCGTGACCAATTTCTGAATCACTTGATCTGGGGCTGTTCCTGTAATAGGCAGTGTTCCCCCTATTGCTTCTCGGAGAGTCCCTGAACTTGACTGTTTATCAATTGGTCTTTCAGGCAAAGATTCTAGGTAATCGACTGCATGGTCTAATGAACTATTTAGTAATTGACGATATTGATTAAACTTATGGGACATAATAAACCTCATTAAAATAACTGAACGACCCCCATAAATTACCCTTGTCACAGATAACTTCTTACCAATTCACGCCACTTGGTGATGTCAGTACAGATTGTGTCGCATCTTGGGATAGAAAGGCATTGGCAGAACGTAGCGTTATTCTTGCTCACTCTACATTGAACTGATGGGTACAAAAGTATGGGCCACAACTGATACCAACCTAAATAAGTATCTGATCATTCTTGCTGGTTAAAATCGATAATGACTGCGTTAGAAATTTTATAATTAGAACCACTAGTTACTTCAATTTCTATCTTGTTCTTACCGATTTTTTCTGCGCAAATTTATGGCCATTTACTTATCCAGATTGGTATGAAACCTCGAACTCTCGAGAAAAGTGCCTGTAATAAAAAAGATGTCACGATACTTCCCTGTGGTGTTGTGGCGCAAAATGATAAATACCGCCTTAAATAAACCGATAAATTGACTTCGTAAGCAAGACATTATGAATGTGAATATTATTAAGGGCACAATTATGATTTTAATTAAAAATGCGAATCTATTTAACGGTACAGATGAAAAGCTAATTCAAAATGTGAATGTAGTTATTGAAAATAATATTGTCATAAAAATCACCAAAGATGCTGTTGACGAGAGCACTATCGAGAAAGTGATTGATGCGAATGGCCATACGGTAATGCCCGGTCTGATTGATGCTCACGTTCACATTACGTTATCTGAAGCGCCACATATTCTGGATACCATGACGACGGAAGAGATTGCAATACGTTCGGCAAAAGTGGCAGAAGGGATGTTGATGCGTGGCTTTACGTCTGTTCGCGATGTTGCGGGTAATACGACAGGTCTTAAAGTGTCTATCGATAATGGTTATGCGACAGGCCCTCGAATTTTCCCATCTCAAGCTGCAATTTCTCAAACATCAGGACACTCAGATTACCGTCAGAACCGTGGACAGAAGCGTTTTAATAACCATGAAGATTCTCCGCTGATGAAGACGGGGGCATTTACTATTGCAGATGGTCGTGCCGAGGTACTAAAGGCGGTGCGTGAGCAGCTATTTATGGGCGCATCTCAAATCAAGGTGATGGCGGGTGGTGGTGCATCATCAATTTTTGATCCACTCGATACGCTTCAATATACCCTTGATGAATTGAAAGCGGCGGTTGAAGCTGCATCAGACTACGGTACTTACGTGGCGGCACACATCCATACAACAGAAGCGATGAAAAGAGCGGCAGAAGCGGGCATTATGTCATTTGAGCATGCCACAATTATGGATGAAGACATTGCTCAAACGATTAAAGATAAAGGTATTTTTGTTATCCCGTCATACTTTACTTCATCACTCATTGCTGAGCGTAAAATTCCTCTAGGTTCAGAAGTGTTGTATCAGAAAACTGAACGCGTTGGAAAAGCCATGCTACGTTCTGCAGAGCTGATAAAAAAGTATGAGATCGAGAATATTTGTTACGGTACAGACTGCGTTGGTACATTGAATGTTCATGCAACCCAATCAAGTGAGCTAGAAGCCATCGAGAAAGTGTTCGATTCTTTAACGGCGCTGAAAATGGCAACGTCGAACTGTGGGCGCTTGTTTGAACTATCGACATACCAACATCCTTATCAAGAAGGCAAAATTGGTCAATTGGTAGAAGGGGCCTACGCCGATCTGTTGATTATTGATGGTAATCCGTTAGAAGGCGTTGCATGTGTAGTGAACCCTGAAACGCAGAAAGTTATCATGAAAGATGGCGTAATGTATAAAAACGCCTTTTAACAAGCGCAACAATCCTAAATATTTATCTGTTTAGGTTCGCTAGCAAACACACTTTCCCAGTAACTAATATCTATCAGGGAAGTGTGTTGCTATTAACGAGTAGCTAATAACAATTAGCTGTAAAGGCTAGCGCCAATGGAAAGGATAATGCAGTTAAGAACAACAAAGAAAGCCACCAGTGGGGCAATAAATTTCAGCCAGGTTACATAAGGAATACGGGCAATGGCGAGTCCGCCCATTAGTACACCGTAGGTTGGGGTAACAAATAGAATAGTACCAATTCCGCTCATAAACGCAGTAACCACTAACTCACGACCCGTATTGGCAAAGTCACTCAATGGCGCCAAGATTGGCATGCTCATTACTGCTAAGCCAGAAGTTGATGGAACGATGAAAGAGAGCAGCATTTCAATACCGTAGACGGTGTTGATAAACAGCACTGAGCTTTTTCCTGCAACAAGGCCTTCTGCGTAATTAAGAATAGTATCGGTGATATTACCCGCTTCCATAACCACTACAATGCCACGTGCGACGCCAACAATTAATGCCACGCCAATGAGATCGGCAGCTCCAGCAACGAAAGAGTTGATTAGATCGTCTTCACTAAGACGGCCGACAATCCCGCACAAAATGCCCATGAATATGAACAATGTTGCCATTTCAGCCATCCACCAACCGAGGCAGGAAACTCCGTAGATCATGATGCTGAATGTCAGGATAAAGAGTACTAAAACCCCTTTTTGTGGGCCCGTAAGTAGGGGAAGGCTGTCAGTTGAATCTTTGCCTCCTAGAAAGTGTTTTTCATTATCGTCGCGTAGATGTGCCAATAAAGATGAATCAGGATTATTTTGAATCTTTTTGGCGTAACGCATGACGTAGCCAATGCCGACAACAAGTGCAATGGCGAGTATTGCAAAGCGAAGCTCGACACCACTTAGAAAATCTACGCTAGCCGCGTTTGAGGCAATAACGGTTCCAAATGGGTTAATGGTTGAGCCTAAGGTGCCAATGCCAGTTCCAACGAAGATAACGGCGACGGCAACTAAGGGGTCAAAGCGTGCGGTCATAAAAATGGGGATCAGCAGACCATAGAAAGCAAGGGATTCTTCGGCCATACCGTAGGATGTACCGCCTAAAGCGAATAGGGTCATTAGGATAGGGATCATGTAGATTTCCTTGCCCTTCAAGCGCACCATGATCCGAGCAATACCAGTATCAATGGCTCCTGTTCGGGTCACAATACCCAAAAACCCACCCACCATAAGAACAAACAGGCTGACATCAATAGCACCAATAACGCCGCTTATCGGATCATAGAAGCCAGATATTGGCGCCATTAACGTATCAAAAAAACCTTGTGGAGATGATTCTATAACATGGTAAGAACCGGGTAATGGAACTTCTCTGCCTAATTGTTCATTCAATTCGCGGGTGTATTTACCTGCGGGTAATAGGTAGGTCAACGATGCAAAAAACGCAATTAAAAGGAATAAGATCGTAAACGTATTAGGAAACTTTTTAATTTTTAGCATAGTAATTCCTTAACGGATTTAGAGGAGATAAAACGCTTTGTGATGTATTCAGAGGTCATGCACTGTAAAACCCCTCCGTAAGAAAGTTCGAATTCAATAAGACTTCCGATGCCGTAGTCGATTTCACTGTCGTTAATGTCGAGAATAAGGTGATCACTGCTACCACCAATAACGAGGATGTTGTTGTCTTTTGGGGTAATTTGGTCGATATCGACATCTTGCTTTCCAATGGCACAAATAGCGCGTCTTCGTAGCCCTCGGTCAATAAATTCGGGCTTGTTACCGAAGGCATCTAGCGCCGTTGAATTTACAGGAACCGACGGTTTAACTTTTATTTCGATGATTTCTGCTGTGAGGTCAAATGTATCCTGACTAGTATTGGGGACTCGTTCATCATTGAGGCCAATGCCCATTAAAACGGATGCACCCAGCCTTAACTGGTTAATTCCTTGTGGAAGATCACCGCTAAGCATGAGCTGCAGACCGGCAGAGCTTGCCCCTGATAAGTATTGCAACTTGATTTGGTGCTCAGTTTCTATCTTCTTGGCGATGGTTATAAGCTGATTTTGATTTGCAGCGGTGGGTTCAACTCCGCCATAACAGGCGAGGTTTGTTCCAAGGCCTACTAAATCAATACCGGGAAGTGCGATTGCTTTACGTGACAGTGCTAGCGTTTCTTCTTCGTAGAATGCGCCTTCACGAAGATCACCCAAATCATGCATGATGATGACTTGGTGTGATTTGTGCTGTTTGATCGCTTCGTTAGAAAGGGCTTCTAAGGTGACGAGTTCAGAGTTTAAGGATATATCGGCATAATGAACAACGTCATCAGCTTCACTGATAGCGGGTATTCGTAACAGCATTTTTTTTGCATCGAGATGATGGAGTTTTATTAAATTCGCAATACGTGAATCTGCGAGTAAATAAATACCACCGTCAAGGATAGCTTGACCGACTTCCGGATAGGCACAGGCTAGTTTTGTTACGCCAGCTGGTGTAATACCGTGACTTTGGCATGTCGTTACTAGATTTTTCGTGTTTTGGGTGATCGTATTTAAGTGGATATTAATACATGGATAAGCACTCATATATTTACCTTTAGGTAATATTGTTATTGATAAACATTGAGCGCTTTTTATATTTAAAGATAAATAGTGGCTTTAAGATGGATACATTGTGGGAAATCGATGTAATAAAAAAGATGAAATAATATTCACGGGATAAAACTAATTATCCCGTATTGTTTTTTATTCGATTACATTGATACAGTCATTGATGTGCTGTTATTTATGTGAACATTGGAGATTGCATGCATTAATTCAGTGGCTGCCAGCGATAAATCTTTTGAGTCAAGTGTCGTTAAATGAAATGCGGCAAGGTACTCGAGAGAAGTGGCATTAACTTTTACCATTTCGCCTCTTTGTTCCCAAATAGAGGCATAATGATCGGGAAGGTAACCAACAAAGGTTCCAGACAAGATAAGGTGAGCTGTCGCTTCCATATTGGTACTGCTTGCAAGGTGCATTAAATTTTTTGTATCGCTGAATGGTGTGATTTTATGCGATAACCCCCGATCAACGATTGGGAATTTGAGAAGATCTTTTGTGGTGATTTCGCCTGATATCGCTAGTATTGGGTGCTCTGGAGCACAATATAGGCACTGCTTCTCTTCAAATAAATAGCGATAGTTTAGTCCGTCTTTTTGTACTTCAGATGAGGTGATCCCCAGTTCAACCTTTCCTTCTAGCAGCATCATCTCAATTTGATAGGAATCCCAGATATCCGTATCGATAGTGACCTTGGGGTAACTATTACAAAAATGCCGAATACCCTGCTGAATTTTACATTGCGGGTTGGTCGCAAGATTGTCGGTGAGTGCCAACCTGATGTGACCATGAGAGACGTCTCTGATATTATCGAGTTGATTTTCAAAATGACTAATATCATCAAACAATGTTTGGCTGAGTTGGTAAACTTTATTGCCGTCACTGGTTAAACGAAATCCCCGTCGTCCACGGTAACATAATGTCATTCCCAGCCGAGTTTCAAGGTCATTCATTTTTGTACTAATTGTTGATTGGTGCATATTTAGTTTAAATTGTGCTGCTGAAAAACCGCCAGAATCAACAATGGTTATAAATAAATGCAGTAATTTCAAATCAACGTCGTTTATTTTTCGCATCTCTTTTACTCTATATTTTTTTATAGATAATATTGCATTGATGATTTAAATAATGAGATGCATCGCGGTTTTGTCGCAAAGTTATACGAAATATAAACACACTGATTTTCAGATAATATTATGCTGCCAGCGAGTGAAATTTGAATCTGTTGCACTTATTGTATTATTCCAGCATTCAGTCTGCTCTCTGGCTACGCAACGATGAATGTAAAGCGATTGTGCGGAGGGATCCACCTTATTTACAAAAATCTGGTATCTTCCACCAGATGTTGATCAATGCCAAACCGCTCATCGTTACAATTGATGCCACCTCTATTGTTCCTGCACCGACAATCATATAAACAAAGATCGTCGAGTATTTCGCTAGCCACCAACTGGCAATGTCTAGCCATAGCGCAATCCAACTAATTGAAATTAAAGTTATTCTTATGTAAGGATTGTAAGTGCTGCATGAGAAGGTCAGGCTGGTCGCTATTAATAACAATGAGATGCCAAAAAGATGGATATGAGCGGTTTTTGCCATCGATTGCCAAGAATAACCCGCTTGAGTGAACTTGCTTACATCATCATAACGACTAAAGGGTATAGAGTTGATAGCCTTAGATTTTGTTGATGTTCGACTATGGCAGCTTTGGCAATCTTGTTTAAGAATTGTCATTACATCTTGTTGAAATTGCTCGTCATCCATAGCCCCTTTTTTTATCCAATCTTCAACGATTAAAATATCGTCATCATCAGCAACATATTCATACATTGATGTTTTCATTGACCCTACAAGTTGTGCCTCACTGTACTTGGCGCTCATTTTCTCGATGCTTGGCAGGTTAAATCCTGTCTCGTTCGACGAATAGACAAGACCAATTAATGTTGCTGCTGATAAGCAACCAAATAGCATGGTGATCAGAAAACCAGATAGCGCAAGTTTGGATGAAAAGTGCAGGTTATGTAATCGCATGCGTTTTCCTCTAATCAATATTAAGGATGAACACTCTAGATATAAGGTACTAATAAATCTGGTAAATTAAAGGTGCTTCTTTAAAAGAAGCACCGATATAGGATCAATTGGGTATACGTGTTATTTGAAGTTGAGCTTTAACGCGCCTTCATGATAAATATGATTGATTTGAGAATTATCAAACACAGAAACACCGAAGTAATACGTTTCACTCAGGTCTGAAAATTGCACATCTTCTACTGCGGCATTTTCACCAGTGGTGACTAATTTACGCTGGAATTCAAGCGTCCATTTACCATCAGCCCAAACGGCTTTAGATGAGATATCGCCTCTGGATCCGGTAAACGGGGAAACGACGATGCCAGGCAGTTTATCTCCGGGCTTATAGGTATCGATAAAGGGCGCTTTATCGATGTCTTGAATGACATAATTATCATCAAGATTCATTACTAAGCCACCGTATGCAGGTTCGCTCTTATCTTCATTTATATTATTTTGGTATCCGCCGCCTGTTTTTGAGTCGCCTTTTCGGCCCCAGTTTCTATTTGCTGCGGGATCTTTAGTCGCATCGACAAACTGGTCATCAAATTGATCTGTAAGCCCAGTACGCACAGCTTTCCAGTGCCACATATCAATGGTCTCACCGTCTTTTCTGGTATATTTACGCCCCGCAGATTTCTGTTCAATGTCTGCAACTTTTCCCTCTTCATCTGCTAAATGACAGGCAATGTCACAGCCTTTTTTTGAAAAGCCTTTGGCATTAATGGCCCAGAAGATACTTGCTTTATCTTCGTAATAGGTATTTTCATGACCCGTTTGATCGAGATTCTTATGTTGCTTCCATGAATCATCATCTTGCTTAACCCACGGGAAACGATCAACGCTTTTTGTTGGGTCATCCCATTGTACAAAAAAGTAAATATTCTGATCGTCATGAAGGGATTTGATGGAATATTGTGTTTTAAGCATTCCTTCATACTGATCGGGCTTATAAGGCATATAGTCTAAAAGCATGGTTAAAGGCTTTGCTTTTTCCCATTCTTTTTCGGGCTGGCCATCTAACGTAATAGTTTGTGTTGTTTTGTAACTGATCAGCGTGTCATTTTCTGATGCTAAGCTCGATTGTATGAATCCAAGGTATAAAGTAGAACTTGCTATACAAACACTAACTGCACGGCTAACTGAAACATTCACAGCAAACACCTCGATTTTTTATTGAATGCGAGAACGAACACCTGCGTACTTAGTTACTCAATACTTAGAGTTACTAAGCGTTAAGGTGGGCGTGTTGTCATTAAATATAGTTGCCTTCAACATAAACCCGTAGGTCAAACCCAAAATACACATAAAATAATAAAGGTTAATAAGAAAAAGGGTCTCCGTTTGGAGACCCTTTGCGCTTTATTGACTCGCAATAAAGGATTGCTATGTGAACATTGGCTTATGTTGCTTAACCAATTGAAACACCTAACCCTTCAGCCAATGCTTTACCTAGTGATTTATCAGCTTGATAGAAGTGATAAATTTGATTGCGTTTAATCTGCTCACAATCTACCTCACTTAACGAGGCTATCAAGTTTTGGATAAAGCGTTGTTGTTGCTCTGCGTTCATGATGCGATACAGATTCCCCGGTTGGGTGTAGTCATCTTCATCGTATTCACGGAAATCATAATGCAATGCGGCTTTTTCAAGTGTTAACGCAGGCTCCTGTTCGTGCGTTGGTACATAAGTATTGTAATGGTTTGGTGCGTAGTTAGGCTCTTTACCCCCATTATCATCGCCACGCATTGAACCGTCGCGGTGTGTTGTGTGTACTGGGCATTTAGGTTTATTAACAGGTAGCTGACCGTGGTTAATACCTAAACGATAGCGCTGCGTATCACCGTAAGAGAATAAGCGCCCCTGTAACATGCGATCTGGCGAGAAACCAATACCAGAAACAATATTTGCTGGGCTGAATGCCGCCTGTTCTACTTCTGCAAAATAGTTCTCTGGGTTACGGTTTAGCTCTAATACCCCTACATCGATAAGTGGGAATTCACCATGAGGCCATACTTTAGTTAAGTCGAACGGATGGAAAGAGACTTCTTGTGCTTGTTGCTCTGTCATTATCTGCACTTTTACATCCCAACGTGGGAAGTTGCCCTCTTCAATATTCATAAAGAGGTCAACTTGTGAAGATTCACGACTTTTACCAACAACATTCACAGCCTCTTCATCGGTATAATGCTTATGACCTTGTTGTGTTTTGAAATGGAACTTGACCCAAGAACGCTCATTATCACTGTTGATGAAGCTGTATGTATGGCTGCCGTAACCGTTTATGTGGCGGTAATCAGTAGGGATGCCACGATCACTGAATAGAATAGTAACCTGATGCAGTGATTCAGGGTGGCGTGACCAGAAATCCCATGCCGCTGTTGCACTACGTAAGTTGGTTTCAGGGTGGCGTTTTTGAGTGTGAATGAAATCAGGGAATTTCAATGGGTCACGAATAAAGAATACAGGGGTATTATTACCCACTAAATCCCAATTTCCTTCATCGGTGTAGAATTTTAGGGCGAAACCGCGAACGTCACGTTCAGCATCCGCTGCGCCTTTTTCACCCGCGACAGTAGAGAAACGTAGTAGTACGTCAGTTTCTTTGCCTACTTCAGAGAATAGATTTGCTTTGGTTAGTGCTGAGATATCGTGAGTGACTGTAAATGTACCGAATGCCGCAGACCCTTTTGCGTGTACAACACGCTCTGGAATACGCTCACGATCGAAATGCGCTAGCTTTTCAACTAACCAAGTGTCTTGAAGTAAAATAGGACCGCTAGGACCTGCCGTTAAGCTATTATCGTTATCAACAACAGGTGTACCATTTGCTTGTGTTAAGGTTGATTTAGTCATGTCACTTACTCCACAATTTTACTGTGAAATAATAATAGGGTTGTTACAGTGATAAGTACAAGCGATAGATTTTATTGTTGTAATAGGTATATCCTATCGTTAATAATGTCGGTACATTCCGTTTAATCGATTGTTTTTTAATGTTATGTATCTCTCTGTTACAAATACTTACAAACATTGCATTGCGTGAATTAAGGTGTGGTGGCTAACTACAGCCTCATTCTTACAAGAGGCACCAAAGACATATGGACGACCCCTCGAGTCGCTCAACCCCTACTTACTCCTTCACTCAGGAGTATGCAACATGCTAGAACTTTTCCTTCAACCTGAAGCATTAATTATCTTTGCAACCCTATTTGCCCTTGAAGTGGTATTGGGTGTTGATAACGTTGTTTTCATTTCTGTATTGTGTGAACGTTTACCCGAGCATCAACGTAAAATGGCGCGAAACCTTGGTATCGCATTGGCTGTTATTGCGCGTATTGGTCTTGTTTTCTCGATCAGTTGGGTAATGTCATTAACAGAACCACTAGTGACTTTGATGGGCTATGCCTTTACTGGTCGTGATTTAATCATGATTGCGGGTGGTGGATTCTTATTAGCGAAAAGCTTAAAAGAATTATGGATGTGGTTAACACATGATGAACACCATAACGCAAGCACAGTAAGAGCAGGCATTGCACTTGTGTTACTGCAGATTGTTGCGGTCGATGCTGTATTCTCTATGGACTCCGTTATTACTGCTGTAGGTATGACAGATGAAGTACCGTTAATGGTTGCTGCTATTCTCGCTTCGGCGTGTGTAATGGTGATGTGCGCAGAGAAAATCAACGATTGCGTAATGCGTTACCCTGGGTTTAAAACGCTAGCATTATTATTCTTAGTGCTATTGGGTGGCTTGTTGATGGCAGAAGGTTTCGCTATACATGTGAACAAAGGGTATGTCTATTTTGCGATGGCATTTGGTTTGGTAATGGAAGGTTGCCACATCTTGCTAAAGAGAAAAAACAAACCGTTAATTAAACGTGTTTATCCAAAGCGTGTCGGTTGGGCAATTAAAGCCGCAAACTAACCGAGTCTTTTTGTGTAGTATCGTTAATAAGGCAGAGCATTGGCTCTGCCTTTTTTATATGTTTTATTCTTATACATAATTGATATACCCAAGTCACCTCAAGATGCAGGATTTAGAGTGACCTCAACGTAGAACCACTAGGTCTATAAATTAGCGCCTTGCCTAGAGCCCAATAAATTCTCGCTGAAACGAGCACCTTAAGGTAACTTGGGTATACTATGCCAGTAAGCCGTTTAAACATATTCGCATTAAGGATAGCCTCGTGAGTAAGCCAACATTGTTAACGTCTCCAACCCTTTCGCAAATTAATGTCTTTCCCGTTAAATCTATTGCGGGTCTTAGCCAGTCGCAAGTATGGGTTGAGAAACAAGGGATCAGTTTTGATCGTCGCTTCATGGTAGCGAAAAAAGACGGCAGTATGATCACGGCAAGAAAACACCCTGAGATGGTAAAAGTGATGGCGACAATACAATCTCACGGTATAACACTGAGCTATCCGGGTCGTACGCCGTTGGTATTGAAATATGCTGATTTCTTAATGGAAGACACCAATGCTGAAGTGTGGGGCGACGAATTTAGTGCGTATACCACCACACTTAAAGCCGATACTTGGTTTTCCTTATTGCTAGGTCAAGAAGTGCAGTTATTGTATACGGGCGAGCAATCAAACCGTCTTCGCCCGAAGATTAACCAGAATGTTAGCTTTGCCGATGGTTTCCCTTTACTGGTAATTAGTGAAGCGTCATTGGAGGCGTTGAATGCTCGCAGTAGTCAGCGAAGCACAATGGATCAGTTCCGCACCAATCTTGTTGTTTCAGGCACAGAAGCATTTGCAGAAGATAGCTGGAAACGCATTCGTATTGGCGAGGTTGAGTTCTTATCCGTTAAGCCATGTTCACGTTGTATTTTAACCACCGTGAACCCTAAAACAGCTGAATTTAATGCATTGAAAGAACCGCTAGCTACTATGTCTAAGTTTCGTGCTGATGCATCTGGTGATGTGTATTTCGGCCAGAATTTGGTTGCACTAAATGAAGGCGAAATTAAAGCGGGTGACATCATCGAAGTGCTCGAGACGAAGCCGAAAGAAGTGTATGCCGACAACAGTGAGTTGAACTTAACGTTAACCTGCGTTGAACGTGAAGACATCGCGCAAGATTTTTGCACATTTTGGTTAGAACCAACAAAAGAACAAACATTGCCGACTTATCAACCTGGTCAGCATTTACCGTTGCAACTAGAGATCAATGGTGAGTACATTTCACGCCGTTATACATTGTCATCTAGCCCTTCTCGTCCTGGTCGTTATGCTATTTCAGTAAAACGTGTAGATGATGGACGCGTTTCGAATTGGCTACATGACCATTTAGCTGTGGGAGATACGCTGGTGGCTGAAAAACCAGATGGTACATTCCACCTAGGTGCACACACCGATAAATTACTCCTGCTTTCTGCGGGCAGTGGTATTACGCCGATGTTATCGATGTTGCGTTATTTAGCTGATCACAATCAAGTGCATGATGTCGTGTTCTATCATCAGTGCAGTACTCAAAACGATATTCCATGTTTAGATGAGCTTGAATTACTTCAAGAAGCACATCCTCATTTAACCGTTCATGTTGTATTAAGTCGTAAAGATAAAGCTTGGAAAGGGTTATCGGGGCGTTTATCTGCTGAGTTATTAAACCATATTCCTACACTGGCTGAACGACAAGTCTTCGTGTGTGGTCCTGATGCGTTTATGAAAGAAGCTAAATCATTGCTCCTTGAAAAAGCACTGCCTGAGTCACAGTATCACCAAGAAGCATTTGGACCGATTCAAATCGAAACTGGCGAAGAGAAAAGTGTCACGATCAGTATCGATGGTAATATATTTGAAGGCAACAACCAGCAAACAGTACTCGAGCAAGCAGAAAGTGCAGGCTTGAAGATTGCGAACAGTTGTCGTGCGGGATTATGCGGCGCTTGTAAAGTAACATTAGCAAGCGGTGAGGTTGAACAACCGGATGTGCCTGCATTGTTTTCTGGCGAAAAGGAAGAGGGTAAAGTACTTGCTTGTTGTTGCATCCCTAAAACGGATATTGAACTCGTAAGTTAATGCTGGTTTCTCTGCTATAAGAGGCGAAGAAGAAAGACCGATGCTATTTAGACATCGGTCTTTTTAATGATTTACTTTCAACGCACTAGTGACATTGCTTGTATGTTTTCCTTTGTGCGCACTGCGCGGTTTTTAACGCGTCTTTAAACTTGGGGTCATGAGGATAAGCGTTAACCAATTGCTGGAACGTATTGACCGCTTTGGTATTTTGATTTTGATTATAGTATGCCCACCCCCTAATTTCGGATAGCCCTACCTCTTGTCCATATTTCTGTTCATATAAATAAGTATTATCAACCACATACTGATATTTTTCCTGTTCAAATGCATTGAGAATATTTTTCGACGCTTGCTGCTTGGCATACATCACTTTATAGGAAGGATCTGCTAACAGTTTGGCTAGGCTCTCAGCATGTTGTTGAAAGCCAGCACGATTAAGAGCCAAAGAATAGCCGTACTGTGTTTCCTGATACTGTTCTACATCTGCAGGTAAATCCTTCAATGCTTTCTCAAACGAACGTGTGGCTGTCAAAGGGCGTTGTAGTTTATACCATTGCCACCCAGCGAGAGCATGTTGCTCAGATGTCAGTGGTTGTTGTTCATTTAGAAGTTTTAAGCATGCAGCAGGTTGCGACTCGCAGATACGGTTTAGTCGTTCCGAATTAGCATTGGATTTAAATTTGTTCAAGCTTGGATATTGCTTGACCCATCGAGCCTGTAGCTGCTCAACTTCTTTTTGGCGGTGAAGGCCTTTTAGGCTAAGTAACTTTCCTTCTATTAGTTTTTTGCTGGGTTTGCCTGACCATTTAATTGCGCTGTCAAACCACGAGAGAGAAGACTGGTAGTTTTTCTCCTTGAGATATTGCCAGCCTAAAAGTTCGGCCCCCTTGGAATCTCTTTTTACTTTAGCTTGCTTTACTACTACATCCTTGTTGGCAGAATGGCTGCCATTGCGTGATAGTTGTTCCAATTGGATCTGATAGGCGAGTTTCGAATATTCTGTTGCATCGTAGCCAGGGCTTTGGCGATATTGCGACAGAATCTGAGGTCCTGCTGATTTACGGGACCATACCAGAACTTTCTGGGTCGTTGTTAAGGTGAATTCTGGACAATTTTGTAGAATGTCACTATATTTTTGTCGCGATTTATGGCCATACCCTGTTGCCATTTCGTTCTGCAAGTCGAGCCATACCCACTGAATTCGTTGGCAGCTGTTCCAGTTTGGATTCTCGGCGATCAAGGCATTGGCTGCTGAACTGCTTTTACTTTTAACAGCTGAGTAGAGTGCTTCTAACTTAGCTCGGTAGTTAATTTCTTCAGTCAGTTTTTTTGATGTCGGTTGTTCATTGATTGCATTTTTCGCTGCTTTCCATCCTTGATTTTCGAGAGTTTTCCATATGAGTGTTTCATCATAATAAGCGTCGCTGTGTGACGTCACCTCGACCGTAACATTACGATCCAGCAGTTGAATTTTGGCTTGTTCGCTTGCCGTTGCAGGCAAGGAAATAGCTAGCACGATATATAAAGGTTTCATTGGCAATATCTCTCATGAAAAGCAATATGTGAAAATAAAATCAAGCTGGCAGAGTAGTAATCATCCTGGTTGCTGGGGTGAGGCAGTGCACTACGGTGTTTGTATTTTTCCTGGCTGAGCTGGACCAGTGCGGCAATCGCATGTGCACCTTTCGGCGGGCCATAGTTCGCCATTTCATTGCTATTCACATCGAGCCAGGCTGTATTATTATCCAATAGCCAAGTTCGATAATTGTCACTGATCGAATTGTCATAACCGCCCCATATTAAATAAAGTGGGATACGATAGCTGGAGTAACTGAAGCGAGCCGGAAACTGCGTGGCAGGACGCCAGTGTGATTCGCCAAACTCAAGCCAATCAGAAGGGAGCTGGTACTGACCAAACCGATTTTTATCCAGTATGTTGCGACCGCTCTGATTTAGGTCTGTCCAGATATTGTTCTGGATAGCAAAGTCATTAAATGCGGGGTAAATCCAATAAGAGGGATTGACCACCGTATATTGCGGTGTCTGAAAGCCTTGGCTGGCAGGTAAGAGTGCGTATTCTTTGTCGATAGAAATAATATGGCTGTTGGTCAGCTCATTGATGATGGCCTTCGCGTCCAGATTATACTCGTTACCAGGCCATTTCTTATCCGCTTTGAGTAAAGCCCAGGCAATGAATACATCACCATCGCTGGCATTGTTCGGATCAGGGATATGCGGCATTTTCTGTTGCCATTTCCAGGAAAACAGCGCGTCGTTATGTCGTTGCAGCTTGCCTTCAGTCCAATGCCAAATCTGCTTAAATGACTGGTGGTCATTGAAGAATTCTGCCATCAGCATCCCGTAGCCTTGACTTTCACTATGGCTGATACTCTCGTTTCCGTTGTCGATAACCCGTCCTTGTTGGTTCACGAATTTTTGCTTATAGAATGACCATAATTTGTCGTCGTTCCGAGTATCACAGCCTTGGGCTTTGGTCTGTAGCGAGGCGTGGGAAAAGAACGGCACACTTAGTAAAAGTAGCGATATCCATTTCATGATTTATCTCCTAGCGAGCGTTGAATAAGCAGAGCGAGAGGGAAAATCAGGCATAGCAAAAATAGAGGAAGAGAGTAGGGATAGTTGATAAATCCTGCCCTAGCTAATTGGATATCATTGCCATAGCTAGGTATAGCCAACTGAATCGCCCCTTTGGCCGGAATCGTTTGTTGGCTCAGGTAGATCTCCATATTGGATGTTAGTTGTTTACTGTCAGCAGCTATGAATTCGATCTGACTCCAGTTTGAACCTGGTTTGGTAGAAACAACCCCAAGTGAAGTTTCTCTGCTTTCATTATTCCTGAATGGCGGATTGTTGCTGTATTGAAAGTATTGTGATGAAAAGAGTGCTGTTTGAGTATTAGATGACGGTAACCCCGAGTTGTTCATAATTGAAAGTAGGTTTTGTCGGGTTTGATTAATAAAACCAGTTTTGGCTGGGCTACTTGCCATTTCAGATATAGGGTACTGTTCGCCAACCGTAAATACGAGATTGATTGGTTTAGTTTGTTTTTTGTTGGTGGTTAATAGCAGATCTAGCATTGGCTGATGGGCTTTATGACTGATAAAACTGATCAATTGCCAGATTTCAGATAGTTCTGATAGCTGCTCATAGTTCAAAGTCAGTTGTGATTGTTTACCGTTATTAGCGGCAACGATTAATAGTTCATCAGCGCTTATTTGTTGCCTCCCTGCAGGAATATAGGTAACCCAAGCACCCAGATTTATGGCCGACGTGGGTGAAAGAGAAGCTGTAAATGGTTGATAAGCAGCGCCCTGATCAAAGTAGCTGACTTGCTCTGGACCATAGAGCTCCACGCTCACTGTATTTAAGCCCGAGTGAAGTTTATCCATTGGGAATGTGAGTCGATAGTGCTGCGCTGAACGCCAAAGGCTCGCACGAAGTGGGATGCTGTTAGCATAATCTCCGTTGATACGAATCACCATCGCGGCTTCACCAGGATTTACCTTAGGGTGAGTTAGCAGTAGGTTTAGCTGGGCGGTTTCTTCTTTGTTCACCATAATATTAGCTGGCATCATCAGTGGCAGCATCAGTGGCTCATCACCAAACTGTTGTTGACGCGTTAACATCCCGATCTGGTAGCTTTGGTTGCTTTCCAAGCCTTTTCTATTCATAGGTTGGTGTTTGCTAACGAGGGCGAATAGTTGTTTAGGAAGCTCGTAACTTGGTATTGCAAAATGTTGTGCAGCTTGTACTACCTCATTCTCGCTTCTACCAGAAACAACCAAGATCCAGTCATTTTGTGCCACTGGCTTATAAAGGCCGAGAAATGGACCCTGAATCGCATTGAGGTATTGGGTTGGAAGCATTGATCTAGCCTCCAGTTGTGATTGGGTACCATATACAAGGCGGACGTTTGCTGGTTGGTGTTTTGCGATCGGATTGCTTTCAGGGTGATGGTAACTAAAACGGTATTTATCTGAACCGCTGCGAAGCGTCCAGCCCTGCACCAATAAGCTTGCGACAGAAAGAGACGTATCGCTGTTACTCGTTAGCAAACTCTCCAATTGGATATCGTGCTGATAGACCTGGCCGCTCCTAATTAGTTCGGCAAAGCTCGCGAGTGTCGGTTTAACCGCATTTTCGCTATAAGCCAATTCGAAAAATGATTGTTCGACCAGTATTTCTGTTATTGCTTCTGACGCTGCTATACGTTGCTGAGTCATGCTCAACGATGGAGGCAGTAGATGGCGAACCGACAAGGTTAGTTGATTGCCATACTTAGCCAATAACGTAGGAGTTAGGTTGGCAACAATTTGTTGTTGCTCACTGTCTGGTTGAAGTTGAATATTCGCCAGTGGTTTATCGCCAAGGTTGAGCCATATTGTCGCTTTATCTATATTCCCTGAATGTTTCAGCGCGAGTGAGATTCGAACAGAATCGGCTTGTTGGGTATCTAAAATGGTTAAAGGAAAACTCAGTTTATCCCATTGTCCCCGAAGCACCGGATCCCTGCTGTCTTGGAGTAAGTATGTTAAAGGTACCTGCACGGTTTCAGCACTTGCGAAACTGGCAATAAGGAAGCTGATAAAAAATATTATGAACTTGTTCATTGGCTGATATCCTGTGCTGCTGAGTCTTTAATTGCCTCTTTACTGCGTTTTTTCAGTGTATGGGCTGTTTTCGCAGATGTAGTGATACTTGAAATAGCTAATTGAAAAAAGCCTAATAGTGCAGTGATGATCCCTTTGCTTTGTCTTGCCTCAAACTGACGGCGCTGCTGCCAGCGTTCACTGTGGGCAAAAACCATGTTGGTGAAGATTTCAAGCGTTTGGGTGTTGGTTTCTAGAATTTCACAACTTACCATTTGCCCTGTTGCCTGTATCTGGCAATGACGAACCTTCATTGCTACGGAATGGGGTTTTAGCTTCGGCTTACTGTTATTCGAGGTATCATGTTTTTTGATATAGCAGGTTAAATCAAATACCTGTTCAGGTTTAAAAGACCCTTTCATTGAGTTGATTGAGATTCGGGCTCCATGCACAGAGGCATCTTCAATCTTTGCCTCTATTGTTTGGTTTTCAGCTGTAACAAAAGCGGTAATATTGCAGTGTGAGCGAGGCTCCGATCTACGTTGGACTTTCTCCAATGTTGCGCCAAGACTAGCAGCACAAAGCAGCATGTTGAGCGTATTAAATACAAGAACAACGGCAAGCTGACCCTGCTCAATTGGATAATTGTAAATACGATAGAATCCCCAAACTTCTGCTGCGGCAATAACAACAAATAAACCGACTATCACAGGAGTTAAGGGTGAAAAGTGTACATGGCTGGTTGTTTCCCCTTTGGGTGTTACTGTAAAACTAGGTTTTTTCGGGTTGATGAGGACTGAAAGTACGGGGAAAAACAGGTAAAGCGACAACACCGTTTCGTAAAATTCAGAAAATAGTGCATTTCGTGTTTTGCCAAAGAGGTGTTGGCTAATTACCATACTGATCGCAAGATGGGGGATGGCGAACACAAGGAAGTCGTTGGCATTACCGACAAAAATTTGTAAATCAAAGACTAAATAACACAGCGGTGCAATCAGGTACATGACCCTAAATAGTGGGAAGAACCAGAACAAAGTGGAATTGAGGTAGCAAATTTTCTGCGGAAAACTTAACCCACGTTTCAATAATGGATTATTTAGCAGAAAAATTTGCAGCATTCCCTGAGCCCAACGGGATCGCTGGGTTACATAAGCACCAAAGGTATCAGGTGATAAACCCGCGATCATTGCGCGATTAAGGTAGACGCTGTCCCAGCCTTTAGCATGTATCTCGAGGGCGGTGTCGGCATCTTCCGTAATGGTACGAGTCGAAATCCCCCCGACGTCAAGCAAAGCTTCGCGGCGAATAATCGCGGCCGAGCCACAAAAGAAACTCGCATTCCAAAAGTCCATCCCAGATAGAATCCGGTTATAAAACATTTCGTTTTCGGAAGGTACTTTATCTTCTATACCGAGATTTTTTTCGATAGGGCCAGGGGTCGCAAAGAAGTGTGGAGTCTGTATAAAACCAAGCTTAGGTTGCTGTTGGAACATACCTACAGTGTTTATAAGAAAATCTTTAGTGGGAACATGATCCGCATCTAGAATCAGGATTAACTCGCCATTACTGTGTTCAAGTGCATGGTTAATGTTACCTGCTTTAGCGTGAACATTTGCAGGGCGGGTAATGTAGTTTGCCCCAAGTTTTTGACACAAATCTTTTAATTTATGCGTGCGTTGCTGAGCAATGCGAGCTTGCTGTGGATCTTCATCGTTCAGTTTTTGTGGTGTGCCACCATCATCCAATACCCAAACATTCACCTTGCCAGGATATTGAAGTTGCATTGCGGCTGAAACAGTTGGGGCGACAACGCGAATTGATTCGTTATAGGTGGGGATAAACACATCAATAGTTGGAATCGCTTGGTTCACATTGATAGGAGTGATATCGCGAGAACGCTGTCGAACGTTAACAAACATGCCCAAAAGATAAATAGTGATGCCATAACATTCAGTGACTAGTAGGGCGATAGCAAAGGGCAAATCGAGGGTGCTTTCCCAAGGAAGTGTTTCAGAGTATCGCCACCAGATATAGCGTATAGAAATAAAGGCACCAGTGATGAGCACCAGTAAGTGGAGTAGCTTTTTATCGTTGGATGTCATCCCTATAACTACCAGCAGGAAAGCACTGCCAGAAAGCCAAAGGTGGGTTTCTACCGTGACTTTTATCGTCGCTAGATTCGCAATAGCCAAGATGAGAATGCAGGCTGCTAGCCATTTGATTAGCTTAAATGATTGAGAACTCCCCATTTTATAATCCCTCTAAATAAAAACTGGGTTTAAGATTATCCAGCCAAGCTACATTCTTCGGCTTAGTCGCTAAGGTGCAGTAATGCACGAAAATAGACAGCCAATTGCTTTCTTTACGGGTGTATTGTTGGGCATAGACGCAGGACTCACCATTAGGCGCTGTGATTACCCAACGTTGATAAGCTCCAATTGCATTGTATCTTCTCTTTCCTTGTACTTGAGGCAGTGAAAAAGCAAACAATTTAGGCGGTTGCTTGAGCGGTTTACTGCTGACCACCTGAACGATAAGGTTTTCACCTTGCTGGTAGGTATGGTTTTCAAGTTCGGACCAAAACCAGGTTTGCTGATTTCGTGTTTGCTTGTAATTGGTTAGCAACTTAATACCGTCTGGAAATACTGGTAGCTGGTAGTCATGTACGCTAGCTGGATCATTAAAGGGGAGGGAAGTAACTTGGTTGTGTGTCATTTGGCATCCAGTCAGGTACCCCGTTATTCCTATAGCAACACTCGCGGAAAGTAATTTTTGCATTTCGGCCTCCTTGGCATTTTGAATAGACATATGCAAAAGGGTGACCATGTTGTTAAAAATCATGTAAGTCATTGAAAAAACCATGCAGGCATTGATGTCAGGCTTTGCTGACAAAGAGGCGTTATTAATTTGAGAGTCATTTTGAGAGTCGTTTTGCTATTTGTAACGGTGCTTGATGGCAAGGGAATTATTTCAGTAGTACAATTTATATTATAAATAAACAGAGATTCGAAGATCGTAAATATAGACTGTTTTTCATTGTATTCTGTTTATACCCAAGTCACCTCAAGATGCAGGATTCAGAGTGATCTCAGCGTATTTAATTCAAGGAAAATGTGTGTAGGAATGGCATTCCCTTTCAAGCACGTTTGACACAGAAGTAGATACGCTGAATCACTCCCGAAGGGCGAGTTTTGTTGGGCTCTATGCGGTGTTACTTATTTCCAACGTAGAACGACTAGGTCTATAAATAAGTGCCTTGCCTAGAGCCCAACAAATTCTCGCTGAAACGAGCATCTTGAGGTAACTTGGGTATAT